>Ga0116231_10012449_pt1 | contig 12489 bp, 9 predicted proteins | sample S1TSphgellanicum_2_FD_89695 | JGI IMG/M metagenome (GOLD analysis project Ga0116231, IMG submission 89695) | Host-associated microbial communities from peat moss isolated from Minnesota, USA - S1T2_Fd - Sphagnum magellanicum MG | ecosystem: Host-associated > Plants > Peat moss > Unclassified... | reverse complement strand
GATGAACTAGATGTAGAATCAACCAATTTATAGTGCTTGGTGATGTGAAATGCTGTAGTCTCCAAGGGAATGTCCGCAGAGGTTGTGCAACCAAGGGTGTGAGGTCGATCACGTCGGATACGCACGACATGGACGTAGGTAACGCAGAAGCAGCACCAACACCTCCACCGCAACTTCCTGCACAACACGCTTCCAACTTCCAAGTTCCGGTCTTTTTTTTCTTTTTGAAATTTGTGAGGTCAGTGGGATAAGATGATTTAGCCAAATCTGGCTACAGCCTATAGATGACAGTAAAAAAGGTTTAAGAATGGTGCTACATTTTGGCGACGTGCTAGAACCTATTCTCAATATATGGCGAAGTTGAAAAAAATCCGCATAATGTGGCGACTTTGAGCCTTTGTATGGCTATTCTTTGTTTCTTTTTTCCTCTATGTTGCGAAAATTAGCTAAAAATAGCACCTCTGAACTTCCAATGTTGACGTTATCGTTCCATGTCCCTTGGTGCCGCACGCACCCTGACGGTTAAGAGCTGAGAATCTTGTGTGTGCTCGGCGGGTATATGTGCCAGTTCATAGAGTAAATGTTTCTGTTCTCTGTAAACGTTAGTTACCTAGGTGGTTAAAGAAGTGTTTGTTATAACACTATTAATATGGCATGCTCCCAGGCTAGTTGAAGTATGATCTCTATTATTGGCCCCTTAGTATTGGGCGATTGGTTTGATTCATGACAACTTTAAATTATGTTGGGACATGGCACACTTTTTCAGCTTAATATTTGATGTTTTTTTGGGTAATGTTACACTTATTTTTATTGAATTATAATGATAGTATGTATTTGTTAAGACAATGTTTATGTGACAAAAGCTTATTATTGGATTTTTAATTTTTCTAAAAAGAAAGCTTGAAGAGAGGAACAATAAATCAACTATGAAACTAAGGGGTTAGTATTTAATCCAAATTCTAGTTTTTTTGGGGGAGACCATTTGCGATAACTCAAGCATGCAGATTGTGGCCGATTGTGTCTCCAACACAATCCACATGGTTGGTAACTTGTTCAAATGGAAAAGATTAGGTGGGAAATTCATGATGAATAAGTTATGATTTTTACTAAGAAGTCCATTATTCAAAGACAAAAGGTTGAAAGGGTTCAAGACACATATTATTCATAAAGTTAAAGGTACATTCAAGATCAAGTTACATTATTATGAATCATTTTTAAAATATGAAAAAATATATATTTTTTTTATTTTTAGAATTTTTTGGAATTATTTTTTTAATTTAAAACTTAAAATGTTAGATATTTTACCCTGATTTTCATTATGGACTTTAGCTTTAGTGATGAAAAAATATTTGTGCCGTTCAAAACCATAAAATGACCAAATTTATTAGTCCTTAACCTTGTGGCCCATATTCTTTAAATTTTTTTGATTTTTTGGAATCCTTTGTTGTAAATATTGACCCACAAATTAATCTAGTAAATTAAATAGGTAAATACGGCCTTCATACTTTATATTCAAATGGACAAAATGTATGAAAAAAAAACTTGTTGACAACTTTTTCAAGCTACATGCCTTGGGGAAAAGGAAACAAAATGGTAGCTTGAATCATGTTCCCCCAAGGAATAGGTTTCACGAGGAGAAAGGGAACAACTTCCTTGGGAGAAAGGGAGGAACGTCTTTAGGGGAAAAGGGACTAAGTTGCTTTGGAGAGCAACATGATTTGAAAAATTTGATCCCTAACTTTTTTTTTTGCATAATAAAAAATGCAAGAGCATTTCAATATGTACACTTTGAACGCTTTCATAAAGAATGTTTAATTTGGACAAAGTTTTACCCTTATATTTTCTTGTCAAACATTCAAAAACTTGCTCCCTAAAGGAAGTTGTTCCCTAGGGCAATCCCCAAGGTCTATTGTCCAGTATTGAAAGACTCCAAATGCCAATAGAAAAAGTGAACATATACGAGCTATTCATGCCCAATTATGGGAGCCAATAGCTTTGGGATGAACACCATTAGCTTACTTCATGGGGCTACATGTATCAACCAGCTTGCATGTTGTATGTTGCAAATTGTTATCTTATTGTTGCAACTCCGGTGGATAATATAGAATTTTTAAGAGAAGAGGTGGATATTCATCCCGAGTAACTAGGTATGATTTGTCTTGTTATGGGAAATTATGAAACATCACTATATTGTGATTCATAGGGGCTTGAAGGAGTTGCGCATGAGGTGAAGGAATAAGAGAGGGATGTGTAACAACCAACAACAACTTGGTACCATCTTTCAAACCTCCATGTGCATGTTTTAATTGAATAGTTTTAACAAACTTCCATGTGCATGTTTTAATTGAATGGTTTTAACAAACTTTGTAATCCAATCACTATGGTAAATGATTTAAAACATAACATTAAGACCAAGTCCAAGTGATTAAACTTAAATAACAAGAGCTTTCAACTAATGTAGGCCATGTGACAAGGATCATGTCTTGAATGAGATAGAACTCAATGAAATAAGCCAAACTCACACAAACCCCAATGACATATAAGTTAATGACAACCCAAGTGACATCAACCTTAGTGATACTACAAACTTGATTGACATAGGTTGAATGACATCATGGGCCTTAATGACATCCATTCCAATGACATAGTACACCCAACCCCATGTGACACAAACCTCAACTTGACTAATGATTAGTGACATATGGCACTTTAATGACATAGGTTTAGTGACACATGTCCTTGTGACAAACTTAAGTCCTAGTGAATGACATAGGCCAATAGTGGCATAAGTGTTAATGACACAACCCTAATGGCCCTAATGACATAGGTCTTTGGGCAAAATGTGTTATATTTCAATAAACTTTATTTTCTTTTTGCACAATGGTTGTTGTTCTAGTGAAAGAAATTTGATTAGTTGTTGCAAGGATGATTTGTATTTTGCTGTTAAAGATGTTGTGTTTAAAACAAAGGTGTTCAATAGGCATGGCACCTTTGATCGAATTGCGAATAGAAACATGGAAAATCTAGACTATGTGTATTTGCATTGTGATTTGTTAGACAAGGCAACTCTAACCCCAATCTCTTTCCAGGTCAAATCACCTCAAATAAATGTCTAGTATTTGCAAAAAAACATGTTTATGAAGGTCAAAAATTTCGACATTGAGTCAAATTCCAAAAGGGGTTTTGAAAAAGGCAACATGCATGTTATCATTATAATTGAATTGATGACCATTGTGTCATCAATCACTATTTTTGAACTCAAATTGGTTCCCATGTTTTTCCACATGGATTCCATTAGAAAAATCAGAAGTTCTCTTCAAAATTGGAACCTTGCTACTATTTCTTTCATCATTATTAGTGTAAAGGGAGGAAGAAATAACAAAGGTGAAAATCAATTATTGATTGTGGAAGGAAAAGGTGAATTTAACCATAATGTTCTTGTTCTTGGCAATAATTTCAAAATAGAGTATGAACAACTTCTTGAAACATACAATGGAGGCTAATGTGTTATGGTTTTGATCAAGAATGTGGCAAGAACATGCAAAAAATATCAATATTTCAGAGCACAATAATACACAATTCCCACAAAGGTTATTAATGAGGCTACTCAAACTCTTCTTCTCAAGTTGCACAACAAATTATAAATTATTTGACCTATATTTTTTTTTTTAATTCCTTTCTTATCACTTTCTTCAAAAGCATTTTGAATTTTTTTTTCAAATTCAGATATTTATGATTTGATGGTGCCAAATGTTCATTTGTAGTCATTTATACTATAATAATAATAATAATGTTTAAATATTATATTTAGATAATTAAATAATTTTAAATCAATTTATTATTATTATTATTATTATTATTATTATTATTATTATTAACTGAATGGGCACCCAATGGGGCCCAATTAAGTGCCCGTCAAAAATTATGTCACAAGGGGGAAAAAACTTTCTTTTCAATTTTCTGATTTTTTAACAATTAGATGCCCACCCAATTGTGCCCTAAGGACACAACTAGGTGGCCACTTGGTTTTGTCCCTAAGGGATTTTATTTTTTTTTCCTAACCATTGGGTGGGCACTTGATCACACCTCAAAGACATAATCAAGTGGCCACTCGGTTGTGTCCATAGGGCCTAATCAAGTGCCCACGCGATTGTGTACCTAAAAAAAAAACCTTTTTACAAAAATACAATTGGGTGACCACCAGATTGCACCTTAAAAAATAACTGAATGCCCACTCGGTCATGTCCTTAGGGCCCAATTACATGCCCACCTAGTTGTGTTCATAAGCAAAAAAAAATTCTTTAAAAAAAAAAAACAATCGGATGACCATTTGATTGTGTCCCTCCCATCATTAAAAAAAAAAATTACAATCAAGTGACCACCTAATGATGTCTTCCTAAGGGAAAAAACTTTTATTTTCATTGGTGTCTTTTTATAAATTTCTATGAAACATTTTTTTCACATTCTTAATTTTTTTTTGTTTTTAATTTTTTTATATATAAATAGGTGACCAAGGTGTTGTCCGTATTTAAACTAGCTATACCTCCATTCTAAAAAGTGTGAAAATTGTCATGTACTAGATGTCGTCATTTGCTCAATAGGTAATGTTCATTGCAATGCTTGTTGGTCAAAGTCAAAAGTTCATAAATCAAGTTTTCTTTAACTTTTCACTACAACTAATGATTATTAATATTATTGACCATTAAGGGAAAATGGTTTGAAGCAATTGTGCATATGATAAAGTTTGAATTTTTGAATTTGGCTCATCTAAAACAAGTTTAACCCTTAGTTTCAATTCGTGTTTGTTGTAAATTTCAATTGTTGTGCACATCCCTTATTGGTTTTCAAAAAGACATACAACAATTTATCCCAAAAATAGAAAGAAATTTGAGTGTTGAAGGGTTGATTGCTCCTTTTGCAATGAGTTATAATGACAATGTTTAGTGTAATGTGAAATGCAAGCATCACTTTGATGAGTTGAAATAAGTTTCTAAACAGAAACCATCTTAAATGTTATGATTTTTTATTATAGTTTTTGTGCAACCTTTCTATAATTACATTTCGTATACAAATATTGTACATATGTGAAATTTTCATATACCATATTTTTTGTGCTTTCTTCTTTTTGGATGTTTGAAGCATTTTTTCAATTATATAATTTTTTTAATACAACTAGTTTTTAAATCCAATCAATTTTTCAATGCAAGTCGTTTTAAATAGCAATAGTTTTTAAATGTAAGAATTTTTTCAATATAATAAGTTTTTGCATGCAAGCAATTTTTCGAAACAAATAATTTTTCAATCCAAATAGTTTTTTAATACAAATAGTTTTCCCATCCAATAAATTTTTGAATCCAAGTAGTTTTCTAGTATAAATAGTTTTTCCATTCAATCAGGTTTTGAATCCAAACAATTTTTCAATACAAGTAGCTTTTTTAATTCAATCAAATTTTGAATCCAAACAATTTTTCAATATAAACAATTTTTCCATTCAATCAATATTTAAATCCAAATAGGTTTTTGGTACAAGTACTTTTCCATCCAATCAATTCTTGAATCCAAGTAGTTTTTTATTACAAGTAGTTTTTTCATCCATTCAATTTTTGAATCCAAGTAGTTTTTCAATACAATTCATTTTCAAATACAAGTAGTTTCTCAATATAATCAATTTTTTATATAATATATTTTTTCAATATAAACATTTTTTTTCATTATAAATATTTTTTCAATCCAAGTAGTATTTTTTTAAATTTCAATGTAAATGGTCTTCTAATGAATTATTGATTCCATGGTTTTTTTAATGTGTATGTGTGAGGAAGGCGATTTTTATTATTTATATATTCGGATTAAATTGAAGTTCATAATAATGGAAACAACTTTATCAAATTTTGTTGATTCATCATTTGAACATGTATTGTATTAATATGGTTTTCATTTGATTTCAACATACAAATATGAAATAGGCAACTTTTTTTTATTCTAAATCTTATTTATTAAATACTCATTTGTCCTATCTTCAATTGAGGCAAAATAGCATGGCACATTTAAATCAATGTTTATTATTAAATACAAAAGATACTCAACAATGTTATATTTGAAAATTAAATAGAAGTTTTTTGTTTGATTTACATCAAGGTATGGTCACAAATGAACATCAATATGTGACAAAAATGGCATTATGTGCTACAATGGGAGGTTTGTGGGGAGATTTCAATGCAATATTTCGAATAGTTGAGTATTTTACAAAGGTTAATTTATATTTGGAATAGAATTCAAAATGCATTATGTTTCAATGTGGAATGAATTTTCAATCTATCCCATTACATATAGTTTACAGCTTTCAACATTTTGAACCAAATGAATATGTTAATGGTCTATCCACATATACATTTATTTTTCAAATGAATGATCCCAAAGTTCATAAAAATTTGGATGGTTTTCCATCTTTTTCAGAATTAATGATGCCAAAACTTCATATTCAATTCTCATAACCAAATTCATGTTTTCTATTGGAATGAATTTGATTCTACATTAATTGACATATTAGCAAAATAATCAATAACCATTAACATTTATAATAAAAAAATCCAAAATGTTCCCATAATTTTATGTTTTAGTTGTTAAAGGTTATGTTTCTAAAAAGAACTTAAATGTTTCTCAAACAAATTAAATTATAATCACAACAGTTTTTTACATACTTTCAAATTCAAATAGAACCTAATTACACATCATACATATGTACAAGTTGTTTACATAATATCAATGAAAATAAACTTGTTTTATGTCGAGTATTGAATATAATTTTCAAAAACAAAATCATTCCATTGGTCAAAAAATTAACACAATTAAAAGAACATATTATTTCATCATGTTTTGCTTTTGTTCAAATTTATAAATTGTATGGGTATGGGCAATATAGGATGCACAATAGTGTTATTAATGTCCTTATAAACATGAATTAAACTCAATCAATACTACCATGTTTATCACATGATGATGCCACAATAGGTTGAAAGTAGATTTTTTCGTTCATGGGGTCTCCATCTTGCTTTTAACATCTCATGACTTTTTGTCCATTCCATTTGAACTTTAAAATTAACCAAGAATATCCCCCAATTATCATCATATATTAAAGAGTATGAACAAATTTCACAATGAAAACATAAATTTTGGACATGATTAACACGTCTAAAACATTCCCCACATTTACATTGATACAAGAAATATAAATTTACTTGCAAAAAAATCTCAAGTACTTGATTTTTTTTTTAAAAAATTAACCCAACAACCTAAGTTGGAATTCCTTGCTTTAATAGTTACAAGCTAAAATGACCCACAATTTAGGTAACATGTCAAAAGTTTATACACCCCTTGGATGATAATATGTCCCATGTCAAAAAAAATTGAATTTTATAAAAAGGGATTCAAATATATGATTTTTATGTAATCTAGTTAGGTGGAATATTTTTATTATTCAAAAATTAATGTTTTGCACCAAATGGGGAACTTTTTAATGTGTGTGACCTTCTATGTAACAGTACATAAACAACTTGTAAATGGATTAGTTCCATAATTATGAACTTATAATACTAAGTCCATTTATCAAGTAATCTCCCAATTGATAAATGTCACAAGTAATTCAAAATAAAGGTATCCAGACCATTTCAAATGGCATGAAAATTTGGAGGAATTTTAGGAGCACTAAAATCAAAAGAAAATGGTGAGGTCTATTGCAACATGAATTTTGTAAAAACAAAATTCACAAACATTGTATTAAAGATTAACCACTAGTTACTTTTGAAAAAGATGATTCTTTAAACCTCAAACATGGGCATCCAACAATGTGACATTGTTGTCATGATCAAAATACGCTATAAAAAAGTATTATTAAAAACGCCTCTTATTAAAAATTGGTCCACTCTAGCTTGCATTGACCCCTTTAGAAGCAGCATGAAAAACATAATTATTTCATTTCAAATTTGGAAATCAAAGGCAACTATTGTTGAAATGGAGTGTGCCAAAAAAATTGAACTTGAATAAATGAACTTTGGAATTGATTTATAGGAAGACCTCAATTTTTGCATTATAATACCTATTTCTTTTGTTCATTTTATCTTGCTTGAACCACTTTGCACATGTTAGTTTCCTTTCTATAGTTGGGACCTACATGAAATAGTAAAAAAATCTAGAAGTAATAAACCCTTACATATACACAATGAAAACATGAACAAAATCCTTATCCACACATTGATGATGATATGAGCAGATTCCAAGTTCTATGTTTTTTATAAACTTGTAGCCCTAAATAAGTCGATAATATAAGTGGTGATGATCATATCCTTCATGGAATTTTTTCTTTGAACATCATGAATCAACAAAAATTGGGTTAAACAAATTGAACCCTTCCTACCCATTTGCTTTAAACACTAACCTTAAAAATTTAATTACATGGTACAACTTACACAACATACTTTCTTTTGAAACTCCATTTGATGATGCTAAATGCTTATGTGCCCAACTTCCCAAAACAACCTCTTCAACCACAATGTCATTGGCTTTGAAAAGACAACACACAAGTATTGTCACAACCCACAAATAATCTAGTGATAGATCCTTGACAAATCATTTGCACATTTCTTAAACACCCCAACATCTAGCCAATGTCTTAGTCTTTTCCATATTCCTTAAAATTCTTCATCACCTCTTAACCATCACACCAAATATTTTCTTATGAGCATTGTTAAAAAATTCTTAGCTTCTAGTAACACAATATAAATAAAGTCGAAGGATCTAATTAGTTCTAAATTGCATTATAGTTTACTTTAGAGACATTTCCTCTACTTGCAATTTTAAAAACAACACATCAAAAACACAAAGCACATAGAATTTAGTTTTGTTCTTGGAAAATCTACTTCCTTCCCACAATGATCTTTTTAAATTCATCATTAGATCTACCTTCTTGCCACCACCATATTTGTATAACCAACCACCAAATTTCCATTACATTTCTCCATCAAGAAAAAAAATTCACAACATATAAAAATATGCACACAAAATTTAGTAGTAGAGCAAGCGCCACCATGCAGTTTAACAACAATGTCATCATTGTCAAAAACTTACAAAACATGATTATACAAAGGAAACATCCTATAGAACAAAAAATGACTTCTTGAAAATAAAATTATTTTTTATTACTCCATCCATCATTGATGAGTACTAATTTAGGTTGCAAGGGTTTTGTGAATTAACCTACTTATTTTTTACCCATGTGAAATTTAGTCCCTCTAAAAGGATTGGATATCTTTGATCACTAAAATCAAGTATCAATGTCAAAAGTACCCATTAGCTTGATTATTGGGTTATACTTGGTGAAAGACACTAAATACCCTTAATGAGTTTCATTTGGGTGTTAATGTGACACATTGCACATAGCTACATTATTTTCTCACAAGACTTGACTAGGTTGATTGATTTTATTATTTAAATAAAAGATAACACTCCTTTTATTGGCCATGTATTATGTTGGGAATCATTATAAATTGTAATAGCCTCAAAAAAATTTGGCACCTAGAAATTAGGTGAGATGATTCATCCTAATTTCAGTTGTAAAATGATTCACATTCATCTTTTAACATTTTGTGTTCTCCACCACCTCTTCAAATGTGCACCTAGCCTTACGTGACTATGTCACCAATCCATAACCCACAAAACTAAATATGAAACTACCTAAATGGTTAAAATCACCCATCATATGCAAAAAGTCATGGAATTCTTTCAAAATGTGACAATGTGATTGAAAACATTCAAATACACATGTCATGATAGGTCTTTGTTTCTTTATTTGAAATGTTGAACATACTAACCCCTGAATAGGATAGCTATCTGTTTAACCTATTGATGGGTACATTTCCCTACCCTTGGCAATTTTACCAAAGGTTCTATTATGTGGATTCTTAGCAAGCTTTGGAAAATTCTGATTTTGAATGAATTCTCGTTCATTGCCATTATGCATCCATATCCATCTACAATTCAACCTTCCCTTCTTGTTCTTTGTTGTGATCATGTTATCCAAATTATCTTCCTTTTTATGGCTTTCATGAAGGTTTAATTAAAACTCAAGTGCATTCTAATTTCCAGCAACCCACAACATGGCAACAACTCAACAAGTGTTTAACATTCCTAGAACCTCCTTCCCCAATGTTTTATTTCTTTTTTTCCCAAGGTTCAAATAATGACAAAAAAAACCTCTCCCCCCCCTCCCCCCTTGGGTTTTTCTCCTCTCCTCCTTCTCACCCTCTTCCATGCATGTATATGTTGTCCCTTCCCGCATGCCACCATCATGCCTCATTTATTCTCCTTAATAGCAATAGGTTGACCTATGTCTTTCCCTTCACTTTGTCATGACCTTTGCCCTTCCCCCTATGTGTCATTTTCAAATCCACAAAGAGACACCTAAAACAAGTGCACATTTTACACACTAACAAACTTAAAGATAAAACAAGTTTTGGGTTGAATAACCTTAAAAGTTGTGAAGCTCCCCCCAACCCCAAACACTACTAATTAGTACCTATCTATGTACATCCAATCGATATCACACAACATATATACAAAATTGTCCCCTGACGCGCTCCCAAGTCACGGGGTGAAACCCATTTGAGGGTTTCACAAAGTCAAGTTGTGGAAAGTTGAGACTTGGAAGCACGCTCCCGGCTTCCAACTCTAAAAAGGGGTAGAGGGTCGAGTTGGGAGCCCAGGGATGAGACTAAGAAGAGGGACTAACTTAGCTCGTGTGAATCTGCATCCAAAAACCAACCACAAGAGGTTAGTTTAGTATTCGGGACACCCTTTGGTGTTGCGACTTGCCACGGGCACTTGGACACACAAGACTCACCACGGCCTGGACTCAGGGGAAGCCACCACCTTCCCCCACATAGTATTCTCTGCGGCTGGTCGCGGAGGCTACATCCGAATGGCACATTTTGATGGGACTCCCGAAATGGAGTCCCGAAACTGTCCCGGCTGGACTCCTGGGACTTTGAACAGCCATAGCTCCTCGTCCCAAACTCGGATCGGGACGAGTCCTAAATCAAAGTTGTAGCTCTCGTCAAGAGCTTTCCAACGTTGTGTCGCACTCTTCAAGGCGACATCGAGAAGAGGTCGATTCCTGACTTTTAGTGGTCGGGAGTCAAACTGCCAGTTTGACTCCCGGCCCTTCTTTTGCCCATAACTTGGGCTGCAAATGTCCGAATGGCCAATGCGAGGCCATTTTCGATATTTACGTTTCAAGACCTTTCCAACGACACCAATAACACCCCCATGCGAGGTGTTTTGAGCCTTGCTGTCGAACTTTGAACATTCGGGAGTCCTAGAGGACTCCAAACCTCCAATTTTTCCAAGTGTTGGGCTTCACCCCCACACTTGGCCAAAGTGGGGTTGCGACATCCCCTATATACAATCTAGAAGATGTAAATGTCCAAAATTATCAAGGTTGAAATCGCTTAGTTGTCGAAAGTTAAATTGTCTAACTTTTCTTACCTAAATGTCCAATTAGTTTTAAAATTCACTGGCTAACTCATTCTACTTGGAACCTATCCAAAAATTAACTTATCCTAACTGGAATGTTGAATTAGCCTAGAATTTCAATAACTAACTCATTCTACCTGTAACCTATCCAAAACCAGGTTGTCCTACGTAGAAGGTCTAGTTAGCTTATAATTAAAATGAATAACTAATTTTGTTTGGAATTCTAGCTAGTGCAAGATACCCGCTAAATATCCTTGTTAAACATGAAATTTTGCACAAATGTAAAATATAAAAATGAAAAGGGAATATTTGATCACTTTCTTTTGAGAAAAATGTCATTAGATTTCCGAAAATTATAAATCATCTTGTGAGATTTTTTTGTTGGTTTTGGTTTGGTAGCAATTCTTTCAATGTTTAAATAGGTTCCTAAAAATTGTTGCCATTTAATGTGAGATCCCTTTTGGGTTCCTCATAACTAATGTGATGTTAAAAAATGAAGATAACAATCATGACAAATTCTCTTTTGCAACAACATGATGATGTTCATTAAAATATTTTTATTTTTTATGTTTCCCCTAATTATGACCAATTTACCATACAATATCCATTCTTGATATTAAATGAATGGCAAGGCCATTGTGTATAACACACATTGTTCAATGTTGGAAGTATGTCGATTGTAGGTACCTTCACCTCTCTTGAGTTGAGAGGTGATGGGTAGAGAACATTGTGGGAGAGTCACATTACAACAGATCAAGTTGTTTATTATTTTTTATATAAATATTGTCTTAATACATACAAAGTGAGATCATAATTCAATAAAAATAAGTGTAACATTACCTTAAAAAAACATAAAATTTTAAGTTGAAAACACAAGCCATGTTGCAAGTTGTCATGAACCAAACCAATCCTCCAATACTGAAGGCCAATAATAGAGATCATAATTCAACTAGGTAGTCTGGATTC
>Ga0116231_10012447_pt1 | contig 12492 bp, 6 predicted proteins | sample S1TSphgellanicum_2_FD_89695 | JGI IMG/M metagenome (GOLD analysis project Ga0116231, IMG submission 89695) | Host-associated microbial communities from peat moss isolated from Minnesota, USA - S1T2_Fd - Sphagnum magellanicum MG | ecosystem: Host-associated > Plants > Peat moss > Unclassified... | reverse complement strand
GGGGGGGGAGTTTCTCCTAATTGGAGGTAGCATCTTTTATTAGGAGGCAAAATTTGGTGGAGGGACGGTGTCCCAAGCTCTTTCTTAGGTATCAAATTTATTGTTGGGGTTTAGGGTGTCAAGTTTATTTTTTGGGGTTTAGTATAAATTCAAATTTTTTTTTCAAAAATATTTGGAAAATATTTGGCCAAACTTTCCGAAACCAAAAAATTGAAAAAATATAAAATTAATAAAAATAAATAAATAAACCAAACTGTCAGAAGTTTAAACCAGTAATAGTTTTAAAAGGAAATGTCAGACAAATTTGTTTTAAAATGAATTCAAAGTTGAATAATCTTCACACTAATAATACCCACGGGAACATTCTCCAAAATGTGGGACCAAATGAAAACTACATCATTCCAGAAGCAGAGTCTCTCCTTCAGAAGCAGAGCCTAATAATAATAATAATCATCATCATCATCATAGAATTCAATAAACAAGGGGTGTGTCACATTGTGACCTTGCCATTTACATTAACAAGGATCTTAATGCAAAAGAAGAATTATGGAAACTCAAATATTTCACCATCCAAAACTACAATCTTCCAAAAAATCCTCTAAAAGAAAACCAAAATCCTTCAAGATATTATAACTCTATAATAACTAATCTCAAGTTTCAACACAAGCCAAAAATATCATCTTTCAAAAACACTCATATAAAAATAGACCTATTATTATTATTATTACCTAGGGGCCTATAAAAAATCCCTTAAGCTACTACTATAATACTCTATAATGAATCTAAACACAATATCCTTCTTGCCTTGGTAGTAGGCAAGGCCAATAAAAATTTAGAACTTGAATTTTTGTTTTAATTTGGAAAGGTCTCCATTTTGCTACCCAAAGAAGAAGGAAACCTTCATATCAATTGTTTAGTGAGCTCCCTCCCCCCCCCCTTTTCTTTTCTTTGCCAGACTTTATTTAACCTTTTAAGTGGCTCATTAAAATCTTTGAACCACCAAAAGTGGCTTCAGACTCTCCCCAACTAGTGGCATAATAAAAGCCCCAAATGTCTTAAACATATTGCATCACCACTAGCTACCATAAAGCCTCAAGTGAATCCACCAGTAATTCAAAGCATAAAAATCTTGAAAATTTATCTCCCCAAAACCATCTATTCAATTTACTAGACGTTCTTCTAGCTTTTTAATTTTTTTTCAAAAAAAAAATTAATTCGAAAATTTGGTTTAAAAATTAAAAATTAGAGGGAAAATGGTTTTATTTTTAATTATATATTTATTTTAATTTTTTGGTGTGTAAACATCCCAAAATTCTTGATTGAAAAACTTCATGGTGTGGTTTAAAAAGTTTCTCTATGATGCAAATCTGTGAATTTTTTAATTTTTCTTCAAAAATTTTAATGTTGCTTTTTTAGCAAGCATCACAATAAATATTTTGCATTTTTAGTTGGCTACAAGTTTATAGAAAACTGTCAAAACAGTAGAAATTTGGCAAAACTAGAAGCTCAGTTGAAATGTGATGAAAATTTTTTTTAAAACATTTATCCTCAAAAAAAAAATTGATTTTTTAAAAAACACTTGAAATTTACAACAGATTATTTCTTTTTTAACCTTTTGAGGTCACTGAGATGTGAAAATTCTCCACAAAATAATTTTAGAAAATACACAGATGCAACTTTACTATGGAATGGTCAAGCCCGTGCCCATTATGGTGGTTAAGGAGAAGCAACTTTACTATGGAATGGTCAAGCCCATGCCCATTATGGTGGTTAAGGAGAAGCAACTTTACTATGGAATGGTCAAGCCCGTGCCCATTATGGTGGTTAAGGAGAAGCAACTTAACATGATGGGCAAGCATGAGACGGTAGACCGGTCGATGACATTAAACCCTAAACATCACCACAATGGACCAAATTGGTTCCCTTTTCAATGTATTTTTGCCTTTCCCTGACGTTTAGGGTTGAGGTCTGGGGTGGCAGATTCAACAATTTTTTTTGTAAAAATCATGTTGAGGAGAGTTTTTTGGTCACTATTGTAAGTTGATGACCATTACCACAGGATTATGTCATATAATAAAGTTATACACGAAGTCAGGCGATTGGGGGGCGAGAACGGCCAGTTTCGCCTTATTAGGCCATCAAATGCGTAACTGGGAATTAAATTTTACAGAATGAAATAACTGGGACCCGAACTAGTTTTTCCACCAATTTTGGCGGTAAACTGAGTTTCGTCTCCTCTTTTTCTGAGCACCTCCACTGCTGCTACATTTATTTTCACTGCTCCTACTTGTATACCTACTATAATTATTCTCGAACCTTATGCATTAAATGCTAAGTTTCAGCATTTCATACTGAGATTTAATAAAATTTCCTTACTTTGCAGATACCACTGAGAGAGGGGAAAGGGTGTGAAAGAGAGCGTGACTTTGCAGATAATTTCAGAGTGATCAAGAAAATGATGTAATCTGTTACCCCAGACCCTAGTGTGAACAAAGATTTGTTGTTGTTGGAGGAACATTTTTCTTTTACTGATATGTACCAAAGTACTCCATCAGCTAATGATAGGAAAATTAAGAAAAAAGAAAAAGAAAATTATTAAAATGTAAAAAAATTATAACCAATGTAGAACTAGTGATTATCAACCAGGTATTTTAAATCTCTGGTTATTAATTAAAAATATTGATAATCTCTAGACACCCTAACTTTCATCTTTGTGGAAAGTTTTGAAAGATGAAGTTCAATTTTACTTAAATAGTTGTGTTGTTCAGCCGTTTTGCTAGGTGGGACAAGCATCCACATGCTAGTCTCTGAACATGTTAAATCAGCCAAGGGTAGTAATCTTATTTTCCTTGGCTGCCCAATTTCCCAATTTAAGATGTGTCTGGTAGTGACCAGACACATTTTAGAGCTGCCCAGATATGTTTTAGGTCCTATTATGTAGGTTTATTATTGCCTGTAATGGACACCTAATGTCCTTTACAGGCTCAAAACATGCATAATATGGAGTCAAAATGTGTCTGGGCAGCATCCATCTTTATCTTTTTTGAGAAAAAGATGGATGGGGCAAAGGGCAGACAATGAAAAAAGAAATCGGGCAGTAGTTTTGTATTGTTTGCAATTGAGACCCTTGCTGATTTTAAAGTCTTTGTGCTAGTTTCACTTTCAGTACAATGAAGTGACTTTAAGGAACGACACAAATACCTAATGACCAAACGTTCAGTCTTGGGGTTTTGTGTTTGGAAAACTTGGCTTTATGTGTTTGGTGATGGGTGTGAATGACAACCCAAATAAGAGATTGTTGTCCTATTATTGCATGTGTTATGTTTGGTCATGGGTGTTAACTAGTTCCCTCTAGTGCACATGACTGAAGGGTAGGGTAGGCAAGTTGAAGGGAATGGAGTTTTGGGTGTTTGGTTATAGGATGCTTTTGGACCATTTTAAAATATCGTTCAAAGAAGAGGCCAAGCAAGTGTTTGATCATAGGAATTTTTTTGGCCAATTCAAGAATGGCAACGTTTGGTTATAAAGTGGTGTTGGTCCAATCTTGAATAAACTTTGAAGGTAAGCGCCAAGGCACCATGTGGTTATAGGGGACTTTTAATCTAATGTTTTTAAAAGTGGCATGGGGAAAAGAAAAAACTCAGCATTTTGGTTTGGGTAACCTTGTTCAAAACAAAGCATCAACACATAATGTATAGTTTGGTTATGGGGGATGGTGTGTCACATTTAAGGGCATACAACAATCCATTAATGTGTAGAAATCCATCCAACATTCCAATGCATGTTACTTTTGAAGACCTGTCATAATTGGAAAAAAAAGGTTTAGTAGTACCAACCACCATAATCAAGTCTACAAAACTTATAGCAAAGACAAAACATAATTTGTGAAATTGGTTAAAATATCTATTCGATACCCTTGTATAATATGTTCCAATATTGATCATTGAACACTAGATTGTCCAAGGAAGACTAAAGTGCATAACATGTTTAGAACTAATTGTTAGTTCTACTACGGTAACATCACCTAAACCACCTAAAACTAACAATGTGAACATGCTTTCACTACTTGTAGTCAACAACTATAACACATGTGTTGAAAGAAAGGGAATTGGTTAAAACCAAAGGAGCCGAAGATGGCAACAAGGATCGTTTATGGGATTTATTCATTAAAACTAGAAGACAACTACATGTGGAAAATGACAAAAAAACCCACTATAACCACTAAGGAGTCATTGCAGAATAATTGGGCTAGACTATTGAATATTAGTACTACAATTCAACTAGTTGAAAATAATTGAACCGGTGAAGTAATTCAGCAACATGTGATCTTAGAACAAGTTACAACAAAAAAAACTTTAGAAGAAATTATGAAAAATATCGATAAACAAATCTTGGAAACCAAGTATACATTGAATTTGGGATAATTATTACATGTAACACTTGATATTAAACATTACATACTTAAACTAATACCAAATCAAAACTTGTTTTTATCAAAACCATAGTTGCATCAATTGCCATTGATCACCAAATGACAGTGATATAAGTTCAAGTAGGAAATAACTTTGTAGAATATGTACTTATAGATGGTGGTGTTGGAGTTAATATCATCATTAAGAAATTAAGAGTGTAGTTAGGTCTATCAAAACCAAACCCAACACTTTATAATTTACACATGGCTAATCAAACCATTGTTAAAACTTTAGGTTTAATCAAAGATCTTAAGATTCTTGTCCATGGAATTTTTTATACAAGTACTCTTATTGTGATACAAAGTAGTGTATTAAACTCTAACTACTTTATGTTGTTACGTTGTCCTTGGCCAAAAGATGTCAAAGTATTTCATAATTGGGGTAATATATAACATTATCACCATACAAGGAACTGATGCATATAAAACTATATTTGTTATTAAGAAACTTGGAGCACAAACTAAGTGACTTGAGGTGTTAGTTTGTTATGATTTCCATATAGGAATATTTGATAAAGAAGAAGACTTAATGTTTGGTACATAACTAGGATTGCTTTCAATAAGAACCATAGTTGTCCCTACACTAGTCATGTTAAAACTTGTTAATTTGATTCCATCAACATGTTTGAATTTAGTTGAATAGGTATTTGTATTTGTTGAACCAATATTTGTATTACTTATTCTCTCTATTTGTTGAACCGATATTTATACTACATGTTCAAATAGTTATACCCCATGATGCTTTTAAGTAACATCCACCAAAGACTATCTTTCAACCTAAAGTTTGAGGATATAGGAAGTGGAGATAGACATAGAAGAAAACAAGTAAGCTTTAAAGAAGAACCTAGATTGATTATTGACAAGGTAATAAACACTATTACCATTGATGTGCTTGTAGAAAAAGTTGCAGGGGGAATAAAGGTTGAAGTTTTAGCTATAGAAAAAGATCAACCAATTGATTTTATAGTTGAACATGTTACCAACCTACATACTTCAATTAATTAGGGGGTGAAAGCATGGTATTTTGTACATACTTTTTACCTTGTCAAGGTTAGATGAAAGTAAACATAAAATAACATTTTAAAACCCCTGAAAAATTTGGTTTACATTGAATATTTTTATTATTATATATGTAACCATAATTATTCATTTTTGTGCATTGATTTTCAACTTTCAAATTGTTTCAATTAGTTTTTTGGCTACTTGTTTGAAATGCAAGTAGGTTCAAATTCTATTTTACGCAATGAATGACTCTTGTAAAGTATGTGGTAAGTAGGTGATAATAGATAGATTTTCTAATTTCTATTATGGCCACACCTGAAAACTATAATGATAAATATATATACCTAAAAGTAATAGAACAATTAAATTTTTTAAAAAGACTAAAAAATCCCCATTTACAAATTCACCATGTATCAAATGGGGATACTTATGGTTTACTTTTAAGAAAAAATTGGTCCTAATTTTTTGGAAGTGAATACTTATAGTTTTGATAGAGGTGTGGGGTGGTTTATAATTATATTTCTACCCATTTTTATGTTACTTATTTGGTTTTATATGCATGACGCAAGGCAAATCTAAAAACTTTTTTTTTTGGGGTTTGCTTTACCATGTTTTTACCCTAGGAAGCCCTTGTTTCTTCTAATATTGTAAAAACTCTAAGGGAGATTAGCACATTTCATGAACAAATTGTTCAATAAGCTAACATTTGGTGAAAAAATTTAAAGGAATTCATTATTTTAAAGTTTAAAAAACGAGTCAACCAAACAAAACATGTTATAGACTAACCATTAGTTATAGACTTGTAATCTTAAGTTGACATCTATACAACAAACCTTAGAAAAATGTGATAGGGAATTAATTATAATTTAATGGCAATTGATGAAGGATTTGTTTAACAATGACAACTTGTCCATATGGGTAATGCAAAAAAAACAAGCTATTAAGAAGGCGAAAAGTTTATAGATTGAGTATGATGAACTCAGCCAATTCAACCAAAATACCTGCAATGATTTGAAGAAACTAAAAACTGAGCATAAGAAGATGGTTCATGATTACACCAATATGAAGTAATCCAATATACAATAGGGAAACACCATAACAAGCTTGGAGTAGACCTATTAAAAATTGAGGAAACAACTTGAACTTGCTAACATTGGAAGTGAAGAAGAAGGTTCAAGATTTGAATGTTCAAATCCAAGAGTGGAAAAACAAACTAGAGATGATTAAGGTACAAATGAGTAACACAACTCAACTACTTTTTTGAATGCAAAATAGGTTAAAGGAATTTGGGGAATTGTTGTTTGACAACACTTTGCTCAAGGTACAAAACCAAACTCTTGGAATTAAAGTCCAAAATGGAAGGAGCGGTGGTAGACAATTCAAGAGTTCATGGAAAATCAGATTCAAAAAAGTTTGGAACTAGTTCAGTCTAATGAATAGGTTTACGAACTAGAGTTACATGCTTATCACATTGCTTTTCTAGAATTTAAGTATGTACAAATTGATATTGTTTTAGTTGAAATTGGAATTGGTACCAAAACCATAGGTGCTATTTTTCACATTTCTATTTCTAAACATAAAGAATAACTTGTTGATTTTACAAAACCAAATATCCCAGTTAGAGATGGAACATGTTTAGAATTTGTACCTCTGCCTATTAAGATTTTTACTATACCTATTTAGGTTACCATTATTGAAACTATTAAAAATAACATTGAACTTGTTGATACTTTAACTACCAATAGTAAAACAAAACCATTTGAGTTTTTATCTACTACTTTACCTTTGACACCACCATGGATAGGTGTAACTAGAAATCATTTTATTTTTAACACACATCATGCATCAGAGGTATTCATAATGTCAATAATGACTTTTGATGAAACACTTGACCAACAAAAAGTTGCAAAAGGAATAGGTACTCGGGATTAAATTGAACTTGTGAAGATGACGAGCTGTACCTGTTGAAGAACTTCAAATCAACATGTTGAAAATGTTTAGACTTAGAGCAAGCATTTCAAGGATGAAATCTAGTTTAAAAAGGGGATAATGTTACTTAGGAATTTGTAACATGTGAGTTAACAAGTTATGAAAAGTAATAGATTATATGTGATTTAACCTATAAGAAAACCTAACCTATAACCTAGTCGGTGACCTTTAACATGTACCAAAACCGGTTACAAAAACTAACAAGTAGTATTATAATAGGTTTGTAAACATGTTGACAAGTAATCAATAGTCTACAAAACCTGTAGTGGACAAAATAGGTAGTTTTTGGGAGAATGTTATAAACAACCATATTTAAAAAATAAATTAGACTATTAGTGTTTACACTAACTAATTTTGGATTGTTATTGATTACGCTGGTTAATGATTGTTTAAATGGTCTAATATGATTGTTTAACTTTTGAATTAGTTAGTATAATAAGGTGGACACATGGAGGACTCGATTACCATTTTTTTCATACTACTTTTTATACTTTCAAACTTTGATATCATCTTTGTTTTTCTTTTACTTGGAAAAATGAAGTCATTATTCTTGGTCAAATCCAATTTCTTGAAACTATAGCAAAACACGTGTTTGTTATAGGATTGTACATAGATTTTAGTTTTCTTGGATGTACTTGTTGTTGTTTCAAAATTTGTAGTTGAAAAGTAAGAAACTAATGGGCATAAAGAAAAATCCTATTAGCAAATTATAATTGCCTAATTAATTGATAATGGAGTTGGACAATTGCTTTCTTAATGTGCCTTACTTGATGCCATGGGCATTTGTATATCCACAATATTGGTTGAGGTTGATTCTAAGGATGATTTTGTTAAACATTTGGAGGTATTGAAAGCTTGGTATTGTGAGCCAAAAATTATAAGGACTAGTGAATTTAGTTCATTGGTTCCACTTTGCTTGATTGTTGGCGGCTTGATGCACAACAAAAGATGTTCAAGTTGTGTATGAAAAACAATTCCAAGGCTACCATGGAATCATTGTTTGATCTAAATCTTTTGATTCACATTTGGAAGACAATTTATGCATTTTGGGTTTTCACTCATTCCTTCCATGAGTATCTTAAGTTGACAAAGATGGCCATAGTTCATGTTTTAGAGAATGTGAAACATGAATGATTTTTCTCATCTTTAGCATTTTTCAAGAGTCAACTCCAAATTACCTTAGACCTTCATCTTGCTCTCATGGTTGGTATGTATAACCAAAAGTTCTTCATTATAGAGAGTTTTCCATATGTTGCCACATTTGATGCTTGGATTGGACTAGTTGATCGTTATGGTGTTCTTGCATGGTTGAGATTTTTGTAGACATTTTCGTAAAATAACCCAATTGTTGCCTTTGCATACTTGGATATGATTTTGCCATCTACCAGTTAGTTGATGTTATTTGTTGTTATTTGAACTATTTTTGTTTCCATCATCTTAGTAAGCTTAATGAAATTGTTGCATTTGAGGATATGAAAATTTGCACTATGAATTTGAGACCTTTTGTTGAATGAGATTTTTTTTCATGAACGTTATGTGATATCCATTTTGCTTCCTAGTCACAAGGTCATACATGCGAAGGTAGTAGCACCTTCTCAAACAAGATAGTAGCCTTAAGTTTACTTCTAAATGTTGATTGTAGCCATTAATGACATGTATCAAATTCCCTCTAATTGTCACTACCCTTCACTTGCAACACACACAACTTTGTCAAATTCCCGCACTTTCTCAAAACATTATTGAATTTTTCCTTTATAAATAAGGAATTTGCAACAAAATATTCCCTTTAAAATTTTGCCAAAAAATTGCCACAAAACAAAATCATTGCTACCTACATAGGCTACAAAATGGTTAGGAAATATGACTGCAAAATGAATTTGATGAAAACTGTCAACTAGATCGTACCACTAGGTGTCTAGCTTTCATCCACACATTCATTCCAAGTTTCTTTCTCTGTGGGCAGAGTCCATAAAATTTTTGGACTCTGGCAAGTTCAACACTAATTATATTATTTTCAGAAATGTTGTTGAAAATTTCAATTTTTTTTTTTCCAAAAACCAAATTATTTGAAGGAAAATAATGTAGAATATTAAAAAAAAAGAGGAATATTTCAATTTTTCGAAATGCAATCTTCAAAATAAAATAATTATTCGGCACTGAAATGTTTAACTTGCCATATAATTAGTACTTGGAATTCTTTCTGGTGTATGCTACTTTTCTTTTTCCTTTAGGGATGGTTAACATGATTTTTATTAGGAATTTCTTTATGTAGCCTAAATGGTGAAGTTGATAAGAAGATGTATAAAGAAATGGCGATTTTCCTCCGGAAGATTTAACCAAATCTGGCTATAAACTAGATGGGGAGTACAATTTATTTAATCAACCTTCTATTCATGGCTAAACACTGAAAAAACAAAATATAGAAATGTAGTGACTTTCACAAATTTTTATTTTATTTTTCCATTTCTGGCAATGGAAACCCTCCAAAATCAATTCATTTTCAAAAATTTTATTTTTTATTCACTTTTTGGCTACAACACTTCACCGATAAAAAAAAAGGCTTTGCATGATTAAAAACCACTAATGCTTAGTAGCAAGGGGCAAGTGTGAAGGTGCATTTTATAATAAACCTCTAATTTGGCTATAAGTACTAATTGGGTTCCTTACTTGATATTGGGCAACCTAATTGTTTTGGGATCCTTGTGGTGTAATGAAGAAGTTACAGCACAAGGATCCTTGGTTTGGTTCCAACTTTTGTAGTAAATCAAGTTCAATGGATGAAAGATCATGGCTTTCTACTAAATAGCATCTACCTACCTAGTAGCCACCAAGTGCATGACCTACTTACATAGTAACCATGTACATTCCTTACATGCCCACTTACATAAGCAATTACCAATGTTGGGCCGGTTATTAGAAATAGGAATGTGCCTTTCTTGGTTATTAGGGGAATTCTTAGAATCAATAACCATGGTTCTCAAAAAATCAAAGACCCAATTTTGAAATATAACCACAATTCTCAAAAATTTGAAAAAAATCAAATAACTAGCCAGAAAATTGTTGATAGTTCACCATTTTTTTTTCATGAAAACCACATTTTAAGAATTTTCAAAAAACCCAAGATTGGCGGTTAATTGATTTTAATTTATTTTTGTTTTCAAAGAATCAAAATTAATGATCCTTTGATTCTGAAATATTAAAAAAATCAAAATCAATAATTCTTTGTAAATTCAAATAATCACACAACCCTGATAATTTACCTCTAGGTAGGGGAAAGGGGGAGTCAGAAGAGTTTACAAGATAGGTTATGAAGGTGGAACCTTGGTAACTTAGTTGTGGATGAATGAATAATAACCGAGTCCAATCAAATATGAATTTTTTTTTGGGTTTTTTCTTTCTCTTGTTTAGAGATGTAATTGATATAAGTGGTCATTTTTTTGTGAGTTGCATAGTTCTAATAACTAGACAAATTTTAGTTTTGGATATGTGTAGGTTAGATAGAACTAGATTCGATTTGGAATCCAACATGCTTAGAATTTTATTTTTTTGAAGAATTGAGAATTGAGAGTATTGAAATATAATGAACTGGACTGGAGGTTCTAACAATTTTTTAAAAAAAATCTTTGAACTGGAATAAAAAAAATTTCAATTAAAAAAAAAAGAATGTTAGAATTGAGACCAAAGGTTATTTTGAAAAGTAAGAACTAGTCAACATTGGCAAGAACCATCAATTATGTTTACAAAAATTTGAACTAAAACGAGGTTTAATTTTTAGAACCAAAACATGAATTGGAACTTGATTTTATTTTCTTATAACATCAAATTAGGAACTAAGTTCCTAGTTCTATTTAGGTGTCAAATTGAAATTGAAATTGAAAAAAAGAGAGACTAAAACCATTGGTTCTGGTCTGGGTTACTAAGACCGAGATTAGACCCAAGTATGATTTTCAAAACTGAAACCAAAGTTGAAATTGGAACTAAATTTTATCTTTTTGAGGAACTAGACCCAAAATTAGATTCTCATTTATGTGTGGAATCAAAGTTGAAATATTTTAAATTTATTTCTTAAAACCCAAACCAATATAGTTTTAATTTAATTACTTGAACCAAAATTGGAGTTTCTTTATACAAGTAAGGAATTGCCCAACACTAGTTTTGAGTGTTTGTTTGGCATGGACTATGAACTTTTGAACATACCTACTAATCCATCATCTTGGTATTTGGGTACTTAAGAAATTTTTTATACTAGCTTGTGTAAGCCAAAAATGTATTTGGTATTTTATTGTTAGGGTTTAAGGTGTGAACAAGGAAGGTCTTGTTGGTGTCTAAGCATTGAAAATTGCCGTTTGTTTATTTTTTATCATTCAACGGAGTGATGGTTGATTTGTGAAGGAACGATGGAGATAGAGCTAGTTCATGGAGGTGTGAAATTTTTGGGATGTGCTTGGTTGTGGTTTTGTTTAACTTGTGTGTGGATGTTGTTGGCACCAGGAGATAGAGTGAAGTTGTGGAGGTGAAGGATAAAAGAAGACAACCTTTGAAAGCTAAGTACCCTTTTTGCATCGTATGTTTGTTTTGTTCTTGCTCTTTTGGAGTTAGGATGGTTTTCTACTATGGATGCATTGAAAGGAAGAATGCCCAAGATGCAAAGTTCTAAGTTATTAGGTTGTAGATCTTCAATTTGTTCACTATGCAATGAGTTCTGTAGCTAGAGAGCTAGAGTTACATAGATATTTAGCCATATGAAGTGGAGTTGATGATAAGCTTTAGGGAATTAAAAGGCTGATTTGTTCATGGCATTATAAGTTCAGGTTTTATAAATCTGACTTTGTTGAAGGGGAGTGAGGAAATGTAACTGGATATGGGAAGAGAGTACCTATTGAGATGGCAGCTCCGAATGTAGACTCTTTGTTCCTAGGAAGTCACATTATGTCTTTTGAATTCAATTCCTGATGTATTTGTAAGAAGAGTCAGTTTTGGGGGGGGGGGGGGGGGGGGGGGGGGGAGGGGGTGATATATTTTTAAATACT
>Ga0116231_10012446_pt1 | contig 12493 bp, 5 predicted proteins | sample S1TSphgellanicum_2_FD_89695 | JGI IMG/M metagenome (GOLD analysis project Ga0116231, IMG submission 89695) | Host-associated microbial communities from peat moss isolated from Minnesota, USA - S1T2_Fd - Sphagnum magellanicum MG | ecosystem: Host-associated > Plants > Peat moss > Unclassified... | reverse complement strand
GGGGTGTTAGTTATATCTGTATAGGAAGATGAGGGGGGGGGGTGGTGTGTGTGTGGGGGGGGGGGGGGGGGGGGGGGGGAGGTGTCACCACATTTATGCCTACTGGCAGTAGTTGTAAAGAGTTCCTTGAAATAATGTTTCCAACTTGAAGAAATATGTTTGAATCTACATAAGGATGTTTGCCACCTGGACTCCATTAGCAAATTGAAGAAAAAAAATTAGTGGGGACTAAATAATCATCATTGTTCAATCAAACCTAGGATATTAACCCAAGTGGGTGTGATTACAATATTAGGAACCAAAAACCATGCTAGATCCCAATGAAAATTGTTAAACATATATTTATGCATTGCTTTGTGAAAATCATGGTAATCATGGGACCTTGTGCTAAATGATTAATATGAATGTTAAGGAAGTCAAACTAAAAATTCATTTCATTTAATTTCATGTTTTGGTTTTTATAAAGGACTTTTGAACTTCAACAATAGCTTCGTTAGATAAAAAATAAATCAATGGATTAAGCTATGGATTCTTTTCATAAAGAAATTTTTGTGGTAAGAAAATTGAAAAAATAATAACCTACTACTCACATTCAAAAACACTCACAATGCAAAAGGTTTGAAATTTGAAATTTTGAAACATTCAAAATATGTTTCAACATTTCAAATTTTCTAAACCAAAATAATTGCAAACAACATTTTTGATTCCTTAAGACAAATCACAAAATGGGGTTATTCTATTAATGATAGTGTGGAAAAGGAACCCCGTATTACATTCCCATTCATTAGCATTAGGTTCTATTCAACAATAATATCTTGAATCCCAAATCATGCTTCAACCATCATCATGAAAAGCATGTTAACTTGGAAAGTTCATAATCATGGGCAAGGCCACCTATGGTTAGTCCACCTTGTTGACAATGGGAAGAGGTGGGCAATCATCAATGTGCTTGAGATCCCACTAATGTAGTATCCACCAAAATTGGTTTGCCCAACCACACATGGACTTGGTGCCATACCATTAAAATTTGCAATTGTGAGTCACTTAATGGAGGAACATTCCCCAAAAGGTATATGAATGGTTGATCTTGAGTGCCCAATATATGTAACAACATTCGTAATAGCTCTTTAAAAAATCTCAATCTTAGTTCAAACAAACTAGCACATGTACTTGCTTAAGCCTTGACATGGTCATCCAATTATCACCGTATCCATTGGGCCAACATCATCTAAATCTCACACCTTTAGCACTGTAATGTCTTAAGGTAATGTTCCCAAATATCCATGCATAACTATGTCTAGTAATACTTTTGGATATTGGTCCAATAACATCCCCACATGATGCATGGAAATATTTTGGGCTAAGTTGTGGGGGTCCACATACAAGTAAATGTGCGAACCCATATACCTACCTAAAGCATTAGAACCAAACTAATGTTAATGCTTCCAAACAACTCTAAGAAACATACCTTTTTTTCAAAAGGCTATCATAAAATAGGTGTGGCTCATACCAAAGTGTATCTTGGTGGGGCATTTCTATTGTGGGTGTTAGTGGTAAACTTTGCCATGCTTATAGGACACATCTATTAGTCACCTTTTCAATTGGTCCAAATTTCCCCACAATGGTGGGTAGTTCACATGTGGACAAGGCAACATGGGATGGATGGTCCTATGTCATGTCCTCAAGTGGGGGTGGGACATCATATGCATCCAAGTTCCCACCCCTAAGGTAATGTGTAACAAATCCAAACACCATAATAACATCTTGTGCAAAATATTGAACATGGAGTTGAAGTTGATGCCCATCTCCACTTAGGTCTAGGTATGGGAATTAGTTTCCTCCCAAAAATACAATACAAATTTCATGGGATACAACACAACACCCCAAACAAACACATCATATGATGTAACATTTGTCACCATGGCTAAAAATTGAATGGATTACTAGTTTATTGGGTGGTTGGGGTTTATGGTGAAAGCACATTACGGGTGAAACAATTTTCACCAAAGAAGGCAATGTATAACTAGTATCATAGTACACAGTAAGTTAAAAATTTGATGGCACCATTTGACAATCCTATACATAAGCAAAAAGCCCTAGAATGTGCACAACAACATTTTGGAACTCAAATTTCACTTTAAATCAAGATTAATTTTGATCCAACGGTTACATGAAGAGGATTGAATAAAATCAATGTACACAACATATATAATGTGTAGTATTTTATTGGCCATAGAGCCTGATGTTTGTGGTTCACAAGACATTACTAACAAAAGAAATTTGAAAAAATAATGCAATGCCTATATAAATTTTTTCTCTCTTTCATTTGGTGTTGGTTTGTTCTCTAAGTACATAAAATATTTTTCTTTTATTGCTGAAAAAAATGAAAAAAAAAAACACATATTTTTATAAATTTTCAACCAAAAAATTAAAACTTCCAAATGGACTTAGATTCAATTGAAATATATCAATAATAGTGACCCAAAAAAAAAATCACCAAAAAATTCCACCCACAAGTCTAGTTTTAAAGTATGTATGCAATTATTCATACTCCATGACGAATATTATTTCATCACAAATATATTTCATATGTTGAAGTTCACCAATGTTTGTTGGATTTTTCTTTTTAAATGATTGTTTTAAACCTAAATCTAATCCAATAAACTTCAAACAAACAAAAATAATCCAAAATGTGATCTCTATACTTAAATTAAAAAACCAAATGCAAAAATGAAGTATTTGTAACTACATTTTTTGGGGGGTGTAGTGTGCTTGTACCCTTTGATTGTGCCAAAACGTCAATCCTGGTAAACCCATGGGCATTTTTGGATGCACCTAACAATGTTTAAATCTAATACATGGGCATGACTCAAGGTCTTTATTTATCATGCCAAAACCCACAAATTTCAATTGACATGCAACATCTTTAGTTGGGCATTATAGTATAATATAACTTCATGAAAGCAAAATGTTTGCCCATGTCCATTAATTCCTTTTAAACTAAAAAAAACATCCTTGTTGCACACCAAGACCATTTTTAATGTCGTTGATGTCTAATCAATGGCAAGTCATATTAGAAGGTTAAATAATTTAACAATTGTAACTTGCCATGAAGGAGGAATTTCCACCTCAAAATGTATTGTTTGTTGAGGTTATTTAAAGTTAATTGTTGGTAATAACTCAAATTCATGTTTGTGATCAAACCTCACACTCCTTCACACTCACATAAAATGGCTACAAGTGAAAAAATGGAAACTAGCCACATTCTAGGGGTTGCCATTGTGATGGTAGAAAATAATGGGGCTTGAAAAATGGATGTAGTTGCCCCCAAGTTCCAACATCACCCCATTCACATCCAACTTCAAAAATAAAAATCCTTTTCTCATTGACCTCATGGGAACATGTCCCATGTTTGGGGATGTGGATGTATTAGTTCACACAATCTTGATTAAGGAAAATGATTGAGTTAAGCATTTGGTGCTTAACTCCCTCCTTTGAATGTCAAGTCCTTCATCAACTCCTTACGGCTCTAGAAATCATGTGAGTTGAAATGTGTGATTGGAACTAATGAATTCACCTAACATGGAACAACAAAAAATAAAATGGTGTTTCACCCCCAAAGCATGTACATCATGGGGAACATCAATGAAACAAACAAATCTTGCTTCACAAAAAAAATCGAAAGAAGGATATGATTTTATATATGTGGGCACCTTCATGGAATTTTGTGTTTTTGCCTTCTTTTCCTTTGCCTTTTGGCTAACCATGATAATCATCAATTCTTCCAATTAAGAAAATTAATCATGTGTAATGCCCATGCCATCACCTTGGCCTTACTTGAAACTTTATTTGAGGCTTTCCCCTTTGTTTGAAAGCCATTGCCTCCCCTACATCCTCCTTTGTCTCCACCATCCTTATTGTGGGTAGATTTGGTAGGATGGAATTTTGGATGCAATGAGTAACAATGGTCAATGTCATGACCATCAACATCACAATGCTCACATTTTTCATTACTTGAAGATATGGATTTGGATGCGAATGCCTCAAGCCTAATTTCTTTAGGCACTCTTTCATGGGATGACCTTCACAAGTTCAACACACAACCCCTTGGCCAAATTATTTTGTGGAAAAAGATGGAGAGAGCCCAAATTGATTGGTCCTTGATTCCTCTTTCAAGTGGATTCTTTATAGGTGGTCATGGTGACTACAAGCTTATTAGCTTCCACCACACAAAATCCTATTAAATCTTTTCAACAATAGGTGGAAAAACACTAAGGAAGACCAACTTGGGTAAGAAAATATATTTTTTATAATACATTTTGTCTTATTTGGGGGCCAATTTTTCTTTCTTTCACCTAATGATTTGAAAAACACATAAAATGGATTTTTGACATAAGGTTTCTAACACAATTTTTATTACCTTTCACAAGGGAGTGATTTTTCAAGAAAACTATTAAATTTCACATTTATGTTTATTGGAATGAAAAACCTCATTTGGATGATTTTTGTGAAATCACATAAGTGGAAATTTTCACATGTAGTTGAAATGGTACAATTAACTCATATTCAATGTATGACTAAATATTTCATCAAGTTTGGCAATTGTTTGAATGGTTTTTGCAATATATTTGCACTTGGTAGTATATTTTTATTAGTAATATATATATATAATCATTAAATAAGGAATTTTTAATTTCTTATGACAATTTTATTTTTTGAATATTGAACTACCTTATTCTAAGTACAACTTATAAAATAATCCTTTTAATATTGACTTGATAAAAGTTCAAACACATATTTTGAAAAATAGTATTTGTGACAACATTTTTTGTTCATTGTAGTGTGATTTCACTCCATGTGGATAATTCCCCCAAACAAAAAAAAATAGAGCCTTGTTCAAATTGAACTAAGTTTCAACTACAAATAACAAACTATAAGAAACTAGTGTCTTGCAACAAACACTTGACACTCAATAATGATAACAATTACAATGTCATGCAAGATCTTTTAACCATGGTACAAACTAAATTATCACACCAATGATTTTAAAGGAAAATTTTTATTTGAAAAAAAAAACAATGGTTTAATAAACTCATAGTCACTTATGGTTTTTGTTTTTTTTTATATGTAAAACATAGTAGCAAACTAAACCAATTTCTTTTTGTCCTCAAACACCACTCCTTACATAATTTTTTGTACTTGACTCTCATTCGGTGGCCATATTCAATAATTTTAAAGCATGCAAGTTGTCTTTTTGCCAATAAAGTACATCATTAGACACACTAGGCATAGAGGAGGTTGATTTCTTTTCAAATCCACATGCTTGCAAAAGAAGATCAAATTTTGGAGCCAAAAGTTTCTCCTTCCTCAAAACACTTCACATGCATGACAAGGCCATCTTCATTGACCACATTCAATTCACCCAAGGCAATTTCACAACCTTAATAATTTTATATTCAATTTGTAAGCCTTCTTCTTTTATTTACTTTCAATTTTAGTTTCTTGTGAGCTTTAACTATCAAGTGGGGTAAACATGAGGTGGATTTGTCTCTTAAAATATATATTTCCCCTTTTCCCTTCAAAAAATTAGATTCAATGACATCTAGGTGTTTCCATGGTACAATGTACACAATTTGTGCCAAAACTAGAAATACATATAGTATCAAAAGTAATAATATGTAAAATTTCACTCGTTTTGAATTCTTCTACAATTTACATATAGTTGATGTGGGATTTAAAAGTAAGACAAATAATATAAACTATGAATATGCAATCAATTCATAATTGTGTCTTTATATAATTGTACATCAATAATTTGATAAAGGTTGCTTTAAAGCACCCTATTTAACAATAATCTACCCTTTTTCATTAATTAAAAATTATACCTTATTTTTGTAAATTGATAAAAAAACAACATTTAGCCCAACTACAATTTTAATAGAAGAACATTTTACAATTTAAGAAAACTCATAATCATCAACAATATCACAACATAATGTATTGTTGAATAGTTATTTATGAAATAATTTAAACATCAAGACTTCAAAATAAATTGAAAGTTTTCATGGAGAAGATTGTTCATGATGGTTGTCTTTTTGTATGTGCAAAATTTCATGAATAAATTTTGTTTAAAACCTGTATTTCATAGTCATTTTGTGAAATTACTATGTTTATACAAACTCTTACAAGTTAAAATTGTGCTTTGATTAACAATTCAATTATTCATATGTGCACACATTTCACAACATATTCAAAGTTTAAGGTGTTATCCACCTTTAATTGTACACTTCTAAAACAAATATTTTCTTAACATTTTGAAAGCCACATAAAAAATGTGTTACAATGAAAAAATGTCAAATTACGACTAGTTTTTTTATATCTTATACCTTGGAAACACCCATCTCCAAACCTAGCACTCTCACTAAAAAATCAAATGAAAATTAAAATTTTAGGGGCTTCAAAGAGGCCATTACACAAAGAATGGTGGACACATAAAAACACAATGGCAAATGTAAAACCACAAAGGGTCACAAAAACAAAATGGGAGTGTTGGGAGATAAATAAACACACATTATTACATACCTCAATTCAACTGAATCAACATTTTAAACTATACATTAAAGTTTCTTGATGTTCATAGACATGACTACATAAATAAACAATGGAAAGAAAAGGTGAACATGTTTAGCCTTCACAAATTCAAAAGTCATGTAGGTAAATGTGATTGTACAAACAATCAATTGAAAAAAATCAATTTGTTTGATGGTCACACATAGAATGTCAGCTTAATAGGCAATTAGGGTCTAAACAAGATAATGTAGTCCAAGTTGTCATCCCTACCCACCAAGTAAAAATAGTTTTTTTCAATGTTTTATTTTAGGCCTTTAGTAATGGTATAAATTTTGGGATGTACTTATTGTATCAAATAAACCATATATGGTCATCCTTCATGAATTTTACAATTCTAACTATTTTATTTATTTATCACAAATTTATTAATCTAGTTGATTATATAATATTTTCTCTAAACCATACAATTCAAATGATGTGGTAATAATATGCATACCATCATGCATGTATACACACATTTTTTTGGAACTTGAATATTTCAACTATTGCAACATTAAACCCTTCAAAAATAATTTTCCTTTATGCTAGGTCTAAAGCATTCAAAATCTACTTTTCTATATGCATGCAAAATGCATTTTGTGTTTGTAACATGGTAAAACATGCCTTAAAAATTTAATAAATGCACCATATGCTTCCAAATTTCATAAATTGTTCACCATAAATGTGCAAAGGGTTACTTTGTGAAAATTTAAAAATATGACAATTTTTGGAGAATAGATTGAAATAAAAATTAAAAACTTAAATTTATTTTTCTAGCTTTTAAAAAATTCTCCATATCACAATTGATACTCATGTAATTAAAAAGGTCGATCTCATTAGGTGTCACCTACTTTTTAATTTACTTGTCACACAATTCTATTTTAATCTTCAAGGATTAAGTTTTTGACCTACGTTAATGTGCTTTCACCCATCATGATTTATCGATGCATGATGCATAATGTGTACATAATCAAAATGTGAAATGAACATTGCAAAATAAATAATGGCAAATTTTGGGTGTAAATTTTTGATTCGTCATTGGAAGCATATGGTGCATTTATTAATTGTTTAATGCATGTTTTACCATGTTACAAACACAAAATGATTGTGTACATGTTGATGCATGATGTGTACATAATCACAATAGTGAAGTGCACATTGCAAAAAAGATAAATGATGAATTTTGGGTGTAAATCACCAAAAAATTAAAAAAAACATTATTGGTTAGAAAACATTTATGGGTATAGTTATGAATTAGATGTTGGAGGGTTTAGGATTTTCAATCTTCAAAGGATAGTATATATATATATTGATGTATATACATATATATCCATATTTGCCATCCAAAACCGAGTTAAACTACTACCCTCTTCCTTACCATGCACACAAGATGTGGGACGACATTGTTTTACCTACTCTTTATAAATGTGCCACACTTTATTACAAAGGAGTGAAGCAATCAAGATAAGGGCATGTAGAAAGACTAGGTACTTGTCACTGAAAAAAAATGACTCTTGACTAGTAAGGGCATGCCATGGTATTAACAATGGACATGAAGGGCTCTACTTATGAAAGAAGTCCATTTCGGTGTTGTCCATCCACTCCTAATACCATAGAGCAAAATCATGGGGGAAGTTTGGTTCAATGTTTGCATCAATATGTTTTTTCTTCCCTTTGTATCAACAATGTTATATGCACTTACTTAAAGAAACTTGACAAACATGTTATTTCAATTGTATGTTACCTTGGCCATGCCCATAGTCCCCCAATATTGATATTTTAATATTAAACTGAACTTTAAAAATCAAGAACCCACCTTAGGGGTGGTTTTGGGCTTGCGATCACACAAATCTAAAATTCCTCATTGGTACAAACTATGAAAGGTGGTTAGTTTGTGTTTACACTAGGGTAGTTTTAGGCCTAAGACTAGCCAAATGACTTTGGATGAAAAAAATTGTTGGAATCCTACATGGATAGTTGTCGATTATGTTGCTTGGGCCCTTGGGGTATTTTTTCAGGCCTACTTCAAAGAGGTAGGCCTAATGAAAATAGCGGGAGCCTATGGGTTCTAAAATAATTTTAATCATTGATTTATGATGTTTTTATTAATGTTTATAATTTTTTTGAAAGATAAAATTGGAGGGAAATTTTTAATGATTGGCCTCACAAAATGGCTACCCCATGAGGCCTAAAACAATATTAAAATGGGATATTTTTTCCATTTATTTTGGAAAAGTGAAATGGGATGGACTTTTTGGTCCCCCTCCCCCCATTTGGTCTAGCTACCATAATACCTTTTCAAGTTTGGTGGTAATTATATTACTTTTGAAAATGTCAAATTTTTTAAAAATATATTTATCCAAAACATTGAAAGTAAAGGAAATTATGTTTTTCAATGCCAAAATTTTGCGAATTTGAGACAATTGTGTAAGTTGTATTTATTGTCTATGTATATCTTTTTCTTTGATTTTGCTATTCAATGTCTAATAGGTAGGTGATTTACTAGTTGCTTACTTATGCTTAGTAGTAGTTTCATGTCTATGTTGACTCACTTAAGTTTTTGGATAAAGTGAAGTTTGTGTTGCTTGCAATCAAGAGCTGTGACTCACTGAAGTGGATGGATAAAGTGAAGCTCATGTTGCTTGCAACCAAGAACTATGATGGGGATATGAAAGCATGTAATAATTATTTTAATGATACTTTTTCATGGATTTTGAGCAAAAGATATGGGATATTTGTGTGGTGCCATATGGGAGCAGCTTGGGGAACACATGGGAACAAAATTAAAAAAATGTTCCCCTCCCCCCCCCAAGACTTTGTGTTTCTTTAATCATCTACCTAGGCTACTCTCAAGAAACACATGACAATTGAGAAGTCAACAGTTGTGAGCTTCAGGGGGTTTGATAAAGCGAGGAGCTTGATGGGTCTATAAAGAAAAACAATAGTCCAGATGCGGATGGGATTAAGTATGGAAAAGCCTCATACTCATATTTTGTGGTTACATATTTGTAGTATAATAAAGTAATTCGTAAAGTCATCCTCTCTTTCACCCCCTATCCCCTCTTTCAGTGGTATCGAGAAAGTAATGAAATTCTATTAAATCCCAGTATGAAATGCTCAAACTCAGCATTTAATGCTCAAGGTTCGAGACTAATTATAGTAGTTGTGCTTGTGGGAGCAGTGAAAATATATGTAGCAGCAGTGGAGGCGCTCAGGAAAAAGGAAAGAGGGGATGAAACTCAGGTTAGCACCAAAATTGGTGGAAAAACTAGTTTGGGTCCCAGTTATTTCGCTTTGTAAAGTTTCATTCCCAGTTACGCATTTGATGGCCTATTATGCCAAAACTGGCCGTTCTCGCCCCCTAATCGCTTGACTTTACTGATAACTTTAATGCCCAACTGTGGAGGCATTCCCAAATTATGGGGCTTAGGTTGAAGCAGTAGTAGAGTACAAAGCATGAGGCTAAGGTTTATCATGAACCTAAAGATAGGTAACCAACAAGGTGTACCAAAGGGAGAGTTCTTTCACCTACACCCTAGGAATAAGAGGGTTCTTGTGGCTTACTATAGGATTAAGATCCATCCCAATAAGGAGGGATACTTTGTGGGAGGATACTCATGGATATAAGATGCCCCCAAGTACATTTAAGAAATTTCCCTGAGTGTTTTATGATCACAAAGTGAGCAAGAGGTAAGTCCTTAATATTTGCTCCTTTTGGTGAGTTTTGCTTTTTGTGTAGGCTAAATGTCATTTCAGCAGGGGAATTCCTGAAATAAGCACACACCCAAGGCTAAGCTAAGGGGTGCTTATCTTGGGAGTAGGGTTTTTTTAATTAAATTTAAAAAAATTATTATTGAATTTTTTTGCTAAATGCTGATTTTCCTTTCATATTGGAAAAAATTAGTGTTTTTTGAAATTTTTAGTTGCCAAATTTCGAAAAACATCTAATTAAAAAAAATTCACCAGATTCTATTCTAAGTTGCAGCAAATAGTAAAAAATATAGAAGGATGCTAAATTTTTTTTTACTTCCATATTTTCTTATGCCAAATCTGGCTGAATCATCTTATCAATGATAGCCACTTGAGCTACATCACAAAAATTGAAAGAAAAAAAACCCCTACTTAGGAATACTTATTTTGTTCTAGGAGTTTATTTAAGGAGCTTACCATATCACCTTTATTATTCTGGCATAAATTAAATTATTCTTTTATTTTGCCAAAATTTTGAAAAATTATCTATTCTTTGTGCAAATTTTTTAATAAAATCAAAAGTTCAATTGTCAAGTTTTGAATCGCAAACCTTCCAAAACAATGACTCAAGACTAAGACAATCCATACACAATGGACCATTCCATAACATTGACAAGACCCTGCTTATACACTACACTATTTCATAATATTAACAAGACCCTGTTTATTATTTTGTATAATCATTACTTACTGAAAATTTCAGAATTAAAAAACCAAGTGCCAAAGTTAAGATTTCAATTTTAATTAATTATTCTGTAATTTGTTGCCAAAATGGTAAAGGTACATTGTTCCCCCAAATCAACAATGGGTCCTTATTGCAGAGAGTACAAAAGTATTGTCTGATTCTTTTTCCCCAGACCGCCCAATTGCCCAATCAAGATATGTCTGGTGATGACCAAATACATCTTGGTGCTGCCCAGACACAAATTTTAAGCCTTAATATACATACTTTGGATGCATAATGGACACTAGGAAACATATTATGCCTCTTAGTGTCTATTACATGCTAATATGCCTCCTAGTGTCCATTACACAAGCAAAGTATGCATAACAGGATTCAAATTTTGTGTCTGGGCATCACCCATCTTTTTCTAAAAAAGATGGATGGGGCAAAGGGCAAACAAGAAAAAAAAGAAAAGAAACGGATAGCACTTTTGTACTCCTGACTCCATGCAAAGCACCCCTTGAATTTTCTTTTCCCCGGCACATTATCTGGAGGTGGTAACTGGAGGCCACGTTCCAAAAGAGTTACAGCACGATCTGCTTGATTAACTGGAGGCCATGTTCCAAAAAAGTTATCATATCTGTTTGCGGGTGATAACTCACCCTCCCATTCCATCTGATACGATATGATAGAGTGTTCCGTAAAGTCAGGCAATTAGGATACAAGAATGGCCAGTTTTGGCATAATAGGCCATCAAACACCTGCTGCTGCTACATCCTGGAAGCCACCCATATTGAATTTTTCCAAGCCTTTCAATCATATTGGAAACTCCTCAAGGCAGCTTGATCAGCATGCATATGGCTCTACCCCCCCCAAATGTTCCATAAAGTTCTCAAAAAATGAACTTGGAACATTATATATTGTAAAGGAAGAAAGTTCCTTCCCTTGACTCCGGACGGACAGTGGCTACGGACAGTAGCTAAATATAGTAAGGACGTTGTGAAGCTTCCCTTTAATCCGGACGGACAGCAGCTAAATATAGCGAGACTTGCACATGCTAGCAGTTTAGCTTCTTGGGGAGTGAGGAAAAGGTGTAGCAAAAGAGCAGGCGCGCTCTTGAAGGGAATGGAGCAGCAGTTGTATGGCAGTAAAGGTGAAGCGCCCGGGCTTATAATAATTGCAGCCCCAACTACCCAGGCCCTGTGTTTCTCCAGGCGTCAGGACGAGGACGGTATGGGATTAAAGTGAGATGCTATGGAGAATATGTTGGGGAATACATTGGGAACTTGGGCAACATATTGGGAACCCATTGAGAACTTAAAGGGAACGAGAGAAAAATGAAAAAAGAATCCTTCTAGCTCCCAGCAAAGCCTTGGGTGAGCACCTAATAGCAATTTAATTCAGTTTCCATGGCCACAAGGCATTTCACTCCTTCAAAATGGTCCATTCTGTGAAGCAGAAGGCCCCATG
>Ga0116231_10012445_pt1 | contig 12494 bp, 8 predicted proteins | sample S1TSphgellanicum_2_FD_89695 | JGI IMG/M metagenome (GOLD analysis project Ga0116231, IMG submission 89695) | Host-associated microbial communities from peat moss isolated from Minnesota, USA - S1T2_Fd - Sphagnum magellanicum MG | ecosystem: Host-associated > Plants > Peat moss > Unclassified... | reverse complement strand
TGTTTTTTTTTTTTTTTTTCTTTTTTCAAAAATAGTGAGAGGAGTTGAAATAAGAAAAAAAAAACAAAAAAAATAAAAAAAAAAAAAAAAAAAAAAAAAAAAAATAAAAAAAAAAAAAAAAAAAAAAAAAAAAAAAAAAAACTGAAACAAAATTCTCAGTTGGGACCTCTCTCTCTCCTTTCTAAAATATTATGAAAACGTGTAATGATTTTTCAGACATTTCCGAGTGTATTTGGAGGAGGCCTTAAATCCATAATCATAACTAGCAACATGGGATTAGGGTTTAGGGTTTAGGGCTTCTTATTATGTTTTAGGGCAGGCTCTTATATTTTCATGATATGCCGTTTTATTCTTTGCACATTGAGTAGGATCTTGGCCATTGGATATGGAAAAGATCTCTCATATGTCCAGAGCCTTGAATGGGGATGTTAGCAAAATTTGACACCTACCCTCAATTGCGGCCGCCTTCAATGCCTACCTTATTCTCGTTATACCCTTGTGTGTGTGCAAGCCTTCCTTACCACAAAAATCGGAAGTGAGGTCGAGGAAGTTATCAACACTTTTGGTCGGTGGCAAATCTCCGTTCACTCTATCCAAAATAGTTGTTTAGGAAGGGGTATTATTGTAGCCAATGTGCCAAAGATGGTGATGAACAATTTTGGGAATGAAAATTTGTTGTAGCCAATAATGAGATGCCTCAACATGCATGGCACAATGATGCCCTACCCTACTAAGAGGAACAACATAAACCCATCTCTCTCACGAAGGGTTTTATTATTATTATTATTATTATTATTATATTATATAAATTTTTGATATTAAAAATTTGGCGAATTTTTGCAAAAAGTTAGCAAAAGTAGTCTAATGTTCTCAAAAACAGCCTTTTATTGGTCCAAAAGACAAAAAAAAAATTCGGAAAAATAGTAACTACCCCTCACCCTCCTCCCAAAGGAAAGGGGGAAAAAAAAACCCAAAAAAACTACAGCAACAACAGCAATAGGGGCTTTTTGTTGAGTTGGACACGTGGAAAGGACCGAATGGGCCTTCTTCCAAAATGCTGTTCACACGTCCGCAGCGTCCCTGACTAAAAATCCGGTTTCACACGATAGGCACACACAGAAAGTACACACCGGCATAACTCACCGGGCCCAGGTGTAGCCGCTCCCGACGACGGTACTGTGGCCAGCGTCCAACACGTGTCTGTTGGACAGATGGCGTGACCTGGGCGCGCATGTGTCGGTGGTTCTTCAACTGACACCAGATAGCAGTACCACCTGCCACGTGACAGGTACGTCCAACTGTACGTCCCAATAAAAGAAAAGGACAAAGGGCCAAAAAAAACAGGGAAAAGAAAAAGAAAAGTATGACGGCTACCATTTTAAGTTGTACGGTTATACTTTCTACATACGAAAAGAATACGATAATTTATATGGTAAATATAAATTATTTTATACTTTGTATGGTCTTTTTTTAGAATTTAAATTTATTAATAATTTATTTCCTGTGATAGTTACTGGATACTTGTTGGGTATCATGGGGGGGAAAAAGTAAAAAAATTCTGGGCGGCCATTTTGAAAAACATAATGCCTGCCTTAGTGGACATTACGCCTTTTCGGAAAGCCCAATGCCTATTATGCTATTTTAAGGCTACCTACTAAGTGGGACAAATTTGTGCAAATTTTAATGTTTTTTTTTTAAAGTTTAATTTTAAAAAAATTTGACTAAAAAGAAGGGCATTTATATTTATTTTTGTATTGATAAAAAAGGAGGGCCCATGGTAGGACCTACCTTCCCTATTTTGTCAATTGGTGTGAGTGTTTTTTTTTCCCTTTGAATTTCTTATGGTGCAAAATGGCGAAATTCTGTTGGAAAAAAATATTTCACATTACATTTTCCCAAGTTTTTCTCAAATTGTTTTTTTGTAAAATAGTGAGACTTTGCAAAACAACATGTGCAATGGTTTTTTTTAAAAAAAATTTAGCCCCATTTTCTGATGTGGCTGATGTGGCAATCAACCATTAAGTCGGTTTAGCCAAATTTGACTATTAACAAAATATGAAAAGGAAAAATTTCAACATCTTTACATATTTTTTGCTACCTATTTGAACCATGTATAGAAATGTGGCAACTTTCTTTGATTTTTTTATTTGATTTTTTTATTTTCCAATTTTCATTTGATTTTTTTCTAATTTAAGACCTGAAAATTCCAAAATTTTGCACCAGTGAGAATTTTTGCACTAGAAAAAAAAAAAAAAACAACCATGATTGAAAAACCTTTTGGCCCTAATTCATACTAGTGTGGTTTTATGCCATTGAGCAAATCTCATAATATTGAATGGATCTTGAAAATGGCAAATGGCACACCGTCTTGAACGTGAGTCTAAAATCCAATTTTCATTGAGGTTTTGCTTTTGGATTTTTTATTGATTTCCAATGAAAAAAACTATTCAAAATTCAACCTCTCTCACATAGGTGAGGTTTTAAAATTAGAATATCCCCTTATGCAACACTATTTGTGGAGGACTTTCCACTAATAGGCTACCAAGAGTGCACCCCAACTTCCTTAGAGAAATTCATTTTGATTTTACTAAAATTTCAATGACAAAATTATTCAAAATTCCATAACTTTTGTAACATATGAGTAAACCACTCAAAAACACCTTTGTGCACCCCTTCTCATTGAGGCCTTTCAAATGATACCAAAATCAAATGGGGGAGTGTTGTGTTTGAGGAGATTTCAAAGTGTTAAGAAATCAATAAATAAATAAATAAATAAATTACTTTCCTTAATATTAAGATATCTAGATAGTCCACAAATAACATTTCCAAATCCTATTTTAACATTGTTGAACTTTTTGAATCTTTTAACAAATTTTCTCAAAAAAATATCATTAGACAAAAATTGATAACAAAAAAATTTTAAGTACAAAAATAAATATTTAATATGATAATTCATGGATGAAATTCATTGATTTTTTTTCTTTTCATCAGTAATGCATCAAAGTTTATCCATCATTTTTGGCTTTTTTCCCATTTGGAAAATTACTTTTCATCCATATTAGATATTTAGGATGGTGCTAAAAAATCTCCTTAAATGATAAACCTTATATGAAAATTGATTTGAAAATTCCTTTAAGCTAATTTTTCAAATGACTAAAACTAAAAGTAATCTCCTTTCATTACATTGAATTTGTTTAACACTAGGTTAAAATAAAATTTTTTTTTTTAATAAAAATTGTTATATTGAAAATTTGGTTAAATTTTCTTTATGTTTGGGCATGTTTTGTTGGAGATTGTCATAGCTTTTATGCACACTTCGTTTGTTTTCATTATGTCAGTTTCATCCCATGACAATTTGAATAAAATCCTATGAAGCCAATGTTTATTCTTATTTGTATTAAAGGTTGTTTAGTAATTGCCCCCATGAATGAAGTTGTTGGTCGATAAATGCTAAAAAAAAAGTATGCATTTTGTGGGTTTGTTACATATCTACAAAATAATCAAACTTCAACACCATTTAAGATGTGTTTATATAACACAACCCTAAACAAAACATCCTTGAATCAATTTCTCGAACATGTTTGATAAAACATGTTCACAATTTTATATGTCAAGTAATTTAGTCATTTCAATCCCAACTATATCATTATCTAAATGGCCTAATTCAAATCAAACTCATCAACATTTTGTAATCATTCATGACCCTTATTTGGTTTGCACCTTTTTTGGAATTGTCATTTTTATTATTCAATTATTTTGAAGTTTGTTAAATTTTTATCGTAGAATACATTTTTAAAAAAAAATTAATTGTTAGAATCTTGTTTAGTATGAATAAGGTTATGATTTTCGTGTGTGTTTGTGGGGTTTATCCCAAGGTTTGGTTTTGGAGTGGCATCCTTCACATTATGAGATTATAAAGTACATTAAAAGAATAAGAAGTTGCTGAAGGATCACCATGGTCCATTAGACTCTTTGTCCAACAAACTTTGTATTTTATTTAGCTTTTGAAATATATGACAATTGGATGAAAAAAAAGGAGTGGCATAACTTTATAAAATATATCACTATTGTCATGAATCCAAAATTTTACCTTTGGGAAATTGTATCATGATTTTTCACTTACAATTTAGCTTTGGAAATGTTTGCCAATTTCGTTTAGCTTTTGTAAATGTATGATGATTGCATTAACAAATTTAACATGTGGGCTTGGCATCTTGGTTTTAAGGTTTTTGCCATCACACATCTAGGCCAACTTCAATCCATAATTTCCCCTTCTTCTCCATCCCGGGGCCCTCACCCTCCTCCCTCTCTTTTTCCTTTTTAAATTACTTCTGAAATTATTAAATTCTAAAAATAAGAATGTATTTGGATTCTAAAATATGAAGCATGCAAAGGAAAATAACCTTCCAATTTTTCCTCTTTTTTTTCCAAAAGATTTTTGAAAGTAGCAAAGAATTTCATCCTCTTGATCTCAGGCTAATCACATCATAATTTTGGAAACTTCCTAGGTTGATGAACAAGTGACATCGCAAGCTATATACCCAAAAATTTCTTGAGCTTTGTTGCCATTTAACTTCCCAAGAAGCTTCAAACCAAGTGCAAAGCTTCAAACACTCAAGAACTTGCAAGTGGTTTTTAAGTTTTAACTTGAGTTTGTCCTTTCATCACAAATGATGAAACTTTGCAAGTGGTTTTAAGTTGGGATTGTGTCATATTTAGACATCACCTCATGTAACATGCAATCTCACCATCTAGAGTAGTGAGATGTTTTAGGAATTTTTATTTTGTGCTAGGGATGAGTCCTCACTCACTCCTCACTCCTCTAAGTGTTGAAGTGTGCACCCAGCACTCTGGATCTACAATTAAATTAGACAGGACACACATTTCGAAAACACAATCATGTGGAAACTAATAACATGAGAAACATACCTTCACTCATTTTGTTGCAAAGTATCGACAAAAACAGAAGAACATAGCTGAATTCCACTTCCTATGTCGTCTTTGTTGGCCTTGCCTTGGTAGGCAACGATATTATTGTGTTTAGATTCATTATAGAGTATAATAGTGTGGCCTTTGCCCTTGGCCCAAGTGTTACCACACGTCCTCAACTGATTTTTCTTTCCAAAGCCTGGTTTTTTGTTATTTGAATTTTCAGCGGCAGAAATCACTTTAAAATCAATATCTCCCACATTCTGAATCCAAATCTTACCCAATAAATTCCATTAAATCCTGCACATCATCAAGATCTTTCCAACAACACCAAAGGCACATTCCAAATTCCTCCAAAATTTTCAGCTGTGATTTAAATTAATTTTCAGTGAAAAAATCATTCGATATTCAAGAACTTTTGCAACACAAGTCCAAACATCAAGGAACCAAGCCCATGCACCCCTCCTCGTCAAGAGCTTTCCAAAGACATAAGAACATGATCTGAAGCATCCTGGTTCGGTGATCTCATAACTACAAAACAAAACAAAACAAAACAAATTACCTTGCTTCATAGATAGATCCACAAGCTATTCCTAATAGGATAGTAATACCACCAAAATTTATCAAATCACTAGTTCAAAATTCTACCTTTTATAATATATAGTTCTTGACCAAAATAAAAGGCAAACAAATCTTCTATTTTGAATGTCAACAATGTGAGTGTTTCTTTTGGTGATAGGCCAATTGAAGAGACTCATCCATCATCCCAACAAAAGAAAAAAGAACACATCACTTTTGAAAAACCCTCCACAATTAATCAATGCAACTAACAACCCCAGTAAATAGTACCTATCCAATTTGGAACTACAATTATACCTCAAATTTTGGTGAGTTTCACATCTCATTTGAAGTCATGTTGAAGACTATACCTATCATACTTTGACTAAAGTATGGTGGACAAGTATTTTGATGACACCATATTTAGTACCTTCTAAATTTGCAAGGGTGTGAAGTCCCAAAAGCTTTCAATAAGTGTGCAATGAAAAGTTCCATACTCAAGCGACATGTAATTAGAAAAAATCATTCAAATTTGTACAATTCATGATTTTTGAAATTTTAAAAAAGAGAGAAATAAAAAGGAGATTACATATCATGAATAATATCAAAATAACTTCATTGTGCTTGTTTTCACATGTTAAATGAATGTTAGCATATTCATGTTATTCATTAAAATATTCTATGTTGCAACATGAAAATTTCAAATTTAGTTAATTATTCGGCATACATGTGTTGAAGCTACCCTTGTCCTAGCATTGTTCTGTTTAGCACAAAGCACCAATGGAAATAAATTCACCCCATTTTATCACATTGACTTGTTTAGGCAAATTTATTTAGGCACATTGACTTAACCCCATTGAAAAATTCATAATTTTGTACCTCATATGGTTTGCTAATTCTCAATTTTAGTTGCCTAGAGTCTTTATTGTGCCCCCTCCATCTTGCAATTCTTCAAAAAAATTGAATAAACTTAAGGAGAATAGATGAGCAACACAATGACTCATGAATGTGTATGTTGTGAATTTGTAACGAATATTGGAGATTCCAAAAGATGTCCTGACATCTAGTGTAGTTTTAAATTCCATGAATATTAGTCTTGAGTTTATCCAATTTGATCATTATTATCATTACAATTGTATTCCCAAGATTTAATTCCAAGCAAGCCAATCAAACTTGTAGCATCAATTTGGCATTACATTTACATGGAAAGGGTATAAAAGGATTGAGTCAATCTTGAGGTTTAATATTTCTATTATGGGAACATATGCATCAAGTTACTAAAGTATGTTTTTTATTTCCAGAAATGCTCTAAAAGGAATATACTTATTTGACAATCCATAAATTGTGAGATCATTATACATATATTCAAAAGTAAAGATCCAAATCAGCAATTGAAACTTGAAATATATTATAATTTCTTACCTAAGTTCCAATTTGTAGATGAAAAAGAAATTTTATTTCCATTTAGGATTATTTCAATTTAAAATTTCAACTAACTTAGTGGGGGAGATAAAGACACAAAAAATTAAAGAAAATGGAACTAGAAATAATAAGCTTTAAAGGATAAGCAACCAAATTCATAGTACCTAGTAATTTGAACTTTAAACAAAATTCCACGAAAATTAAAATATATTATTATTATCCTTTATTGACCCTATATTGTTCCAATGGGTGATTGAGCTTAAATTTGTCGATTATATTTGAGACAATATTGATGTACAGTCTACCTAGTGGGTAAAATATAGTAGACAATTATGATATACAAGCATGGCATTTTTCATATGTGAACCCCCCAAAAAAACACACACATCTCTCATCTACATGTCATTTTTACCACTATTAGTCCTTCAAATCTTTCAATCCTTGTCAATTTTAGTTTTTCGCCATGATATGACTTTGCATTCCAACACAAATACCCATGTTATACTTGATCATGGCAAAGTGTCAAAAGTATGTGTTGGTCCAATACAATGGCCACCAAATGGAACTATTTGAAGCTAATTAATCTATTAATCCATACATGAATATAATGATTACATGTATGTTGTGAGCTTATCATGGACCTCATTAACTCCCTTAACCTTTTTTAGGCACAACATTAAGTAGGGTTATTTGTTGCATTCTAGTCATGTTGCATTATTAGCTACATTGGTTTGGCCATTGAAGCACCCCCCTTCACCTCTGTTTAGGATGAATGTAAGCTTTTTGTATGGTTGTTGGAGGGGGATGGTGCCACTATTACACAAAGGTAAATTAGCTAGCCTTAGTCATTGACCAAACAAATAGGACACATGTGTTGTTTTAGGAATTTTCTTCATAAAATGAACTAAATTGTTGTTTGAATTTGGTCATGGATGTTTTGTGATGATCGAAATCTATTCACAAACTATTCAAACCAAATTTAGGGCTTGGCTAAATTTGGTTGAAACCTCTATTGGGTCTAGCACTTGCCCATCAAATTATGTAAGTTATTTTGGCAGTAAAATGTTGTTGATGAATGTTAAAAGTTTTCATTTTATTTCTTATGTGTATTTTGAGGGATCTCTCCCCCCCCCCCCTGGCCCCCCTATGGGAGAAGAACCCTAAGACATTATGCCAAGGGAGCTTCCCCAATTTTATATGTTCCCACAATCCCATGGAAATATTTCTTTTGTAGAAAATTAGGAAGAAGTGAGGAAATCAAAAGAGAGTTGTTTATGTAAAGGGAGGTTCCTATACTTGTCCATTCTCCTGAAGTTTGGGTTATGGGTTAGTTACTACATCTAGATAGTCCTAAAGCTCCAATCATCAACAAATTGAACCATTATCAATTTTCCACCCATCCCTAAAGGCTCTAACCTACTTCTAGAACAAAATTACTTGGTTTTCTACATGTAAAACCTCAAATCTAAAAGTAATACTTAGTTTGATACCATCAATCTTCCTTAATGAAATTTGACAGAGGTTTTGTTTTGACTTGTGTTAATAAGGAGATTGGTCCTCAACATCAAAAGCTAAATTGATTTTGAAATAAGGTATGTCGACTTAGGTTTAGTTGGTGTTAAAGTGTATGGAGAAAGAGCCTCGATGTGAAATAGAAGGTGTTGATGACAAACAACTCAAGAAAAAAAATGAAGAAAAAAAGAAAAAAACATGAGAACAATGAAGAAGGAATAGGATTACAAAAGTGTTCAATGGCTAATATCACCAAAAATGGAGTGGAAAAAGAATGGCCCTCTTCCTTTTCTTTCCTTCTTCTTAGAGGTGTTCACCAACAAACATCCTCATTCTCTCTCTTTTTTTTTTCCTTTTTTTCACTTCATTTTGGAATTGTTCTACAATGAATACCTCTTATTATTTATCTTTTATTCTTCCTATTCATCATTTTTTTTTGTTTTCTTCACTTCTTGTTTGGAGGTGTCACCACCAAACATCCTCTTTTTCTTATTTTCTTCTTTATTATCCTCACGAAGAAATGAAGCAAAGAAAAAAAAAGAAAAAAAATCTCCAAGAAAAAGGAGAAAAAAAGAAAGAGGAAGAAAAAATAAGAGGTGTTCATTGGTGAACACCTCCAAAAATGAAGTGAAAAAAAGGATAATCCTCTTCCTCTTTCTTCTGGGGGGGGGGTTCACCAACAAGCATCATCTCTTTCAGTTTTTCTTCACTACAATGAATACCTCCTATTTACCTTATTTTCTTCTTCCTATTCATCTTATTTCCTTTTTTTTTCCACTTCTTGTTTGGAGGTGTTATAATCCTCTTCTTTCTTTCTTCTCTTTTCTTCACTTCATTTTTGGAGGATAAACATATTTCATCTCCTCTTTCTTTTTTTTCTTTCCTTCTTTTTCCAAATCTAATGTAAGGTTTTTTATTCATCCCCTATACCCATCCATTGAGGATTTATTTATTAAATTAAAAAACCTACACCAATGTAGGTTTGTTTAGAACTAACATAGGTTTGTTTTTAAATAATGGTTTAAACATTGATCATAGAAGGTGTATTTTTGGGGTTTGGAATGAGTATTATAAAAAATAAACTTCAAAAGGAAGGAATTTTGCAGTGGAGATGTGTCAATGTGATACTTTACACATTCGATTCAATGTACATGCTATTGATGTAATTTCATTGACTAAATAAAAATTTAAAAGAAATATCTATATATAGTGTTTAGGTCTTACTTGTAAATAATATTAATGACCTAACACTAAAACAAGACGTAAACATTAATGTGACTGGGGAAATAATTCAAATTCAAATAACTAACTAGTTAGTAATATAGTTAATAACCAATTACTATACTAAAAAATAATGAGTACTACATATAAATGTAAAGTAGTAAAAATATTGGTGAACATTATCCTCTCCCTAAATTGGATTACTTCTTTGTAAACCATGATATTAGGATTAATTTTTTTAATATGAAATGTTTTTTTAACCTAAATCATATATTTTAAAATTATTCAAAATCTATACCTAAATAGAAGCTAAAAATTTGAACTCCCTTCCTTAATAGGTAGACAAATAGATATGGAACTAGAGGTTATTTAATAACCAAGAATTGCCCAACACTAGTTAGGACTCAAGACCAAAATTGTATGATAACATGGTCTCAAATACTTTAAAGTTTGCATTCGGAGAGCTTCTTGAAGGTCACATTGGTGTGGAACTTGCCAATACTTATTTTCAATGTTTAAAACAAAAATTTGCAATACATGTTGTAAAATATTCACTTCGAAAGCTTCCAAGTGAAATTCTACTTGTTATAAAACATAAGTAGTGTTTTTCCTCATGTGAAACATTTTACGTATGTTTTAAAAATGTAACATGTAGATAAATTAATAGCCCAAGTGGTTAGAACTATTTTGCGTAGGTATATAAACTATATTTGTTGATGTATAACATGATTTTAAAACATATATTAAATATTCTTGTTCGATATTTGATTATGAAACATGAGGTTTAAGTGGTTGTAAGAGTTTAATCGGCAATACTATTTATTATACTAACTCATAGAAGGAACTTTAGGTTACCTACAATATTCATTATAAGTTGTCCTTTTGATGCTACACATTTGGAATGGGTTGAAAGTGTGGAAATAGAATGATAGGGTTGGCATTTATAAGTTTTGAAATTATAATGGTTATATATCTAGAAATGAAATTTTATTTTCAACATGTTATTGTTAAAAGATGCACAACAATGTATTTTTTATCATGGTCCCATGAATTAAGAAACTTATTTAGTTGAACTCAATTGCACATGTGAAAGAATATTATAAACCAAATGAAAGATATTTACGCATCAAGGATTAATTGGAAAATGCAATTGATTACAACTAAGATTGGTTTGTTCATCATGCCAATTATTATTTTTGAAAAGGACACAATTTGTCACCATGGATGCAATATCTAAATTATATGTAATCCAAGATATAGATGTTTAAATAGAAATAACAATAAATAACAATGCATAGAGGTCCAAGTTCTTTCTTGAACTTTCATTATTGTCCCTAAGCCTAGAAAGTTTGAATGTAGGTTTGAAGGGGATGTTGAGAAGGTTTGTAGGTAAGTATGAACATTTCAAACAAAACATTGCCATTTTTTATTATATCAATTGACCAATTACTAGATGGACTTTTTGAAATAAAAAATAAATAAATCAATCAAAAACATCTTCATGAATACAATTGTTCCGATAGCATAAATTCAAAACATGTATTTTTTTCTATGTTTCATGAGAAAAAAATACTAACTATCTTCAAGAGATGTCACACAAGTAGATGTGTGCGATGCACATTAAATTGATAATGCCATAAGTCACAAGCTGTTCATGGATCAATATGAATATTGTATTGTATTGAAGGATGCTATCCATTAGATGAAATGTTGTAACACATGTTAGTGGGGCATAAAGCTAATGGTATGAGTTCAATGTAACTTATGCTAATTTTAGCTCAAATGTTTGAAAAGGAAAACTCTTCTTTGTGGGATGAGACCCAATGTCTAGGAATTGACAAAAAATGGTATTTAAATATACAACCTAATGAGCAAAAGCCCAAGCTATTAAAAACCAATAATTACAAAAGCGGTTGCTATCTAGTTTGAGTCCATTAGAAGCAATGAATGACTAAGGAATTCATTTTCTTAATGCCATAATTCAAGCAATTAATGCACATTTTTACTTATGTGACCAAATTGGAAATTGGTTGTAGAAATAATCTATGAGCATGGACATGGTTTTTTTTGGGTATATCTTTGATCTTTGATTATTTCCATGATGTAATTTCCAAACATGAAACAACTTTGGGCATATTTAAATAAGTAGCTTTCTTGAACATATTATTAGGTGCAAAATACAAGTGGAACATAATGATTTTGATGATTTTCCAGTGTTGATAATGCATAAGTCCATGGTAAAATGATGGAATTTGTTGTTTTTGTGCTATATAGTACTTCAATTTATTAAAAAGCAGAAATCAAATTGCAAATGGGCAAGGGAAGGTCAAATTGCAAGACTTGTTGCATGCTTGTTCATTTTCCAGAAACTTGGTATTATAAATGTTAAGGAACAATGCAATTATTTTGTGATGTCTGTGATGATTTCATCAATAATAGTGTGGCATGCGTCATTGAGCACAAATTGTAATGCACCATTTGAGTATGGTACACAACAACTTGTCACCATTTGGGAGATCTTACTGTACCAAAACAACAAACAAACCACCTTCCTTTAATAGTTGGATAGGATAGGTTCATAATGAGGAAATTCAATGAACTAAGAAGTGTCTCATGAAACTCTGTGCCAATAATTTAGAAAAGTCAGAAATACATGAAAAAATTCAGCCAAATTACATAATACAAAATGGGCTAATTTGGGAATTAAAAAAATCATCAACAACCAATGACTAGGAAATGCTTTATCAAAAAATTTAGAGAAGTTAGCAAGTCCTCTTTTCACTTCAAAACAACAGGAATGTAAAACACATGCATTTTAGAGGGTTCAGGTCCAGGAGAACATGTACCAACCC
>Ga0116231_10012443_pt1 | contig 12495 bp, 7 predicted proteins | sample S1TSphgellanicum_2_FD_89695 | JGI IMG/M metagenome (GOLD analysis project Ga0116231, IMG submission 89695) | Host-associated microbial communities from peat moss isolated from Minnesota, USA - S1T2_Fd - Sphagnum magellanicum MG | ecosystem: Host-associated > Plants > Peat moss > Unclassified... | reverse complement strand
GCGAAAACGGCTGCTCAACTCCTGCTGGACGCGTTCCCCTTCGCTCCCCTCAACGCGGGTCGCGGTCTCCAGATGGCGCTCGGAGTGAAAGGAAAAGGGAAGAAGCGCGGCGACGGCGGCGAAAACGAACCCGGCCAACCCATAGCGGCGCAGATGCACGAGACTCATGATGTCCTTGAAAATCGACGAAGTTTACCGAAGATTGCGTTTGCCCGCCAGCCTCAAAAGACATCCAGCGCCAAAATGGCGCCTATTGCTCTACCGGTCTGTGGCCGGCTCGTATAGTGGTTAGGATGCACCTTCCCGGAGGACTCCATGATTCAGCCTCAAGGAATTTGCTCAAATTTGCTGCGATCTGGGACACAAGGAGAACCAATGCATAAACTTTTTTTGCTCGGAGTGGCTGTCTTTTTCCAATTCGGAGCCGCCGCGAACCTTGTTGCCGCTGACCCTCGCATAGGTGCCTGGACCCTGATCTCGGCTCAGTCCACCTTAAATCCTCCTAACAGACTTTCCATTACCCCGGATCACGGTGCCGTGCATGTCGCGATGGCTGGGGAAACCCGCTTTGATTTTACAGCCAAAGCGGACGGTCATGAAACGTCAGTCCCTGGCAATCCAGCCTTCAATCAGATCGAGTTGCATCGCATCGACAAGAAGCTGACCGAGGTGAAGGAAAAGAAGAATGGCGTTCTGGTGGCGACCGTTCGCAACCAACTCTCGAAGGATGGAAAAGAGCTGACCATCACGACCGTAAGCGCCGGCCATCCCGACCAAATCACCATCTGGACCCGAACCGGCGGCGTAAAGGCAGTCGGCGACCCGCTTGCGGGCGAGTGGACCGAGGATCTCGGCAAAACGCATTTGCGGGAGGGTCCCACGTTGAAGATCGAAGCGAACGGGAGCGACGGAGTGCGCTTTGCCGGCGAGTTCAGCTATACGGCCCGCTTCGACGGAAAGCCGTACGAGGTAAAGAACTCTCGCAACGATACGGTCACGCTTCAGCTTGTCGATCCCCACACCGTGGATGCGACCTACAGGCGAGATGACCAGGTGAGTCAGAAAGACCGTTGGGTCGTCTCAGCAGACGGCCAACAGATGACGCTGACCACGATCGGCACATTGGAAACCGGGCAGCAGATCAGCGAAAAGCTAGTCTTTAAGCGGCAATAACGGAGCTAAGTTCCGTTATTGCCGCTAGGCGACACGTACAGCTCTACGCGTCTGGCTTTATGCGTCAGTCCAGGCAAGATGAGTAGCCGCCGGCGCAGTTGGCGCGGGATCGTTTTCGCGCGGTGCGACGGAGATGATGCCCTTGCGGTGCATGAATTTCAGAATGCCGTTCACCGTGTCCTCCAGCGTGGGATCGGGAATGCCCCACTTCGAAGCGTCGCGAGCCATCTGATATTCGGAGCTCTCATAGCGCTTGAACTCCATTGCGGAGATGTTGTCGACGGAGCCCACCAGGAAATCGAGCAGCGGGAAGAGAAGATCTTCCTTGCGGCATCGGCGGATCAACTCAGGCACGAAATCGGACAGGCTGAAGATTTCGAACTGGCGCCCGGTCGACTTGGTAATCAGCCCCGTGATGTCCAACATGTTGGAATAGTCGTCGCGCACAACGTGGTAGGTTTTGTTCTCCGTGCCGGGGGTGGTCGCAATGGCGACGATGTTGTTGGCAACGATGTCGGCGGGGACGAAGCTGACTTGATTCAGCGTATCGACGCCGATGCCGTGATTGACCATGAAGGCAACCAGACGGACGGCGATGTCGAAGTTGTTACCGCCGCCATCCACGGAAGGACTGACCAGAGCCGGCCGGAAGATGCGTACAGAGAGCCCCTTGCTGCGCGCGTCTTCGACCACCTTTTCCGCGACCCACTTGGACTGGCTGTAGCCGAAATCAAGCAGTTCCATGTCCTGGTTGCCGTCGGTCTCGTACAAGGTGCTCTTGACCGCCCAGCCGAAGATGAAGGTGGTCGAGACGTAATTGAAGTCCTTGCGCCGCCCTTCGAAGGCCAGCCGCAGAGCCTCGTTGGTTCCCATCACGTTCGCTTCGCGCATCCGGTCGTAGTTGAACAGATAGTTCACCGTCGCGCCGTTGTGGAAAACCGCATCCATCTCGTTGACCAGGAAATCCCAGGCATCCTGCGCCAGACCGAGTTTCGGCTGCCCCAGGTCGCCGCACATGGGAACCACGCGCGCCTCGAACATCTGCATCAGGCCGATGCTGCAAGGTCCCATGGAATCCATGGCCGCCTTCAGTCTTTGCAGACCTTGTTCCTCGTCGGAAGCCCGGACCAACACGTAGATCTTGGCTCGCGTCTGCTCGAGCAGGCTCTTGATCACAAACGGACCCATGAAACCGGTGCCGCCGGTCAAAAATATATGGTTGAAAGTCGGCGTCGCCGGAGAGGCTTCCGGCGACGGCGGATCAAATGCGAGCTTTCGGTCGTTGCTCATCATCTGCTTTTCCGCTTCGCGCTGCTCTTCCCGGAATACGCCGAGGGCGTGACGCAACTCGACAAGCGCTTCTTCGGGAGCGCTCTCCAACTGCTCCGCCAGACGGAACAAATCAGCCACGCTGACGCGTTGAATCACGCCAATGTCGACTTGCCGTGCCAGCATTTCAGCGCCTTTGTCCTTCAAGAGCTCTTTGAGCTCATGCATGAAGACGACGAGATCGAGGGAATCGAGGCCGGCTTCGACCAGATTGTACGATTCGTTCCCGGTAAGGTTGTAGCGGGCTTTCAGCACGTCGAACGGCGACTGAGTCTCCGAGCCGGGCTCGGACGCGCCGGCATCTTTCTCCCGCGAAAACTCGCTGAGCACGTTAAACTCGCCCGCAACCCACATCTGCTTGGCGCGGTGGCGCATGATCTTGCCGGAGCTGGTTCTGGGGATGGCGCGGGGCGCGATGAAGGAGATCAGCGCCACCTCCACGTTGAGGTAATTACGGACCGCAGCGGCAATCTTGCGCGCGTCCGGAACCGCGTTGGGATTTTTGACTTCAGCCACGATCGCCAATGCCGGTTCACTCTCCTCGTGAATCTGGAAGGCGGCAACGCAGTTGTGGCGAATCAAACCCGACGCCTTTTCGACCACGTTCTCAATGTCCTGCGGGTAATAATTTTGCCCGCGGAGAATGATCATGTCCTTGATACGCCCGCAGACGAAGAGCTCACCATCGTGGAAGAATCCCATATCGCCGGTGCGCAGATAGCCATCTTCGTAGGGAGTGTCGTCAGCGAGCCGAGCGCGAAACTGCTTCAGCGTCAGTTCCGGATTATTCCAATAGCCCAGACATTTGCCGCTGCCGGCGATCCAGATTTCGCCTACGTGGCCTGGCTTGAGGGTGTTGTGGAGTTCCGGCTCGACAATCTTCACGTCCATGCCGGTCAGCGGCACTCCGCAACTGACCACTTGGGTCGCCGCATCGACTTCCGAGACCTCGGTCGTCATCCGCACCTTGCCCAGGGCCAGAGCGCGCTTGTTAACGGAGATGATCTTGCGGCCGCCCAGCGAAACCGCCAGCGTATTCTCGGCCAGTCCATACGCTGCGTAAAAGCTCTCCGACTTGAGCCCGAAGGGCTGGAATGCCTCAAGAAACCGGGTAAACGTATCCGGCTTGACCGGCTCCGCGGCGCACATCAAGACCTTGAGCGAACTGAGATCGCAGTCTTCCAGGCTTTCCTTCGACAGCCGTCCGGCGCGAAGGCAGTAATCGTAGGCAAAATTAGGAGCTGCCGTCGCCGTGGCGCGATACGTCGTCATCGCGTCGAACCAAAGGACAGGGCGCTGGATGAAGTCCATCGGAGCGAAGCCGTAGGTCGTTCCGCCCTTCAACGCGGGATAGAGATAGCACCCGATCAATCCCATATCGTGGTACTGCGGCAGCCATGAGACCACGACAGGGTCGGCATGGTCGATCACCAGCGGGCAAGTCTCCAGGATGTTCTCGTGGGTCACGATCACGCCCTTGGGGTCCATCGTCGATCCCGAAGTGTACTGGAGAAACAGAACCTTCGAAGGCTCGAAAACCTCGTCCGTCGCCGCATCGACGAAGCCTTCGGTCACGATCCAGGGCAGGCTTGAGACGTAATCCACATCGACGCCCGAAGTAGCCACGCCACTGCGGGCTAGATTGGTCTTCAACGATGCGTGATATTCCTTGCTTGTCAAGATTCCCGACGCCTGGCAATCTTTGGCAATATGGACCATCTTGTAGAGGGCACTCTGAAAGCCGCGCGATCCGGGAGGATAGACCGGCACTGGAATCAATCCGGCGCGCACACAGCCGAAGAACGCGCAGATCATCTCCAGACCCGGCGGGTAGGCGAGCAGAAGCCGGTCCTCCGCCTTGAATCGATGCTCTCTCCGCAGGTGTCCCGCAATCGCCTTGGTCCGATGCAGAAACGACGCGTAAGAATAGCTCTCGATCGTATTGCCGTTCAGGTCAAGGTACGAGTACAGCAGTTTGTGCGGGTGCTCATCCCCCAGCCTATCCAGTTGGTCTAAAATCGACGCCATCATTGATTCGGGAGACCCTCCAGGGTGAAATAAGAAAACTCAGTGCGCTTAAAACTTGAAATTTTTGCTGCTCCCATGCCCTGGCGAGATGCAAGAAGTCCGATTCTCGGCGAGCGGAACCGCAGGGTGCGCCGATTTTAATAGCAAAGGTATCACCGTCGATGCCAGCGATGCGCGCCTATGCCTCGCTCGATTCAGTCCGGCCCGAGAAAATACCCCGGCAACCGTACGCCCGAGAACAAGAGGTCTAACGGCGTCCCGCCGGGCATCCTTCGCCCCATAAAAAGCGTCGTCGCTGAATACGATCAATTCGGTTATGTTAACAGAGTCAGGAAGCAATGCAACGCATTCTCGTCTCAGGGAACCTGCCGTGCGAAGCCTGCCCCACCAACTCGAATCTCCTTGATTCCCCTTGATTTTTCACGCTACTATCAAGTCTTGACGAAACAGCCTGCCGAGGCGTGGAAGAAATCCGCCGTCGCCGGGATGTAAAAAGCCCGGGTCGCCCGGCAAGGCTTAAAATGAGGGTGGAGGCGCAGGTGACGTACGGTACCGAATCGGCAATCGCTCTCGATCCAGAAGTCGACGACCTCATACGGTCCGAGCCCGCGCCAGTCAGCACGCCGGCAAATGCGTCCACGTTCCCGAAAGTACTTCGCCGCCGCCTCGACCGTTTCTTCGCCGACAATAACATTTCACCGAAGGCCGACCGCGCCATGTGGATCAAAATCGCCACGGGCCTGACGGTGCTGGCGGGGAGCTGGGTCGCGATCTACGCGCTCAAGCCCGATTCCTGGAAATTTGTCGCCCTGTACCTGCTCGGCGGCATCGCCCAGACATTTCTGCTGCTGAACATCGCCCACGACAGCAACCACAACGCAATTTCCTCGAAGCCGTCCGTCAACAAGCTGCTCAATTATGTCTTCGATCTCTGCGGCATCAATTCCTACATGTGGCGCATTCTGCATCATCGCGGACACCACTCCTGCATCAATGTACAGGGAGAAGACGACGCGCTGACCGGCCGCGGGCTGCTTCGGTTTACGCCCCACGAGCCGCGTACTCCCTTGCAACGCTTCCAGCACATCTATGCGCTGCTCCTATACGCCCTGTTCTCGCTCGATTACGTTTTCGTACGCGACTTAGAATGCTTCTTCTTCCCTTCCCACGACTATCTACGCCGCACCAAGCATCCGCTCCGGGAATATGTCATCCTCTTCGCCGGCAAGGCTTTCTACCTCACGTACATGCTGATTTTGCCGGTATTCGTGCTGGGCAAAGCGCCGCTTCTGGTCGCGGGATCGTTCCTGCTGGTGCACCTGGTCGTCGGATTGAGCGTAGCGCTGGTCTTCCAGACCACGCATACGATCGACACCACGTACTTCCCCATCAGCCGAAACGAATTCGACAACAGCGTTTATCACATCTTCGCCACGACGGCCGATTATGCGACCGAAAACCCGCTCGTAGGATGGCTTGTCGGCGGGCTGAATCATCATATTGCTCACCATCTCTGCCCCTTCGTCTGCCACACACACTACGCTCCCCTCACGCAGATCGTGAAAGAGACCGCCGAAGAGTTCGGCGTGCCCTATCGTCAGCACCCGACGATGACCAAGGCGATCTGGCATCATCTGATACTTCTGAAGCAACTGGGCAACGAAAACTGATCTGTCCCGTGGACCTTATATGGGAAGCGGCCCAACCGCTTCAGCCGAATGCAATAGAATCCATCACCGTGAAGCTTCCGCAACCGGGCAGCCACCGTGAACGCGAGGCGTGACTTTGCCGAAACCGATTCCAGTCGTTTCCAGATTGAACTCCTTCACTGACTCGCTCGCGATGGTCGCCAATCCCGTGCAGGTGCTCACAAAATACACCGCGCGCTTCGGAAACACATTCCGTTTCTATCTGGGTGGTATCAAGGAAGCCATCGTCACCATCGATCCAGCAGTCATCCAGCACGTCCTCAAAACGAATGCCGAAAATTACCATAAGTCGGAAATCCAGGTAAAGCGGATGGGGCACTTCCTGGGCAAAGGCCTGCTTACCACCCACGGGGACGCCTGGCGCACGCAACGGCGGCTGATCCAGAAGGGCTTCGATCGCAAGCAACTGGAAGCCCTCTGCGCCATTATGCAAGATTCGCTCACCGAATCCATGCGTGAATTCGACAAAAAAATTACCGAAGGCCCTGTCGACATCTACCCCAGCCTCATGAAGATGACCTTCGCTATGGTCGCTAAGTCGCTTTTCGGCGCCAAACTGAAGGAAGAAGACATTGACCTCGTCAGCCACACTATCTGCACTGTGCAGGAATTCATCGTGCGGCAGACCCTTCAGCCTTATATGAATCCCTGGTTTTCTGTCTCCGGCGAACTAACAAAGCATGAAGAGATGCGCGCCCAGGCCGACAACGTTCTGCTCGAATACATCACCCGGCGCCGCCACGAAGCGCCCGGCCACGATCTGCTGCAAACCCTGATGGATGCGCGCTACTCCGACGGCCAAGGCATGCCCGATTCGCTGGTGTTGAGCGAGAGCATGCAACTGCTCGTCGCCGGCCACGAAACTTCGTCGAACGGTCTATCCTGGCTTCTTTACCTCCTGAGCACGCACCCGGAGTGCCTCGAAAGGGTCCGCCAGGAATTCGATGCTGTCCTTGGCGATGCGCCACTCAGTTTCAGCGACGTGCCCAGGTTGGAGTACACCACGCAGGTCATTCAGGAAGCGCTCCGACTCTATCCGCCATTCTGGATGGTCGACCGCGAGGCGGTAGCCGACGACCGCGTAGGAGATCTAGAAATACCCAAAGGTTCGACCGTCATCGTCTTTGTCTACGGCGCGCATCACACGCCGCGATCCTGGCAAAATCCGGAAAGCTTCAACCCGGAGCGTTTCGCCAAGGGCAACGAAAAGCTCTACACGCAATTCACCTATCTCCCGTTTGGAGCCGGACCGCGTGGCTGCATTGGCGGCCACTACGCCATGCTCCAGATCCTCATGATCCTTACCACCGTTCTCAGACGCTACGATTTTCAATTGGTTCCCGGCCAAGACATCGAAGCGCGCGCCATGGTGATCCTGCGGCCAAAGCACGGCATTCGCATGACCTTCACCCAGGCGACTGCGCGCGAACAGCACGCAGTCGTCTAGCATCCTCGGATCCCAAGGACGCGCTAGCGGCCGACAATCTCGACGATCGTCTTATCCGGCGCACTCCAGGCAGCGGCTCCATCGTGCTCGAACCGGTGGTTCGACTCACTCCAGTGGAGTTTGGTTATGGCGCTGGTTCCCTTCTCATAGGAATAGGTCTTGCCATCGTCCGAGAAGAGCGTAAAGCTCGCATCGGCACCCGGATAAACACGTACGGAAGCAATTGCCTGCGGCCGCGACGCGCTCTCGACCGCCACTCCAAGCGGCACAATCGAACCGGCTCGCACAAAGAGCGGAAGCGTATCGATCGGAGCATCCGCGGTGATCGTCTGGCCGCCTTGGATCCGTTCGTTCGTCCAGTAGTTGTACCAATCGCAGCCGGCCGGCAAGTACACCTGACGGCTGGTCGCGCCCTGCTCCGACACTGGCGCTACTAGAAACGCGGGTCCAAACATATATTCGTCCGGAATATCCGCGACTTTGGGATCTTTGGGAAAATCCATGAATAGAGCCCGCATAAATGGAGCGCCGGTTTGATAACTCTGGTAGCCGAGCGAATAGGTGTACGGCAAAAGCTGATAGCGCAGGCGAAGATACTTCGACAGGATCGTCTCGGCCTGTTTGCCATACGCCCAGACTTCGTTGTGATTCCGCTCGCCATGAGCCCGCATCACCGGCTGAAAAGCTCCCCACTCGAACCAACGCACAAACAACTCGGGATAATCCGTATAGTTGCCGACGGTGCTCAGTGCATCCGAGGGATCGACCAGAGGCGTATGCGCAGGACGATAGCTCGAAGGAAGAGACGGAGAGAAGAAGCCCGCGATGTCGGTATCCCAATAAGGCATGCCCGAGGCCGTGAAGTTCAACCCGGCCGGTATCGACCGCTTCAACATATCCCAAGTCGACTGAATGTCGCTCGACCAGAAGACCGTCCCGTTCCGCTGCGCGCCAAGATACGCCGCGCGGGCGAGAATCATGACACGCCGGCTATCTCCAAAGTCGCGCCGGAATCCTTCATACACCGATGCGGTATGGAACAGCGGATAGACGTTGTAATAGCGCGATCCTGAACCCACAAAGAAGAAGTCCTTCGCCGGATCGATATCCGGTTCGGTCTCATCCAGCCATACGTAGTCGAAATGGTAGGGCTTGATGTAGCGATCCCGGATTTTCTCCCAGAACCACTTCGCCGCTTCAGGATTCGTGGTATCGATGTTCGGGCCAATCACATCTTTGAAACCACCGGGATCCGGCACTCCATTGGCTTCGTGAATCAGCCATCCCTTATCCTTGAGCATGTCGTAGTAGCGAGTGCCCTTGGAGAAATGCGGCCATACGCTGAGCAGCGTGTCGACTCCCATGGCGTGCAGCTGATCGTTCATCGCAGCCGGGTCTGGCCATCGCGCCGGATCAAGATCCAGTTCTCCCTGCCTGGTCATATTGAGAAAGTCGACGACCAAAACATCCAGGGGCAAATTGCGGTCGCGATATCCTTTCGCAACTGCCAGCGCCTGCTCCTGCGTGGGGTAAATGGCTTTGCTCTGAATATAGCCATACGTAGCCCTGGGCAACATATGCGCGATCCCGGTCAGTTGCCGGTAGCCTCGGTACACTTCGTCGCTGTTTGCGCCGGCAATAACGAAGAAGGAGACACGGTCACCCACTTCAGACGACCAGACATTTTGCTGGTTGAAGCCAAGATTGATCGTGGTCTTCGATGGATTGTCCCAGATCAGTCCGTAATCCTTGCTCGAAACCATGAACGGAACACAAACATTTTCTCCGCCAATCGCCGAGTAGTCGTGCCAGCAGCGGATCTGATGATCGCGCAGGTCCAGTGCCCCCTGCTGTTGCTGCCCAAGTCCGTAGTAGTGCTCGTCCACCGGCGAATCGAAGGTCGCGGAAACGCGATAGCCGTCTTCCTTTGTGGCGCCGTCAGCCTCTTCTTCCCATCGCCTCTGAGTCATCGACCAGTTCTTCATGTGCAGCAGGGTCTGCCCTGAAGGAGTCGATACTGAAAGAGTGTCCTGGTAGAACCCCTTCCTGGGACTATCGCCGAAGTAATGCGCCCGCAACGAAGCATTCAGATCGTCCAGCGGCATAGGATGCGGCAAAAGCGATGGATCCACATGGTCTGGAGAAAGCTGAATGACCAGGCTCTCCGAGCGAAAAACGTCGTTGCCGGCTGCATCCTGCGTATGCGCCCATCCAGCCATGGAAGGCGTCCCCACAAACCCATACCCAGGTGCGGAGGTCGCCATTGCCTTGGTTTGGCTGAGCGTAACGCGAACGATATTTGGCGCGTAGGGTTCGAGCACAATCGTTCTGCCGTCTCGGTCGAGAACAAAGCTTGTGTCCTGGGCCTTGGCGTTTTGAACGGCCGCCATGCCAAGCATCACCAGTGTTGCGGTGCGGGCGAACGCCATCGTTAAGTTCAAGACCCGTTGGCTCACGGAAAACTTGGAGCAAGCACACAACGGCGGCAATTCGCTTCGGAGTTTCTTCATGGATGATTCACCACTCTTCCTGAATTCGAGGTAACGTTTTCCAGGACTCTGAGCGGCCAGTCTATGGGGCCGATGTGCACTCTGTCAAAGGCTTTACTCGGAACCTTTTGTCGATGCCGCCGATCGAACGTCGCCTGCCCCCATAAGGACGAGCGACCTCTGCGCGAAAGGCGAATACACCAGCGGAGTCATGCAAGCCAGCGCCAAGCCATAAGAAATGTGGTGCAGCAGCAAAAACGGAGCCAGCGACCACAATGCGTCCAGCGGAAGCAGGAACCACCAGAGCTTGGCGAATTTTTCACGTAAACCAGGCGCACGAAAGACGGTCGCGCAGAGCAGAAAAATGCGAACAGGAATCAGCAGAGTGGCCGTCACCACAAGGACAAGGAATGCCTGCATGGCAAAGGTCAGCGGCGAAAACAGATCTTCTATCTCCGCTAGATTAGCCAACGCACCCACATAAAAGCCTAGGTACATCAGTTGCAGCAAGATAAAGAGCACCTGCACCACCGAATGCGAAGCCTTCGGGAGATCTTGCGAGGTGGCCAGAACGTGATCGAGATAACCTACCTTGGCATCCGCTGGCGACCGGGACGATTCAACAGCAACGAACGCCGAAACTATCTCTGCCGGTGCCCGCTCATCTTGCCCGATTCGCTCGACCGAAGCCACAAACCTGTACCCGCGCCGAGCCAGTGTCTCCACAAATCTGGGATTGCTGGCCTTATCCCCAAGCGCTTCGCGCAGCCGATTGATCGCCGAGTTCAAGCCGTGTTCGTAGTCGACAAATGTTCCGTCTGGCCAAAGTCTGCGGCAGATCTCCTCACGCGTCAGCATCTCACCCGGCCGCTCCAGTAATAACGTTAGAACCTGGAGGGGTTGCGCGTGCAGCTTCACACGAAGTCCCTTGCGGCGCAGCTCTCCCGTCGTTGCGTCCAGTTCGAAAACTCCGAAGCGATAGCGCCTGCCTGGCTGACTCTGTGCCATATCTCAGGTTCAGTGTACCGAATGGTCCCTCGGACTGACCTCGTTTACGTGCGTGACTTCTTCGTTCAAACCACACGCCCGCAACGACTTGCGCCGTGAGGAACAATCTTCCCCACGTGAGACGCATTGCATTGCTTCCCGACGGCGGGTTGGGCACGATACAAATCATGAAACGGCGGATTTTGACCCAAACTCGCAAGGCGTCACTTCTGTGCAGCCTGCTTCTCTTGCTGGACGCGCCCCGTACGCTCAAGGGTGAACCCACGCCCACGGCAATCGCGGCATTCGACACCTACAGCTCCATAGTCGAGGCTCGCCTCGTGCATCAACACCAATCCCCGCAAAACTTCCTCGCTCCCTACGGCGCTGGTATCAAAAGCGCCGAAGAGCGTCTGCGTCACGGCGAACTGATCATGGAACGAGTGAAAGACCAATCCCCGCTTCCCACCGGCGACCTTCCAGGAGCCATGCTGCACCACTGGCGCGGCACGGCCTTTGTTCCCCGAGCCAAAGCCGCGGACTTCGAACGGCTGATGCGCGACTTCAACTCCTATCCGCAACACTTCGCTCCTCAGGTCGAGCAGACGAGGGTCTGTGCACAAAGCCGCGACCACTTACAGGCCTGGATGCGCATTCGCCAGCGGCACGTGATCACCGTGGTCATGGACACTACCTACGATGTCACCTTTGGCCAGCTCGATCTGCGCCACGGCTACAGCATCTCGCGCAGCACTCGCGTGGATGAAATCGCATCACCCGGAACCCGTAACGAACACCGGCTCAACGAGTCCGAAGAGCACGGATTTCTCTGGCGGCTCAACACCTACTGGAGCTATGAAGAACGCGACGATGGCCTGTATTTGCAAATCGAAGCCGTCTCGCTCACACGCTCGATCCCCAGCGGAATTGGCTGGGCAATCGGGCCTTACGTCGAAAGCATCCCGCACGAATCGCTCGAGTTCACGCTGAACTCTGCATCGAAGGCTCTTCACAAGTAACCATAGCAACCATCACGGATCGGAAGAGGTTGAACCATGAACACAGCTACCGCAGACCACACATCGCATTTCAAACCAGTTCGCCGGATCAATCAATCGCTCACGGCCTCCATCGAAAAACGCGCCTTGCAATGGATGGCGGTGCGGATGCCTTACTGGGTCACCTCAGACCAACTCACCTTGCTCGGCCTAAGTGCGCAACTCGGCGCGGGCCTCAGCTACGCTGTATCGCGGAATCACCGTTGCGCGCTGCTCCTGGTCGTCCTCTGCCTTGCCCTGAACTGGTTTGGCGACAGCATGGATGGGACGCTGGC
>Ga0116231_10012441_pt1 | contig 12501 bp, 5 predicted proteins | sample S1TSphgellanicum_2_FD_89695 | JGI IMG/M metagenome (GOLD analysis project Ga0116231, IMG submission 89695) | Host-associated microbial communities from peat moss isolated from Minnesota, USA - S1T2_Fd - Sphagnum magellanicum MG | ecosystem: Host-associated > Plants > Peat moss > Unclassified... | reverse complement strand
GAGCCGGTGGGGGGGATGAAGCCAGTCTCGTTTAAAAACGGGAGGGGGATACAGGAGAGGGGTGGCTGTGGGGGAACGTTTTTTTTTTTTTTTTTTTCTCAAATTTGTGGTTTCTAAAGTTTTACGATTTAAGAAAAAATAAAATTAGCAAATTTTTCGAATTTACACAAAACATGAAAATTTCCAATTTTTTCCAATTTGTTTTGTCGCCACAATGCGAAAATTCGCCCAAAAAGAACGCTGCTGCTGGGAACCGACGTCAAGAGCGCGTGAATGCAAAAAGACCGGAAACATGCCAGCCTTTTAGTGTTGCGATTCGGTGGAACACCGTAGCAGGGTTGTCAATGACCAAGTGTCAATTCCCAGTCAGTCCTTCAAAGTAGTTCTAAAAATAGACCGGAGGTTATTTTGAGGAACGCTCCAAGCGAAAAGAAACCGCTTCTCCCTCGCTCAACGAGGCCATCATCAATTCATCACTACACAGGTTATGTTCTGGAAACCCCTATGTTTAGGAGCGTGCTAAATTTCTGCGCTGTTCCGGGTGCCAGCATTTTCAGGCGAATCCATCAATGATGTCCGGATATGTCGCCGGACCGGTAATTCCCGCTCGAGGGAGCCGGAAAGCCTACGCCTTGCACGGCGTTCATTTCTGACACATACCCACCCCCTCTTTTGGAACACATCCCTTGTAAGCTTGGGGTCTCATTTTTTATGGGGACTGATCGCTGATAAATCCTAAAACTGTGAACCCTAAACTGTGAACCTCCAGCGGATTGTTGGAGACAAAATCTACTAAAAACTAAATATAACTGCTCTCTGAAATTTTTGGCACACACTTTGTTACAGTCCTCTTCCACAACTTGCAGGGAATGCGGCTGGGAACTGTAATCAAGAGCATTTTGCACAATTAGTTTGGAGGTGGCATTTCTAGTAGTGTTGCAAATAGGGATATATCGATAGTAATAAATGTGTAGGAGTGAGAGCATTGGAGATAGAAGAGAAGAAGAACATCAAGAATGGATGATATTTAAAGATTTTAGTTTTGAAAAAGAGAGAAAAAAACGTTATAGCACATTTACAATGTAGAAGTTGAATAGTGTTGACAAACTAAGAGCCTTCAACACTTGCGGTTTGGTGGTGAATCTGTGCACTTGCACAGGATGCACGAATTCTGGAGATATAAGTTGTAAGCCGCATGTGATTTGAAGTTTTGGGTATGGTTGGTTGTATGGTCAGGGTTATGGCAATTTTGCTCAATTTTAAAAAAGTTATTGTTGAAAAAGTGTGTAAATTATCAAAAGCAATGATTAGAGGCCAAAATGAAGAAAAGCTTAAGGTCTATTGTAAAGGTGGTCAAGAAAACAATGAATTCCAAGCAAGTTTGTGGAATTGAAGTCCTTCCTAAGGAGGACTAGTTACAAGTCATTATAATGGCTTTAAAGAATAACATGTGACCTCATAGTAATTATAAGAAGCTTGCCCCAAAAGTGGCTTGTAGACACCTTTTGGGCATAATTTTCTATAGAGTTGTTGAACCTAGCAAGTAGGTTGTACTTGGTTTTTAAAAAACAACTAATCATCTACTTAAGGACTTGGTGCCAAGTGGCATAAGAGTGTGATAGTTTGTATTAGGAAAATTCCAAATTGAAGGTTGAATTGGGTATGAATTTTGTAAGTGAGCCCAATCGATGTGAATCATGACTTGGCGCTTGAGATGATGGAGAGATTGGCCAGTCAAGAAGAGGGTTGCCCAAAGGGTGTATGCACAATCTAGTGGTTCATTTTAGGTAGGTACAACATTCACAAGAATTCTTAGCCAGTTTTTATAAATTATCCATATGGATATGGTTGTAAATTCTAAGATTTGATTCTAATGTAATATTTGATTATTAAAGTTCAACCCAATTATGAAACCTCTTAAAACTAGGTCAAAACCAAATATATGGATATGGTTGTTACTTAGTATGGTGAAATCACTTTGGAAATCTTACAAGAAAACCCATGAAATCCATAAGAATAAAGTTTTATTAAGATATTTCAATTATGTACCCATTGAGCATAAAAATTTTGACAATTATTTTTCTTAAAACTCAAAAGTACTTTTAAAAGCATGGTCCAATTCTGACCCTTAAAATTTTCATAATTACTATTTGATTAAAGTTTCACAAGAAAACATTTTCACACTTACATTTATGATTTCATTCTTCAACCAATGTTTAGTTGTTATATACATTCGAAATGAAATTCAATATGAATTTTAATTTTTTTAAACAATCTAATCAATTGATCCGTCCATATTTTGAATTTCACAAGTCCACTTTTGATAATGAATGCAATTAAATTTTCAAAAAAAATTGTACTTTTGTCCTCATAATTAGGTTGTTAATACAAAATGAGTCATCATTTAATGTATTTAAGATTAAATTACTCAACATAAGCATTTAAATTCAAAGCACCTTACAAAATTATTATTACGATCATAAAAACAAACCACCATACCTTGCATTTAGCTTTATTAATAACCTTTTAATATAGTAGGAATGAGCCCTTGTACAATAGTTGTGGACTCAAGTAGTAATGTAACCTTCCAATTGAATATTTGGTGAAGGTGATTTTGGGGTGTTATAGAGGATGACAAAACACACCATACATTGAAATCATAATCCATGCAAAATTCATCATATAATAGTAAGGGTGGTGGTGTGAAAAAACATTTTAAGAGACGCAAAATAAATAAGGAACTCTAAAAGATGATGCATTTTCTAAAAAATTATGGTCACTAGGTGAAAGTATCCTTGGGTGCTACCACTAGGAACCACCTCAAGGAATGAAGAAGGAACCAAAAACAACCAAATCATTTTCCTAAACCTTTTACTTAAATATTTCGCATCTGTAATTTTTTTTTTCCATGTTTATCAATTGCATGCATTAATATATGGATTGAAGTTTATTTTAGAATTAAATTTTTTTTGAATTTTTTTTTGAGTTTTTTAAAAATTATTTTTAATTAAAATGACCCTTTCATAAATTGACAATTTTAATTTCAAAAATTCATAAGTAAATTATGCTTATTCAATTAATTTCCTACTAAAAACCAAAAAATAGAATGACTTCAAATTACCTTAGGAAAAAAATTCCCAAGAAAAATTTCAAATTATGTTTTAAAATTTTTTTTAAACCAAAAAGTTTATAGAAAGAAACCATTGTTACATTCTTGAAATGTTTTCAAAATGCAATAATTAGAAACATCAAAATACACAATATTTTTAATATTATTGAAATTTCAAAATCTATGGAATTTAATAAATGTAGTCATCAAAAAAAATTATGAAAATATTTATTTAAGTGTTTTTTATGATTTTTAAAAGTTCAATGGGTCCAAAAAATCAAGGTGTGATGGTTCCTAGTGGTACCACCCAAGAAAACTCTTACCTTCCATGTTATTAAAAATGTCATTTAATTTTGTTTTGAAATTGTAGGATTTACTTATATGATGACATTCATAATATATCATGAGAATTTGTGAATAAATTTGAAATTAATCAAATGAATTAAAAAAATGAAAAAACACTAATAAAACATTGTAACCAATGTTTTTAAACAATAAAAATACATGTTTAATTTAATTTTTTAAATGACATATTTTAACAAATTTTTAATGCAAGGTTTACCAAAGTACTATAAAAAAAATTATCATGATTTTAAATGATCTTTTTGAAGATTTTTCAAAAATATTACAAGAATATTCTAAGAACTCCCCAAGAGTGGTCACAAAAGCAATTAAAAAACAAGTGGGTGTGGCTCATGTTATCCCATTTGCATCCAACGACTCTAATTTTTAGACATTCGGTATTAAAGTTGAGATTGACCATGCCAATCTAAAGTTTTTGACCACACAACCTAGCTTGAGTCATAGGCAATGGCATTCGGTATAATTATTTCTTCTTTTGATTTGTAATATATCAAAGGGAAGGAGAATGTGGTGGTTGATGTTTTATCTAAACGAAATTTGTTAATGTCATCTTATAATAACAAATTTCGTTTGGAACATCAACCACTTGGTTGTTAAAGGTGAGTTAAAAAAGTGAAATAAAATGAAAATACTTTACATCCCCATATTTTTTGTGCACCCTTTTGAGCCTTATTGCAAGGGATAAAATTTTAAGAAGAATTAAATAAGTACCTAACCGATGTAATAAAGTAAAACTATTATATTATAATGGTCGATTATGTATCCCTGAAGGCACGAATTGTAAATTTAAAATTTTGTATAATTGCCATAACATTCCAATTGTCAGTCACTTGGGTCACAATTTTTAAAACCTTTTTATGGCCTCACATGGAAATTTGTGAATATGTAAAATGGTGTTACCAATGTTAAGTGTTTAAGATATAGTAGACCAAAATTCTTTGGTTCCTCCAAACATTAGGGTTATCAAATGAAAAATGGTAATCCAAGTTAGTGTGCATTTTATTGTGGATGACCTACCTAGGACAAAATAAGGCCACAATGCCATATTTGTAGTGGTAGATCACATATTGAAACATGCACACTTTCTTTCCAAAAAACCAAGTATGACCATGGAAACAACCCTATTATTTGTGAAAGAGCTATATAAAATTCATGGATTATTTAGAAAAATATTGGGATCCAAAATTTGTTAGTGCCTTTTGGATGATGTTATTCAAGACATTGGGCACAAAGTTGTGTTTTAGCATTGCTTACCATCTTCAATCAAATGCGCAAACTAGAAGGATTAATTGAACCCTAGAAGACATTTTATGGATGTATGTGGGTCAAAGGCAAAGCACCTAGGAATAATACCTTCATTTGGTGGAGTTTGCCTATAATAAAAATCCTCATGTTTCAATTGGGGTAAATTTGTTTGAAACTATCTATGGCCAAGAATGTTTCACACTAGCATTTTGGCACATTTTATGAACTAATAAAAATTTCCAATGAGATATTAAATAGGATGCAATTGAAGTAAAAATTATAAAAAATGTAAGTTGAAGGCCCAAATGAATGTTAAGACATATTATGTTGACCACATAAAATGCTTTATGGAATTTAATGGTTTGGATACGTTATTTTTCAAAGTGATTGAAAAAGAGTAAACTAAGATTAGGGAAATGTTATAAACATTCATGAAGGTATTGTGGATCACTTTAGATTATTAAGAAAATTGGAATGGTGTCTCATGAATTCAATTTGCCACCTAAATGAAAGATTCATAGTGTAGTTCATGTAAGTTTCCTAAGAAAATTTGTTTTCAATGTCATTAATCAACTTCTCTTGGAACTGTCATAGGTTATGGTAGAATGAAGTTTTTTGGTTAAATTAGAATGTAAGTCTTAGGAACACAAATAAATAAAAAGACATGTTTCTTACAAAATATTTGGTAAAATGGAAAGGGTACCTGCTTGACGATGCCACTTCATAAATGGAAGAAAAGCTCCATAAAAACTTTACTTGATTTTTGAATATTGAAGAAAATACCTAGCATTTAAGAGGTGGCAAATATTATCGTCCTCCTTCATAACTCATATGGAATGCAATTGAAGAATGCAACTAAAAGCATCATGTGTCATATGGAATGCAGTTGAAGAATGCAACTAGAAGCATCATGTGTGATGAGCTAGGAAGTAGCACTTCTAGGAGTGTTGCAAATAAGGATATATAGAGAGTAACATTGAAAATAAAGAGAGGGCAAATGCCAAGAATGGATGATCCTTAAGGATTTTAGTTTTGAAGAAGAAAGAAAACTTCAAAGAACATAGTTCATGCATAGAGTTGAAGAAGTTGAATAGTGTTGACATACTAAAAGCCTCTATCACTAATTTGGTGGTGAATATATGCACTTGCGCATGATCAAATTGTAGAAATATAAATTGTAAGAAGTGTGTGATTTGAAGTTTTGAGTATGTTTGGTTGTGTGGCTTAAATTATTGCAATTTTGCTCAAGTCTTTTGAAATTATTATTGAAGAAGACTATGTGTAAATTGTCAAAAGCAATGAGTAGAGACAAAAGGAAGTCAAAGCCTAAGGTTTATTGTAAAGGAGATCAAGGAGATAGTGAATTCCAAACTTTTTGGAATTGTAGTACTTTGTTAAGAGGAATGGTTATATGCCATTAAAATGACTTAAAATAATAATAGGCCACCTAGTAGTAAGAAGCCCCAAAAGTGCCACCACCTTTGAGAGTAACTTTTTCTAGAATTGTTGAACCCAATAGGTAGGGTTGTACTTGGTAAATTGTTTTATTTTTATTTTTATGTACCTAGGGACAAATGCCAAATGACATAAGAATGTTATACATTTTTGCGTGTAAGGAAATGATTTATACACATGTTTTGTGAATTAAAAGTGGTTTCCTTATGATTTGTGAAATAGTTAATTATTCTTTGAATCTTCATCCCTTATCATCTATGTGACCTAACAAACCCTTCTTTTGAAAAATTGAGAATCAAGTTGAAATGTTTCCCATGGAATCCAAATTGGAATTTTCATGATATAAAAACCTAATGTTTATAAAATAATTGCATATGCTATAAAATTACAATTTCCAATATGAAAGTGAAAGGCTAAAATGTTAGGAAAACCACCTTGTGCCTTACATGCACTAATTAATAATTTGTTGCATGCATATTAATAACATTGTGAGTGGATGCTCCATTTTGTGAAATGCCCCATCCAATGAAGGTTAACATGGTAAGGTCTTTCATTGTTTTATAATCTCTTGCCACACTAAAAGGAAACAATTTGTAAGTCTAACTTGTCTTAGATATTATATTAAGTAATGTTTTGGCAATAGGGCATTATACCCTAGACCTCAAGCTTTACCTTAAATTCACATTAGGGTATTTAAAAACATAACAACCTAAGGTGATAATGTTAATGGAATTTGGGGGCACCTTATACAACATAATTTTTGGTTCTACATTAAAGTGGGAGATTTTGCATAAGTAGGAGTAGGGTGAAAGCATGGTAAAGTATATAGAAAAAGTTGAAAATAAAATATCAATTTAAAAAGAATATTTTTTTTCACAAAAACACAAGTAAATTCAAATTTTATCTAAATTTGATTTTGAAACTATTGAGCCCTCAATTCTTGGGTTTATTGTAAATCAACTACAAAATTTCAAAAACTTTGGAATAGTAAAAGTAAAGAATAAGTACGTTTGAAATTGACTAGTCAAAATGGTGTTCAAACCTACTTTTTCATTGGAAAATTTAATGAAATATACATGCATGAAATTATAAAATAAAAATCATTGTATATTCAAAGGCATCACCAAAAAACAAATCTACTTTCTCTTTGGTAGAATATATGTGACACGTACTTGAATTAAATCTTACATTACAGAAAGAGGTTTTAAAAGCTACTTGCATTTTAAAAATTCTACTTGAAACCTACTTTTATAATGCAAACTTTAAAAGTTATTGCATAACAATGAAAAAGAATCTTGTTATTTATCATTCAACTAAAAATTGAATGTATAACAATTTGTGATGGGTTTTGGTTCTATTTTTTGTTCATTTGACAAGTAGATTGGGAAGTACTTTTAGTTTTACACTTTACCATGTTTTCACCTAGCAAGGTGTTTTAGAGCATCAACAATTTCTTGTAAGGCAACCTTAACCATTCATTTCTTGAATGGGTACAAAGGGGAAGGCATTGCTTTCAATGTCTTTTGCCTTGGACCTTCAACTCTACCTTCAATTCCCTTATACATAATACATGTTTTTCTTTTAAGCATGGTCCACTTTCATTTGGTTTAAGTGTTTCAACCTTGAAGTTTAAAGGTTTAAGGTTTAAGGATTATTCCAAACAAAATAATTCATTTGGTGGTGATGATTTATAACATGTGTACATCAATGTGCATATAAACCTTGGTTCAAACTCAGAAATGTATAAAATGCTTAAATAATTCTTTATGGACAATTTAACATTTTTTTGACATCATTATTTTTTTACACATGTGACTAGCACTTTAGGTTAAAAACTTTAAACCTAATGAATATAAAAAAACAACCAAATAGTCAAAAAACATTGTTTTTTTTCTCATAGCCCCAAAGATTGAATTATGTTGATTTCCAAATTTTCGTATGATTTATAATATATTAATCAATTGTATTTAATCAACATGGCCAAACATAGATGTAAAAACTATTTATCCTTTAAAAAATTGACATCAATTGCATTACTTAATGCATTCCTTTTGAGTTTTTTAATATAAAAAACATGTAGTTAATTTAATGACCTCATAAGGTCATAGCACCTAGTAGAGTTAGTGTAAGGATTAAAAAACTCATTTATATAATGTTCAAATTATTTTAAAATATTTTTATTGATTTAACATGACATCATTTTATTTTGTTGCATACAACAATACACTAAAATAGCAATGATGCAAATAGAAAAACATTTCAAAATTATCCTTTGAAATTCTTTAAAAATTAGACACTCTTTTTGATACCCCAATTATGAATGCAACCATTAACATCCTTCTTCAAAATGTCAAGAGGCAACAAATGTATGAAATCCCCCAAGATGAGAACATGGCAACCCCCATTCTGATAGAGGCAGCAAATTAAACCCATATGAGTTTCATTTGTTGCTCTCCTTCAGAAGTTAAATGTTAACACTTTACCATTCCACATATAAGTGTAGCACTTATGGCTAGCTGGTTGACGTGGCCACCCCCAGTTTCCTGGGGACCTCCCATAAAAGGCCCCTTCTCCAAAAGGACCTTAGGACATGGTTCTCTGTGATCTTTAGCTGCCTTCCCCCTCTAATTCTATCTATATGCCCTTACTTTCTTCATAAGGACCTCAGAACATGGTTCTCCAAGACTTTCATGGGCCTTCCCCTCTAATTCTATCTCTATGCCTTTTGTTAGTTTTAGCTGAGTGTTCTCCGTTCCCCCTGTTTGGGCTTTGTCCCCCTTTGGCTTACCCTGTAGTGTTTCTTTCATTTAACCTCCCTGAGGTTTTTCAACATTTGGCTAGCTGGTCAGTTGAACCCAAGCGGGTCCACATCTTAAACAAGCAGCTCATGAGTCAATTGACTCTGCCCTCTTTGGCAGGTTCAAACTAAAACCTTTGCTTCAAACTGGATCTATGACTTTTCACCAAAATGCATGAAACTCTATGGAACATGCCCATCCATCAAAAAGCTCATGTAAAATATTTCAGATGTCACTCACACATTGGGTCAAGTTTGAGCAAAAAATTTATGCCCAAATCCTACACCAATGCATACTAGTCTCTGCCCTATGGACAGATTCAACAAACAAAGAACCAAATTATCTCGGGCAAACATCACTTGCCTCATGATTTTGCATTTGCCATATGATATACCTCTTGTTTCTTCAGGGACAGAGAAACCATTGAACTCCCATATCCTGAATGCAAGTTGATTTGGGCAACAATATACCTGGCTAGTTCTGAGAAAAGAGTGCACATCTTAGGGTTTAGGATATAAAGCACGTAATGGCCTCCCAGACTGTGGCATCACATGGTGTTGGTGTATTGGCCATACAGAGCTTTAAATTAGCCAATTTTCATTTAATTGGTTAGTTAGATTGTGTGTGCTATAGAACATTCACTGGATGTTAAAAATTAATGGCTGAATTCCTTCACATTTTATTGATAGACTCTTTTTCCAAAACCTTTATGTTCCTTTTGTGCTCAATCTTTTTTTAGTTCAATTGGTGCAAGAAAATAAATTCGTCAATGCTTTGCCAATGGTACTAAGACTTTCAATGTCTAGGGCTATCACCTGGGTTTTTCATGTTGATTGGCATATTGATGGGGGCCTGGTTTTTCTTTTTACAATTTTGTGATGTACCTGAACATGTGACCATGCACAAGAAGATTTAGAAAAATTTGGTATATAATAGAGACTAATGTAGCATGTGCCATTGGCTCAAGTATGAATTGGTTACCCAACTAGTTTTTCCTTCCAAAATCACTATTTGTAATCTAATTGAATTTTTAATTGCATAAACTACTCAGAATTCCAACATCTCCGACACCTGAGGTCTATTGTTTTTCAAATTGCCTTTATTAAATCTTGCTCACTAAAGGTTTTCCAACATTACCAAGAAAATGACAAGTGGTGCCACAATTTGGGAGATCTCAATGTGACAAACAAAGCAAACAAACTCCATTCTTTCATTGATAGACTAGTTTGGCATGTGCCATAGGGCCAAGTGTGAACTCATTTCCTAACTAATTTCTCCTTCCAAAAACAGATTTTGTAATTTAATTTAATTTCCAAAGCTCAAAACTACTCAAAATTTAATACCTTTGACAATCTAGGTCTAAAAATTTGAAAATCACCTTCATTTAGTCCTGTTCACTAAGGGCTTTCTAAAAATACCAGGAGAGTGGCCAAATTCCCCTATAATTTTTAGTTTTGATTTAAATAAATTTTCAGTGAAAAAAATTGTTCAATATTCAATAACTTCTCCACTATAGGTTGAAATATTATGAAAGGGACTGTGTGCACCCTTACTCATTGAGAGCTGTGCAATGGTATAAGATCACAACAAGAGACACTGCCAGTTTGGAAGATATGAACTTGACAAACAAACTACCTTCAAACCACCTTCCTTCATAGATAGATATTCAAGCATTCAAGCATCCTTCTATATAGGTGGCCGTCTACTTGAACCTATTCTAGGAATCATATGGTGATTTACCATAGATGTAACCAATACAAAACCGTCAAAAATGGTGAGTATTTTTTAGAGTTCACAGGTGTTATAAAGTATCAGTAAACTTGTTTTTGCCAATTCACCAGAGAGGAAGCATGTACTAATAAGGCAGTGGCTTTGCCCAGTTGTGGGCCCTTATTTTACCACCATAAATAACAGTCTCCATCTTTGAACAGCCCTTGATGGATGTGTCATACCAACTTCAAGGGCATTTCCATGACACATAAAGCACCACAAGGTTTTTTTTCTTGGTATTTGAAAGCACCTCCCTGTGTTGAAGATCCACATACATGAGGAAATCCAGCTGTGGAAGATGCTTATGTGTAAAAAACCTTGATGCCCTTTGGGCTGGGGAAGGCATGTTCCCATGAGTGCTTCTTGAATTTTCAAGCCTACGGCCTCAGGCTTCAACCCTCAAATTGGAGAAGGCCCTTGGGAGCAGACCTTTCCCTATTCAAACCTAGGTTTCAAAAGGCATTAAAATACAATGTCAAATGAAACACCCAGGCCTTGCAAAGATAGAATCAAAGCTGTAGGAAACAAAAGACAACATGATGATATTGCAAGAAATCACTTACTAGCTCTTTCTGGTCACTGGAAAATGCAGACACTGGGTCACAGTACGAGGTTGTGGGTGGCTTTCCCACTTAGGGCCATAGCTAATATTCTAGTGGAAAATTAACTGCCCACACGAAACAAACTCTGCGTATGTGTGGACATATTGCAGAATAGACCCAGCTTGGGGCAGTGATTTTATTTTTTCTGTTCGCCAATTTGTGACAAATATTTTCAAAAAGAATATTTTGTCACAAATACCTTGCTTAAAAACAAAAAGAAATTGAAAGTTTTGCCAATAATCACCATAATTGCCTACAATATGAAAGGGTGCTTAAGATTTTATACTTCCATATTTTGAATATGGCCATTTATTTGGCTAAATTTATTTATGGACCATTGCCATTGAACAGCATCACAAAATTGAAAAAAAAAAAAGTAAAACTGGCTTGGGGGTGAGTTTATTGGGGCTACAAAAACTGAGCCAAAAAAATTTAGTACAATTTAAATCGTAATTATTTTTCCCATGAAAAAACCTGCTTCGATCTTCCCCTTTGAACACCCCTTTGAGGGTGGAAGCCGATTCCCGAACGGGAGTAAAGAATGGAGAATTAGCACGCACCACTGACGAGACCTATTTAACTTCATGTGTCTAGTTCACGGACGGTGCACTTATTGTTGCAAGAATCGGAAGCAGATGCACTGACTACTGCCTAGATGCTCATTATTTTCCTATGGAATCATGATCTAGCCATCCAGGATTTGGTTAGTGTTAGTTCTAGGGTTTCAAATGATGTTATATGCACATTCAGGTGGTGTGGTGGGGTAGCGGCTCTTGTCAGTGCAATAGTTATACCCCAAGTACTTCTTCTTCACAATGATCATCTGATTATTTCGATGCGCTTGTACACTGGGAGCGACAGTGTATTTAGCAGTGGCACTGTTCTTGCAGCCTGCGATTGTGTTGGGCGGGACTGCGCAGCCTTTGATGAGGTTGAAGCCACTGTAGGACGCGATAAAGGGCGCATCAAGCCAGTTGAGCTTAATGCTTCCACCCTGACACGCCCACGAGTCTCCGTCCCACAAGCTGCCGATTATTACCATTGACTGATTATTGAGGTACGGGACTCCGGTCTGAGCGACGACGTTCTTGAACTCGCGGATGGCGACATTGTCGACGAAAATCCTGTACACGACCCGCATCAAAATCAAACATCGCAT
>Ga0116231_10012440_pt1 | contig 12502 bp, 14 predicted proteins | sample S1TSphgellanicum_2_FD_89695 | JGI IMG/M metagenome (GOLD analysis project Ga0116231, IMG submission 89695) | Host-associated microbial communities from peat moss isolated from Minnesota, USA - S1T2_Fd - Sphagnum magellanicum MG | ecosystem: Host-associated > Plants > Peat moss > Unclassified... | reverse complement strand
TTGATCATGAACCCTATACAGGTTGGGCATGACTAGTTGGTTGGGAAGACTTACATTTTAGATTAACAAGTTGGGCCCTCGATGATTTGAGTTCATTTTGTAGAATTTGAACTTGAGTAGCATGGGCTTGAAACAACTCCTTCTTGTCAACATTGTGTTCCTTCTTTTTAGCATTCTTACTAGAATTACCCTTGGTGGGGAAAGCTTGAGCGAAAGGTTGAGGTGCTTTAGCTTTTAGTTGAGGGGCAACGGAAGATGTTAGTAGATTTTGCCATGGTAATCAGAGTTGTTTTTGTTTCGGGAACTTGGCAAAACAGACAACTTCATGATGTCTTTCTTTCCCACAATAATCACAAAAGAGATCCTCGGAAGGAATGTTGCACTCACTAGCTTTATGGGTAAGATTGCCATAGTAGTTGTAAAAAGGTAGGATGGGTGCAACTAAGTGCACCACTTTAGCCTTTGAAGAAAAATGTGATGATCTGGTTGGTGTAGGTAATGAAGGTTGAGGCCTTGAACGTGATGGAAGCCTCATAGTACTGGCCTCATAGTGTGCATGAGCCAGCTCCAACTTTTCAGAAATGTTGCACACACCCAGCAAAGTGTACGAATTTCCAAATTTTGCAGAAACCCATTCCAAAACATGTGCATGGAGTGTCGGAGTACCTTCCAACGAACGAAGATATCGATGGGCAGCTTCCAGGTCTGTGATGCTCCAAGTATCCTCTTTAAACTTGAGAAGCTTCCTATAGAACATTTTGAAGGTTTCATCCTTTTGCTAAGAAGGTGGTGAGCTACAGAATTTTTTCAGAACTTTTTAATCGAAAATTCCAGCTCAAGATCTCGAAAGAATTCCCTCATTGGATTAACAAAAGCTGGTGCATTAATGGTGGGAAGAATGTTTGTAGTAGTAACAATGATTTGTTGAGGAAAAAGGTTTATTAAAGTAGGTACCAAATTTGGATTATTGCGCACAGTCCCATGATGTGCAATGGCAACTTGTAGTGTAGTTTGAAAGGTGGTGGTGATGGCTGTGGCATAAGCTAGATTGGGGATCTAGGTGACGTTCAAAATTCTCGGAGAATGTTGTTTGTAGACATCCAATGTTTCATAGTGCACATAACGGGCTAGTTGTTTGAATACGAACACCTCAGTGTACTAAACGCCATACTTGAGCTCGAATTCACAAACCACAATTGAGAAAGTTGCCTTGAATTCTTTCAAAGAAATGGTATTTGGCCTTTTGTTGAACTTTTCAATTTTCCCAAAGGAACTGTTGACCTCCATGGTGTATATGGGTGTAGAAGTAATGGTTTACAGCAGAATATACGGTGATGGTGTGAAAGCTAATGCGACAACAAGCGTAACCCACTGATTAACCCCTCCAAATGGACTTTGATGTACCATTGATGTAGTGTAACTTAAACCTGAATTCTTGGTAGGAGTTATACTAGATGACGGTGGCATTGTAGATGTTTGATGGTACCGTCATGAAGATCATGAGCTCAAAGAAATTAGCTTAAATAATTATGTGTTACTTTGTAACTAATATCTTGGCTTTGGTTAAGTGGTAGTGCTCTCATCATCTGAGGACATGGTGTTGTCCCATGCCCCAAAATTTTGTAGCAATACAAAGCATTAGTTATAAAGTTCTAACACAATGTATGGTTTGAAGAATACGGTGCGTTAACGGGGATGAACGGCAATGGACGAACATTGGTAGATGGACATCTATGGACGGACGTTGATTGGAGGTCGGATGGATGTCGGTTGGAGGTCGAATGGACGTTGGACCAAGGTTGGACGGACGTCGGACGAACGGATGTCAACTGCAATGGCTAGTGACTATGATGCCTTACAATGTAATAACCGGCAATGTAACAACCGACAATGTGATAGCCGACGACTATGGCAACTAATGACTATTATGACGCGACGGCCATATCGCTAGACGTAAGCTTTGCAGTGACGACCACAGTGCTGGACATAAGCTCTGTAGTGATGGCGGACGGCCATGCAACAACCACGGCACTGGATGCAAGCTCCCACATACACTTGAGCGCTTGTGTTAGCAAACCCTCGCTCACTATGTTGTTGTTTTGTTCCTGCTGTTGCTTCGACCCCAGTACATGGCCTTTGTTCTCCTCAAATTGATTACTTTACGACTTGTAGTTCTTTAGGTTTTGTTAGGATGGACACAAAGGGCAAAAATGGAGCTCATTAACAAGGCTACATAGAAGAAGTCCGAATATGTGAAGACCCTGGTAGTATATAAACAAAAGAAGGATGACGATGAGGAGGATGATGGTGATGTTGAAAAATTAAAAAAGTCCAAATCATAGGTAGCTGGTTCAAAGGAAGGCAACAAAGGAACATGTAATTGAATAACAAGAGTTTGTCCCATCTTCTTTTCAGAAATGGCAACCTCATACATTAAGACACAATAATTAAAAGCTTGAAAGCAATAACACTAGTAGCAAAAAAAACCCAAGAACTCAAAGCCAAGAAAAATTTGCCACTTTCAACATTAAGTGACAGAAAATAGGTTTTTTAGAATTAAATTGCAAAGAAGGAAAGAAAACGTAATGTATGTAAACGATGGCTGTGTAATAACTGTTGTGAGCATCTAGAAATCCAGTTTGACTATGGAGGAAACTCTCCCTGACAAAGGAATTTTAGAAAAATTAATGAGAGAAGGGAAGAGCTTGGCCTTTTATAGAATTGTCAACAAGTTGAAACCCTAAACAAGCCATAACCCTAAAACACCTAATAGCGTACAATAATTTAAAAACATACATTAACCCTAAAAGGCACGATTGACATGCCCGTAATTGACCATCATGTATGAGGCCATGCATATGGGCATGACACTGATTATCAAAAATCAAATATTGCTGGGTCTTTGTCAATTCTTTCATGAAACTCGATGGTTCTTTGAGCTTTTTGAAATACCTGGAATTGGCAATTCTTTGAACCTGAACCCTTTTTTGTTTCAAATACCTGGACCTGGTAGTTCATTCCTTCTGAATTTTAAAAAATACCCTTAACTGGTGGGTATTACAAAAATTAAATACCTGCTCCCCCACACTGGTGTGGACATGCATGCTAAAATAATGCTAAAGAGATTTGATGGTAATTTATAGCGTTAAAAATTGTTGTGAAGTGGCACTTTGTTGGTGTTAGAGCATCTCCATTGGTGCTCAGTATCTGACTCCAGACAGTAAAATGTATTGTAAAAAAGTCAAAATGTGCTCAGGAAATTGGTTTTTCTCCACCAAATTCGTGCAGCTTGCTGTGGCTGGTAAATGGCGCAACACAGTTGTGCACCTCCAAAAAAGAGTGTAATAAATTGGACTTGGATGCGGCTCAGTATTTCTGATTGGTCGATCATAATGATTGGTCCAGGTTGTTTGCTCTTAGTTGTTCCCACGTACATGCAGTTCCGGTTACATTTTTATTGGTGGGGTTGCCCAAAAAAAAGAAGAAGCTAAACTTAGACATTTAATTTTTTTATCCAGAGTGACATACTGAGCACCAGTGGAGATGCTCTTAATAGGGTGATATTAGGTACAATTTACAACCCCTAAACACTGAGTGTGCTCATACTTTTAATGTGGAAAACTTTGTTGGCCCAAAATGCCCACTCAATTTCTTCATTGGCTGTGCTCATTTTCCCAAGGAAGATTAGATCTTCTGAATCTCCATCTGGAGGGTGAGACTTAAAGCTATCACTTTAGCCATTGAATAAGTACCCTAAATAAATAACCCTAAAAGTGAATACCCTAAAAGGGCAACCAAAATGCACCACACAACTCACCAACCCCTATCAACACAAGAGCCAACAAAAATGGCTTCACCAATCAAGTATGGGATTATCTAATAAATGATTGGAGAAGCCAATAAAATCACCATTCTATTTTTTTTTAAAAAAATTTAGACACATAGTCCATGTATTAGGTATATTGATTTTTCCAAATAAAAATTCAACCCATGTCTTTGGGAATTATTAATTACCAAACCTCAATTGACAAATGAGGTTTAAGTCATTAATTAACCTTAATTATTTTTAAATTATTTAATTTAATAATAATTTTTTAAACCTGGGGTTTTTTCTAAATTTGTCAATAATTTTAATGGATTTTGAAATTTAGAGAAACCCCAGGCTTCATCATGGCATCTGGATTTTGGGGGAATGTTTCAGGACCTGAAATTTCCAAGGAGGGGGGAGGGAGGGAGGGATGCAAGTGGGAGTTTGGAAAATGCGATTAAACATTAAACCCGTTTTCAGGATCTGGAATGGGGACCTGAATGTGACCTAGCGTAACCTGAACTGACGTGACAAAACCCACTTGCTCTGAAGCCGTCTTTGCAGACCTCATTTAGGGATCTGGAATGGGGACCTGAATCTGACCCAAGTTAACCTGACGTGACAAAGCACGCTTGCTCGGAAGTCGTGTTTGCAGACCTCATTTAGGGATCTGGAATGGGGACCTTGACGGCCCCAGCCAGCAGCGTTCAAGAGGAGGAAGCTGAACGACCACGCGCGCTGGTGAGAGGCCGACGCCGCGAGGGAGTGCGGGAAAAGAATCGATTTTGGGTGCGCATTGGAAGTCGGAAAACAGTTTTTATTCTCGAAATCTCTTGACGCGATTTTGTTTTAAGAGTCCAGTTTGCAGGAATTTTTTCTCAGGGAAGTGATTGCTCCAATATACCACCAGCATTGAGGTAGTGAGAGAGCTGTTCTTCGGCGGTTTTGTGCAGTGAAAAGAGGTGAGGAAGAGTCTTGTTCGAGTCTCGTTCGAGTGTGTGTTTGATGTCCGTGTGTCTGTAGATCTTGGTTTACTGTATTTGGGGAGTAGCTAGGGAGGAGATAAAGGTGCGAGCTGTTTGATTCTTGGATCGGGGAGCAGCCAGGAATGGAGTACCGTCATTTGGGGCGAACTGGACTGAAGGTGAGTGCTTTGAGCTATGGCGCATGGGTGAGCTTCGGCAACCAGCTGGATGTCAAGGACGCCAAGCTTCTCCTCCATAGATGTCGAGAAGCTGGTGTCAACTTTTTTGACAATGCCGAGGTGTACGCCAACGGCCGGGCTGAGGAGATTATGGGTGCAGCCATCAAGGAGCTCGGATGGAAGCGCTCCGACATCGTCATCTCCACAAAACTCTTCTGGGGCGGTCAAGGTCCTAATGACAAGGGCCTTTCTCGCAAACACATCATCGAAGGGATCAAGGTACACACTCTCTCTCTTTCTCTCAGTCGCAGTAGTCTTCCAGTGGATCCACTGGATATGACTGATGTACCTCATCCAGGATTTCCAGTGCAGGGAGATATACTGAGCGCTGGTGGTGATGCTCTAATATAACTCATTCAGACTTTTGTACTGTGAAAGGCTTCTCTCAAGCGTCTTGACATGGAGTATGTGGACCTTCTGTATTGCCATCGACCGGATGTGTCAACCCCGATTGAGGAAACAGTGCGAGCCATGAACTGGGTCATAGATCAAGGATGTGCTTTCTATTGGGGAACCAGTGAATGGAGTGCACAACAAATCACACAAGCTTGGGAAATTGCAAATCGCCTTGATCTCATAGGACCAGCTATGGAACAACCAGAGTACAATCTTCTTGCTCGTGATAAGGTAAATGCCATCTGCAAGCTAGCTATCTAGCCAGCTTCTCTACTACTTGCCTCTCCTCCCATGAAGAATTTGTTGTAAATGTATCCGAAACTCACACACCATGTCTCTTGAGTGCTAAACCAAAATCATCATCAGGACTAAGTCTTCTTGTTGATTTCGGGAAAAAAACAAATTTTTTTCAATTGTGCATTGGATTTCCTTTGCAACGGCAGAAACTCAAGATGCAGGATTGGTTTACACAAACAGCAGTGGGTTGGATGAAGTGTCACTGAAAGAATTGGATTCTGTTTGTGACTGTTTGGAAGGTGGAAGTGGAATATGCACCTCTTTACAAGAATTATGGTCTGGGACTGACCACTTGGAGTCCTTTAGCCTCTGGTGTGCTCTCTGGAAAATACAGTAAAGGCAATATCCCTGAAGGCAGCCGTTTTGCCCTTGAGAATTACAAGGTAGGTGGGTGGGTGTATGTTTTCATGCATCATTGAAGGATTTCATGGGTGGTGAAAAACTGTGATTTCTTCTTTGTTGGGTGGCCGTTTTCTGAATGTGATATTGAGATGGGAAGGGTGCTCTGGACAGTGATTACCAAAGAAGTCAGGGATGAAATCTCCTGCATAAATGAGATGATATTATTACATTGGGGCTAATCAAACAGGTTCTATTTTTCTGTTTACAGAGTCTTGCAAACCGGTCACTTGTGGATGATGTTTTGAGCAAAGTGGAGAAACTAAGGCCAATTGCTGCGGAGCTCAATGTGCCCATGTCACAGCTGGCTATTGCCTGGTGTGCTAAGAATCCAAATGTGAGCTCTGTCATTACTGGGGCTACCAAGGAATATCAGGTAACACTAACTCCTATACCGTAGTCCTTGACTTCATGTGCCCATCGCCACATTTTCTGCCCTCTTACTTCCAAATTAGGGTTAAAACACTGCCTCCACATTGAGGATTGCAGGAGACTAGAGTGAGTGACACCTCCATTATCATGTGACCTTCAACATTTTGTGGAGATTGCTCTGCAATCTCAGAAGCTTGTTGTGTGAATGAGGATACTATTAAGTTCTTTAGTAAGCTGTGTCTCTTGAGTGAGTCTTGCTGTTGCTTCCAGAAGTGTGACAGAAACTTAGGATGCAGATTTTGTCCAATGGTCCACGCAAAACTTGGTCAAATTATTCTATGCTTGTCTCACACAAATATTGAAGCTAAAAGCTATCTTGTTGCAATGTTTTGTTTTTGGTTGGGGATGGCAGGTAGTTGAGAATATGAAGGCAATTGAGATATTACCAAAGCTTACACCTGATGTATTGAAGCAGATTGACAGTGTTGTGCACAACAAGCCCAAGCAACCTGACCAATATAGGTGAAGAATTGAGCTTTTGTCCCTTTGATGCTTCTTGCAGGACAAACATATGGTTTTATTTTGCAGGGAAACTAGAACCTTTTCTGTTGCAAAAGAATGACAATTTTGGAGCAATAGTATGCAATGCAAGTGTGGTGTCTAGACATGCCATCCAGATTTTGCATATTCTGTTTACTTTAATCCTATATTTTATGGTATTTGCCTGGTCCATTGAGATAACAACCCTTCAAAGAAGAAGCCATGGTGTTTCCATGTCATGACATTCATTTGAGCATGTACCTGTGAAATCACAACACCTGCAATTATGTCATTTGTGCAGTCAAAAGACACTGAAAATGCTAGGGCTTGGTGACAAGACCCATTAACTGGACTGTCTTCTTCTGGAGGAACTTCTTTTGTATAGCATAGCTCTTTTGCATTTCAATGTTTCCATGTGACTGATATAAGTGAATATAATGATTCATGCTGGTCCCAACATGGGTGATGCAATAAGGTTGTAGCTCAGAAGCACGAACTGTAAATATCACTTATGAGCACACACTGTACCAAAGATACCTGGGCCACGTAACAAGCAAATAAGATTGTTACAAAACCTGTTACATGCCATTGCCCTCCTGCCAAATGTTGTATATGCAACTGGTGGATCTAAAACAGCATCCTAGTATATGCCAAATATTGATGTTATTCCCCACTGAATTGAAAGCTTGTGAATGTATCAGACTTTTTCAAGCTTGCATGCTTGAAGGTAATTCAACTTGGTATTTGACATTCCAAGAAAGAAACTGGATGCAGAAGGCAATATAGGATGAACGGTCGCAATAATTACTAACAATACACCCACCAGATTTGGCGAGAACCCAAAGGAAGAAGGAAAATGCTGCACGGCATGAAGTAAACTGAATTCAACCAAACTGAAGATATGTAAGTTGTAATGAGATATATAATACCACGTAATTTAATACAAATGCTTTTGTTGTAAACCAACTCAAAACATAACATACCTGTAAAAGTCACTTGTGAATGCAGGCAGAACTGTCTTTCGAAATTTTGTTTAAGGCATGATGCAAGCTGCAGGTTGTCATGTACCAGCTCTATTTGAAACATAATAATGTACATGCACCAACTACAGAATCTGTTTTGTCCCATGGTTAGCTGTTTGAAATGACAATGTGGCTAATAACTTTATGAAGGGCATTCAATTCAATGTGAAGGGTCTGTTAATCATAAACTGAAGATTTCAGTCACAAGCATATTACCTTGAAAAAGTGTGCAGGCCTTGGCAACTAATAGGTCCTAAATCTTGCATCTACTATAATCTAGTTGGTGAAATCATAGCTTCAGTATGAGAGAATCCTGAAATGTATACCCCAGCTTAGTGGAATACACACATTTCCTTTCTCCCACCTTCACTATACTCTCTTCACAACCCCCCATTGCCAATCAACAAAAACTAACATTACAAAAGTGCACAAGCCCACAGCCTACAAGTTGTGAGCAGTAACACCATTGTGCAGCACGGTCAAATACAGAGCCAGTCTCCTTCAACATCACCCATAATGTCTCTCACGAGCTCTGCATCATACTTGGCTGCAAGTCAAAATTGCACACCACTATACAATATTGTAACTCCATCACAGGAAGCGCACATTACTTGCAGAGTAAGGAAATGCAGAAAGAAATTCAACTTGATTGACCCTCTTTGTGAAAGCGCATGCTATCACAAATAACTCTGCGAATACCAATGCACAAGAGCTAAGGAAATTCATAAGAAGTTCTACTTGATTGACCCTGTTTATGCAAGCACAATGCAGTCGTAAAGAGTTCCAACAAACAATACCTGTGCACAATTAACTCACACAAGCAGTGTGACAAGACATGAAAAGACTCAGGATCAAAAGCCCTGTTGTACAGGTAAATGGGAAAAACCTCAATACATTGTAGAACCTACAACATTACTGCAAGAAAAAAAAAAAAAACTATGATAAGGGGGCTGGCAGTAGCAACTTTATGATCAAATCAGCCACCACATCCTGATGCTGCTGGGGGGCAGTGTCTGTCTTTGGGAGCAAAAAAATGGTTCCAAAAAAATAGTAACACTGTGGAAAGATGCTGCCCTAATAGACAGGAGTTTTCTCCACATCCTCCAACACACTGATCTTATGGGGCTTCGCCAAGAAGTCTGTGAATTCCTGGAATGGAGAACGAGTGAAGCGTGTCTCCCTCCACAAATCGGGAGTCAAGAATCCATAAGTCTTCAACAGACATTCGAATGTCGCCTGTGCGAAATCACAAGGACACAATTTTTTATCACACAAATAGAGTCAAGCAAAAATCCCGTCTTACATCGCTTCAATTGCAAGAAAACCTGAGATTGAGTTTTCTGATAGAAAGAAAAGGAAAAAGGCAAGAGGAAAAAGAGAACCAAAGAGAGAACCAACCTTCACGAAGTTGCCGAGTGTCTTAGTGGAACCACGGGAGGAAGTAAAAACGTCCTCGATGCCAGCAAACTGCAGTACCTTCTTTGGAACACGAGCAGCCACAATACCAGAACCCCTTGGAGCAGGCACAAGCCGCACAGTCACGGAGCCGCACTTCCCAGTGACCTTGCATGGCACAGTATGGGGCTTGCCGATTTTGTTTCCCCAGTACCCTCGTCGCACAGGGATGACGGAAAGCTTAGCCATTATTATGGCGCCTCGAATGGCAGTCGCAACTTCCTTGCTGCACTTGACTCCGAGACCGACATGGCCGTTGCTGTCCCCGACCACCACGAAGGCTTTGAACCTTGTTCTCTGCCCCGCACGAGTCTGCTTTTGCACAGGCATGATCTTCATGACCTCATCCTTCAGAGCTGAACCCAAGAAGAACTCCACGATCTGATGTTCCTTGATAGGGAGAGAGAACAGATATATCTGTTCCAAGGACTTGATCTTTCCATCCTTCACCAGTCTTCCGAGCTTCGTCACTGGCACCCATTTCTCCTCCTCTTCACGCTTCGGACCTCGACGCCCGCCTCTGCGGTCACCACGCCCTCTATCTCCTCGTCCCCCTCTGTCCCCACGGCCGAAGCCACGGCCAAATCCGCCTCTATCCCCTCCTCTTTCACCTCCACCACGCTCCGCCATGGCCCCAAAGTCCTTCAAGCTCGCCAAAATTTCCGAGGGCGATGGCGAGAATGGAGAACGCCCAGTGTCACTACTGCGGCGCTTTGTCCTTGTCTTTCCCTCGAGGAACCCTAAACCCCAAATCCTAGAATCTCCGAACCCTAAAACCCGAACCTGTGATCTCGAGATTTAGGGCTCATTCCTGACCCCAAATTCCGAACCGGAAAATCCGAACCTGTGACCTCGAGATTTAGGGCTCATTCCTGACCCCCAAATTCCGAACCTAAAATCCGAACCTGTGACCTCGAAATTTAGGGCTCATTCCGGACCCCCGAATTCGAGCCCTAAAGTACGAACTTGCCACCGAACCCGTGACTTCGAATTTTCGGGCTCATTATCGACCCAAAAACTCTGAACCTTAAAATTCGAACCTAGTACCGAACCTGTGACCTGGAGATTTAGGGCTCATTACTGACCGTAAACTCTGAGCCCTAGAATTGGAGCCAGTTACTGAACCTATGACTTCAAGTTTTAGGGCTCATCGACCACAAACAAACTCCGAAACCTCGAATTTGAACCTGTTACCGAACCTGTGACTTCATTTTCCAGGGCTCATCGACCCCAAACTGTGAACCCTAGAATCCAAACCTGTTACCGAACCTGTGACTTGAAGCTTTAGGCCTTGGTGACGAGGTTGGGAGTTCAAATCCATTTTTAGGTGCAGTAACTCCAATGGGTAGGTAGTTGTAAAAAGTCCAATAGTAAAAAAATGTCCCATCTCAATGATGGGGCATTTGCTAAGTGAATTTTGAATTTTGAACACAAACAATTGTTCTTACAATTTCAAAAAAAAACACACAAAAAAAAATTCAACTTTAAACTAGTAAAATAATTTCCGATGTCAAAACTTAATATACTCGTTAGTTAAATCAAAATCAAATATCGAAATTAAATTGTGAAATAAATAGAAATACGGGATATTTGTATTTTTTTAAATGAATAAAAATTCAAAAATCGACTAACTAACAACTGAGAAATAACAACTTTTGCATATCTAATTTTTTTCCCATCCACACAACAATTATCCCATGCCTAAGTTAAGTAAAGGTAAACCTCAAACATATTCTAGCATTAAATGGTTATCTAATTGTTTTTCAAAAAATCGTTCGAAACCATCCTCAAACAAAATTGTATATATATATATATATTTGAAAATTTTCATGGTTTTTATTAAGCAAAATTTGATATATCAATTCCGCACAAATACAATTTTCTCTATGTTTATAATGGTCAATCAAAGGTGAAAGGACCGTAAAAATAGCATACATGAAATTAAGAAATTTCCAAATATTAATCAATTTTATTTTTCAAAGAAATATAGTAATGTTTTTAACCCAAAAAAACATGTTCCACACCTTCACTAATGTATATAGCTGACATCCATAAATCATTTCATTTCATTTTTAAAAACTTTGAAACTTTGGTTTAAAATAAACTCCAACTTCAATGGGTCCAATGAAGTTCATTGTAGCTTTAGAACCACGTCTAGGGTCCTTAAGCCAATTCTTGTTAGACAAATTAACTTAATTTCTTTAAAAAGTTTAACATTCACATCTTCGTAAACTAATGAGAATTACCAAAACATGAGCAAATATTTTATGTTTCAATCTATGATCATGAAATGCCAAAAAATTGTTAAGTTAATGACTTACTTTGGGAAACATAATCTCATGCTTATTCCATGGATGGAATGAACACAATTTGTTTTTTATATCCCCTTTTTGAGTCTTTGGAATATCCACAATTCTAAGTTGACAATATTTTTCATAAGTTCATTAGTGTTGTGTGTCATTTCAAAAATATTCAAGCTAAATTTTTCATCAGTCATTCTTTAAGATGATCTGCCAATTAACTTCACAAAAGGTGCAAATGTGCATGACACTTTAGGAGGATATGCAACCTAATTTTAAAAAAAATAATAATCAATGTTTTCCACAATTCCAATAGCATGGTCACAATGTTATAATTAATGAATGAAAAAAGCCAATCAATTAATTTTTTGTAATAGAAGAATCAATATCTCTAATAACACATCATGCATCCTTTCTACATCATGTTTTTTTCAAAATGACAAAAAAAAGATCAAATACAAAACATTTTGTTTCATTTTAATCCTTCAATTCATAATCATATCCTCCCAAAGAACCATTTATTGGATTATCAATTATGAAATAATTGTCAAAATTCTTCATGAAATTTCAAGCTTGGAGAAATTGTTGCATAAATTCCATAACTTTTGCTTCATTGGTTCGAAAAATTGAAAGCAACACACCTCCTTGTCAAGAGCCTTTCAATAGTACCAAAGTCTAGTGGGCCCCATGGTTTGGGGGAATTACAACT
>Ga0116231_10012439_pt1 | contig 12503 bp, 12 predicted proteins | sample S1TSphgellanicum_2_FD_89695 | JGI IMG/M metagenome (GOLD analysis project Ga0116231, IMG submission 89695) | Host-associated microbial communities from peat moss isolated from Minnesota, USA - S1T2_Fd - Sphagnum magellanicum MG | ecosystem: Host-associated > Plants > Peat moss > Unclassified... | reverse complement strand
GGAAGCATGGGCTTTGTTAGAAATGTAAGGTCCTGCTAACTCTGTACCCTGATTTGGCAACTTTACAGAGTCCACACTATTACATTACATGGATATCAAGTGCATGAATGCACAGAATCTACCAAGCTTAGCTTCATTTTCTAAAGCTTCATCTTATCAAATATGCAGGTTAAAATATGGGAAGGATAAAAATATGACTTTGTCTGCAAATCATTTACAAAAGCTATGTCTTTCATTGAAGCTTACATCTCCTTCAGGGAGCCCTTTCAACCCACAGCAGGTTTTCTTTCTACAGAGAATCTGGCCTCTTAAGCTAGAGCTTTCAATTGTACCATATCAATGGTTGATCACAAGGTATTTTGTGAAGAAAAACAGTGTTTGTGTTGGGCAGGTCTTCTTGAAACTAGTGCATGAGAGCCATGTGGAGATTCTGTATCTTGTCAAATCTCCTGAAAAAAGGCTTTCAACTCACTTTTGTATGTCTTGCACCTGTTGCCAAAACCTTTGAGTTCAAAGCCAGTTTCCTAGAGTTCCTAATTTACATTGCAGAATATATGATTCACATCTGCCAATGACAAAAAAATTGTTTAACTACACAATCCAATTATTATGCAAACTTATAAATGTAAACAACTTGTTATACACATGCAAATATAATGCAATAAATAAACAACTCATCATGTGGTGTTTTCACAATAGCATATGCAACAGACATTGCATTTGGATTTGATCTCGAAAAATCTCAATATGTTTTGACACAAATGCAAACATATTTACAAAACTCCATAAACAACAAATACATATTTCCTTTCTCAAAATATGGACTAATATGATATATATTATCATTTCTTTAAAAACAATTCATTATCACTGGTAGAGTGAAACAGCATGGAGCCCAAGTAAATTTAATTTTCATATTTCTAAAGTTCATAGATTAATTTTGGACCTTGCATGTTGATGTCACGCTACTGTATAGAAGTATGGATGCATGTAACAGGGCCTTACTTGATCACCAAATTAAAGACACTTAGAGAACTGTTATATCTTTAGAAAATTAGTGTTGAGTATTTTCCAAGTGCTATTTTTGTCTCTCTTTTTGGGCTGCATGAGCCAGGGTTTGAACCCTGCTAATTCTTTTTTTAATCCTTGGCATTAGATATGTTAATTTCTATTTCACAACTCTGGGTACATTAGACTTGTACTTAATTAGCTATGATCTCCAAATTGAATCAGAAACTATTTGATTGAAGAATTGGCATTCATTTTGCTACTCAACAGTCCAAAAGCAAGCAACCAACCAACCAACAAGAGGAGAATTCAAACAACAGTTTTGAATTGAAAACAAATAAAACATTAAACGTTCATGGGGATGAGCTGATGAGCCAAAGTTTTTGCCCAAATTGTTCTCAATTCCTGCAGACGATTTATACTAGCATGATGAGACATACTAGATACCCAGCTTAACACCCAATTACCGTTGCAAAACCCCAAAGAGATTAACACAGTCCTGACTCTATTGGGTCCATTCAAAACCGAAATTCCAAGTTTAGGGAAGACGACGAGGTTGGTGGCAGCTGCAAAGCCAAATTGTTCTGAGCACTGTCAGAGACAATTTTGTAAACAACAACAAACTCAGGCAACTATCCACTCTTCAAGTCTGCAACAACAACAACAATCAATCATGAATCTCTATCATTGGCATCAATTGCTAGAACCTTCGAAGCCCAAATTGGCCGACATGCAGCTACTAGTAGTGCCGCCAAATTAGCTATAGCCAACTAATTCTGGACATCGATCGAGACGACGTTGATCCATGTACATTGATGTAGCTGCAATTGCAGGATTGCTTGCTGCACCGTGACGTCTTCAAGGTGTAGCGGCCATGCGGAGAACGTGGACCTTGATCTTGAGCTTAAACCGCCGTGACTGATTGCAACTGATATACTGATTATGTCCCATACTCGGGTCCACTTCCAACACGCATAGGTCCCCATCCTCCATGCCATTGTCTTCTGCGAATTTCCTCCAATTCACGCCAGTCAGAACGGCTGCCGGTGGTGCCAGCCAGGTTACATTCTGCCACTCGGAACCCATCATGTTCACCAGGTCCACTACGCAGCGGCCTCTCGTGGGCATGTGGGTGTCTCTGAACCGACTCTGCCGGATTGGCTGCATAATATAAAAGTCATTAGTCGAGAGCATTCTGCGTGAGACAAAATCCATGTCGTCTCGATGGCCCAATATTCTTATTATTGTTAACAGTGTACTGATGGAATCAGAAGATGAAAAAAAAACTAGTCTTAGAAATTACCCACCAAATTGCCACTGCAGATGTGCTCTTTTTCGACTTTGATGGGAAGGAACTTGTCATTCACTTCTGCTGCCGTCAGCATTGCGCCGTACACGATGTCCAGGACATTGGATTCTACCAAGCGGCTGGTAAGAGTCTCCTGTGGCTGGAGCCACATGCTGTATGGCGCAGTGGACTGAGTGGTGACACACAGCCACGCCACGTACTCTATGAAGAGTACGTTCGTATGCATCTCATGCGCCTCCCTCTGTGGTTCCGGTACCATGTGTTCCAATATCACCCCACCGGCTTGCAAAGCGTATGATCTGTTGTGGGCGCTTGCGATGAAGTTTTTAAACCCTAAGACTTGAGCTGTGGTTCAAAGCAGCAAAGAATTAGAATGCAATCGCCTGAAACTCTCATGACAAAATTAGTTTGTAGATGCCATGAGCAAATTCAATAGCATCCGGTCCAAGAACTTATTTGATGCGGAATCACATGTGATCAATCGGCAAGAGAAGACAATGCCTGATGTGCAGCTCAAGGATGCAATATATATATGCCAATGTAGCAGATTATGCAGCTGGCTCAGATAAAAAACTTACGGGTTTCAGTTAACCGAGCGGCCAACATTCTGAATTTCTTTGGCACTTTCCCGTCTCTTCCAGGAGGAGAGAAAGTGACCGACGTATTGCCGGTCTCATCAGTAGCGAACTCCATTTCTCACCCCCAAGAGCACTGAACTGCGCAACTCAAGCCCTGAATTAGAGGGAAAACCTTGAACACTAGTACTCAGAGAACAGCTAGCTAGCTCCAGACGATCCCATGACAGCGAATATCTCTGCAGGTTCGAAAACTGAGTGAAGAGTTCATTTCTGGGAAGAATTATATAGCATTCTCAATGCACGGATCTCATGTGCAACAACATAATGAGCAAATGTGTGTGCACAGTATTGCAACTCATTTCAATACCCATGTCATGACAACCATCAAAGGAAAGTTGGAGAGATATTGCTGCAGTAATAATGTGTACCCTTTTTCTTCTTTTTTTCCGTTCCAGCTCCGGACTTTGGGTTTAATCCCTGAGCTGTTAATTTCCAGCTGTCTAGACTGTGCTTTGTACTGAAGGACCAGCTGAATCATAACTTTAAGTTGGAATTTCAAATATGCATGCATCCAGATATGCCACCTTTTGAAACCTTTTTTTTTTAAAATTTATTTTGCAATGTCTAGAGAGAATTATATAATTCAAGTATCATGTATGATCATGACTTCAACAGCCAGTGACAGTCATCATACGATATATACTTCAATTCTCTCTCTCTCTCTCTCTCTCTCTCTCTCTCTCTCTTTCTTAAGGGAAGGGATTCATGAGTATTCGGAACTCACCCAATGCTTCATTCATTGCCACCACCCACTTCGTGATTATATTTCATGGGCTTCCTAATCTGCTGGTTTATGAACAGGAGTTATAACGGCTGCATGGCCTCCTACGTCTGCTGTTTAATTAAAGAACAGACGCTGTAACTGAACAGTAAACAGTTTCGTGATCAGAAAAAAATCGGCAGGAGAATGTCAGATCATCTCGCAAATGAAGGGCTAGGCCCTGGGATGTGTTATATATAATAAACCTGATTCATACAAGGAATCCAATGAGGACGCGCCCTGGAAGATCGACTTCGATTACAATTTAGGTCTTGAAGCAATAATCTTGAATTTTTTTGGAGAAACGCTGACCACGCTTGATAAACGACACTTGATTCCCCATTAAATTATTTTATACCTGTTAAACGTAAATTAGTGTCACATTCTCTCAAGAATTTCACCAGAAAATGTTCCGCCTAATTTGTTTTAAAATTTGAACATCGTCATTTCGAACATGATTCTCCGCAAACTAATGTACGGCTTAAGTGAGCGCCGTGCACACGAATGTAGTATTGAATAAAAACACGGACAACAAACCCCCAAGTTGGAAGCTTTGTTCATGTACGGCTTAAGATAGCCGCACACACGCGCACACGAATCTAGTATTGAAAACAACACGGCCTAGAAACGCCCAGTTTGGAATCGTTGCCGGATGGACGGACGGACGGACCGACCGCGCTTCAACCGTGTGCGACAAATGCACGTGGCGAATCAAAGGTAAGTATCCGCACGTGACATAAGTTCCCAATGATCAGGCCGTCTTTCGCAACAAAATGGTGGTGCGGCCAATTCGTGAACTTTAGGTTGCGACAAATGGTGCGGCCAATTTGCCAACTTTAGATTAAGCGTAAACTTTGCCACAAACGTGCATGTGTTCGTAATCCACGTGTTCGTAACGTGCGTAACCCACCGTATGAAATCCTCTTGAGAGGGGATATTGAATTCAATCCTAGCAAGCTAGTGAGATACTCTCTTTCCGACAGTCTTTTAATGTTTATCTCATATGTTCATTTACTATATACCTACAATATTTCTCCAATATTTCAGTCCTCAATTGCAATTGGAAAATCATAGGTTAATTGAGATCAATATAGTCGCCAAAACAGTTTTAGCCTACCTACAGCGCGCCATTAGTATTGTGACCACTACTATAATTTAAGATTATAATAGGTTACATTTAAATATGATTGTTCAATACATTTTATGCAATTGGCTTCTAATGTAAGTATGTTTGGTTGGATATAATTCATGTACGTCATTTGAACAAAATGAAACAAATTTGGGATCAGGGCCCCCTTTGGAACCAGCTACCGAAACATCTGCTCGGTCTAGGACAGGGTTTGGCAGTTGATTCCTTGCAACTGTCAAACTGACTTTGAGAAGATTTCATGTGGTGAATTTTGTATTGTCACTTATACAGGCCCGCCAACATCGCAGGAAGATGCCAGAAACTGAACATTACGGCCGGTACCTATATGAGAACCTTGAATTTGTTGTATCTACACTGGTGTAGGCCAATTTGTTTTTCCACTTGTTGGAAATTAATAATTGGAGGATTACACTCAATAATTCTTCAAGTGTGTTTATATCAAGTTGGCCAACTAATTCACCTCTGGAGTACCTTCTTCTGGCTAATTGCAATGAATACATCAAGTAGTGCTGTTTAACTTGATAGCAAGTGTGAGCACAATGATCTTATCACTCATTATACTGTTTGGGGAACTATACTTGTCAACAATAATTGCCCTCACACCAGTTACAGATCTCCTTTACAGATTTTTATTTTTTTTTCGCATTTCCAGTGAAATTTTAAGCATGGCCAACATGATTCATTACAATGTATCGTTAAGAAGTGGAAGTAATAACCTCATCCAGGAATAAGTTTTTTATTAGGCCTCACAAAAAAAAATTTAGAAAGGGAAACATCCAAGCGTGGACACTGCTACATTTGCAATTTACCTTGTTAATTAATTAACTAGTACACCCAAGGAAACCAAAGACGATGAGCAGTACTTGGCTTGATTGGTACAGGGCATAACTGGGAGGACACCAACCAGACTGGCATGCAACTTATTCATGAGCCCCAGGACTAGGCTTGTCTTGTAGTAGGGTACTGGTGGGAGAGGTTGAAAGGGTCGACCTCAATTTACATGCCAATTAAGCCTGCAATTGTTAAGTAATTACTGTACCAGGACCTGCAATAGAATGACTGCAACACTACAACTACCACGTCCAGCTAAAATTCAAATGGGTACCTTCCATCAACCAGCTGCCATGATGTGAATTTACACTAGTCTAGTAGACGTGGTTGGTGGTTTACTTTACCTGAGTACACTGTCCTAATGAGGTCATTTCCCCAGCATGTTCACGCTTTTTTAACGGCGATATTATGGGCCCAGGTAAAGATATGAGTGCTATTTCTAATTACCTTCAGCTAGCTTCAATAACTTCCTTAATGAGAGAGCACATCATGGTTGGTGAAACTGTCCGGAGAGCCTTTAAGTTTTGAAGAGTCTGGGAATACAATTCATGAATAGGGAACTGATATAATTGGAGCTAGCTAGCTAACTCTGGGCTGTTCCTTGGGCTGAAGAGCAAAGGGACGAGTGGGTTGTAATTAGGATTGCCACGCTATAAAAAAATAAGAACTTGCAGATCTCTGTATAAGAAGAGAAATAGTCGATAGACCCTAAGCTCAATCACACAACAAATTGGTGATCAACCCTACAATATGAGGTCATGCTTATATTTTGCTGCCCGAACACTTGATCGGATTCTACAATAGTTTTTAGTTGTGCTAGAGTCCTTCAATATGCTGGGCCTACGATCTGTTGAAAAAAAATTAAAGAAGAAAAGAGTACTGTACCCAATTACATGTATAATTACATTACCATTGGAGGTCCCTCCAGTATTATGTGTATAGGGCAAGAGAGGTGGACGGTGGGGACGGTGGGTGGGTGGGAAGGAACTTCAGTCCGTAGAAGAGCTCCTGCAAGCTGGTCTGCACATGAGATTAAGCCTGGCAGAAAGGTCCTAGTGAGGACGTAGAAGGTGCGTACTCATACTCAGGATGGATGCAGCCCAAATAGTCGCTGGCCGTGATCGGTTCGAATCCGTGTTACACACGTTAAACTAGTGCTGTCCAGAGGCGCTAGATGTACACAGATATTCATGAGTCCTTTGAGGACCAGTTCACACATTTTGTTTTGTTCTCACACATGTAACTTAAACCAGCTGCTGGTATTGATGCAATGATCCGTGCCAGCAGTACACTACTAGAGTACTTAGTGCGATTGCAAGCATTCTTGAATTGGCTTGCGGGAGTATTGTATAGTACTCAACATGGATTCAGAGTAATATTTCCAATTTGGGCACGGTAAAGCAATATTGGCATGACCCGGTTCATATTCTTGGGCCTGCATTTCATGTAGCTTCAGGGCTCTGCAAGCATCTGTAAGTAAATGCAGCCAGCAACTGATGGGTTTAAAATTCTATAATTCTGAAGGTTTTAAAATCTACAAATGTGCCTGCAACTTAATTTTAATTGTAATCTCTCTCTCTCACATGAGATTAGTGTCTCTCATGATATGGAGAGCTTGATGTATTCTCTGGCCTAGATGTACCCTATACTCCTGTCGCATTGTTAACGAACTCAGTGGTTAGCTGTGCAACAACCATCTATCCACATGCATCCACCTACCTTGGTAGCCACCAAGTGGTTAATATTTCTTTTACTTACACTACCCTAGGGAGGTCACTTCCATTTTATTTCAAACAGCCTGCAAAACAATATAAAATGTAACTTATTGATAAAAAGATATAATTTATAATTTATTTCAATGTTAATATAGGTTATTTATAATTCATCATGAGAATATATTTGGGTGCAAATTTTTTTAAGGTGTATCAAAATCTTGTCATAGTGTCATTTTTATTTCATTTTTATTTAGTTTTTTTTTATCATGTAAAAATACATTTATGAATGATTATGATGAAATTTAAAATTATAATAATATAAATTATAATCTTTCTAAAAAATTTGACAATTTTTTTATTTTTTATTTTTTATGAAGATTAAAATATAGGATAAAAAGAACTACAATAAAAACTAGCCCCTTTTTGTCCTATGTGATACACCTTAAAAAAAAATTCACACATTTTAGCTATGTCATTATTTCATAACAAACTCAAATATATCTTTGTGTATAAATACTTTTTTTAAAAATAGGAAGAGTGACTCCATAAGTACCTACTTAAATAATAACCACTTGAGTACATCCCCTACAAGTTATTTACACATAGCTATTTAGTTCAATAGGGGTGTGTGGGGGGGAAGTAGGAGGGTTTGTAGGATTTGAGGTCGCCTACATATGGAATCTTGGTATCTCAATTTTGGTCCATCCACAAGTGAGTTGTAACGGGTTTCTAGTGGATCATCCACTGGTGGGTGCTGGGTCACATAACCTCACAATTGAGTCACAATAACTAGGCCTCCTTACTTGTACATTCGTGTATAAAACTATTTTATCATTTCATTAATGGTAATCTATAAACATTTATCAATGTCCAACATACTCATATTAATTATTTAATAAGGCAAGTTTTCTTAATTAGCGAAGAAATGAAAGTATTTGGTTTCAAAAATACCTTTTTCTCACATTTTAAACAATTTTTTCCAAGGTTTTTTTCTAAATTTTGGGGAACTAATTTTGGTGAAGTTAAAATATTATTGTCATGTATTTGGATTTATACATGTACATATGCAACAACCATGTACACCAAAGCATATTATTGTAGCACAATTATTTTAAATACGTACTTTACCCCTAATTAACAATCATTCCAACCAATTTTGGCTTCACAGGCCAAATTTCAACTAGCCATTTTGGGCAGCCTTTCAAAGCCCAACAAATAAATCTTCTTGGATGTTAGGTAAGCCTGTCCTATTTAGGCCTATCTAAACTTGGGGATGCAAGTGCTTTGACTTACTTAGGTTTTTGTAAGTTTTATAAGTTGACCATGTGGGGCAAGTATGAATTTTTGAGCTGCATGGGCATCTATTAGGGGTTTAAAAGCCTAGGGCATTCAAAAAATCCAATCAATTGCATTTGTAGGGCACACAAAAAGAGCCAAATTAGTTTCTTATGGCCTAAACCAATGGATTTATGTGAAGGTTGAACCTTAGGATATATATATATATATATATATAGAGGGTCCAAGCACGATTGGGGTTACCCCTTTGAAACATAAGGATTCATTTTTGGGATTCTTAAATTCATCTTTTTTTTCATTTTTTCCATGACTTGTTTACATTTGTATTTTTATATTTTTTTCTCATGTCAAATGAAATAATTTTGTTCCAAAAAATTTGTAAGTCATTAACATATCTATTCTTTTCACTTATGAAAATGAGAATAGTAAAATTTATCCAATGTGGGCCATGGTCTATCAATGGCCCAAAATTCTCAAAAATTAACCTTTTGAAATTTTTTACATTGCAACAGGGAATTTGGTTCTTCTCACATTCATACATTTTATACACATTAACATATAAAGTGATTGTGGTAAAAATCTTGAATCAAAAACGTTGTTTAAACATTATTTATGAATCTTTAAATTTATCTTTTCTCATGAGACAAAATTTTAGACTTTTTTCAAGGACTTGAAAGAATCTTTAAATTTATTCAAATTTGACATTCTAAGCTTTAAATTATATCTTTGTAATGAATCTATCTATGAATAAAATCAAACTTTTGATATGAATATGTCATTAAGTTTCAACAATATATTTAAATAAAAGGTCCAGTGAATATAAAATGAGACGATCCTTTTGAGTACCCCAACCATACTTTGACCATATAATAGAGTCTTGTAAAAATTAATGACCACACCAAACAACAATGGTCCCCACACCTTAATATTTCATATTTGCAGAAACCTAGTATATTTCAAGGTTTAATACATTGAGGACTTGAAGGCTTAATATTCCATGTCCAAAAGAGCCTAAAAATAGGGTCCAAGTAATGGGACATGAAAATTTAAAGGCCGTCTTCACATCAAAACCTAAGGACAAGACATGAAGGTTTGAAAGCCTAAGACATGAGGGCCTATGGAGATTAAGAATTTATTTAGCTGTGTCTTAGGGTTTGTTTTCCAAGTCGTGTTTGCATAAGCTATCTTCATGCCATTGGAGTTCAAGAATGAAAATTTTCATGTTGGCAAATGAGTACTAAACATGTATTTAATTAATTCACACTAAATTATTGATTCTAAACTTTTCTAATTTGATGGTTAGAATCAAGTTTTTTATTGAATTTGAAGCAAAACATTGGAAATTGTAAACATATATTTGTTGGATCATCTAATAAGGTAGTATATTAATAATATTTATTTTAAATCATATATTCACTAGTAGAAAATAGTCACAAATGATTCATTAGCACAAAAGAGTCACAAATGATATTTTTAGTCACTTAGGACAAGTCACAAAATGAAGTTTTTCTACTAATGATTAGCCCCCAAATCAAAATTTCTCTCCAAAGTTTCAATCTCCAAATGGTTATTTGTTAATTTATGAACTTTTCAAAAGTTCACAATTAATCAAATACATAATAGTACTAAGGAACTCTTAGCCCATTGGTGAAAAATTCACATAAGCATGTTATTTTTAAATGTCGAAAGCCATGGATGAAAGGTCATGAAAATATTGTGAAAATAAAATGTCTTACAAACACATTAACCCAATGGGTCAAACTACATTAATAGAAGCCAACAAGATTAATTTTTAAAAGGAATACAAATCCTTGTGTAGGACCTTTTTCAATGTCCACTTTTGCACATGAAGGAATTTATGAATGAAATCTTTTGTAACTTGTTTTTAAACATACATAAAATTGCTTTAGTATATCATATGTTTTGTTTTAATCATTGTTAAATTAATATGAACTTTTCAAAACTGAAAATCTTGCTTGATTTTACATTTCAGTAGGTAAGTTGATATAGCTCCAACCTACCTACTTACCTAATTACTTACTTACTATCTAAGTAGGTAGAAAAATAGGACCTATTTATTTAGGTAAGCAAATAGGTAGGTAGGAAGGTAAAATACTAGAAGAGTATGTGAACTGAGGAATAGCCACATAAGTTTTTTAATTTGTTATGTGTTTTGCCTTTAGGGTTAAGCTTCTATGAACTCATCCCAACATGGCACATATATTTTAATGTGAGAATGCAAAAGGAGACACCTCCTTTATATAGTTTGTGAAATGAGATATTGAAGACAAAGCATATGGGTTAAATCTTTTAGTGGCACCTTAGTTGCAATTGAATTATAATTACAAAAGAAAATTTCCCACGTGCTTTATGTTTGATTTTAATTTTGTAATTAATTTGAAATTTATAATTAATCATTTGACATAATTATTTGAATTAAATATATGATAATTAATTATTTATATTGATTATATTAATTAATTAATAGAATTAACTAGTTAGTTGATTGCTTCAATTAATTAATTATCAAAATCAATATTAAATGATTAATTATTTAAATACCTATTAGATAATTAATTATGTTGATAATTGATGGTCTTAATTCAAATAAAATTCAATAATCACTCACCTACATTAACAAACTTTGTTATCTAAAATTATTTGAATTAATTAATTATATATATAATTAGATACTGAGTTTGAGTAATTAGTTATTAGATAATTAATTAATTTTTATCTGAATTAATTAAATACTAATTAATCAAATTTGATTAATGAATTCATATGGATAGTTTATTATTTAGTTTACTTAATTAATTTATAGTAATTAAGTATATTACATATTAATTATTAATTAAAAAACTAGTAGCAAATAATTAATTCTGAAATATTAAATCATAAACATGAATTTGAGTAAAAACATTGAGGTATATAAAGACATATTCATATGTACACCTTTATTGAATGTTTAATAAAATACACACATTGTTTTTAATTTCAATTCAAAAATAGACTTTCACCTTTCATGAAATTTTATGGTTTGACATAATATTGTGAATTCCAATGTAGTGAAATATTATTAACACAAAAATTGAACATTAATAAATAAAAAATAGGACCATAATATTTACTACATTATTTAAATTTTAGTTATTTAGATAATTATGAAAATCAATTATTTTACTTAATTCATTCAATAAAGGAATCGGTTTATTTCAATGAAGCATATAATAATCTAGTTTAGAAAAGTTTGAAATGTATAAGCAATGATATCCATATGTATATACTCATACACAATGTATGGCTTCAACAGTCTGGCACAAGGGGAGCTTGTTTATTTGTTGTAACATCATATGACTACATTTGAGCTTTCAAACAATTAACATTGTATTCTCATTTCAAGTAAGGTGGTTGACCAAGTCAAGGGCCTAATAAGAGTGAGCTATTCTTGCATAGAGCAACCCAATCTAGAGATCCAAAACAACTTACAAATGCAATTTTGAAATATTCCCTGATATCAATTTGCATAGTTAGAATCACACATGGAAGGTGAAAAGATCTTTGGCTCCTACAAACGAAAGGCGAACCTAGCCCCCGGATTAGAAGAGGATTCACGTAGGCATGATTGTGTGAATTTTTTTCATCATTGAGTAAACCATATAATTGCCAAATTAAATGTGGAAATTGAGCAACATGGGGTAGATCAAATTTAGGGAGATGTTGAGGTCCTTGAGGCTCCATGTGGAAATGGAGTTTGGCATATAGAAAGATGCCCCCTGTGTCACATGTTTAATGT
>Ga0116231_10012438_pt1 | contig 12503 bp, 13 predicted proteins | sample S1TSphgellanicum_2_FD_89695 | JGI IMG/M metagenome (GOLD analysis project Ga0116231, IMG submission 89695) | Host-associated microbial communities from peat moss isolated from Minnesota, USA - S1T2_Fd - Sphagnum magellanicum MG | ecosystem: Host-associated > Plants > Peat moss > Unclassified... | reverse complement strand
TTTAATATTTTTTTTTTTTTTTTTTTTTATAAAAAAAAACTTAAATTACAAAAAAAAATACAAAAGAAAAAAAAAACCCCCCAAAAAAAAAAAAAAACCAAAAAAAACTCTTTCACAAGAAAAACACGCAAAGCTAAAGAGAGTTAGTTGCTAACAATAATTTCCACAAGCAAAATACTAAATGTACAGAATAGACACCATCGCAAGGGAAGAGGAAGACGACGACGACCACGAAGTACAACATAGTGCGAAGAGGAAGACGACGACGACCACGAAGTACAACATGATGCACTAGAAGAAGAAGAAGAAGTGCTAGAAGATCATCATGCACTCGAAGAAGCAGCACTAGAAGAAGATGCGCTGAGACGAGAGTCAAGTCTAGCGATCGAGAAGGAGAAGGTGAGCGAGGAGAGTCCATGATGATGTTTTAACGGTAGCTTATGACGAGGTTTTGAGACTATAACAAGAGAATCAACAATGAGAAGGTGAAAGAGAAGGAGGAGGATTAGGAGTCTAATATGTTGTATTAACATCAGGTGGTGACGGAGGAGCTTGAGATGAGAGTAAATCTAGTGATCGAGAAGGAGAAGGTCAACAAGAAGGAGGAGGAGGAGGAGGAGGAGGAGATCAATAAGTAGAGGATCTACCGTGGATGTTTTGACTGTAGATTATGGCGAGTTTGAAACTGTAACAAGAGGATTAAGAGTGAGGAGGAGGAAGAGGAGGAGAAGAGGATCCAATATATCGTATTATCGTTAGCTGATGACGAGGTTGAGACGATAACAAGAGGATTAAGAATGAGAAGGTGACAGGTGAGGAGGTGGAGGAGGAGAAGAGAAGAGGAGGACGAGGAGAGGATGCAAGATGTTGTATTATCAGCAGCTGATGACGGGCTCGAGACTAGAACAATAGAGTAGAAGGAGAGATGGCGGTGTTGATACGACGGATGCAGGGGTGGAGAACGTAAGAGGAGGACGAAGGGGAGGAAGTTTGTAGAGTAAGGAAGGAGAGAGAGATGACGAGGAGGAATGGGGAGAAGGGACAACCAGCAGGGGGTTTAGGACAACCACCGGAGCTGCAAGCGGAACAGGTTTTGAATCCGTTCCGCAACGACAGCCAGTTTGAAGGAGTGTACGAGTTTTTGAAGACGCTAGTGTTGCTCCCGGTTGCGCTGTTGCGGGGAGTTCTGTTCGTGACAGCGCTGGTGCTGGCGTACTGCCTAACCAAGATCGCACTCCTGGGGGCCAAGAATGTGTTGACGAAGCCCTTTCCCAAATGGCGACGGGTTTTGTTGTTGCCAGTGAGGTTTTGCTCGCGGATCATGCTGTTTGCGTGCGGGTACCACTGGATCCATGTCAAGGGGAAGCCAGCACCGCGGCACGAAGCTCCGATTCTGGTCAGCAACCATGTGTCATTCACAGATCCCTTGTTCATCTTCTTCCGCCATCTGCCAGTGATTGTCACAGCGCACGAGAATCTATCCATACCTGTGGCCGGAGCCATCATGCTAGCGATGCAGGTGATAGCTGTCCACAGGGATTCCCCGGATTCCCGTCACAATGCATTGGGAGCGATCAAGCGGAAAGCCATGTGCAACGACTGGAGCCATGTGATGATCTTCCCCGAAGCGACAACAACGAACGGGAAAGCTCTGGTCTCGTTCAAAGCAGGCGCTTTCACTCCTGGCTACGCGGTGCAGCCCATGCTGATGCGCTATCCGCATGTGAACATCGATCCTTCCTGGGTTGCAGAAGGCCCTGTCGTTCACTGGCTTCTTTTTCGTCTCATGACACAGTTCCATAACTTTATGTCGGTACAGTCCCCTTGCACTGTCCCCCTTCCTTTTCCAATCTCTTTCTCGGAGGAGGTGAATTTTAGGGTTTCTAACAGGCAGGCTGTAGAGCTGATTAAGCTGATCAGCTGTCCCCCCCCCTGCAGATCTGTTCTTCCTGTTCAATACAAGATATGAATCTTGCTCCCTGAATCGTAGGTTTATGTTGAGTGCATAATTGTGTTCATTTGTAGCTGATTGAGGTGTGAGAGGATATGTCGGTTGCTGGCCGTTGTGCTCCAAACCCTTTTTGTGTGTTTTGTGAGTCCATGTTAGTTGTGTGTGCAGTGGATTTGACCTGTGATTTGGAGAACTATTGTAGGTGGAGTACTTGCCTGCCATACACCCAACACAAGCAGAACAGAAAAATCCACAAGCATTTGCAGAAAGGGTACGTGTTACCATGGCACAAGCGCTCAACATAGCTGTGACTCAACACACTTATGAGGATGCGGCATTGGTGATGGAGGCAGTTAAGTTGAAGCTTGACAGCAAAGCTGCTATTTTGGAATTTGGGAAGTTTGAGAAGCTGTATCAACTGCAAGTCAAGATTTTGAAACATTGGTTGCACAAGTTTCTGGCCATGGATCCAACAAAACGGTAAAAAATGTTTACTTGGGGTTATGGGAATGAGTGAGGTCTCTGGCAATTTGTCAACTGAGAGATGATTGAATCGATTATATTTGCATGTACTATTGTCTGCTGGATCACAATGTACTCTTGGTGTACTATATACTATTGTGAGAGACAACTTCAGAAGGATGGCATCATTTGTCTCTTGTAGAGTGTGACAATCTGCATTGTGGTATATGCAGGGGCATTGTCACGTACCAGGATTTTATTAGCACACTAGACCTACCTGATTGTGCCCTTCTAGGGCAGATCTTCTCTTACTTTGATCGTTCAGACCAAGGTTCTATCAACTTCAGCCAGGTGCATTATCCTATGCGTCTTTTGCTTAATGTTTCCAGATTATTTGACACTGTCTGATGTTTCAGTGCTCCTTTTCTGGTGGGGAATGCAGACATTTTTCTGACCAGGTGCACTGAATTGGGATGGGGATGTAGGACAGTATGTTGCAGGGGTTGCGTTCATAGCCAAACATAAAAAGTTCAAAGAGGCTATTGAGGCCACCTTCAAGTTCTGTGGTGGAGATGGAGATGGGCTATTGGATAAAACTGAAGCACGAAGCAGCTTCCGTGAAGTCATTCCTTCCATAACAAATCAGCAGGTCTGTATCTCTACCACTTGCTCTCTCTTCTATGGCCAGATCCACTCCAACTGGGCATAGGGTATTTGGGTACAAGGGCACAGCAATCACAGAATTTGAGCAGAGTCTTTTGGGGGGCCATTGCAAAGCCACATGTAGCAGTTGGGCTGAAAGTCTTCATTGGTTGATCTATACCATTGGTATTTAGCTCAAACCATAGGAGTTTGTCTGTCTCCTATGTCCTGTGCGGTTGGCAGGACAGTTTATTGTTTATTCTCTGGCAGAAAATCTGAGCTGTTAGCTGATGGGCGTAGTGTAGTCTTCATAGATTAGGCCTTGAGGTCAACCTGCTATTCATCATCATCCTACAGCATGAGTAGTTCTTCAGCATTTCTGAGTTATCCTTTACAAGCTTCTCTTAAGAATGGTGCTGTTCCTTGCTGAACCAGGAATCTGCAGATTGATGGGCTCACCAAATGGATCTGGGTTTTTGCTGCAGATCCATGTGCTGTTTGACAAAATGGATGCAAAGAAAGCAGGAATTATAAGCAGGGCAGATTTTGCACACTTCATTGAGGGAAATCCTGAGTACCTTCTCATCTTTCTGATTGCAAAACCAGACCTGCTAGCAAGATCCAAACTAGAATTTGACAAGGATTTTCTTGATGTGGACAGACAATTGACAGATTGATCATTAAGGTTTAGAATTCCAAGTTAGTTTGAAATGTACTGATTAGGAATCATTTGCCACACAACCGTGGCTTTTGTGTTCATAATTATAGGCTGAAACTCAGTTTAGTCTTTAGGCAATTCCATTTGTACAACATTGACAACATAAATTGGATGTCTTTTAACCCTCAGATGGTGAGGGAGGTGTTCTGAAGCAAGGAATGACCACTTGTTTTGGCAAAAGTTAAGTGGGTGAAAGTGCTTCAAATTGTTGAACCAGTCAATCCATCTGGTGGTGGAGCAATTCTGACTGTAAGTGCAGATCCCAATAGATCATTGTCACACTTGACCTGCTACTTTCTTTGCAATTACATAGCAAGCTCAGATACAGCTATTCTCTTCCTTTACAACTTGGTTGCATTAAACAGACAGCTGCAAAGCCAAAGTTTACATGCTTCAAAACATAACATCTAGATTGTAGGCAGGATCAATCAGGGTGTACCACATCAGGTTGCGGTGGCAAGGGGGTGGTGGATTGATTCACCCACCCCAAATTGAGGCAGACTGCATCTGCAATAGTAAACCTTTTCCCTTCCTTTTATCTGGGCATAAAGTCAAGATTGCAGACCCCATTGTTATCTTCCAATCTTTGCATAGTATGTGCCACAAGACCATGAAACTGCCAGCAACTGAGCAGATTGTTGCTAGCAACAGGAAACACTTGGTACCTTAGCTGTCTGTTGCCAACCATGCATGTAAGCTTATTGCACCCTTGCTCCTTTTTGTGCAATACTGGTCTTGTTATGCAGCACTTGTTCCAAGTTGTTCTGTTAACAAGTTCCAGAGCCTGTCAAAAGGTTCATGCTTTTCTTTTGCTGGGATTGCTTGAATCGAGTAAAAGACATGGTTGTTCTACTCAATTTCAACTGTCACTGACAAATATGTCAGAAAATGAAGTTGAAGGAGAGCGGGTGCATGGGGCCAATCTGTGCAGCACCCACTGTAGTAGTGCTGCAACTGTCCCATGACTCATTACAGGTAAAGGGGAACGGTAGTTGCAGCTTGAATTTCTTCTTAGTTATCAGCCAGTAGAGTTATTGAATGTTGAACAATATTGTCATTGAAAATTTGTGAAAATCAAAACTAAAGATAATAGGGAAACTGGACCACGAAGTTGGTATTTTGTTGCAAAGTCATCAATGGGTAGAGTAAGGTTTAATGGAATGGATTTTGTAATTTTGGGACCTAAGGTGCCAAAGAGATTGAACTTTAAGTAGTTTTTTTTTGTCATTGGAAATTCAACTAAATTATAAAAACTGATTTTGGAAGAAGAAATTAGTTAAGTAACGAGTTCACAATTGGGCCAACGAACAAGGCCGCACACTATTTTTGGTTTTCCTTTTGGTAGTAGAAATAGAATCCAGAATCCAATTTGGCGAGAGATTTGCAGAGAATGAGAGGTGACGAAGAAAGGGAACAATGTCGGCAAACAGTTGCAACTCGTGTTGGACCACCTCGAGAGCGGGGAGGTGAGAGAGAGAGAGCAGGGGAGGGAACTAAGTTAACAAGCGCCTCGTCGTCAAATGGCTCTGTTTTGGCATCCATAAGAAACGCTAAATATTCAACGTACTAAATCGGAAATAAATGGTGGTTAGCATGGTGAAGCCGAAGTGGATCCTTCAGTTATGCCACTATAGAAATAATGTTTCTGTAATGGACTCTCCGGAATACCAAACTTTGGCCCATTTTTGGTTGAATCGCAACAATGACGAGCCAACAAACAAAGATCATTGGCGTCTTGGAGCTTTTGATTTCTGATTGCAGAGCATGATGAAGAGCGGCAAATTGTTCGCTGGAGAGCGCTGCTGAAGAAAAGATTCGAAGATCATGTAGAAGACGAGGGAGGATGATATTAAGGGGCTTGCAAGTCGATTGACGATACATTGCAAAAGATAAAAGATCCAGTCGAAGTTCTTGACATCGCTATCTGATAGTCGGGATCGCAGAAGGTCGGAAAGACTACTAAGTATTGGTTCGATTTGACAGTGGAAGAAGAGCTCGACGAACTTCCGAGGTCGAGTAAATATCGCAAGCCAAGAATCTTACAATATTGAACAAGACAAAGAAACAACGCAGATAGAGAGAAAGTTCCAGTGCTGTCACATGCCCTTTCTCCTTCTGTATCTGTAACCGCCGGCTGCTAAGAAGGTATTCTTGGTCCTAGAGAAAGATGGACAATCAAAACACTTCGCAGGAGGAGATCGAGGACCCGGAACGTTATGCGTCACTGGAGCTCAGCAAGATAGACAACGTCCATGGAGCACTGGCTCGAAGTATGATCGAAGGATACATCAAACAAGAGCACGCCAATTTTCTTAAGCAGAAGTAAGGTCTGCCGCGATCTAAATCACACCTTTCTGTTGTGCTGTTGCTTTGATCTCCTCTTGGAATGTTGACAATGGTGTGTGACTGTGGAAGACCAGATTTGAAGACCTTCGAAGTTTTCTTCGTTCAAAGATCGTTGCAGAGAGGAAGCTTCTCGGTGAAACTGCTGATCTGCTCAATCAAATCAAGGTTTTGATCATGATGACCCTGTAGCCAGAGCTGAAAACAGCAATGATGATACATGGTTTCTGATGAAAGAGAAAAGAATGGCACAAATCTGCTCCAATTATGTGATATAGCTGCCGTGCTGGAAAGCATATCAATCATGAATTTCACTGCATTATGTGTTGTCAGGCAGAGGAAGAAGAGCTTGAAAAGCTTGAAAAGAGTGCAGTCCGACATGAGGAACTACTAGCAATGGCCAGAGATGATGCTGAAGAGGCGGAAAGTCAAGCCTCCATAGCAAAGTAATATTGTCATACCTGCAAAATGTTTCTGATTGAACTACAATATAAGGGGGCTTAGTCTGGCAGCTTTGCCATGGCTACATTCCAGAAGTATCCCAGAATGTCCATAGACAATGAGCCATTGGCTTCTATTTTCTTCTTCTGCTGCTGTGCATGTTGAAAAATGTGATGTGCATGCATTTTACAAATGAGTGACTGCAAGGATCCTGAAAGTGTGGAATTTCCATTTTGTCAGCAATCACAAGTTCATATATGATGAAGTGTGCTGTATTGATGGCATCTTGCATTTTGCAGAGAGAGGGAACAGAATCAGATACTGAATTCAAGTTTGCTGGAGAAAATACAGGAAGACTATATTAGGAAAGTCAAGAGCATTGAGCATGAACATTTCGCAGCAATGGAGCCCATTCTTGCACGCATAGAAGTCAGTCCATCTGTGTCTGTAAAACAAGCTTTCAACATGAATTGTGCCCTCCCCCCATCTTTATCTCTCTCTATTGCATTCTTCTGACATATGCTTAACGTGTTTTCACCCTAATCTGCAAGAGTTGACGGCCTTTGCAGGAAGAAATCAGACAGAGCAAGCAAGAGTATGCAGAAGGGATGATCAAGATAGAACTGTGTACCAAGGAGGTGCGGATACTCATGTAAAATCTTGGGCAACCTAACCCACGGGTCAGGGCAATCTTATCTCTCAAGAATGTAGTCAGTTTTTGAAGGTTGGCTACAAGTTGAAGAACTAAAATATTCATGAGAGGTATCATAGCAGTGCCCTTGTTATTGCAGTGTGTATTCACATTGCTAGACAGATGCTTGGATAGACAGGAGTGGGTAATGATATTTCCATGCTTACATCAATGTAAGCCAGTGGTGATCCTACTATTCAGTAGAACTGTTTTTGGTGACTATGCCCTCAAGCAAATCTGTCTCCAGTCTTATAATTTGTGTGTTCACAAATCTGGGTGCCAAACTCTTAAGACCAAGGATTCAGGTGTGCACTAAGAGCTTTGGTCTTTACAGGGAGAGGGCATAGGGTTCGCAGATTGAAGAAACAAAGTCAAGGCACTCACAATGCTTACAGGATAATGCCACACTGCGCTTGGAAAAGAATGACCACTTTGACAAATTGGAGGAGCTGAGCGGTACACCTGAGAAGACACGCAAACAGGTTGGGATCTCTCTCACATAAATGGAAGAAGGAGAAACCTGTTGCATAAGCTGCACATCCATTGTTTGTCATTGGTTTCTCTTGCTTCACTGAATGAGCATCTCAAGGAGCTCAAAGCTCACCCTGGGTACCCTTCTGAGTGATTAGCTTGACAAACAAGGATGTGTGATTATGCAGAGCAATATTCTGCTCAGTGCAGTGAGATCTCTTCAGCTGCAAGTGGAAAAGTGGGTAATCAAGGTGACCAATTCACAATGATCAACCCAGTTCAACTTCACTAACAATATGTTTAGCCACATTACATGAACAATATTCATCCTGGATGAAAGAACTGGCCTCTAGTTTTAGCATCCTTGGGAAAGTACTGGCCAGCCCTGTATGCCACAGTTCTGCTGTTGCAATCTGGTCTCTGATATCTGTGCTCTGAAGTTTGTTGTGCTCCAGGCATATGCTGACTTAACCATTGTTGGCTGAAGGTTGGAGAGCTCAATAAGGAGATCCAAGCCTTCCATACTATGACCAAAGAGAAGACTGAAGAGCATGGAAATATGGTCATCAATCTTGAAAAAATACGATTCCATACTGAACAGCAGGTAAAGACAAAAAGAGATATATTTGCTCTCAGAGCAACAAGCCTAATTCTTCCTTCTTGTGCTCAAGGGAATAATGTCAATTATGTGATATTGAACTCTTTAATATACTCAACAGAAGACAATGCCTCTTTTTAACTGTTAAGTATAGAATTATGGTATGATTGCACTCTCTTTTGTTGTGCTATTTTTGGTTTTGCTGGGACTGAAACCATGTGTTTCCTTCAAATTGTCGTTGTGGAGCTCTCTGTGCAATCACATTGATATGTTAAAAATATGGAGTTGTTGGTCTTAGCTCAATGTTAGCCGGGGGTTCTGTTTGGTTGTTTGCTCCAGAAATGTGTTGCACAGGACATGGTGAAGGATTTGGAGGCATCAAGCCTTGAGCTTGAGAGTTGCTTAAATGAACAGGTTTGCTTCTCCATCTGCTATTCATTTGCATGCAATCAAAGATGATCAGCATGCAGGAGATTCAAAGTCTTTGGGCCTTTTAATGGTGAATCTAGCTGTCATGTAAGATTGATGGACTTTCTTTTCAACTGCCTGCTGACTAAACTGTATGCTAGATCAAACAAGGGAGAGTGTGTGAAGGTATATTCTTGGCATACTTGTAAAAAATGCACCTATGCCTGAAATCCACCAAATACATGCAGAAAAACAAATAGGTAATGTCTTGGGATGGGGGGAGCCACTGCAGGTATCTTTGCAATTGCAATTGCTGCAGTTGCTGTCAGATCTCCAGCATGAGCAGGCCATAGCAGCCGCACAAATAAAGGAAAGGGACAGAGCCATCAAAAGAATGAAGGAAGTGGAGGTTGAAGTTGAGAATCTCCATTCTCAACTTCCTGTGTACAAACAAGAGAAGGAGAAAGCCAGCCGCAAGGTAAAAAATCTGACACATTCTCAAGATGATCTATGCAAAACTTTGCCAATCCTATAACAATGACGACAATTGTTTCAAAGAACCCAAGCAATATTTTTCCTTCCCATATACATTCATTATGCATTCAAAAGATAAAGGTGCAAACTCAACATTAAATCCTAGAGTCAGGCACTTGGTTAACTTGCAATGAGAAAGTCCTGCCAGTCCTCTGCTTAGTTATTGGTACCAAGATTGTCAAGGGACCTAGGTGATGTCTAACAAGAACCTTACAGACAAATCTCAGACATACGAACATGTGAGCTAAGAGAGAGACAGAGGGATAGACCTGGGAGGAACAGGAACATGCATGAACCAATCTTTGGACTGCTGTATGGTCTGCAAATTTGCACAATAGTTGATTCGTGAGGAGGCTGAGAGGGAGACATGCACCACACGTGCAGAAGAGCATCATCAGGAGTTTGAAATCTGCATGAGCAGCCTTCTTGTGGTGGACACTTTTGTGAATGAAGTGGCTGCTAAGCTGAGAGAGTCTAATGCAAATGTAAGACAACAAGCACAATGACTCTGTGGCCTGAGATTACACAGGAAATTGGTCTACGATGGTCTATGATGGTCCATGATTGCATGATTGAAGCTTAGGATGATTGTGCTAATCCCCTATAATCTAGATGAGTTGGGTGGTGAGTTTTGCTGCAAATGGAAACCCTTAATGACTGCAACACAATTGAGATTTCCTCAAAGATTCCATGCATTGTCTTCCACAAAGAGTAGTGTAAAATTTGAAGCTCCTGGAAATTTACAGTAGAGAAAAAGCTCAGGAAGAATGCATTCCATCATGGTAAAGTTTGGGTTGTGGGAAGGTAGGTGCAAAAACTGGAGAAAGAAACAGTGGTCTGCATTGTGATGGAGCATAAGCAGGAGCAGCATATTAAAGAGCTCACAAATTTGAAGGAACGTTTTTCCCGTGCTGCTGCTGCAAAGGTACAGCCTGTTATAGCCCTCAAAGTTGCAGGATGCATTTCCCACAACAGAAAGCTTGTTCTAGTCTTTATGCATATAATATCCAACACTAAATCCTGCAATGGAGGCATTTCAAGTAGAATGATACAGGATTTGTGGTAACAGCTTGCATCAGCAATGCAAATAATGGAGAGGGTGACTATAGAGACCTCATTCAGTGAAAGCTTCCAAAAGAGAATATTGGAGCTCCAGAAGCGGTACAATGAAGGCCAAGCACAGTATAATTTGATGCGCAGTCAACAAAATAATTACACCAAACTGATTCAGGTAATGTTGATAAAAAATCTACATTAATTAGTAATCTTCATCAGAACAGCCTTCTCAGGAAAAAGCTGCAACTCTCCATGTTGAGGAGTGTCTTGACATCTGTAGAACTAAGTACACAGTACTAACATTTGCTTTCAACCCCTGGGAACAGTCATGTAAAGTAACCATTCTGGAGATGAAGGAGAAGGTTGTGGCATTGAGCCAGGAGGTGGAGATGCTCCAAAACAGTGCTCTCGATAAGGTCAAATGCCTTGGCAAGATGCATGGAATATATGTAGCCAGCCTTGAAGGTTGCTTCCAAGTGCGACATGAAATCACCAAGTGTAGACTAGCACTGAAGGCAAAAAAGGTCTATTCTTGAGCCAACGTTGTGTAATACCCTAGGGCCATATGTGCATGTTGCACTATGCAAGACAACCAGAGACCAACTGCTGACATGCTGGGAAGGTGGAATATACAAGTATGCACGAGAAAAAGGGAATGGTGTCCATGACAAAAAATATGTCAACCCACCCAGCACAAAAAGACTCTGAACATGTGCAGAAGTCTTCATGCATGTGTTTGAATTTTGGGCCTGGGCTTTGTTGTAAAAATAAAGAAACAATGGTAGTCAAGAAGTTTTGTTTCCTTAAGTTGGATCTCTTGTCAAATTAGGTTCCTGCAGTCGTAAATCTATCATTGGCATGGCTTAGTGGCCATTGATATTCTACAATATGTAAAAGCCACCTCTTTCAATGTGCTTTTGATCTTGTTTCCCATTTGACTGTGCTTAGGTCTAATTATCTATTTGGAAACTTGAACTTCCAGAAATTGGTCATTCTCAGCTGTCTCGATGAATTTCTTTCACATGCTCACTTCTGTTGTTCCTAAAGTGCTCTGGCCTTCCATTGGTCATAATTGTGTGTCTAGCAGTTTGTGAGAGCATTCTCTGCTTTGCAGTACTCATGGCAGTTGGGTGGCTGGGCATCCCTTGCAGCATATTATCAATGAAGCAGTGGTGGAAGTGCTGAGATTACAAGATTTCATCAGAAAAATAGGGAAAGGCAAGGTGAAGGCATGCAAAGAGTACTATCTGATTATGAAGGATCGCAATAACATTGGACTCTCTTACATTGATCGGAATGATGAACTTTGCATTCTCTATGAGAAATCGAATGTCCAGGTTTTGTCATGCTCCTCTGCCAGCTTTTCTAGGTGATGTAGAAGCAGTGCAAAATGGATTTTGAGCTCCTTGAAAGTGTACTTCTGTAAGTGAGTTAAATATTGAAGGTTGATAGGTGTTGATTTCATAATATGTTTCAATTGACAAAGTACTACTCCATATTGAAGTATCTGAATGCTTTTGCATTAATCAGACAGTAGTGGCTGTGCAGGTGGATCTGTTAAAGAATTCAGGTCTTGAACTTATCAAACGCATGAATGAGATTACCCACCTGCAGCTTGCATGCAAGCTTACACACAGTTCACTCAAAGCTGCTGAAAGGAATGCTCCTGACCCCACAGCAACATATGCAGAGATTATCAGCCTCAAGAAGCAGGTAATTGCGCATTCTGACATTGTTTCAAGGTGATAGGAGTCCAGTCCAGGTTGAAAGGGATCAAGAACCTTGGTCTTGCATAGAAAAATAGGAACTTACTTCAAGCTAATTTGCCTTGCATATCATCTTGCACTTCCTGCCCAAGTTCAAGTTTGATTTCATCTTTGAGCAATCACAGCAAGGTCATAGATGTTTATGCTCCATGAGCATAGTCTACAGGCTTAACATCCTACATATGTAAAAATCACACCCAGCTAGTCAGGAAGTTTTGAACATGTCTATTTGCATCAATATCTCTGATCAACTGCATTCAATAAACTCTATAAAGAAAATTCTGAGGAACATCTTTCACGACTGTTAGCAGTGTAGTATCATTTGGAGAGGGATTCAGATTGATTTCATTGCCATGGTAAGGACTCATGTGATTGTATGGTGATGAAAGGTTGATAGAATGAAATGGCATGTATGCCACCTC
>Ga0116231_10012435_pt1 | contig 12507 bp, 7 predicted proteins | sample S1TSphgellanicum_2_FD_89695 | JGI IMG/M metagenome (GOLD analysis project Ga0116231, IMG submission 89695) | Host-associated microbial communities from peat moss isolated from Minnesota, USA - S1T2_Fd - Sphagnum magellanicum MG | ecosystem: Host-associated > Plants > Peat moss > Unclassified... | reverse complement strand
TTGCATTTTTTGCATATAAAATTCCCCCCAAAATGCACCTTAGATTTATTTTAATTACTATAGACTTGTAAAAAAAATGTTAATTAATTTATATTTCCTAAATCCTAAATTCTAAATTCTTGAATCATAATCGAATAATATATACTTGTAACAATTATATGAAAAAATGTGTTTGTTTTTAAAGAAGTTTTTTTAGATCAAATTTAATATGTTATAATATAAATAATAGTAAACATTAAACTGTCATAAATGTTTATTAGGCTTACGTGGCCTAGGCTAGTAAACTACCTACATAACTAGTAGGTTTACCTAGTAAGCTCAACCACCTTGAATACCTACCTAGACCATCTAACATATTAACCTAAAAGGCCTACACTAATGAATAAACTACATAATAGGCTTATATTATGTAGGTAGCCTATTAAGTAGTTAGGTTATTTAACAAGTAGCTTACTAACCCATTACTCATGTTAAGTTAAGTTATTTAATTTGGTTAATGTTGACACTTTAATCAATCTGACAACCTTGGCTAACGCACACCCAAACTCCTTGATAGATTCAAATGTGAATCCAAAGGTGAAAACATCGGAAGAAGAAGAAGTTTGAGCACACTCTTTAGCTTGTAGCACTTCGGGGTAAAGGGGCATGTTGGAACTCTGAAATGGGGACTAAGACAAGTGACAAGCGAGTTAATTATTCACACGAACTTGCACAAACCAAACCACAAGATGGTTAGTGCATAATTATAACACTTTTGGTGCACAAATGAGCCATGGGCATAATGGACTCACAAGACTCATAAGACTCACCACGGCCTGGATTTAAAGCAAGCCATCCCCTTCCCCCTTATAATATTCTTTGTGCCTAGCCATGCGGCCGACATTTAAATGTCATTTTGTCCCGAAACTCCCAAGTTAAAAGTTTTGAAATTCCCGAAATTGGGACTCCCACGACTTTGGAGGCCCATAACGTTTTATATAGACCTCTGATTAATGTGTGATCTAATGAAAAGTTGTAGCTCTTGTCGAGAGCTTTCCAACGATATGTGGCATGTAACCTATACATAAGTAAAATCGGGGCGATTCCTGATTTTTAGTGGTTATGAGTCAAATAAGAGTCAAATTGGCAATTTGACTCTTAGCCCTTCTTTTGGCCATAACTTGTGTTTTAAGTATCTAGATGGGATGTGCGAGCCCATTTTAGACATCTAAGTTCCAAGAACTTTTCAATGGTATAATGAACTTTTCAATCCAATGAGTTTGGCCCTACAATTGCTCTTTGAAGATTCGGGAGTCCATTGGAACTTTAATTCCCAAAGTGAAAACCCATTTGGGAGTGTGTGGGTTCATTTTGTCACACCCTCCTACATTCCCGAGAGCATGAAATGTGACTCTCACGCTTCACTTTTGACCCGCACCTTTGGAAGCCCTTACTTTAATTGTGAGCCCAAAATTAGGGTCGCAACATTGGTTATGAGCTTTTGTTGAAATTAGTAATTTATCAAGGCTATGGATTTTTGGTTGTTTTTTTATGAAAACTATTGTGTTTTTTAGATAGTTGAATCATGTTTCAGCCTTTGAAAGTGTTAGAAACATTACACAATAATTTGGCCCTCACAATGCTTCCAAATCCACACAAACTTTAACATGGCTTCTAAAAACTTATGAACATTTTCATACGTAGTTATTAATATTTTGGAATTTTTAAATTCACATTAAAAATAAAGTCCATTAAAAATAATTGCAATATACATAACCATGGGTTTATATATATAATTTTAAATAAATATCAAAATATTATATGTATTGAAATGAATCAACAATACAATTCCATAATATCATTATTTATATATAATTTGTTATAAATAACAATATATTTGCACCAATATTTAAATCAATATTATACATCATAAAAAATAAAATTTACATAAGGACTTGCCTTATATATGTATAAAATATAAAATATTTTTGACCCACTATATGATTATTTTAACAAAAAAATTATTTACTATATATCATAAAAGTTTTAAATAAATTTTCAATCAAACATAAGATTAGTTTATGGGACAGATCATTTTTATTATTATGTGAAACAAAGAAAATAAAATAAAATTATGTGCTTTGATTTTTTTTTAAACATGGTTTAAAATATTATTAAATTAGATATTTTTAATTTTTTGATTTTGAAAAACTTTGGATTGCATTTAGGGTTGGGTTTTCACATAAGGTATGTTTTTTACATTTGTGTGATATTTCCAACCTAATTTTTTCAATCTCTTTGAAGAAAATATAGAATGAAATTGTATGGTTTCACATATGTTTAAACCTTAAAAAATTTCGCCCAATTTAATGAATGATTAAAAAAATATTTTAGACAATTAATGAATTATCAATAAATTTTTCATTTAATTAAATATTAATAGACAAGTATTTAAGATAATCTAAATAATTAATTATCAATAATTAAATAATCATTTATTTATTTTAAAATAATTAACCAATCCTTTGGTTTAACTTTAGTTACTTAAATAATAAAAAATTGGATTAAAAAATCAGATTAATTAATTTGATAGTTGATTGATTAATTTAATTATATTTTTGTTTTAATAAGTTATTGAAATCATTATTTAAGATAATTATTCCACATTATAGATTGCAAATTCAACTTTTCCATGAAAAATTTAAGGCCTAGTTACAATATTTGCATTTAACATTAATATTATCACTATCTTTATTTTTTGCATTTCAAACTTTTTGTGTTTATTATTTGGAAACAATAATAACCTTTGTGGCATATTAGATTTCATGTGTGTGTTGAATACATGATGTTCAAAGAATTTGGGCCATGGTTTCCTCCATATAAAATTGATTTTAAAACAATTTTTTTAGTGCTAGTGGCAACAATCTTGATTAATAATTGAGACATTTATTCATGGCATTGTTTAGTACATACATTTGTGTGATTGAACATTGTTTCATGCTAATCTTTGAACCGTTTGACATTATTTCCCAATCCATCTTTTATGCAGTGTAACACCAATCTTGGGTGTTAAACTACCTTTTGTTTTTGTGAGGCATATGTTATGTATATTACATGCAAGTACTCTCATGTGTGAGGTTGCATGTTCACAAAGTGTCACATTACCATCTTTACATTCATTTGTGATGTGTTGCATTATAGTGACCAATTGTGCAAAAAACCTTTCCATTAGGGTTGATGAATTTATTGTGTCACTAGACCTTACAATGGCACCCATAGGGAAATCACTTTGCTTCATGTTCTTGAGCTCATAAAATTCCATGATCCCATCATCACTTTTAAGATGTTCATCTTCATCATCATCATTGGACTCCATATCATCTGGAATATGTTGTGGGTCTATAAACATGTGACCCATACCCCTCCACGATGTGATCCATACCATGTTCCACAATAATGAATGATATTTTCCTGAATAATGTTTGTGCATGTGAGAATGACCACAATTTGGTGTTTACACATGTTCCCTCATAATGCCCATTCACATGTGCAACAAAATATTTCGATGAATGGGAATTTCACCGTGTAAATGACATTGGGAAGGCCTTGGCTCTGTACACCCCAAGCTCCATTACTCTCAAAGGTTGGTTGGTACACATGGGTGAATGGAATAATGGCTGCCTTTTCCACATTTTGTGTAATAATGGCCTCCATAACCTTGTTTTTTATGATACCCTTTTGTTTCATTTCCAATGTGTGCATGTAGTGGCGTGCAAGGGTTGTTGTTAATCACCACACCAACTAATCAATCCTACACCGTCTAAAGTTTTTTGTGTCAAGAGCATACTAATGTTTCAACGCACCATGATATGATTCAATGCTTACTTGAGTGTCTTGGTTAGAGTGGGGCACTTTTCAAACACCCACCATCCATAATTTTGTAAACATAAACACAATGCACAAGGATGAATAACATTATTACAAAATAATTTTGAATATTAAACCATGATAAATATTATCACTTACCAAATTGATGGTAATAAATCCAAAAGTAATTTGTCCATGCATCACCAAGCCTATGTTTGTGAATACTTTTTCTCACAACAACCCTCCCACGCTCTTTGAAGTCATCAATTGTTTCTCCATGATTGATGGACATGTACATCACATCATGAAGGTATTGGAGGATTCCACCCCACCTCCACATCTTTGATTTTTTCAATACCACATAAACGCCATGCTTTGAGAACATGTTAACAACAAAGGTAGATGGGGAACCTTGTCCATACCCCATACAACCTTAATAAGGACACATATGCAATAAAATCACCATGAGTGGATGGGGTTAATACAACATAAAAATGCATTTGAAGTAATCAATAATTTTATGAAAGATACTAAAAATACATCTAAGGAAATAAACACAAAGTAGGTACTAGGTATAAAACTAACTGTAATGTTTTTAATTCTTGAGGTGCATCATCAACAAGAAAACATGATGGTTTCTAATGTGGTATGTGTGATAACATCTTATTTTTTAATGGTTTCAACCATTCGATCAAATCCTCAGCTGTTTGCCTACTTATAATGATCCAAGTTAAAGGGACACATGTGTGATGATCATCAAACCCCATCAAGGTGAATAGATGGAATTTCATATCATTTGTGTTAAATGTGGCATCCATAGAAATGGCACCATTGTGACCATATGGTAGCATGGACCCACATTGAGTTGGTGTTTGAATACCTATGGTGAATGGGACTTGAGTCCCATTAATTTCACCAACATCTTGGAAAAAGAACACATCTTCCAGATGTTGGAGAGCCCAAGACTAAATTGAAATTACAAGGTTGGTGTGTAAACGCCAACTCCCTTTTTATGTTTCCGATCCAAATATGCAATGTCTTGAAGCCGAATGAAATCATCTCGTGTCATGCTTTGACCTGCATCACATGTTCCCACCAAATTGTTTTATGCTTGTCATATATTTGTTTGGTTATGTAACCTAACTTAGTTAGGCACATATGTGGTCCTTCAATGCTTATGACATGCATGGAGCATAATGAGACATATGAGAAATGGATTTTGAATCATGTTCACCATGTGCGAATGACCCATTAGTTTGTGTATAAGCTTTATGATAAATTGTGATATTAGCCACATTGGGCAGTGTATATAGACATTTGATTGAAAATGACGCTAGGCATCTTCGTTTAATAGATCGAGTGTGGGTTGAGTTTCCTGATAATCCTCTGGTCCATATCCGCATTGATACCATTCAAGACATAAATGATTACATCTTTGGTATATGAATTAAATAAATTAAAAAGGTTAATGCCATAAATGTTTACCATGTATACCCGAGGTGATTTTTGATAGTTGGTTGCTTGACATTTGTTTGGCTTGAAAAGTTTTTATAAACATTCCATTCCACAGGGGTGGTCATATCCCCTCATTCACCTTCCAAGAATTCTGAGATGCGAGCATATGGAACATAAGCAAATTGAATGGTTACTTTATTTTGCCCTCCATGGCGTATCTTGGACCTCCACACCAAGTCTTTGTTTGAGAAAGGGGCCTTGGTGGGGTTTTGGACATGAATGGAATGGGACTTTGGAACCCTTCCCATGATTGAAGGAAGTAGGACAAACTCTTGCACCAAGAGAATTTTTAATTCTATAAACATTCATAATTGAACAAAAACCCAAAATGCAATACTTACATGGCTCCCTTAAAATCGATGTTGTGACTTGGAATTCCCATTACAATACCCATATCATGATATAAAATACCTGTTGTTCCAATGCACATAAAATACAATACTTGTATTATGAACCCATATACTAAAACAAACTTTGGCAATACCCACATTGAACTATTAAACCTTCCATCATTGAAAATGTTCACATATGCAATACTTAAATTGTACCTTAAACCCACAATGTTTTAAAACCCCGTGTAGTAATACCCACATAATGATCATTAATGCACACTATTTGGAAGGTGCAAAATGCAATACTTGCTTTAGCCCATAAAACCCACATTGGTTGTGGGGAGTAAATGCATTATTTGCACATGGGTATGAAAAAATTAAACTACAAAGAAATATTGAATATGAAATATTTGAGTAAAGGTATAAAACCTTTATTTATGGTTGTATACTTAATGAAAATTGATGCCCATTCTATATCTAATAGCTAGGAAATGAAAAGAGGTTGAATTGTGAAAATATAAACACAAAACAAAAGAAGTAATAAGAGACAAATGCATACCTTTAGAAATAAAAGATGACAACATTCCACCAAAGTTTGTAGTCCTAATTGAAAACACAACCCTAAAAGATCATAACTCATACAAAAGTGGGTTAGAAAATATTGAACTCTAACAACTATGGAACATATGAAAACAAAGGAGATTCATAATTATGGTATAGATCTAAATAAGTGATAAAATCAAAAACCAACACAATGAGCAAAGTTTAGAGTATGAACCTTAAGCCTTGAAATATATGAACCAAATTCCTATACATTAAATCATAAGGCATAACCCTAAAAATCCAACTGATATTTTGCCATAAGCCCTATTACAACCCTAACTATACAAACCTTGACCAAAAAAAAATCCTAATGATATATGCCCTAAACCCAAAAAACTATACAAATTATATAATGCAAAACAAACACATAGAAATACACTATTATGGACCCTTTGTTAGATTATCATTCCATTATAAGTTCTTTTACACATGTTTGGTCTCCAAACTTGGAGTATTTTGTGAGCTCCTTTACATGTGTTTCGTCATACTTTCGAGTATTTCATGAGTGTTTTTTCACACATGTTGGTCTCTAGACTTTGGAGTATTTCTGTATGTCAACTTATTTTTGAAGTCTTTGTGTGGACTTGGAAGGTTCCAACTTTTACCCTTCAAGCCAATTTTCTTGTGTTTGTTTGTTGGAAGTGGGTTTTTAACTTCATTAAGCACTAGCACATCTTGTTTGTTGCAAATTGATTCTGGTTCAAAACAGGAGGAATGGCATTTCTTTTCACACCCTTTTGTGTCCAATCTAAGATCTCATATTTCATTACCTTTTAGGTTGGATTATGTCCTATTCTATTGTCTGTTGGGACGAATTTTTGTTTGAAACATTCTCTGAACATGGTTGGTGCTCTATCAGAGATTTGTAGTCAATTTTAATCACAACAATTTTGCTTGAAAGCCTTGTGATAGTTGTAATTATTGAAATTTTAATGCCCATTATTGGTTGTATATATTTTCTTTTTTTTCTTTTTAAATTTTAACTACCAACTTTGTTAGTTATTTATTGTAAAACATTACTTTTTTTATAACTTGTTATTTGTTGAATTGGAACCTAGGTCAGTGTGAAAGAGATTTCAATTCCTCTTTGTTTAGGTGTTTAACACACCTCATTTGAAAAAGTGTCTTTAGAGTCTCATCTTGGGTGGTATGAAATTTTAAGAAGTGATGAAAACTTGCCAAACGTCAATAAAACAAAGCATCCAACAAGGGGGAGAGAAAGGTACAAGAGGGGAAGGACCCAAGTCTAGGGGAAAAAAAGAATCCACCAATAAAGGCAGATTGCAAGAGGAACATGAACAAATCAAGTATTCAAACCCATAAGTTGTAAGGAGCATATTAGGTGAGGAGACGAAGGGAACACTTGAAAAAACACTTAACCTAAAAAAACTTTCACTTACAGAGCAGAGGGAGGTCTGGTTTGAGGCAAAGTTAAGGATTGAACTTCGCATATAACATTGCAAATGTTTTGTTGGCCTTGCCTACTACCAAGAAGGTAAGGATATTGTGTTTAGATTCATTATAGAATATAGTAGCTTAAGGGATTTTGGCCCCTAGGTAATAATAATAGGTCTCTTTTTATATGAGGATTTTTGAAAGATGATATATTTTGGCTTGTGTTGAAACTTGAGGTAAGTTATTATAGAGTTATGATATCTTGAAGGATTTTGGTTTTTTGTACAGAATTTTTTTGAAGATTATATTTTTGCATGGTGAAATATTTGAATTTCCATAATTCTTCTTTTGCCTTTAAATACTTTTTAATGTAAATGGCAAGGCCACAATGTGACATACCCCTTGTTTTGTTTTGTTTGTGAACAAGGTATGGGATTCCATACCAATGTGTTGTTTTTTCAGGCAAAATTTGACTAGACCTGAAAAATATGATTTCAATTTATACAAAAGGATTTCATGAAAAAAATGGGCACAAATTTGCCAAATTTCAAAGATTTTTTTTTTCCCCAAATCGCCATATTGTTTTGATAAGTTCCAGTAGGTAAGCCAAAAATATAGGAGGATTTTGTGGTTACTCTCTACTTTTCATATCTAGTATATAACCAAATCTGGCTAAATCATCTTATGGATGATTGCCGCTTCAACTATATCACAATACTCTAGAGACATTCCTTTTTTTCAAGATTTGTATGCATGTTTTGTGGGTGTGTGGAGTGAGACTTTGCAACTTTGTAGATATGGGACTTTGGGGACATTCCTTGAGAATTTGGGTATATGTGTTTTGGTGTGTGACTTTGTAAAGCAAGAAATGAGATTCTGAACACATTCCTTGGGGAATTTTGTTTTTTAGTGTAAATTTTACCCAAAATGCAATTTTTTAAAAAAATCACCAAACTTTCAAAACCAAAAAAATGGAAAATAATAATAATAATAATAATATTGATTTATTAATAAATAAATAAACACTAGTTGTTTTGTGTGTGACTTTGTAAATTTTGATAATTTTGGTTGCAACTCTAGTAGTGCACCAACTTGGATTACATTTTATGGGTGCAAGGAAGAATGCATTGACATGATCAAAACTATTTTGGCCAAGCACATTCACACATTCACATATTTTCATTTTATTCAATGGAAAAAATCACTCTAAACTCAATAAGAGCATTTTGGATTTTTTGAAATATCATTGGAAAAATGTGAAGAACTTTAATATGAAGAAGCATAGCTGATGACATGTTTGGAAAATTTAGGGGGATATATATTATGACCTAAAACACATTTATTCATGAGGTGAAACATTTATTTTTCATAAATGTATGTGCCTATCATATATATATGATAAAACTTAGTGGGCTTAGGGTGAACAATATAAATAACATATGTGAGATTTTTTTTGAAGGAAAAAAAAATAAGGCCAAGAAAAGAGCAATAAAATAATGCCAATCCTTACCCTATTGCATATAATTTCTCTTATGAATAATTTTTTTCATTCCAAGCATTATAAGAAGAAAAACTTTATTTGCCACAAATGTTTGGTGTTTAGTAACCCCTTGAAAAATACATAAAATGATAGAATACATTGGAATAAATCATGCTCACAATACCAACAAAATGCAACAACATACTAATTTATTGATTTAAGCTTCAACCATTATAGTAGATGCAATGTGTGTGATAAGAAATGGCCATCATAATGAGAGATTACCTTGAATATTGTTTCTTGAGATCATTAGCAAAGATTGGGTGTCCCTACCTAAACATGGTACTCTAGTCGGTTATGTTTTCTATTGTCATATTTGTAACTAGCAATGGGAATAAACCATTACTAACAACATTTCCATTTACCAAGGGGGACAACAACTTCACCTTGACAAGCAAAAGCTTAAGAAAAGACTCCCATTGGAGTGATGCCCACCAAAGTTCCCACAACTTTCATTGTCATGCCCATTGAAATATCCATCACTTCCCCTATGACACCCATTAATGTGTCCACTACTTCGGCATGATAGGAAAGAATTTGAACTCCAACAAGTTTGCAAAATCTAATGAAATGATCACTTAGAAGAGATTTTGTAAAATTGTCAACAATTTATTCATAGGTGTTGATATAACAAACATTAATGGTACCTAATGCATGATGTTTTAAGTGGAAGGTACTATTATATAAGTCAAAATGCTTAATAAAATGATGAAACTCCAACTTCTATATAAGACAATTATTGCTTTGGGTTATCATTAAGTATTTGCATGGGTCAATATTGTGCTTGGAACCAAGATCATGAAAAATAATGTGATTAAATAATCTCACTAGTGGTAACATTGGATGTTACATAATGGGCCTTGGTGGCTTATAGTGCATTAGTTTGCTTACCTAGGTTGCTCCACATAAAAGGACAACTATTCTATGCAATAGTAAAAAATGCACAAAACTTGTAATCATTGAAATCACTACCAAAGTAAAGAACAAAACTAGAATTTTGCACACATTCAACAAGAGGTGGGGGTTGGATGGATGAATATGGATGAAAAAGGGATCCCATGTCACAATTGAGGCAAAAGTTTGAAGTTGTGGCTTCCTTTGTGCTAACGAATTAAGGTACCTATCTCGTCAAATCACAATATCATATCGGTTTTCAAATGGCCATAGGCCTTGGTTCATGACATACGAGTGAGAATAAACTTTGGGGTTTCATCCATTTGAGTGTAAGATATATTTATGGTATTTATTGTTTTACACTAATATGTAGCGCCATGAACCATGGCTATTGTTGTAGGAAAAACCATTTTTTATCATAGTTGGATTACTTATAACTTCAAATTAGAAATTATAAGTAATCCAATGTGCCTCAAATGCCTTATGGTCAAGGCATTTGAAGTAGGTTGGGTATAACCCTACCCAAAGTCCATCCATGGATGTATTTGTATTGATGAAGTATAAAGTGGGATATATATAGACCTCCTTTTGAAATCATTGTGATGTTAACAAAAAATTGACGTGTTGAGCCACTTGTGTACACACATCATTTGCCTTTCTATCTACATAATAGTTCAAACTAATTAAGTTTCATTCCATATCATATGTACACTTGATTTTTTTTTATCCTTGCTCATTTATATTTGCTTTTGTTAGGAACTTCACTCTAAGCACCTCATCTAGGTTTGAAGAACAATGGTTATGATCTTAAGCTCTATCATAGTAGGAAAATTGATAAGGGTCCCATCTTTTCCATTGACTATATGTAAATGCTTGAGGCATTTGGGGGGTACTTTCAATGTTGAAAATTTGTTTTTGTTGGCAAAAGTAAATATAAGAAATTAGCAATCAAATATGGTAATTGACAATCATTCAAATTTGGAAAAGGTTGTTACAATATTTATAGTAGGAAAGAAACCTCTTATGCCACTCACAAACCAATTGTTAATGTCTTTATTGCCAATCTTTGTCACGTGGGTCACATAGGTTAGATGGGTGACCTTATGGCTAATTATACTTTGGTCTTGAGCCTTTAGAATGCCTCCTTTGTGAACACCAAGATAGGGACACAACTTTGAAAAGAATAGAATTTTTTTTCGTATTGGTTTTAAAGTTGTTTGCTTTGGACTTTATTTGGTCATAGGACATGAATAAGAATCCATTTTTTGTAATAATTTTGAGTCGAGCATGCCTTGCATTTTGTTATCTATCTATGAAGCAAGGTAGTCTAGTGTGTTTTGTTTTGTCATGCTAAGATCTCCCAAACCATAGTGCTTCATGCCATGCTCTTGGTATCTTCAAAAAGCTCTCAATGAGTAGGTGTGTATTGGCTTGGTTTGAGACTATTTGTGGTTACAATGTGAAAGTTATTAATTATTGAAATGTTTTCTCAATGAAACTAAATATAATTGAAATTAAAATTTGTATTAAAATTTGGGGGAATTTTTGGTGTTGTTGGAAAGCCCTCAAAGAGTTAGATTGAAGAGAATTTATTTCACAATTTTCAAAACTAAGTTGTGGAAAATATTGATTTTGTTGCTAAAAATTCAAACAAATTGCAAAATTTGGGTTTGGAAAGAAAAATTAGTTAAACTATCAATGTGTTCACACTTGCCCAACAATACAAGCTACATTAGTCCCAATGACTTAAGCTCATTATTTTGACCTTTTAGATTAATGTTTAGTACTATTGGCAAGTTATTTTCGTTGATACCAAAATGATTATTCATGTTTGATATGTTTATAGTTATCAAAGAATATCAAATACCATTTCCTTTCTTGCCATCCTTGTAATTATCATTTATAATTACACAAGTGTGTTCACATCCCTTTGATAAGACTAAGAAGTTATTTAGGGAGCAACCCTTTGTGGTTCCAAACCTAGGAGTTCACTTTCTAGTATGTACATATAGATTGGGGAAGAGTTACAAGAAATCTACCAATGTTGGCAATTATTCTTTTTAATCATTAGGTAGTATTTTTTTTTTGAATTTTTAAAAATTACATAGGTTACCAATATCAATATTTTTTTTGGTCAAGTAGGTTATAAAAAACTGGGTAATAATTGTCAATTCCGTATAAATGTAGGTTATCAAATAACCCATCCATATTGTCTATTGTTCCATTGATTATTAGTTGGTTTTAAGGTATATATATATATATATATATATATATATATATATATATATATATATATATATATATATATATATGTTTTAGCTAAATAAATTAATTTTATTTATATCAATAATTAAGTACAAGTTGCTTACATTTGTATATAGG
>Ga0116231_10012434_pt1 | contig 12508 bp, 11 predicted proteins | sample S1TSphgellanicum_2_FD_89695 | JGI IMG/M metagenome (GOLD analysis project Ga0116231, IMG submission 89695) | Host-associated microbial communities from peat moss isolated from Minnesota, USA - S1T2_Fd - Sphagnum magellanicum MG | ecosystem: Host-associated > Plants > Peat moss > Unclassified... | reverse complement strand
CGCGGGCGTGTTGCATCGATCCTTTGCGGCGTGACGTTCGCTTTGTTGCCGAAGAAATTTGACGGATTTTGTCTCGACGGGCACCTTTTCTTCTTATCCTCATCGGCACATCCCTTTCTTACTTCGGTATGATTCCACACTTGCTCTTGTTTCAATTCTGAACTATTTTCTGTTTTGGTCCCCTTCTCTTGAACAATCAATCCTGTCGGATTCATGTAGTAAGGGTTTGTGGCGATGACGTTCCCTCCGTGTTGTGAGAATTTTTTTCTTTTTGCATCCGGATCTGTTGAATTGAGGTCGAACGGATTTTGATTTAGGTAGAGTTTTTGGTTTGTTTTTCCTGCTCGAGGGTTTTTTTTTTCAGTTGCGCGGATAAGCGGGGAGTTTTTTTCTTGCTTCTTAAGTTTCCGTTTGGGCTTTTTTTCTGGCGTGAATACGCTGAAGGTTTTATGAATTTGGAGTAGGGAGAAGTTCCTAGGTTTTGATCCAGTTTGCTTATGTTTTGTGTCTTTTGACACTTCGTTTCGCTCGTTCTGTAGTTTCGTTTTCTGGATGTTTTCTTTTTTTAGCTTTTCCTGTTCCTTCCTGGTCTCTGACATTTTTTTTATGCCAGTTGATTCTTTTGTATCTTGCAACGTCCAGGTCTGCAGAGCCTTGGCTCGTCGTGTGAAACATCTCACAAGTGAAGCGCGTCAATTGTGGAGATGGCCACAGCTGGGACGAATCACATGCAGGCCAAGCTTGTGAGTTCTATTCTTTTGCAGTTCTATTGCATGGCTGTGAATCTCACGTTTGTTATCTAGTGTTGGAGGAGTGTTGGAGGAGACTTGCTTTCACGTGTCATGTGAAAGAGTGGCACTGCCTTAGAACAAGAGCTGAATTAGTATTGAGGATGTTCACCAAAAGGAGTATATACTGTCAGAATTGACCATGTTTGTTCAATTTTCACATTCTTGCCACCATTTTCTCCAAAAGGCTGAAGTATCCATTACCAGCCAGTTTTACCTTGGAAGCTAATGGCCCCGATACTTTTTGGGTTTTTGGGGAGAAGGTATAGCAAGCTTGTTGAAGGTTGCAGTGAAGTTGGCAGGTACCAAAGGAAAGCAGAGTATCCAGTAACTATGGATGTTCTGCATTCTACACGTGATCATATCTAAAGTTTTAGCAGCTAGTATGTGTAGTGCATCTGCACTTGTTATAGAAGCTGGAGATGTATGTATGTGGAAATAAAGCCTTTTTCTTTCTCCCAGTCATTTTCATATGACACAGAAAAGAAGGATCCAAAGTGGAACACTGTGATTGCTGGACATGCTTTCTCAGGCTTGAATGAGGAAATTATCTGCAGCAGGGTGCTGAGATATAAAATTGTATGTGGCAGGTACTATTGGGAGATATGGGAGCCGGCAAGTCCAGCCTTGTATTGCGGTTTGTAAAAGGGCAATTTTTTGACTATCAGGTTTTTGCCTCTTCCCTCTCTTCCTTGCCTCCATATATGCCTTCATTGCTTCTGGTCTAGGGATAACTTCTCATGCTCCCACTTCATTCTCTACTTGTAGCAGATTGGTGGTGAACATCTCAGTTGTTTGGTTTTCAAGAAAACCCTTTTTAATGTCTGGGCAACAAGAGCAATGAGGTTAATATTGCACAAGAGCATGATTTCCTCTGTTCTAATTTGTGCCTTAAAAGTGTCAGATTTTCTATCAATCATCAGCATGGGGACCTTGAGTTCTAACTCAACCTGTATACAATTGTGGTTATTTGTTGCAATTGAATTCCTGGTAGGTTGAGTTTTTTAGGGTTTTTTAATGTGTCTATCTTGTTGTGCAGGAGTCTACAATTGGTGCAGCATTTCTCACACAAACACTCGCTGTGAATGATGTAACAGTCAAGTTTGAAATTTGGGATACAGCTGGACAAGAAAGATACCATAGTTTGGCCCCAATGTACTATCGAGGTGCTGCTGCAGCTGTCATCGTTTATGATATAACAAATGCTGTATGTACTTTCTTGGCCTCCTTTTACTGATTGCATTTATGTTCAGGATATAAACCTTTCAGTGTTGTTGTGTTGCTTACATTAGCTGCATGTGGAGAGGGAAATGATCCATATCTAGCTCACAGACCAGAAAGAATGAGCACTGTTGGAAAGCTGACACACCTAGGACCAACTCATGTCTCCTTAAACTGCTTGGATCAGCTTTATGAAGGTACCTGCAAGGAGGCAGCTGTGGTCCTTATAGACAGCAAAGTTATAGATGAGATGTCCTAGAAGCAGGTAGCATATATGCCTCAATCTTGTTACAGATGATAGAAGAATGGTACTTGGAATCCTATGCTTGGAGGCTACTAAGAATGGAAACTCACTACATGCATCACACTGTTATACTTCAGTCAGCAAATCCTGTGATCGTGCTGTGAACCTGTGTAGAGTCCGTATCACATCCAGAATGGGTATTATGTATAATTCTTTGGTATGACTTTCAATAGGCTATTGTCCAGCTTGGTTTGGCATCAAATGAAGCATTGTGATGTCCCCTCCTGTGTGAGATCCTGTTATAGGCCTTTACGGCGCATTATGGCACCTTCAAAGGAGGTAGATGAGAAATGCACAAATAATAAGATATGGGAATGTTCAAACTTCCAATCCAATTGATAAATAGCTCATTTCCAAGACTGCCGTCACTTTAGTGAGAAACCCAGCATGGATATATCATACATGTGTCCTATGTGGAGGCTTGAACTGTAAAACAGGTTTTTCAGTTAAAACTGTTGACATATATGCTGAATGTGGTATGGCAGGACTCCTTCAATCGAGCTAAGAAGTGGGTGCAAGAACTCCAACGACAGGGTATGCTCTGGATTTCACTTTGTTTGTGCAATATTGTGGGCAGAATTGATATTCTTACATTGAACAGTATATAAACTTGGTATCTGTCCTCAGTATGGTAGGTATTCATATGCAGGCAATCCAAATCTTGTGATGGCTCTTGCGGCAAACAAGGCGGATCTGGACTCCAAAAGAAAGGTTGAGGTTGAGGTATGACTCATACTTCCCGGAGGCATATCAGCAGTTTGCTCACATTTTGTTCTATAGGATATCTAGAATAGCTGTAGGAATGAGCTCCTTCATGGGTTCCAAGTTCAGGGAGAGTAGTTGTGGCAAACTGCACATGCTCAAGTCACATGTTCACCACTGGTCCAAGCTGGATTCTTCGTGCTCAAGTTACATGTCAGTGGAGAGTAATCTTGTGGTTCTGTTATACACAGTGGAAGTGTGTGTGATTGTGTTGGCAATGGATCATTGTCCACTTAGTTCTATCCATGTGATTAAATAGGACTCAGACAAAACATATGATGCTCTCTACTTCTCAGCTAAACTGACAGCCTTGCAATTGCCAGAGTGGCACTGATGTGATGCTTATGGATGTGTCAATTGCTGATCTACAATTCATACCTGCTGACAGTCCAAGGATTTGACTTGCAGGAGGGAAAGTCATATGCAGATGAGAATGGTTTGTTTTTCATGGAAACCTCTGCAAAGACTGCACAAAATGTTAATGAGCTTTTCTATGAAATTGGTATGTTTCATAAACAGATCTCTTAACTCCTTGCCATGTGAAAGAAATCATTGCAATATATTTTTGTAAGACTCTGAAAATATTTGTTTAACCTTGCTTTGAACTGTTACAAAAACCATTATTGTAAATCAATATCGCTGATGTCTGATATCAGTGTAGTAACATTGGTGTTCATGTGATGCAGCAAGAAAGTTGCCAAAAGCTCAACCTGCACAGCAACCTTCTGGGATGTCACTTACAGACAGACCTGCAAACCGTGGCCTTGCTCCAAAGTCAAATTGCTGCTCATGAACGAACATGTTAGGGTCTCTCTACCCAGGCAACTGTGATTTCTGGTTTCCAGTTTGACTTAGGTTGTTGCTGTACTATGTGATAAATTCATTGGCTTTTGCAGAGATTTATTCAAGAATCTCAAACCGATGATAAAGGTGATGTGGCATTCTCTGCAAGTTGATGTGTGTTACTTAGATTTTGTACAGGAAAGTGCTCCTTTGCCAAGTGATCTTACAACTCTTCAAGCCATTTTCTCTATTATTGAAACCAATGAGAGTTTTAAGTTCCATTCTGAGCCCAACCTGTTTGTATGCTCCAATGTTTCTCATGAACTAAAGTAACAAATCATTAGTTGAATCTTTCTAGTGCAGTCCAGCTTTTTGCAGCAAAATTGCTTGTGCTGAGTAGGAAAATTGCATGGGCTGTTCAAGAGCCATTTTTCCTGGTGAGCCAGGTTTGTCTTGAGCACGGGACCAGTCTCTGTACTTGAAGTTGATCCCATAGACATTGTACTTGAAGTATTGCTGGAGATGAAAAAGGTATGGTCCTAAAAATTCCTTACAGATGTTCTGGACCTACATGGTGTTCTTTCTTGAGGCAGAATCCAACAAATGGAGCTTTGAGCTGTTGAGAAATGCAATGCCTTTTGTTAGTCCTGTTCCTTTTTCCTTGAGATTGTCTGCAACCATTGTTTGTGCCTGCAACACAAGACGATGGCGAAGATTTCACATCTTCTTGCCAGTCTTCAATCCATGGACATAGTTCATATCATCCAAAAGAAGCAGTTCCTTCTTCGGGTAAGTATATATCCCTGCAAGTTTGGATGAAGTTCACGGTTTAAATAACATGAAACTGAGTTTGGACTAGTAGTATTATCAGTGGCCTATTAACAGGAATTTGTATGAAGTTCAGGTTTTGCATACATGAAACAGGAGTTTGGAGGCCTCATTCGGAAATTTGAATAAAGTTCAGGTTTCAAGTGACATGAAATTGAGTTTTAGTGGTTAAAAATGACGCTGTATAGTAGTGTGATTTATATTAAGTAATTATAGTCCATGGGCATTCCCACACTTTTTTTGTTTTTTTTTTTGGGAAGGGGCCATATTGATTGGCCCATCAGCAATGTTTTGGGAATATTGGGCACTTTCCCCAATAGCTTCACCTCTTTGGAGCCCCGTGACAAAAATAGAACATATGATTTGTACACTATTTTGGAAGCAGTAGACAAGGATACAAGCCCACATACTAGGTGTGGGTGGACATACACTTTAACTTATATGGGCTCTCCGATGCTGCATACTACCTGTGATGATGATTGGATTATTTTGCATGGACAAAATAAAATTTTAATCAATTTTATCTTTTCAAAGAAATAAAATTTTATAAATTTCATTATATCTCATTACATGCCTTTTTATTTCATTAGTTTTATTTGAATTTTTTATTTAGTAGGCAAATTGTCAACGAAAGTCCGATTCATTAGAAAAGTTCATAACAGTATACAAATAGACAAAGAAAAGAGAATATTGAAAAAGTGTAAGAAGGACAATAAGATACAAACAAACCAAAACATTAAAAGTGTGCAAAACAGACAACAAGAAATGATTCTGAAATGAAATTTGATCTATGACAAATTATAGTCCAGAATGACTCTAAAATTGTCACAATGACGATCACCAAAAATACTCATCTTACATAAACCAATTCTGATGAAACATCGCTCTTGGAATATAAAAACTTGTTGACACTACCTAGTAAAGAGAATAAAGTTCCACTATCATGGGGGGCCTTCCTAGCATAATGTCTCCTAGACATGGGGGTTACAAAGCAATCGCAAAGGTGTAATGTTTGGGGTGCCCATCTTCATGTTTTCACAACCAATAATAGATGCAATAGAAGATTGTTTCCAAAGCTCTCCCAATGGTGGACAATTTACTTCCCCCCAATTCAATGCCGTCTCTTTTGGGAATTGGTGGACAATTTATTTTTCCCCTTTCAACCTCACTTTCTTTTAAAAAGGTTGCATTTAAATTTTTTTTTTTTTTTTTTCATCCTCCTCCAACCTACGTTTCCTTTGAAAGGGTTGATTTTTATTTATTTTCCTTTTTTAATGCACTTCCAATATCCCTTTCCTTTGGAATGGGTGAATAATCTTTTACTTTTCCTTTTTTAGATTGTTTCTCCTTTTTAATGGGTTGACAAATTTTATTTTATTAAAATTGTTTCCTTTACCTTCGTCTCCTTCAGCATGGGTGGACAATTTGGTCCCCAAATTCAACAATCATGTTCATGATGAGTTAAAGAAAGCCATTATTGTAGTTAAAGCCATGAATGCCCAAAGCCATATTTGACTTTGAAATATTTCTTCACCGTCCCACATTTGTGAAAACTATGAGCATCCCAATTAATATCAAAACAAATTTCATTATTTTGATTCAATTGTAAATTAAAGTCACATTTGTATGAATATTTGCTGATTAATAGATTTGTATAAATAGCATCACAATTTACAAATAAGCCTAGGGATTTCCATAAAATAATCTTGTTTGATTAAGATATTGAAACTATATTCAATAATGACATCTAAATATTAAGATAGGTGTTTGTTTTGTTTTGTTTATAACCATACCTTAACCCTCTCAAATCATGGGGCCCCTTGCTGCACTTTTGGTACTATAAGGAAGCCTCAACAAGGTGCTATGCACAATGGTCATTTTGCAAATTTTAGACCAATAGAGAACAAAATATTGAATTTAGAATGAATTTTATAATTGAAAATTAATTTAAAAATATATAAATGATTTCTTCAACCAATCAACACCTTTTCGTCATTTGGCCTTTCAATTTGCACTCTAATGTCACATGGGGAATTTCCCATTATCAATTTTATTTTCCTTTTCATTAAAAAAAATTATGAAAATGATTTTTTGACAATTGAGTTCTTATCTCCTCAATTAAGGTTATAATTATCATAAATGCTTTATTTTTATTTAATAGTTAGTTAGTTCACACATCCGAACTCTCGACCTTTAGCTTTTAACCATAATGCGTTTAAGAGGTAGACTGAATGGCTCTAAAGGTAAGAAGCAAGGCTCTAAAATAAAAAAAGGTTAGGAGTATTTTTAAGAGTTTCTCATTGATCAACTTATTTTCCTTTTCATATAATCATCTTTCACATCAGTCATATCTTTTAAAGTCTTGAAGAGGTTTTTTGAAAAGTTATTTCCCCTAAAACCTTAAAGACAATCACACATGTGCCAACAACACAAGAGCCTAGGGCCTACTAATATCCACTAAAGGCGAGTCCAACCTTTTGAATAAAAGAATATTATTTCAATTTATGATGAAGGATCATGTCCACTATGCTTTTTTTTGGACATACATTTGTAGCTTTTCCATTTTTTCAGTTATTAATTTTAATTTACCAATTGTGTCAACAATGGTCTTTCAAAAAAAAAAACTATTTGCATTGCATTAACATTATTATCCTTCTTTCTTGTAAGAGTTGAGCATCTTATTATTAGATTTATTTGAAGTGTTCTCTTTCCACCTCTATGGCAATAGAAATAAACAACACAAACCAAAATTGGTAGGTATGTCATAATATATCTTGTGCACCTTTGATCAAGGCTTGGATGCAACACTTCATGAGGAATCCAAACAATTTTCAAATTGATGTCTTTGGCATTTTCTATAATAATTTAGATAGTTATCAATAGATGATGGTAGAATGTTTTCACATCTAGAGTACCTCGCCCTAAATGATCCTCAAAATAGTGAAATGAAATTTTGTGAAAATATGAAGTTGAAATGTTGAAACTATTATTATAATTATTGTAGGCTACACTCTGAATAATTTCACTACTTATATCACAATATTATAATAGATGATGAATTTTTTTTTTAATAAAAGTAAAAAGTGAATTCAATTTTTGAAAAAGAAAATTATTCATTTTGTCAATGTTGAAACTGACCATAGGCTACAGTATTTGTCTCAATACTTTCTTCTAACATTAGCCATTTCAATTGGTGACAAACGTTTGCCATTCAACACCATATGAACATTTTTAATGATAGTGATAAAATGTTCAAAGCAAACCCAAAATTTTTTTAAAAAAAGAGAAAAGAAAAAGAGAGAAAATTTCCTTGAAGTGATTGTTATTATTGGATGAGGAATTAAGCACAAGTTTGAATTTGATTGAACATTTGTTAACCATATTTATACACATAATAGTGATACCTTAGGACTAAATTAGTGATAAGGAACAAAACCAAATATGTATCAAAACATTATATGTGCTTATATTACAAATGTATAAGCTCAAAAGGTTATAATGGCAATGAATTGTTTTTGGAAAGAGAAATTTCATCCAGCCGGTGTGAAGGCTCAGCATGCACTTATGAATGGTCCAGTTTTTTTCTTTTGGGGGGGGCGAGGGAAGGATTTTTTGTTTTCTTTTCCCTTGTTCTCAATGTGTACCCATCATGTTCCCATCAAGCTCTCAAAGGGTTCCCTAGTTCCCAAAGTGTTTCTGAATGTGTTCCTCAAGATGTTCCCAATAGCACTTGGGTTTTGATTGGCCCAAAGTTCAACTCCCATGTATAACTGAAAAGGTAAAACTTAGGGAAGCACATTTGTTTCTATTTTGCAATTGGGGGTCCAAAGAGGTGCTTCTATTGGGGGCATGCCCAATGTTCCCTAAAAAAATTTGATGATGGGCCAATCAATTTATCTCCTTAACAAATTCTCCATCTTTGTAAGGTCTACCCTACTACCTTGGCAACTTCCACATTAATTGTATTATTTTCAGAAGTGTTGGGATTTTTCAAAAAAAATTTGTTTCAAATAATAACAATATGTGAAGGAAAATATTAAATCTTCCAGAATATTTTTTTTTAAATGAAAAAAATAAAATTAATTAATTATTTGAGAAACATGTGTTGAAATTGCCAAGGTACTATGATAATCCTTTGCCTAATGGGCTATTCACTTTTTAAATCCTATTTATTCCAACTAATTTAGAGCTTTATTTAGGGTTTAATGATTAGAAGTTCTTGTGCTCATATTTTGAATTAAATATATTGATTACAACATAAAGTCCAAGAAGGTAATCTCTAATCTATCACATCTCATACAATACATCCACAAAAATTTCCATAAAATGAATGGTTAACAAGCAACCAATCACATAACACCTATGCCTTAATAATTGATTAGAAAAATAAAATAAGTGGCTCTACCAAGAGAAGCTTTGTCCTGAAAATAAGGTATTACATTTAATGTTCTAGTATGAACTTAAGTTATATTGGATGAAAGTTCGTTGGCTTCATGAAAGACCATGAAAATATTTTTCTCACATTTGTACTAAGAAATAAAAATTTAAAACCCTCTTAAAATTCATTGTGGATATTTAGAAATCGAAACCATACAAATGAATATAAAAATGTAAATAATCATATTGTTTAAAAAAATGTAAGTTTTCCAAACAAGGATAATGTAGAATATTTTTTTGCAATGTGCATGAGGTATTTTGATGTTTGAAACAAACATCAATATTGAATGCATATAATTTAGATGGAAAGATTTTTACTTTTAGTCTCATTTTCATTTTTAGGTTTGAGAATTTGGCAACTTTTATATTTGTTTTTGTCACATTTTTTGTTTAGGGTTTTTCATCAAAGGTGTTTTGTTATTATGTTTGATGGGTGTACACGTGGATAAAAAAATCATCCAAATTTTTGTTTGTCTTGTTATTGATATTTATCATTTTGTTTTCACACATGGTTCATGAAAAACAATGTAAAAATACAAATTTAGACCACAAGGTGTCAACATTTTGAGAGTAATTAATTAGATGGAAAATGCAACATTTACATGCATATAATCACAAATGCTACACTTTAAATAAATGGAGACATTAATGGTTTTTTGTTATACATTGGAAGTGTGTTTGATAATTTGAATGCAATATAAATCAGTTTGTGAAAATTTGACCAATATGCTTCTATTACATTAGATTGATATTCATTTATAAGGACATTTGCCCATATATGGTCTAATTGAGGTTCAATTTTTGTAGTGTTTTGATTAAATTATGATTTTAATTAGAATTTATCCATGAAATCTAATTTTTTTGTTTTTTTGTTTGCTTAATTATTGTCTTTAAAATGTCAACATCAAAATCTCCCATAATGATGATTAAACAATGTTCAAGAAAATGTTGAATTATAGTTTGAAGATTGTTTAGGAATGTAAAAACTGAACATGAATGAGCTCTATACATAAATACACTATGTATTGCTTTTCATGTATTAATATTAAAAATTGTTACTATATATTTTGAACCATCACTAGTTATTGTATTGAAAGAATCTAAGTGCACATGTATGTCATACATCATCATTAACTCATGATCATCATGGATTGAAATATATGAATATTTTGATGAATTTATAAATTTGTGCACATCTATTGATGCAAGGTGTATTCTTGTTTTTATAAGACATAAAATATGTAATATTTGAATGTTATGATCATGATTGATGTTTTGGTAATGTTGGTATAAAGAAGTTGTATTCAAGGCTTATACAATTACATGAAAATTATGTAAGTCTTTAAATTGAAGAATTAATAATATCCAAATTGCAATTATTTTCAATCTATTCATTTTTATTTGTATTCTTGGATCCACATAACAATTTTCATGTTGGAGAGGAATTAACAAAAATAAAATTTCTTTTGTTCAAATGCAAGATTATGTTATATATATTAACCCATGTTTTTAAATGTTAGTGGGATTAAAAACCAATTCATTTAATGATTATCCCTCAAAATAATGAATGATTTTTGCTGTTGCAAGTTGAATTGGAAATTGAATCCTTATTATGATAATGATTGGGATTTACCAACTTTTATATCTTTGATGATAAGTTCAATTGGTGCCCATTTTGATTCAATGTTGTTATCATAATGATGATTATATTTTTTTCTTGTTAATGTTCCAATTTAAAATTTAAATCATTATTCATATAATGGTTTTTTCACAACATGTTGTTGATGTTTTAAAAATGCCATCAACTCCATTCACAAGACCATAAGATGTTGCATATTTACTAGCACATAATTCAACCAACATTTATATATTTATATGAATTGTAGAATGCAAACTTGTAGTTTGATTTGAATCATTTGAGAATTTGTAAGATGGTGAGCATGAATGATGGTTGATGTCCATTGCTTGGAAAATAAATGTGGGACCGAATGTGTTAGTGAACACATTTTCATTATGTTTTTGCACAAGTTTATTTGTATAAAATAAATATGGCATAATAAAATTGTTGGGTGGTTGTCGATTATAAATTGAATATCCCATGTATTTTCTATTATAATACAAAATTTGTTCAAAGTGTGTATAAAAACCATATCAAATTGTCACATAACTTTATTTAATTCATAAAATTGAACATATGTTTGCCAAAAAATTGGTGTTAATGCATTAACATTATCTTATTATTTTGAAAGATTCAACTATCTTTCATAAGGGGTGTTTAATAAAAATCACTTCTAATGATAACATCAATACCACCAAAGAATTTATTTTGAATGTGTTTTATGGACCTTAATTTATTATTTATAACATTAAACATTTTAGCACCAACAAGTAATATTTCATCCATCACAACAAATTATAATTGTTTATATTGAAATGTAAGCCTATTTAATGAATTTAATGATAAGTTTGGTAAACTAAATAAGGATTGTTGGACAAGTATGTTCAATGCTGAATGTATTGTTAAACCATCGATATTGAAAGCAACTTCACATATTGGTGCCATAAGTAAAGCCTTGCTTTTTGTTAAGTCAAAAGACATGTCTTTATTATACAATTGTAGTAATTCTTGAATTATGAGTTTTAATGTAAAAGTTTTACTAGATCTTGTCAAGGACACAAATAATCACAAGAACAAAAGTTAAAGGAAAAGTTTAAGTCTAACTTTCAAACAAGGAACAAAACAAAATTATGCAATTCAAAAATAAAAACACAAGAACTAAGAAAAAAAACACGAGATGTGTAAAATAGAAGTGAATTTTTTATTTATTATGTTAACATATGCAAACATGAAAGGAACATGACAAGGCTATGGTGTAAGATCGTACCAAAGATTGATGTTGAACATACTAAAGGAAATAAAAAGTCCTATTTATATTTATACCCCTTTGGAGTCCTAGTTCAAGGAAACTTTCAAAAAGGCTTCTATGTGTGTATCAAATAAAGAAGTTTTTTGAAAACCTTCCTAATTGAGATTCAACTAAAACTTAACTGAAAGTTAACTAGGATTTAATTAGAAGTCAACTGGAAATTAACTAGAGTTAATTAAAAATTAACTAAAAATTAATTAAGAGTTGATTTGAACTTAACTAGGAGATAACTTCGACCTAACTAGAAGTTAACTAAAATTGAACTAAAGTTTAACTAGTAATCAATTAAAAATCAATTAGAAGTGAACTATGAGTTAAGTGAAAATGAATTAAAAATCAACTAGAAGTGAACTATGAGTTAAGTGAAAATGAATTAAAAATCAACTAGAAGTGAACTATGAGTTAAGTGAAAATGAATTAAAAATCAACTAGAAGTGAACTATGAATTAAGTGAAAAT
>Ga0116231_10012432_pt1 | contig 12513 bp, 12 predicted proteins | sample S1TSphgellanicum_2_FD_89695 | JGI IMG/M metagenome (GOLD analysis project Ga0116231, IMG submission 89695) | Host-associated microbial communities from peat moss isolated from Minnesota, USA - S1T2_Fd - Sphagnum magellanicum MG | ecosystem: Host-associated > Plants > Peat moss > Unclassified... | reverse complement strand
GGCCAGGCTGCGCATATTGGCGGCCGTAGCCAAGCAGCATGCCGCGCAACTCATCGGTGAAATCGCGCATTTCCAGCGAGAACATCGACTGCCCGGCAATGGCCAAAGCCAGATGCTGCATGTGCGGCAGCAGCTCGACCGGCCGGTGGGTGAGCGCATCGAGCGCCGTCTCGGCCGCCTGCGTCGCGGCCACCACATGGCGCGCCAGGATCGGCATGGTGCGTGGGGCCAGCGCCGGCGCGATGGTGCGCCGCTGATGGCGCCAGGCCTCGCCTTCCGCGAGGAAGAGCCCGTCGCCCAGTACCGGTTGCAGCACCCGCCTGGCGGCGACGTTGCGCACGTAATTCTCGGCATTGGTGACGAGCACATGCCGGATCGCCTCGGGCGCATTCACCATGAGCTGGCTGCGGCCCAAAAATTTGCCGGGAAGTATGTCCTCCTCGTACGCCGGCCGCCCCCAGAGTTCGAGCGGATTGCGCCGCAGCACCAGGAACGATTCCAGTTGCGTGCGCTGGCGGGTCGGCAACGGCGGGCGGGGCGGCGTGCTTGGCATACCCCGCAACATGGGGTTTGCGGCCGGCGCCGCCAGCGGGCAGGGGTCCTGCGTTACGGTTTGTCTTTAGGCTCCGGCATCGGCCGTGATGTCTCGGCGACGACCTGCCTGGAGATTTCATTGATGACCGCCGTCACCGGCGAGAAATACGATACAATCGTATTTTTCAAATCGGCCTTCACGGCGGCGATGATCTCTCTCTTATCCATAACTGATCTCTAGCATGAAGGCGCTAAGCGGAGCCTAATCTTCTCGATTTTGTGGCGTTGGCTGCCGAGCCCGCCTCCTCGTCCTTGGGCGCGGCGCTCCCACCTTCTGTCCCGCCCGTGGAGATACCTAAAGATCAACCACCAAGATACGGAGGACACCAAGATACACCAAGGCCGAACACATAAAACGCACGAAGCTCGCACGAATTCATTCATACGCCACCTTGGTGTTCCTTGGTGTTCTCCGTGTCTTGGTGGTTGCTCCTTGGATGTTGAAGCAACCAACCACGCCGACGGGCAAGCTGTCCCGTCAACATGTGAACTTCAACACCTGACGCGACAAGAGCGAATCCGCTTAGCTCACCAGATCGCGCACCGATCCCGTAGGAACACCTTCGTGCACCTTCGCGTCCTTCGCGTCTTCGCGGTTGACCTTACGGCCCCTCGACCCGTGCATGCCAAACCGGCCCAGAAACCCAAGGCGCCTCAATTATGCCCGGATTGCCGGACACACACGCCCCCATGAGCACGACCGCCGTCACCGATGCCGGGCGCATGTCCCTGCATGTGCGACAGACGGCCTGGATCGCCGCACCTCTGGCCCTTGCCCAGATCGGGCAGATGGCCATGGCGCTGACCGACACCGTCATGCTCGGCGGCGTGGGGCCGCAGGCGCTGGCGGCCGGCAGCCTGGGGGGCAACATCTTCTTCACCGTGCTGTTCGCGCTGCAAGGCGTGCTCAGCGGCGTGGGTGTGCTGGCGGCGCATGCGCTGGGCGCCGGCGAGCCTACGCATGTGCCGCGCGTCTATTGGACCGGCACCGTGCTGGCCCTGCTGCTTGCCGTGCCCCTGTTCATCGGGGCCGGGGAGATGGAGCCGCTGCTGCGCCTGGCCGGCGAGCCGCCGGCGCTCGCCGGCGATGTCTCCGCCTACCTGCGTGTGTTGCGCTGGGGCGCGCCGGCGGGCGTGCTCGGCGTCGGGCTGATGCGCGTGTTTCTGCCCGCGGCCGGGCTGGAGCGGGCGCTGCTGTGGGTGGTGCCGGGGGCGGTGGCGCTGAATTTTGCCCTGAACCAGATGCTGATCCACGGGCTGCGGCTCGGCGCTGTGGCCCTGCCCGGCTTCGGCATGCGCGGGGCGGCGGCGGCCACCTGCGTGTCGCTCTGGGTGGTGACGCTGGCCTTGCTCGGGCTCCTGCATGGCAGGCGCGCCTGGCGCAGCTTCGTGGTGCCGCATGTGCCGCGCCTGGCGACCATGGCCTCGCTGCTTTCCATCGGTCTGCCGGTCGGCGCCACGGTGCTGGTCGAGCTGACCATGTTTTTAGGCACCTCTTTCATGGCCGCCACGATGGGCGCGACCGCGCTTGCCGCGCACATGATCGTGCTGAGCGCATCAAGCATCAGTTTCGTCGTGGCCTTCGCGGTCAGCCAGGCGGTGAATGTGCGCGTAGCGAGCGCGCTCGGCGCCGGCCGCCCGGCCGACGCGCGCCGCGCCGGCTTCGTCGCCATCGGCCTGGGCGCGGCCTTCATGGCGCTCAGCGGCTGCACCATGCTCGCCTTCGGCCGCGCCATCGTCAGTTTCTATCTCAATGCCTCGGCACCGGACGCGGCCGCCACCGCGGCGCTGGCGGTGCGGCTGCTGCACATCGCCGCCCTGTTCCAGGTGGCCGACGGGATTCAGACGGTGTCGGCCGGCGCCCTGCGCGGCATGCACGACACGCGCGTGCCAATGCTGCTGGCGGCGTTTGCGTATTGGCTGGTCGGTCTGCCGTTCGCCTGGATGTTCGGCTTCTGGCTCGGCTGGGGCGCCGTCGGTCTCTGGTGGGGCATGCTGACCGGCCTCCTGTGCGTGGCCGCCTGCCTGGCGGGGCGTTTCGTTGCGCTGACCAGCATCCCTGCTGTTCGGACAACGGCGCCGTTTCTTCACACTTCGTCATAGGTCATTCACTTAATCATTTATCGACACGTCGCCGCCATCATCCGGCCCATGGCGGCGCAAACACAGCAGGAGCAAGCGAAGAACGGGACCATCGCCGGTTTCTATCAGCGCGATCCGCAACGCGTGGTGCCGGCACTGAGCGAGGCGTGGCCGGCGTTTGCAGTGACCGACAAGCGGGATCCGCGGCGGGCGCTGATGGCGGTGCGGGTGCGGCCGGGGATTCCGCCGCGCGCGCGGGCGCTGGACAATGTGGACGAAACGCCGGTTCCCAACGTGCTGATGCCGCTGGCCGATGGGCCGGGGACCGACCCGAGCGGCCAGCCGGGCTGGTTCATCATCAGCCCCGCGCCGCCGGGGCAATCCATCAGCCTGGCCGCCGGCCCATGGCGCGAACAGGAGCTGATTTCCTGCGTGCTGCTGCCCGTAGCCGCCGCGCTGGAGGCGCTGCGTGAGCGCGGGCTGACGCACCGCGCCATCCGGCCGGACAATTTGTTTCGCGTCGCCGCCAATCAGCCGGTGACGCTGGGGCCGTTCTGGCAGGCGCCGCCGGGCACCGGCCAGCCGGCGGTGGCCGACCCGCCCTTCCTCGGCTGGTGCCGTCCTGTCGCTCAGGGCGATGGCACCATTGCCGACGACGTCTTCGCCCTCGGCGTGACGCTGCTGGCATTGTCGATGGGGAAATGGCCGCTCGCCGACGTTCCCGCGCAGGAGATCGTGCGGCGTAGCCTGGTGCACGGCAGCTACGCCACGCTCACCGCCGGCTATGCGGGGCTGCCATCCTATCTGGGGGATCTGCTGCGCGGCATGCTGGCTGAGGATCCGGACCACCGCCCGTCCCCGGCGCTGCTGCTGGATCCGCTGCGCGCCGCTGCCAGGCGCACCACCATGCGGCCGCCTCGGCGCGCCCAGCGCCCGCTGGAGGTGGGAAACGCCACCGCCTGGACGGCGCGCGAGCTCGCATTTGCCCTCGCTACCCAGCCGGATGCGGCGGGAACGCTGCTGCGCAACGGCGGGGTGGACCGCTGGATGCGCCGCTCCCTCACCGACCCCGCCCTGGCCGGCAAGCTGGAGGAGAGTTACGGGCGGCTGGCCGCCGCGGCCGGTGTCGCGGGTGCCGCCGGCGGCGGCGTGATGGCGCCGATGCTGCTGATGCGCGCGGTCGCGATCCTCGAGCCGCTCGCCCCCATCGTCTGGCGGGGCGAGGCACTGTGGCCGGACGGGCTCGGCCCCGCCATGGCCGTGGCCGAACCGGCGATGGTGGCGACGCTGCGCGAAATCGTCGATGAGGATGTGCTGACCGCCTGGATCGGCGTCAATACGCGGCGCACCGATGCGCCCGCCATCATCCAGTTGGCGCGCGACTGGTCGATCTGGCTGACCACGCGCGGCGCCTCGGGCGGCATCAACCGGCTGATCTATGGCCTCAATCCGCTGCTATCCTGCGCCTCGCCCCTGCTGGCCGGGCGGCCGGTGCTACGCCTGGCGGAACTGCTGCCGGCGTTGGAGGCGGCATCGGCGAAAGCCGACAAGCGTCAGCCCCCGGTCGATGGGCACATCGTTGCCTTCATCGCCGCGCGGGCAGAGCAGGGGATGAAGGCTGAGCTCAGCGGGCTGAACGGCTTCATCTCGGAGCAGGAACGGCCGCTTGTGCTGCGACTGTTCTCGCGCTTGCAGTCTCGGCAGGATTGCGGGCCGCTGCCGGGGTTGGCGGCCTGGCTGCATGAATCCGGCTTCACCGGCATGGACCGCTGGAAAAGCCGCAGCAACCGGGGAACGATCGGCAAGCGTATCGCCGCCCTGGTGGCGACCGGGCAACTGGCGCCGTTGCTGGCGGCGGTCGAGGATGCGAGCGCGCTCGCGGCCGACGCCGCCGGCGCCGCGAGCGCCGCCGCACGGCGGGAGGGTTTGAAGCAGCGGCTGGAGGATAGCGAGAAACGCGCGCCCGAGCGCATGACGGAGGCGCGGCGCCTGGCGCATGACATCGCGGCCGGGGCCGGGCTGCTGGCGCTGATGGGCGCCGCCGTCAAGCTGGCGTTCCACTGATGGCCAGCAAGGCGCCGGCCCGGCCACAGGTTCGGGCGAAGTCGGGCATGGGCTCGATGATCTGGCTGCAAGGCATGGTCTGCGGCGCGGTGCTGACTTTCGCCACGCCGGCAGCACTGGTCGGCGGCACGCTGCTGGCCCCGGCGCTGCTGGCCCTGGTGGCGGACCGCGAACCCGGTCGCCCGATATTCCGCGCCGTCGCCCTGTTCGGCGGCGCGGTGTCGCTCGAGCCGCTTTGGCACCTTTGCCTGTCGGGCGACAGCATGACGACGGCGCTCGAAATCCTCTCCGACCCGACGATGCTGGCGTTCGCCTGGGTCGCGTCGGCCTTCGGCTGGGCCTTGTGCGAGGTGCTGCCGGTCCTGATGGAGAACGCCGGCAAATTTGCCGAAGCGTCGCGCGTCGCGGGCTGGAAGGCCGAACTCAAACGCATCGAGGAAGAATGGGGCGAGTAGGCCGTCGAACGTCGAACGGGCAGGCGTGGTGATCGGCGGGCTTACCCCAGCGTAAACCCGGCCAGCAGCAGATACCCCAGCCCGGCGACCAGCGCATGCAGGGCAATCAGCCCGCCCGGCGCGCGCCCCCGCTTCCAGGCCAGGGCCGCAATCGTCAGCCCGCCCAGCAACCCGGCCCCGAGCAGCACCAGCGCATCAACCCCTGCCTTGCCGAAAATATCGCCCTCGTGCCAGCCGAGCAGCAGCACGATCACCCCCACGGCCCCGATCAGCCCGTGCGTGGCGCCCAGGCCCGGCATGGACATGCCCCCAAATGCCCGGCCGCGCTGCTGCGCCAGGATGAGCAGCGCGCCCAGCACCGCGGCCGCCGACAGGACGCCGAATGCCAGATCCAGCATGATTTTCTCCCCGCCCTTACTTTATCTCTATGAGCCGCGTATATCACCGCCTCCCATGAACGCATTCGACAAAAATCCGTCGCTGGCCCGCGCGCTGCGCGAGCGCGGCTACACCGAACTCACCCCCGTGCAGACGGCCGTGCTGGAACCCCAGGCCGCGGCGCGCGACCTGCTGGTCTCCGCCCAGACCGGCTCCGGCAAGACCGTCGCCTACGGCCTGGCTTTTGCCCCCACGCTGCTGGACGACGCACCCGCCTTCACCGGCCGCCCCGGTGCGCCGCTGGCGCTGATCGTGGCACCCACGCGCGAACTTGCGATGCAGGTGCACCGCGAACTCTCGTGGCTCTACGCGCATACCAACGCCCGCATCCTGTCGTGTATCGGCGGCATGGACGGGCAGCGCGAGGCAAGGGCGCTGGAAGCCGGCTGCCACATCGTCGTCGGCACGCCAGGCCGCCTCTGCGACCATCTCGCGCGGGGGCGCTTGAAACTCGGCGAGCTGCGCGTGCTGGTGCTGGACGAGGCCGACGAAATGCTCGACCTCGGTTTTAGGGACGAGCTCGAAACCCTGCTCGCCGCCACGCCGGACACGCGCCGCACCCTGCTGTTCTCGGCGACGATCGCCAAAGAGATCACCGCACTCGCCCGCCGCTACCAGAAGGATGCGCTGCGCATCGACACGCTGGTGCGCAACCAGCCGCACGCCGACATCGAATACCGCGCCATACGCGTCGCCCCGCGCGAGGTGGAGCATGCGGTGGTCAATGTGCTGCGCTATTTTGAGGCGCCGACGGCCCTCGTGTTCTGCGCCACGCGCGACGGGGTGCGGCATTTGCACGCCAGCCTGCTGGAGCGCGGTTTTACCAGCGTCGCTTTGTCCGGCGAACTCAGCCAGAACGAGCGGACGCGCGCGCTGCAAGCCATGCGTGACGGTCAGGCGCGGGTGTGCGTGGCCACCGACGTGGCCGCACGCGGCCTGGACCTTCCCGACCTCGGCCTGGTCATTCACGCCGATTTGCCGTCGAGCAAGGCGACGCTGCTGCACCGCTCCGGCCGCACCGGCCGCGCCGGCCGCAAGGGCATCTGCGCGCTCATCGTGCCGGCCAACCGTGCCCGCGCGGCGGAAACCCTGATCGCCAGCGCCGGCGTGCAGGCGCAATGGTCCGGCGCGCCGCTCGCCGAGGAGATTCGCGCCCGCGACGGCAAGCGCCTGCTCGAAGACCCTGTCCTGACCGATGAGATCACCGCCGAAGATTTGGCCCTCGCCCGGACCCTTCTGGAGGGGCGCAGCGCGGAGGATATCGCGGCCGCCCTCGTTCGCCTTCACCGCTCGCGGCTGCCGGCGCCGGAGGAAATCGCCGAGCCTGCGCCGATGGCGCCGCGCGCGCCCGGGCTGTCGCGCGATCCGCGCGGCCGGGCCTTGAAGGAGGCGGCGCCTAAGCAGATCGGCCCGCAAGGCCCGATGGCCTGGTTCAGCCTCAACGTCGGCCGCGCCCAGAAGGCCGATCCCAAATGGCTGCTGCCGCTGATCTGCCGCCTCGGCGGCGTGGAGAAGCGCGACGTGGGAGCTATACGGATTTTGCCGCATGAGACGCGGTTTGAGATTTCTCAGGTTCTGGCTGAGGAGTTTCTGGCTAGCGTGCCTGCGGATGAGGCTACCAAGGTGTCAAGGGCAGGGCCGCCGCCGAAGCAGCAAAGGAAGTAAGACTTCTTTTTTGAAAAAAAGAAGCAAAAAACTTTTGGATATTAGGCTGAGCCTCTCCACCCGCGTGCGCCAGGGGATAAAAGTTTTTTGGTTCTTTTTTTCAAAAAAGAACATACTTCACTATCGACCCGCCGACATTTGGAGGTTCCGATGAGTGCGGCCCTGGACGAGGAAGCCCTTCTGGTCAAACTTCGCCGCGACCGGATGGAGTCCGAAAAATTCATGGCCGAACGCGAAAAACTCTTCCGCGAGGCCGACAAGCTGCAAATGGACCGTCTCCTTGCCCCCTTCATCGCCCTGGGTGGCATTCTGATCGGCCTGTTTGGCCTGGCCATCGGCTTTCTGCGCCACTGATGCTTTGTGGGGCGGATAAAAATCCACCCTACGCGCTATTTGCCAGGCCTTTCGCTGCTCGGGGCGGGTGGAGGCGGCTTCGCGCCCGCAGGCATAGGGATGCGCAAGCTGGTGCGCGGCAAGCTGCTGTCTTGCGCCATCGGGCCTGGCCTGGTGGCCGGCGTCGGCTTCGGCTGTGCCATGATCAAGATGCCTCACTCAAAGAGAGGGCTTTGAGATAGGTTTTTGCCTCGTCGTCCGCAAGTTTCAAGAGGGCTGGCATTCGGACATTCAAACATGGACAAAGCAACAATGTGCTGGCCTTGTTGAACAGTGCCCTACCGAGTCGCGGCCTTGGGGATAGGACCATTCCCGAGGCCGCGACTTATGGCAGACGACCGAACGGAATCACCCATGATCGCGGCCGACAAAGTGTATATGCAGATCGTCCTCGATCCCATTCGAGTCTGCGCCCATTATAAGCCCAAGTTCGGTCAAGGAAATACGGGCGAGGGGCTGACGCTTGAAGCATTCCGCACACTCTACCAGAGCGACGCATTCTACAATTGGTTCGGCCTCGATAACCCGCTGATGTATGCTGCCCACAAAGCGGCCGGCGGCATGACCAGCGTCTATCGGCAGATAGGGATCGGGTGCGAGAAGCTTTTCCGGACTATTCTGCGTGATGCGCTGGGCCTGACCGATGCGGACGTAACCTGGTCATACGAACTGCTGCTCCCCAGCGGCAAAACCCGCACTCTCTACCTTGATGCCCGCGTGCCTCTCGATAAAATCACAGATCGTGCATAGCGATTGCTGTTCCACGACTGGATGAAGCAAGGGGCCAGCAAGCTCGGAGTTGACCGCAAGCTGTTTTCTACGCTGAACGGAACGATATTCGAGGTTCGGCAAGGCTACAAAAGCAAGGACTCGAAGCGTCAGAACGCTGATATCGCGAACGCCGTTGCTGCTTACACGAAGGCGTATCTTCCGTGTGCCGCGATCCTCTCTGCACAAATCGATGGTGACATTCTCATGCGCTACCGCCTGGCAAAGTGGGCGGTCATTACCGGCGTTGTTGGCCTGGACGATCCGTTGACATCGACATACGATTTCATGCGTGACGTGGTAGGTTATGACCTGGCCGCCTTCTTTGAACGTAATGGTAAGGTTCTCCGGTCAGAAATAGATGCGGTGCTCAAAGCACTCCTGGCCCCGGAGACAACATGAACAACGTTGCTCGCATCGATCTTCGTCAACGGGCGGATTACACCCATAAGGGGAACCTCAAGACCGGGCGCCACGGCTGGCTCCGCCTGACGCCAGCCTACTCGGTCAAGGTGGTTGAGGAATTGATCGACCGGTGCGACCGCCCTATGCGAATTTACGATCCATTTTGTGGTACTGCTACCACAGCTTTGAGTGCAGCCTATCGCGGGCACGAAAGTCTCACGACGGATATTAATCCGTTCCTGGTGTGGCTCGGTGAAGCGAAAACCGCGTATTATTCCCCGACGACGATAGCAGAAGCACGCGACGCCTGTGCGCGTGTGATAAAAATGACGAGGCTGCGCGAAACAAGGCCTCGCCCAGCGCCACCAATCCACAACATAGAGCGATGGTGGGCGCCTCAGGCGCTTGATTTCCTATGCTCGCTGCGGACCGCAATAGAGGCGGCTACTGAGCCGGATTCGCAGGCCAGGACACTTCTGCTGGTAGCCTTTTGCCGCACGTTGATCGCACTTTCAAATGCGGCCTTCAATCATCAGTCCATGTCCTTCAAGGATGATGCTCAACTGCCGTTCGACCTCAATCTCGATATGGCGGGAATGTATGCCGAGGATGTGCGCTTTGTTCTTGTGGGGGCAGGTGAAAACCCGCCTGGTAGTGCAAAGGTACTTCTCAGTGATGCCCGCAACCCGGCCGCTGCCGTTGAGGGCAAGGTCGATCGTGTCATCACATCGCCGCCTTATGCAAACCGGATGTCGTATATACGTGAGTTGCGGCCCTATGTGTATTGGCTTGATTTCCTCAAGAGCGGCCGTGACGCAGGTGAGCTGGACTGGACGGCAATCGGCGGCACATGGGGCATGGCAACCAGCAGGTTGAACGATTGGCAACGACAGGGCGGCGCATTAAAGAACGAAACCCTTGCTCATGTCGTCGATAAAGTCGCCCACGCCGACAATAAGAACGGCAAGCTCCTGTCTGTGTATATAACGAAATATTTCGATGACATGTGGTCCCACTTCAAGAATCTGACCGGGGTTCTGGCGGCTGGTGCAGAAGTGCATTATATCGTCGGAAATTCGACCTTCTATAAAATCTTGCTTCCAGTAGAGAGGCTTTATGCGGTCATGCTCGAAGATGTCGGCTTTCAGTCCATTGATTGCCGTGCGATACGCAAGCGCAATTCAAAAAAAGAACTGATCGAGTTTGACGTATCGGCTGTGTGGCGCGGCTGACCATCATCGTCGCTCTATCGAGCGCCGTACGGCTTGCTCAAGATTTCAGCAAATACCCCAGCACCTTCTGCTCCACCGCCGCTACTTCCACACCAGGCCGGCGCGGGCGGGGGATATCCACGGCGATGTCCAGCGCAATGCCGCCGTCCTCGATGAGCAGGATGCGGTCGGCGAGCAAGGCGGCTTCGGCCACGTCGTGCGTGACCAGCACTGCGGAAAACCCGATGCGGCGCCATAAATCTTCAATGAGGGCCTGCATTTCCAGGCGCGTCAGCGCATCGAGCGCGCCGAGCGGTTCGTCGAGCAGGATCAGGCCGGGTTCGGCGGCGAGCGCGCGGGCCAGCGCCACTCGCTGTTTCTGGCCGCCGGAGAGAACGCGCGGCCATTCGCCGGCGCGGTCGGCGAGGCCAACGGAGGCCAGCGCGTCGGTGGCGCGGCCGAGGTCGGCGCGTTTCAATCCCAGCGCCACATTTTCGATGACGCTGCGCCAGGGCAGCAGGCGGCCGTCCTGGAACATGATGCGCAGCGAGGCCGCCGCCTCGCGCGGCGCGCGGCCGCCGAGCAGCACCTGGCCGCTATCGGGCTCCTCAAGCCCTGCCAGCAGACGCAGCAGCGTGCTCTTGCCCGAGCCGCTGCGGCCGACGACGGCGACGAACTGGCCTGGGGCGATATCGATGCTGATATTGCGTAAAACCGTGCGCGCGCCAAAATCTTTGCTCACGCCATGCAGTGCCACGCCCAGCCCCCGCTCATGCGGCGGCAGCGGATAGGCCTCGACACGCGCGGCAGGCCGCGGGCGTGCCAGCACGCCGGCGAGCGGGCTCAATTGCTGCCGAAGGACGGATGCCATGCGAGTGCGCTCCCTTCAATGCGTCGTGCGCCGACGTCGATCAATTTGCCCAGCAGCGCGTAGAGCAGGATGCCCAGCAGAACCACGTCGGTCTGCATGAATTCGCGTGCATTCATGGTCATGAAACCGATTCCGGCATTGCCCGCAATCGTCTCCGCCACGATCAGCGTCAGCCACATGATACCTAAAGCGTAACGAATCCCGACCATGATGGAGGGCAGGGCGCCGGGAAATATCACTTCGCGGAACAGTTCGAATTTGGTCAGGCCCTGGATGCGCGCCATTTCCAGCAGCCCGGTGTCGATGCCGCGTATGCCGTGATAGGTGTTGTAGTAAATCGGGAAAAATACCCCGAGTGCGACCAGAAATATCTTTGCCGACTCACCGATTCCGAACCATAGAATCACTAACGGAATGAGTGCCAGATGCGGCACCATGCGCAGCATTTGCAGTGAACTGTCCACGGTCGTTTCCGCCGTGCGGCTGACGCCGGCGAGCAGGCCGAATACGAATCCAAGCCCGCCGCCGATGGCAAAACCCGCCGCCGCGCGGCCGGTCGATACCAGCACATCGCGCACAAGTTCGCCTTTGCGGAGCATGTGCCAGCCGGCCATCACCACGCGATGCGGCGGCGGCAGTTTATGCGGCGGAATCACGCCGCTGACGGAGGCGATTTCCCATACCACCATCAGCGCCAGCGGCACCGCCCAACTGAGCAGCGTCTTTTGTGATGGCAGAAACCTCACGAAGCGGCCGCCATCAAAGGCGGCTGCTTGGGCAGGCGCTCATTGGCAATAATTTCGCCAAACGGCCCGTTCAGCGCCACGCTGCTGCCGATGCCGGCACCAGCGCCATGCGATAACGGCAGGCGGGGGAACAGAAGCTCAGCCACGCGATACGCTTCCTCCAGATGCGGATAGCCGGAGAGGATGAAATTATCCACGCCGAGATCGCGATATTCCAAAATCCGTTTTGCAACCGTATCTGCATCGCCGACGAGTGCAGTGCCGGCCCCGCCACGTACCAAGCCGACGCCGGCCCACAGATCAGGGCTGATTTCCAGCTTCGACCGGTCGCCGCCATGCAGGGCCGCCATGCGCTGCTGGCCCACGCTGTCGTAGCGCGCAAAAACTTTTTGCGCGTCGGCAATTACCTGGTCATCGACGTAGCGGATCAAATCATTCGCCGCATCCCACGCCGCCGAGCGGGTTTCGCGCACCACGATATGCATGCGAATCCCAAAACTGAAGCGCCGGCCACGCTTTTCCGCAGCCGCCTGCGCGGTGCGGATTTTCTGCGCCACCGCCGCCGGCGGTTCGCCCCAGGTGAGATAGACGTCGCATTGTTCCGCGGCAACATCGATGCCGGCGGGCGAGGAGCCGCCGAACCACAGCGGCGGATAGGGTTTCTGCACCGGCGGAAATGCCAGCCGCGCATCTTCCACATGAATATGCTTGCCGTGGAAATCCACGCTCTCGCCGGACATCACCCGGCGCCATACCTGCAAAAATTCGTCGGTGAGCACGTAGCGCTCGTCATGATCGAGCCATAGTCCGTCGCCCTTGAG
>Ga0116231_10012431_pt1 | contig 12514 bp, 14 predicted proteins | sample S1TSphgellanicum_2_FD_89695 | JGI IMG/M metagenome (GOLD analysis project Ga0116231, IMG submission 89695) | Host-associated microbial communities from peat moss isolated from Minnesota, USA - S1T2_Fd - Sphagnum magellanicum MG | ecosystem: Host-associated > Plants > Peat moss > Unclassified... | reverse complement strand
CCCCCCCCAAGCCTCCCAATAGGATTCACACCAAAGAACCCACCAACATTGGTTAGAACCTTCCCAATCCATGAGGCCTTTCACTTTGCTTTTGATACAACTAGAAAGCCCTCAATGAGTAATGTGCATTTTTTTTTTTTTCACATTTCTCAAACCAAGAGCAAAAGTATTTGATTTTATTTTTTAAAATTGAAAATTATGTAAAATTCTTTAAATGGTTTAACATAACAAGCTTTCATAATAATTTTAAAGTTAAGCCCACTTTGACTACAATAATATTGAGATGGGTGATCTTACATGAAGTTAATATGTTTGGGCCAATGGCATAAGGGCTCACTACTCATGTACTCATGTTGGTACTAACATTAGTGGTTGTTGTTAAACGCAAATTTAGCACACCTCTAACACCCTTTCCTAGGTCCTTTCCCTTTACCCCCTTGGATATGGTCAAAGGGGGGAATCACAAGTTACAACTTAGCTTCTACTTCCCTTAATCTTTAGTTCTACCCCAATAGCTTCCCCTAATTCCCAAGCAACTCCTAACCTTTTTCTATAACCTTCCTTTTCTCTCCCCCCTTCCCTTTTCTTAGTTCGTTTTCCTATTTGCTACAACCCATAGCCTTTTTTTCTTTCAAGCTCTTTTGTATTTTTTAGTTTTCTTGATTTTAATTTCCCTTATCCTGGCTACTACAGATAACAAACCTCCCTATCTTATACCAATTATTTTCTCAACTCATTAACTAACAATAGCCCTAATTTAGTCATGCATTTTCTTTTCTCTACATCAATGATCATACAATTTAACAAGCTCTTGTAACCACATTCATCACACCTTCAAAAAACAAGAATGATATGTTGCTCAAAGGTTCTAGTAGTTCCAATCTTGTTCTTAACTCTCTCCTAATCCTAACCTTCCTTTGGTCCTTCCCTTATCACACTTCTTAGTTCCACAACTATCAACATTTCATAAAAAATTCTTACACACACAACTGTTTTTTCACAACCGCTCCTCTTCTTTTCAAAGGTAGCCCCTATTTTCAACTGAATCTTACCACAACTTCCCCCACCCAAAAACAGTTCCATCTTATCACGACCCTAGCTTTGGGCTCGTGACTAAGATAAGGGCATGGAAAGGTGCAAGCCAAGAGGGCAATCTAGGAGTCACATTCACACTCTAGGGAGTGCAAGAGAGTGTGAAGGAATGAGCCCACACACTCCCAAATGGACTCCCATTTTGGGAATCAAAGTCCCTATGTAGTCCCGAATTTTCAAAGAGCAATTTGAAAGGTCAAAATTCATTAGATTCAAGACTTCCTTATATCATTGGAATTTATTTAAAATTTAGATGTATAAAATGGGCTTGCATGATCCATTTGAATACTTACAACACAAGTTATGGCCGAAAGAAAGGCCAAGAGTCAAAGTGTCAATTTGAATCCCAACCACTAAAAATCAATAATCACCCTAAATTACTTGTGTGCAGGTGTTGTGCCACATACCATTGAAAAGCTCTCAACAAGGGTTACAACTTTGCTTTAAAACACAACTCAATCAAAGGTCTACATAAAAAGTTATGGGCTTCCAAGGAAGCAAGAATCCCAAATTCGAGAATTTCGAAACTCCCGACTTGGGAATCTTGGGAAAAATGACATTTGGGTGCAGCCCCCATGGTTAATCATAGAAAATATTATAAGGGGGAAGGTGGTGGCTTCCCCCAAATCCGGGCCGTGGTGAGTCTTGTGAGTTTTTGTATGCCCGTGGCTTGTCCATGCAACAAAAGTGCTTCAATTATGCACTAACCAACTTGTTGTTTGATTTGTGCAGGTCCATATAAATAATTGACCCACTTGTCACTCATCCTAATCCCAATCTTGGCGCTCCAACACACCCCTCCTAACCCTAAAGTGTTGCAACCTAAGGAGTGTACCCCAACTCCTTCTTCTTTTATTATTATTTTTTTAAAACTCACATTTGAATCTTTCAAGGAGTTAGGGGGTGTGTCACATCTCCATTTTTTCTACTCTTATCCTCCAATTTTAGCAATAGGTTCAGGTACCTTTCTTCATGGCCTTCCCATTCACCTCCAGCCATCATGCATTGTGAGCATCTCCCTTTGAGCAACCGCCAGCCCCCACCACTTGAGGTTCTTGCCCCCACTTCCTAAAACACATGTTGACTAGATTACATCTTGAAGAACTTGTTTCTTCATGATAATCCAACCTCCTTCCTTTCCCACCTCTTTCGACTTCTCCTGATGCCCATGACACCACCTCCCCATCCTTACAATAACATCATCATTCCTTCTTTCTCACAATCCTTTGTGTCCCACACACTTGGGAAAAAAGAACGAAAATCAACAACTACCTTCACGTTCTCTCACAATTCCAAAGAGATGTCATCCACACATTCCTAACCTAACCCTAATTGCTAAAAGGTTCTAGGAAATTCACACCCTTCCCTTATCTAAACCTTCTTATTTAAACCTTCTTATCTAGCAGGCTTACCTTAGCTAAACTAGGATAAAGCATCCATTCTTATCGTAATCCAACCCACCTACCCCTTCCTTAACTTAACTAGGCCACGAACCCATCTAATCTTGCAAGGATAAGGTCAAGCTACTAACCAAACCCCTTTAGACTCTCTGGGTAACCCCAAAACTTCATTAAACACCTTATGTTCACTAATCAAAATCAGGTTAAGCTAACTTTAACCCAACACCACCCCCTTTTTAGATTATCTTCACATCTTCGAAAGGACGAAACTCCACTAATGCACGGTTTGACTCTATAACTTTAGGAGGGGCCATTAAGGGTGTACTAACCTTCGTAATGGGTCTAGCACTCGAACCATCCTTGTCTAAAGTAGAAGGCCTTTCTTTAACTCGAGCTTGTCCAAATTTAAGAATGACCACTCCAACTAGGGCAAGATTAACGCTTCTCAAATCATCTTTAAATTCATTTTCCTCCTCATATACATCCTATGGCCCCATCCACTCATCTAGCTAGGATTGGACATCTTCGATTTAGGTGCAATATTGGGTCACCTTAACTTGGAAAGCCTTGGTGAGGTTATTTTGCATGGAACTGTAAACCTTAATGGTAATCGGCTTACTAGTTTGAACGAAATCCTCATAAAATTGAACCTTAAGCTCATCCAAGATCCGTTAGTCCATTGCCTCATCATAACCTTTAAGCTACAAGCGCTTATCCTTGAGGGCTTAGTGAGCCTATTGGTCATTTTCCAAGGTTTGTTGTAACCCCTCCAACTTGACTCCCTTTTGGATCAATTCCTTCTCCAAGGTTTGAACTAATTCCTTCTCCAAGGTTTGGACTTGGTTATCTAAAGTTGATTTAACCTATTTTGTTGTAAACAAGAGAAGTTCCATGGTCTTCACCTTTTGGGATAGCTTGATGTAATTGGTGGAATGTTGGGCTTATGTCCCTTCTAGCCTAACAATCTCCTTCTCAAAGACCAATAGATGGGTTTGCATTTTTTTCAGGTTAACGAGTAGTGCATCCTTTTCACCATTACCCCCTTGATCCCACCCCTCGCTAATACACTTCATGGCCTCATCCACTTCCATCACCTCTCTAACCCCAAAAATGCACCCTCTCTTAAGCGAAATTGTTTTTATTTAGAAGAGGGGCTACCTTGCCCCTTAGATTTTTATTTTAAATCATTCGAAATGGTTACTTGAGGGACATACCTTTTAGCCATCTCGTCTAAAACCTTCCAAGTGGGAGATATTTTTGTAAATGTTTTGCCTGACTTAGGGCTACCCACCTCTTCCTTTAGTTCATCTACCCTAAGTAAACTATCATTTTCTCCAGAGGGGAGTTATGAAGGTTCCTTAATTAACCCCATCTACACCTTATCTTTAGAACTCAAGATAAGCTTTTCACAACAAATGGCGGTGAAAGCTTGGCCAACATATGTGGTTACCGATCTTTCTCAAAGTCCTTTTTGCAATTGGGTTACTAACTAGGCATCCGAATTTGGAAGGGTAGGAATCCAAGGGAAACAAGTGACCAAGGTCCCTCATATCGTAGGTCCTTTAGGAGGCTATGGATGTCCCATCCTTGAATTGGAAAACCCATAATAAGGTTTCCTAAGATAAGGTGAATTCTTGCCCTCAAACCTTGGAATTAAATGTTCCCTCATCCCAATTACAAACAAACTCCCTAGCAATCCCCTCATGATAGACATTTCATCTATAGAAGGATGATAATCCTACCCGGTTGACCCAAGAGATGTCCTCAACTATTTTCCACTCCTCCATATGGACCATTTTGATAAATAAAAGACGCCCCTTAACCTAGTTAATAATGAGAACCCCCTTTAAGGATTCAAGGTGAGGTTTTTTGCAATGAAGGGAGTGAAAATATGGGGAAGGTGTATAAGCCCTCCTATGGGGGTCCTACCCTTACCCTTGGTCTTCATGGCAAAGGTGGGGAAGACAGACAACCCCCCGTGAATCACAATACCCAAAGGTGGGGTTGAATCTGAGGTTACCTCCAAGCAAGGTCAAAAGTCCTCATGTTGAGTGGTCTTCACTACCTCCAATTGCTCAACCTTGTTATCATTCGCTTAGATGCTTCCAACGCCTTCTAAGGCTCCCTCCTTGATGGTCTGACATTTCACGGCAATGGGGTCTCTTATGAACTCTTGACGCACCCCTGGGCTCCTTAATGGATTCAAATGTGAGTCTAGACTAAAGACAGTGAAAAAGTAAGGAGTCGGGGCACGCTCCCTTACTTGTAGCACTTTGGGGGTTAAAGGGGCATGCTAGAGCTCCAAGATGGGACTAAGAAGAATGACAAGCACTTAATCACTCACTCGGATTTGCACAAACCAAACAATAAGTTGGTTAGTGCATAGTTGAAGCACTTTTATTGTTAGGACGAGCCAGGGGCAAAACTTAGACTCACAAAACTCACCACGGCCCGGACTTGAGGGAAGCCACCACCTTCCCCCTTATAGTATACTTTGTGCCTCTCCACGAGGCCCACATCCAAATGGCTTTTTGTCCTAGGACTCCCAAGTGGGAATCCCAAAATTGCCAAAGTCAAGACTTTTGCGACTTTGGTGCCCCCATAACTTTGTGTGTAGACCTTCAATCACAATGAAGTCTAAGCAAAGTTGTAGCCCTCATTGAGAGCTTTCCAACGATATGTCGCACGCCACTTGCACGCAAGGAAATTAGGTCGATTCCCAACTTTTAGTGGTCGGGAGTCAAATTGCCAATTTGACTCCCGACCTTTCTTTTTGGCCATAACTTGTGTTTCAGATGTCCAAATGAACGATGCGAGCCCATTTTAGATATCTACATTTCAATAGTTTTCCAATGATATAAAGAACTCTTCAAATCAATGATTTTGACCTTTATAATCGTTCCCTGAAAATTTGGGAGTCCATCGGGACTCCAACTCCCCAAGTGGGAGTTACGTTGGGAATGTGAGGGTTCATTCTCTCACATTCTCCTGCATTCATGGGAGTATAAGATGTGCCTCCTGGGTCTCCCTCTTGTCTCGCCCTCTTGTAAGCCCTTGCCTTGGTCGCAAGCCCAAGGTTAGGGTTGCAATAATTCTAGTGTAAATGCAATGGACTCCACATTGGCTCCCTTAATGCTCATAACCCGTTGAACATTGTTGAATGCTTCTGGTTTTGGGGGTGCTTAATTGTTGAAAACCACCACCAAGCTTGGTGTCAATATTGTGCTTATTGACAGTGCCAAACTTTACAACCTTTGACTCCCACTTATTTCATAAATATGGTGAACTAAGGCTTTTGAACCCTCCCTTTTTACTAGCACCCCTCGCGTGCCTATGCCTTCAACCCACAACCTTCCGAATTGAGTGTTACGCACATCTACCTCCACCCCACAACCTTTGTGCACCTCTACACCCCCCACAACTTGCTCCTATTTGCATTTTGCAAGAGTGTGGTGACGCACTCCCAAGTTCCTAGTTAGACTCAAGGTGGGCTTAAGTTGTTCAAACTTCAGAATTGTGAGGAACTAAGGGCACGCTCCTAGCTCTTAGCACTAAAAGGGGTAGAGGGGTGTGTTGAAGCTTCAGAATGGGACTAGGAAGAGCGACAAGTTTTACTTACTTACTCAAACCTACATCAAACCAACCAACAAGTTGGTTAGTTCTCTTTTTGGAGCACTTTTAGTGCTAGGACAAGCCATGGGCAACTCTGGATTCACAAGACTCACCACGGCCCAGACTCGGGGGAAGCCACCACCTTCCCCCATATAGTATAGTTTGTGCTTGTCCGCAGCACCTACATCCGAATGGTTTTTTGTCCCGGGACTCCCAAGGAGGAGTCCCGAAATTGTCTCGGTTTGGAATCCTGGGACTTTGCGAGGTCATAACTCTTTGCTCAGACCTCTGATTTGGGTGAGGTCTAAAGCAAACTTGTAGCTCTCCTCAAGAGCTTTCCAATGGTGTGTTACACTCTAACTGCACGCATTGGAATCGAGTCGATTTCTGACTTTTAATGGTCAAGAGTCAAACTGCCAATTTGACTCCCGGCCTTTCTTTTTGCCATAACTTGTGCTGCAAATTCCAAATGGCCCATGCAAGCCCATTTTCAACATCTACACTTTGATAGCTTTTTAATGATATAAATAACATCACAATGCGAGGTGTTTTGACCCCTATAATCGAACCTTGAAGTTTCGGGAGTCCCGGAGGACTCCCAAGTCCCCATTTCGGGAGTGTGAGTTTCATCCTCACATTATCTCAAAGTAGGGTTGCGACATGTGGTGGCTTGTGTAGGAGTTTTGAATGTGAAGCCCTATGTAATGCCTCAAGACGAAGGTCGAGAAGGGGTAATGCACCCTGTCAGGGGTTTGCAAGGTCTCGATTCTTGTTATTTTCCCACACATGCCCAGAGCTATGTAGCTTCGGGTTTTTTGGTTTATGTCGATGCCTCCGGTGTTATCACTAGACGTCATGGCAACCCTACAACCAAACTCCCCTTTCCGCCTTGCTCGAAATAGTCGAGCTCTAGATGCGATGGTGAAAGTAAAAGCCCCAATAACATTACCGGGGCTTTGAGAACCTGAGCCACCACAAACACCTTTGATGATGTCATCGAGGGGTGCAACAAGCTCTCGACTCGCCTTAGAAGGCGTGCAAGCTTGGAGTTACATAGCTTCGAACTTTTTGGCAATGGTGAATCTTACGGCAAAGTTTCTGGGTCCTCTAAAGGTAGCCAAACCCTTGAGCATGGCATTGAGCTCAAATGTCCACTTGCCTCCCCTAAATCGAAGCAAGGGCCCTTCCTTGTCTTCCTCCTTGGCACAAAAAATCCAAGTTGGTGCAAGCTTGTTTGCTCTTAGAGCTCATCCTTGCTCTCCCTTGGACCTCAAAAACAAAAACCCATCCCCTTAACTACACCAAATTCCACCTCTTCCCCCCATAACTTGTTTGAAACCCTAGGATCCCCTTATGCCTAACCTAATTTCCCTTTTCGTTCGTGTGATGATCTTAAGAAGGGTTGTTCTTCTTGGCAATGAATGGGTAAAATCTAAGGGGGGTGACGCACCCCCAAACTCCTTGATGGATTCAACTATGAGTCCAAAGGGAGAAAACAATGGAAGGATAAGGAGTTAGGGCACCCTCCTTAGCTTGCAACACTTTGAGGGTAGAGGGGCGTGCTGGAACTCTGGGATGGGGATTAGGAGAAGTGACAACTAAGTCAATTACTCACACGAACCTGCACAAACCAAACAATAAGTTGGTCAGTGCTTAGTTGGAGCACTTTTAGTGCACGAATGAACCACGAGCAAACACGGATTCACAAGACTCACCATGGCCCGAACTTTTAGTGGTCAGGAATCAAATTGGCACTTTGACTCCTAACCCTTCTTTTGGCCATAACTTATGTTTTAAGTACCCAAATGGATCATGCGAGCCCATTTTAGACATCTACGTTTTAAGATCTTTTTCAGTGGTATAAAGAACTTTTTAATCCAATGAGTTTTGACCTTTATAATTGCCCTTTGAAGATTTGGGAATCCATCAAGACTCCAACTCCCAAAGTGGGAGCCCACTTAAGAGTGTGTGGGTTCATTCCCTCACAATCTCCTACATCCCCGGGAGCATGAAATGTGACTCCTCGGTTTCACTCTTGGCCTACACCTTTGCAAACCCTTGCCTTGATCGCGAGCCCAAGTTGGGGTTACGACAAAATATTCGTTAGTTAGTCCTTCCATCCTAAACATTATTGTAGTAATAAGGAACTATAAGTTAGATATTTGAATCAAAAGGTCTTTGAGTATTCCCATGGGTTGGAAGCACTATTGATCCACCATCTTTACTTGGAAAGGTGAAGGCTACATCCCTTACAATCTTAACTACATTTAAAGAAAATATGCAATAATTTTCATTCCCAAACCCCCATCAATTAGGGTATTTGTCACATTATAGCCTGCCACCTCAACATCATAAGCATCTAAACATTCAAGGAGGTAGCCTAGAAAAGTTCCATTTCTTTTTTACCTTGTGGTTATTCTTTCAAAGGCAAAAAAACATGGTGAGCTAAGTAGTTGCCCAATTCCGGGGGTAATTTTAATAATTGTCCAAATGATACAATCACCTTAGTGTCTAACCATTGTTGGCTATTGGCTTGTGTAGGCTTCGTCAGGTTGTTAGGTGCACCCTCCGATTGCTAGGTAGGGAGTGGGAGCCTAATAATTAAGGTGGGAAGGGTTAAATGTTGTTGTGATTTGCCATTGATACACTAGGGCAACCAAGTGGTCCTCCTCAATAAGAGGCAATCCTCCAAACAAGCCTTTTAACCCAGTGTCACCTAGGCCAAAAGTGTCCAAGAACTCATCTTCTAGGGGTGGTAAGTTCTTTCCCTTGACCTAATTGTCCACCATGTTTTGTACTAAGTACGGGGTCCCATCTGCTTGGAGAAGGGTCGGCACTTCTTCTCCTATCCCTTCTTGTAGTTATTGGCAGAAAGTCATCATCTCTAGGCCCAACTTTTGGTCTTCATGCCATTGTGTCAGTATAGAGGAACTGGGAGATGACCAATTTGTGTTGGCACAAGTATTCCCTCGCTTGACTGTAACTAACTTCTGGTGGTCACTACCACTATTGGTTCCCTAGGGTTCTCCTCCTTTCCCCCTAGGTTAGTCTGCATGGTGACAAAATTAGTGCTCACAACCCCCCTTGGGTTTGGGCTAGGGAAAACAACCCCCTCCTTCAACCTAGGTTGGTTAGGGCACACATTTTTCATGTGCCTCAATTGGCCACATGAAAAACATTTAACCATGCTTGGGTCTAGTCTCTATCTACCAAAGTTTCCTTGGGTGGGAGGTAGGTAAGGTGGTAGAGGTGCAGGGTTATTCCCTTATTGAATTAGATAGGGTGGTGGAGGGTTGACTATTAATTGGATATGATAGGATGAGGTTTGGTTGGGGTAAAGAGTAGGGTTACTAAAATAAGGTTGTTGGGCATAGACAGGGGGAGGTGGTACAATAGGTTGTGATTGTGCATACATTGGGATGGTGGGTGAGGACGAAGGATAGCCCCCTTGTGGCTGTACTTGGTTTGCCTAGGAGGGAGGGCTTCTCCAAATTGCCTTAATATGGCATTTATCTGCATGCTTCTATACTATGGTTAGATCTCTAACATATATGGCACCAAATTCACTTGATGTTTTTGTAATCAATTAGTAAATGCCCCTCCTACTTGCAATACACGTAGTAGACTTGGTTTTGGAATGTGTCAGTTGTAGGTAATTCCATGGTAGTTCAGATATTTTCCTCCAAGGCTTTTTGTTCCTCCTAAAGTCTCAATCGAATTTCCACAAGCAATAACTTCTCCTCTTCCGTTACCTTCTCCTCACCTCTTTTGGCTTGTTCCCTCTCCTTGGCCTTTTTTTTTCTTATCTTTCTGAGGTTTAATGTCCTCTTCTAATGAGGATTCTGAAGAGGACGTGGACAAGGAAAAAAATGAAGTAGAGTTTCAATGTTTCTTTCTGGTCTTAGATTTATTGTTCATCATGTCATCTTTTACTTGTTTAGCTAATTCTATAGCTTCCTCTAGGGTACGTCTTGGCATACTTGCCATGAGAATCTTTAGCCTCTTTCGCAAACCAAATCAGAATGCTTCCTTCAAAAATGAGTCCTGTGTTCAAGGAGAAGCAAGAACGCTATTGAGCTTGGTCAACCGTTCGTAATAAACTTTCACATCTTCTTCACGTCCCATGCGGATGGCACACATCTTTTGGTAAATTCGTTCATCTATTTTGATTTTCTGATACCTCCTCCATTTTCAACTCCTCCCAAGTATTCACAGGAAAATTACTTTCATATCTTGAATACCAATCAAATGTATCCCCCTTTAACATATAAGGGAATAATTTCAATTGGTCTTCTTCTATTTGCTCCCCATTTGCCCAACAAGTTCTTTCAAATAATTGCACATGGGAATTGAAATCCCCTCCCTCCTTATATTTGACCCATTCCATTTTCTTTCAAGGCTAACCACCCATCCCTACATGTGGATAATATTGGAAAGTTGGGGTGGTTATGGAAGATGGGTGGAATCCAATTGGGGTACTAGCCATGGGGTATTGAGTGGTTACTCCTTGAGCAGATTTGACTATGGAAGGTTGTTAAACAAGTTGGTGAGGGGTAGTGTTTTTAGGCAATACCTCCATTTGTGGTGCATACATTGAAGTTGTTGGCATTTGTGTCTATGTGCCTCAAATTGGTATATATTGTCTCCAATTACTCCTCCTTGGGGTGGGCAACATTTCATTAGTGGGGTGAATGTCACCAATGGCCACATGTAGGAGCTCCTCCTTTTTAACTTCTAAGCCCCCTTCTAGTATTGCCCCACTTGCTACCTCCCTTACACGTTGCCTATGTTCTTTTCCCCAAAGTTGTGCCTTTTGACTTATTCCCCGAACATTGTCTCATCCATCACCAATTGTCAACCCCCTTAGTTAGGAAATTCTACAACCTTGGTTTAATTCAAAGCCATGACAACTTTGTTCATCCCCCTACCTTTTTCGATCTGGAACATTAGTAACATTATGATTCTTCATGGTTATTTGACCTATTAAAGATATGATTATATGTTGTATGGCCAATCTTCCTAACTAAATTAACATATATGTGACTCAAGGAGAAATAATGGTGTTCCCTAGCATGATCGCCAAAAAAATGTTAAACGCAAATTTAGTGCACTTCTAACACCTTTTATTGGGTCCTTTCCCCTTACCCCTTTAGATATGGTCAAAGGAGGGAATCATCGGTTACAACTTAGCTTCTACTTCCCTTAATTTTTAATTCTACCCTCATAGCTTCCCCTAATTCCCAAGCAACTCCTAACCTTCTTCTATAACCTTCCTTTTCTTTCCCCCTTTCCCTCTTCTTAGTTAAATTTCCTATTTGTTGCAACCCACTGCCCCTTCCTTTTTCTTTCAAGCTCTTTTATATTTTTTCGTTTTCTTGATTTTCGTTTCCCTTCTCTTGGCTACTATGGACAGTGAACCTCCCTATCTTCTACCAATTCTTTTTTTTAACTCATTATCCAACAACCCTAATCTAGTCATGCATCTTCTTCTCTCTACATTAATGATCATACAATCCAACAAGCTCTTGTAACCACATTCATCACACCTTCAAGAAACATGAATGATACATTGCTCAAAGGTTATAAGAGTTCCAATCTTGTTCCTAACTTTCTCTTAATCCTAACCTTCCTTTGGTCCCTCCCTTACCACATTTCTTAGCTCTATAATTATCAACACTTCATAAAAAGCTCCTCACACACAATTATTTTTTCACAACCGTTTTTAAAAAAAAAAGGCAACCCCTTTCTTCAACCTAGTTTTACCATAACCCCCCCCCCCTCCTAAAATTAGTTCCATATCTTCCTTTTTTACTCTTATTTTTCAACTTTAATAACGAGTTCAAATATTTCTTTTCCTAACCTTCCCATTTGCCTCCAGCTATCATGCATCATGAGCACTTCCCCTTGAACAATCGCCACCCCCCACCACTTGAAGTTCTTGCCCCCACTTCTTAGAACACATGTTGATTGGATTGCATTTTGAGGAGCTTGTTTCTTCATGATAATCCAACCTCCTTCCTTTCCCACCTCTCTCGACCTCTCATGATGCCCATGACACCACCTCCCCATCCTTACAATGACATCATCATTCCTTCCTTTTCACACTCCTTTGTGTTTCACACACTTGGGAAAAAGGAACAAAAATCAACAACCACCCTCACGCTCTCTCACAATTTCAAAGAGACACCATCCTCACGTTCCTGACCTAACTTTAATTGCTAGAAGGGTTTAAGAAATTCACACTTTTCCCTTATTCGGACCTTCTTATCCAGGAACCTTACCTTAATTAGACTAGGATAAGGCATCCATTATTATTGTAATCCAACCCACCTACCCCCTTCCTTAACTTAACTAGGCCATTGACCCATCTAGTTTTGTAAGGATAAGGTCAAGCTACTAACCTAACCCCT
>Ga0116231_10012428_pt1 | contig 12516 bp, 4 predicted proteins | sample S1TSphgellanicum_2_FD_89695 | JGI IMG/M metagenome (GOLD analysis project Ga0116231, IMG submission 89695) | Host-associated microbial communities from peat moss isolated from Minnesota, USA - S1T2_Fd - Sphagnum magellanicum MG | ecosystem: Host-associated > Plants > Peat moss > Unclassified... | reverse complement strand
TTTTTTTTTTTTTTTTTTTTTTTTTTTTTTTTTTTTTTTTTTTTTTTTTTTTTTTTTTTTTTTTTTTTTTTTTTTTTTTTTTTTTTTTTTTTTTTTTTTTTTTTTTTGTTTTTTTTTTTTTTTCAATTTTGTGATTTGACCTAGGTGGTTGATTATCTATTTTGTGATTTAGCCATATTTGATTACTACCAAAATATGAATGCTACAAATTTAAAACATTCTTATATATTTTTGGCTACCTATTTGAACCACGTATTTAAAATTTGATGACTTTTTAAATGTTTCTTAAATTTTCTTTTTGAATGTTTTGGTGATTAATTATTTTTCAAAAACATCGGTGAATTTGTGACAAGATGTTTTTTTTTTTTGAAATTTCACATAAAAAGAATTATTGGTCCAAATCCTTTTGTATAGGGAAGAATTGGAGTAGGAATTGGGCATAAATATTTAGCTTGACCCAATCTCAAGTATAATGTGTGGAAATGATGGATGCTCATGTTTTATAGAAGTGCTTGCATTTGGATGAGAATTTTTTTATTTTGTAAGGGAAATTTTTTGTTTGAATTTTATTATTTAAATCATCATTTAATCACACTAATTGTTTGTCTAATATATCATAACTCCAATGGAAATATTGACGCCAATTGATTTGGTATCATTGTGATTTCTTATTGTTAAATCCAAAAGTTAATGCCCATTAAAAGAATAGAATCATATAAACGTTTGTTTCATTTAGCTAATTCAACACTTTTAACAATCTTTTCTTTCAAAATGAAGACCTATCTAGATATTAATGCAAAAAAATGATTTAATTTAAAAAATTTCAAGTAACCTTTAAAACATCACTATTCATAACCCACCCCATAACCTTGCACCCATTTTTAAATAATGATTTAAGCATAAGTTTTATTTTTATAAAATCAACTAAACGTCAATGGGTTATAACATGTACTTGGATGAATCAAGTATATTTTTACTTGGTTTTTAACTTTCCATGACACTCTTACGTCTTATGTAAATTCATCAATGGTTGAAAGAAATAAACATTTCATATGAGGTGGGATTCTATGTCAACATTAATTCAAAATGTTTAGCAACATCACATAATTTGATGAAAGTAATAATGAATGTACATATAATAAATAATTTTCTGAAACCATTAATAAAACTCAAGAACGAGTTATGAAAACTAACAAATGTGATATTTTTGGCTTAGAATATATTCATTCATTATGATGAGCCAATGTAACATGCACATGGGCTAAAGTGGTTGTGAAAACAAATACAAAAGTGATGATTAAATCACGAAAAAGTTTAGTACTATGGTGCATCAACTTAGATAATCCCCATCCATTTCTACATGGACATTTGTAACATGTACATGTTGGCTACTATTATGAAGGTAATAACAAAAATGATTAAAAGTTTGCACAAAGACACAAAAAAAAACAATTTTTTTAATTAAATTTCACTTGTAAGTCTAGGCACCTATGATATGTACATAAGCATGATATGTTATATCCACAATATATGTTGTAATGTGAATAAATTGATATATGTCACTAAAAAAAATGATTAACACATGTGGCACAACCACTAGATTTGTGAATGAAAAAATGTATGATATGTGCCACACGCATTAATTTATTTATTCTTGTGATTGTCTATTGCACTCCCCTAATTCTCAAATTGTTATGGACATCACTTTCACATGATGAATGGAGTTCATTCATATCAATGTTCATTCATGATTCATAATTAATTTTTAATTAATTTTTAGTTAATTTTCAATTCGTTTTCAATTTACCTTTAATTCACCTTTAGTTTTTCCAGCTTTTCTAATTCATTTCTAGTGAACTTTTAGTTGATTTACAATAAACTCCTAGTTCATTCTTAATTAATTAGTATTTAACTTGTAGTTCATTTGTAATTAAGAAGTTTCTTTAAAAACTTCCCTAGTCGGTGGGCATATGAAAACCTCAATGGAAGCTTTTTTGAGTTAGGTCCTCAGAGGGGTATAAATAAAGATAGGACCCCTATTATGTTCAATAGTAGTTTGAAGTACAATCTTACACCATGGCCTTGTTCTATTTTTTTTGTGATTACATTTACTTTTTTTAATAACAATAAAAATTTGGATTTAAACTTAGACATATCCTTTCATCATATGTTATAATTTTTGTGCCCATGACAATAACTTGGAAAATCTTTTTTTGCACAACTATTCATTCAACTCATGTATCAAAGATATAGTTTTAAATGACCTTATGGGCATTTTTGCCAATGATCCTTGAGCTATTTTTTGATGGCATTCTAAATTTGGAATGGATACAAACCCATTTGTTTTGTCCAAGGCACACTTGCCCTTGGAAAGGAGCTTCATATGTTTCATCATACAAGCCATTGATCCTTTGTAACAATGAATAAGTTTCAAGTAGTACTTGCATATCAATTTTGACCTTATTGGTGACTGGTCCAATTTTATCCATTGTAAGAAATCTACAAATTTCACAAATGCTATGTGAATGGAAAAACATTATGTTACTTGACTTCAACACCAATGTGGTTCATTCTTTGGATGGTAGTTGCAATATACAATTGTGATTCCAATATGCATGGTGATTAAAGAACATTTATTTGTTACACCTTGCATGTAATACACAATATTATTCACCTTTCATTGAACAACATATTAACAATAACATGGTGTTATATTTGAAATTTGAAAGGGGGTACATGCTCAAATCTATACACATGCCCAAGAAATTTTCATGTGACTAGGCACTATAGATTTCCCATTACTAGCCCCATGTTCCATACTTAAAATAAGTTCAAATTTTAAAATGTAATTTTGGTCTACACCAAATTTTTAACACTTCATATCACCATTATTATCTTGCAAGAATTTGCATAACCTAGGTTGGCCAAAACTTACTTCACTTGAATTCTAACCTTTCCCACACCCTAAATTAAGGTCTCATCCAACAACAAAACACCACCATTATTAACCTCCCTGAAACAATCAAATCCTTCTTCAATCACACCGTATCTTCAACAATTATGTTTATTCCAAAATCTATCTAGACATTATCTCATTTTCAATGTCAAAAAAATCCTACCAAGTTACTCCTCATGGCATTGTTGATTTACCAAACAAACCAAATCCTTAAAAACATTTCTTCCGACTTTACTTTTTTTTTCCTTTTCCATTTATGTAAAATTTGCCTTACTTTCATTGTTGGACTTCTTGAAGCACTACTAGGGACTCACTTGCTCCTATTGTAATTACAATGTAGCATCTAGCAAAACTTGCTCTTACTAATTTTTCTCAAAGGAAATAAAACAGCTCTTATGCTAATTTATTGTAGTTATTTGCCTTGGCTATGGTTTATTCACTAGCTAATTAACTTGAGGATATTCAATGGCTAGCTAACTTGTAGTTGTTTGTGGGTTCATCAACTCATGATTGCTTACCAACATGTTGGTTTATAGTTGCTTGCTAGTTTGTTGGATTGCATTACTTGTTAGGTGCTTACTAGTTGGTGGCTACTTGATGGTTTTGCTTGTAACTATTTGTTGGGTGGCTTGCTTGTAGCTTGAAAGAAAACATGAAAAACAAATGTTCATGGGAGGTCAGAAGGAAACAATAAGGGGAAGATGTGGTTACAACTTGAAGGGTACATGTTAAAGGAGGATGGGTGCAAAGTTACAATTTTCAAGGGTTCAATGTAGCCAAAGTGGTGATTAGTCATAGGAAAATGTAGATATAGTGGCTATAAATAGTTCACATCAAGGGGTTAAGTACTAGCCTTCAAGATCCAACAAATTACCAAATATGTGGATAAAGAAAATAAAAAATAAAAGGGAGATGCAACTACTTTGAATATATAAACAAATAAAAAGAAGAATTGTTATGAAAGCATATTTAGAGTTCTACCCACTTGTGATAATTTTCCTACAACATATATGACCACCTAGGACATCTATTAATGTTACCACCTATTGTAACAAACAATCTTATGAGGTTTACTTGGAATTCTTGCATCCACAATAATCCTACCTTGCAACATAATTGTTGTTCAGTACAAGTTGGTACTCTCACAAAAGAAAGAAATAACAAAAAAAATAAAAATAAACCAATGAAGAAGAAAGACAAATAAACAAACAAAGGGGGGTCCAAGGGTACCTTGGATAGCCTTGTTATTACCTCGTGTACCTCTTATTGGGTATGCCATGACAATGGTAGCCTACCTCCCTATGTCTCTACTTCTTCTACTACAAACACTACCATTTTTACACCAAGAAAATAACATACATACACACATGGAATTTTTTTTGAAATCTCAATGCAAAACCATAAGTCCTTTGTTGTTTCCAAAAGTTCTTCAAGTACAAAAAAGAAAACGCATACACCATCTACTATGGTAAAATGAAAGAAAGGATAGAATGGGAAAATGTCCTTTCCCAAACTAAACTTAGACTTCCTTTTAGGCCCAAGTCCCCGCAGCTTATCTCTCTTGTAAATTAGCTAGTTTCTCCAAATTTTCCCCTAGGTCCTACTTTTTAGTGGCAACTATATGGCCAACTAACACCTTCTAAAAACTAACTAGAATTAGTTAATGTCACCTTCCCAAGGGGATAGTAAGTGAACTTAGTATTATTAATTTTTTTAAGTTATTAGGCTATCCTACTAGAATTATTTTTTAAACTAAAAGATAAGTAGAATTTATCTTTTAATATAAATTGACAATTATCTTTAATAAGGTTTAGACAAATTTGACAATAAACCAATATTGAATAAAAATCTTTAATCCTTCTTCATTTTTTAGTAATACACACCAAAAATCAAATATAAATATCTAGATATTACACCTTTTGATTGTGGTTCAGTATAATCAACATTAGTGGACATCATATTCAAATTTAATTTGATTATAATATTTCAATGCATATTACATTGGATTTAAGAATCTATTCCAAGAAACAACAAATCAACAATTTCAACTTATTTAATAATACCAATTTGCATTGATTAAAAGTTACGCAATTTCAAATGTTTTCTACAAGTATCCTTGTGTGTTTATACTTTGCTCAAGTGGCACTAAAAAGGACTCAACTAGTAAGGTATAACAAGGAGTTTGAAATTCAAAGTGCACATTGCTCACTTGTTCTAAAATGGGAAGGGTGAAAATTAAAGTTGAATTTTTTAATATTAAGTTTTATTTTTAAAATCATTATTTGGGCCTTGGATTGGTGTGAATACTTCATTATGTTCTTGTGTTTGTAAGGTGTTGTGCACATAAGACAAGATGAAATGGTATCATACAATGACAATAATTGGTTTAATAATCATGCATAATCTAGTTATGATGGGTGTGTTACAATTGCTTTTGGGGATTGAGGGGGGGATGGAGTAATGAGGCTTTTATTTGTAAACTCCCAAATGAAAAATAAACATGAAATTTAAGATTTCACATTGAAAATATTTTAAAACATATAGTTGAAGGAGTACCATAGATAGTAGTCTTTTTGGAGGTCTAGATAATAGTACATTGTCTAATTTGTGATTTTTTTAGCTACATTAAATTAATATTTGTGATGAAAATTCAAGGGTATTAATGATCATGAACTAGATCCATCTTGTGAATAGTGATTTTTAAAACCATAAGCATGTGCAAAATAGGTTGTTGTGAGTGTGCAATTTAGGATAAGGAATTTCATTACATTGCTTAATATTTTGAATGAAAAGGAGGTTATTATACCATGTGTGATATAAAACATTGGAAGATAGGGGGTGTGCACTTGTGCACCATGGATCAACAATTTGAAGAGTTGTGGTTTATATTTCAACTTGTGAATGTTATGGAATGAAATGTCAAAATCAATATTTCATTACAAGTCCTTTGAATTTGAATGTTGATCCACCATAGCTCAAGTTGAAGGATGTAATGGGTAGTAACTTCATAGAAATCTAATACACATATGAAAGACTAAGTAAAAACTAATGAGTTTTTGCTTCCTTTGATATTAAAATATTAGATTTCAAGTTGAATTCCATACATGTGAATTGTCGAATTGTGATATTTTTTCTTAACATCCCATAATTTTTCACAAGACTTTTTCAATGTGGAAATAACTTGCATGTTGAAAGTGTACTACCCCTTGGGGGAACATTAAACGTTCAAGTTCTACATTATTTGCATCAAACAAGGTGTTGTTTGGGGGGTATTGGGTGAGGGCCACATTGAAAGATTGTGATGTCTTTTTTTTAATCAAACAAATATTGCACAAGGAATGAGCATATGAATAAACAAACAACTCGAGACTCACTAATAAATATTCCCTAATGAATAGAATCCAATTTCATTTCGTATAGTTCTTTTCAAAAACAACTACAACTAGATATAAAAAAGAAAATTACCAAGGATGTTAAGCACAAAAGTTTGCCATCATTTAGAGGTGTTGTTTTTAGTCCATATATGGTGGTGCATAAAAGGAGCACCTTGAAGCACATTAAGGCAATTATAATTCATAAACTTATCAACATAAGGGTGTCCATTTTGCGAGGCAACAAAGCAACAACAACTTTTAACCAACACATCAATATCTTGTGGGATGCATAAAATTATTTTTAACACCAATCAATGAATCCCATATTCATGTCACAAATTTCATTTTGTGTTAAACATATGGAAAACAATCTACCAATAATATTAATTGAACCTACTAACAATTAATACCTAACATATATATATATATATATATATATATATATATAGAGAGAGAGAGAGAGAGAGAGAGAGAGAGAGAGAAGATTAAAACATACTTTATATTAATTATATATAGGTTTTTAGAATATATAACCCTCTTGTAGAACTAATTAAATTATAATTTTCAGCAACTAATATATGGCACCTTATGTTTTTTCTCATGTATTTTTATGTTTAAAGAAAAGCAATCCCTTTGGGGTAGTAAACCTTCAACAATAAATCACAAGGATGAATTTGTGTTTTGCATGTGGTAGCCCATGGGCCATACAATTTACAAAATTATGAATCAAATTGGTCAAACACTGACCTTAATATAATTGGTCAAACTCAAACCCTAATTAAATTGGTGAAACTTTTCATAACGAATATTTTCCTTACACATGGCTAACATACAAAACCATGGTATTGTTGCTATTCACCTTAAACCTAACAAAATTTTGATTAAAAAAATTATGCTTCACATGTGGCAAACTATTGGTTGTACAATTGACAACTTATTTATGTGAACCCAAACCTTGAACCATATTACATATAATCTATGCACTACACATGGACAATCTTTGGCCATGAGATCTATAAATGTAAAGGTTTAATGATTGTGTGCCCCATGTATGGATCTTAATTTGTCGAAATTGGAGCACACAAATATGCATTGAATTATTTAAAATTTTAAATTACTAAAATTTGAAGATGTTGCCATTTGTCATGTAATGATTTATTCCTTGGAAAGTACACATGGTGTGATAAAAGCACTTACCAATATAATCACAAAAAAATTGCATGGATTAAGCTAGAGTGATAGGTAGTATGTGTCATGTTAACAAGTGACATTATATAACATAAACATGAAACTCATTCAACCATTGTTGTTTAATGTCATGATTTATGAAATTGCATTTCATGACTAACTTGTCATAGACAATTATAACATTTTTAATCACAAATGTAAGTTGCAACTAAACTAGCTATAAATTTGCACCTTTTTTAATGTGACTAGATAAAAGTTAAGGAGTTGCATTACGTTTATTTATACATGTTTGCGAATCATGTTGTCAAAGTTACAATAAGCTTCCATGAACTCCATTTTTAACAAAACTTTTTTAGATAATCTTTTAAATATCTATGTTATAAATGAATTATAAATATTAATGGATGAGACATGGACATTCATCGATAATTTCATCCCATGAACAAAAAGTTGAATTTATGAACAGTCATACAACATATATATTATTTCTTTGGTAAGTGTTACATAAAACTTCAAAATTATCTTATATTTTATGTTAAAATCAAAATAAACATGCCACATTTGTTATGTTTGAAAGTTTGTAGTGTTTTATAAGTTTGTGCATGTGGGGATGTACTACATTGTCATTGTATTAAATTTATAGTCTTTAAAATGATGAAAAGATAACCCAAGCCTAGATAATCCCTTATTTTTCAAGCACTTTCAATGGTGAAAAATGTTGGTTGATTATGTTCTTTTGTAATTTTTTAATAATACTTATTCTCATAAAATGGCTTGCATAATTGATTTCAGGAAATTTTATAAATAATATTACATTACATATATATTTGTATAGTTTGTCACAAAACCTATCCTTCCTTTTCCTCAATTTTTTTTCAATATCATAAAATTTCAATAGAATTTGTGCAAAAATCGTAAAACAATATGTTTGTGCAAAATTTGTGGGCTTCAAAGTGTAAAAATGGCACTATATATATATATATATATATAATGTGTATTTTCTACTTATGTTGTTTTGATGTGAAGTATGTATGATTCACATTTTAATTAAAGATCCATGCAATTATTGTGATGTAATTTTGCATAAAATTATGTGATTTTTGTGTACAATACATGAACATTCATATATGTCATTCAAAAACAATGTTCATCAATTTGAGTATTTAAAATATTCAATACATACAAATATTGTTCATATTAACATGGCATGTAATATATGCAATTTTTGTATGAACTTATGAAAACCAGATTTTGCATGAAATTTCTATGAAGCTTAGTAAGTTTGTGATCTTTTGATCAAAATGCAATCTTTACACATGGTGTATGTGGCTATCATTAGTTTTTCTTTTAAGATGTTTGTTATGTTCATTTAAAAAGCTTTTGATGGAAGAAATAAGCCATAATTTAAAAGTATTATTTTTACTTGATCTTTTTTTCATTTATGAATAGTGATTCTACATTCAAAAAATGTCATATTTCAATTGGTTTCTCCTTCATATGATCAAAACAATGCATACAATATTCCAAGCATTCTTCTTTCCAAGTTATTTGTTATGCATTCATTATTTTTAAACCAAAAAAATACATTTTATAACCATTTTAATGGTTTTAGATTGTTACATTAAATTCGAGTTAATTTGATAATCAATGATATTTTAAAATTAATTCCAAAAATATATATCTACCATCTTGGTGGTCAACAACAATGGTGAATTCCTCCTTGTCAATTAAATTAATTATTATTTGATGGAAAAAAATTATTAATTCACCTTTCATTCAATGATTATTGTCCTAAATGATATCAATTGATTCCAACATAAATTAAAGACAAATATAAAAAATTGAAATTATTAATTAAATAAAAAATCAAATGTGTATAATTACCTTGTTCATTAACAAATTTTACATATTCCCATTCACTTTTCTTCCATAATGAATACAAAAGTTAAAAAGTTCCTCAATTGATTGATTTTATGAAAAAATATGCATGTTTTCATGACTAAATAAAAATGAATGTTACAACCTATTTCTTTTAATACGATCATTTTTTTTTTGAAATACACCTCTGTAATATATATATTTTTCACCTTCATGTTCATGATCCATATTCTAATTTGTTTTATGTTATGGATAAAGGACATAATATGTGTGTTTTGTTTGTTCGTCTTATTGTATTGATATGTGATTTAGTTTTATATTTAAATGTACTATTTTAAAATTTAAAAAGATTCCGATGCCATCAATAGTTTTGTATCACTCCATAATTATGGAAAATAATTACCTACATGTATCTAATGAGGGATCGACATACACACTCTTGCAATAGAAACTTATTAATGAAAGCACTTTGAGATTTGTGCTAAGGTCAATAATTGCTTACTTTGTTACTATTAAACCTTGATCTTTCCTTGAATATGTTCCCATAAAAGACCACAAGTTCTTTGGCTTCACTTTCCAATTTTCCCAAGCTACTTTAATAGCAACCAATTATCTTTTGGACATATAACCAATGTAGTAATGTAGGAGTAATGCAAACCTTTGGTTGGCATTGAAGTCATGAAGAAATCTATCATTCAAGCCTTATGATTGAATAAACAAAGACTTTCCATAAAGCTTTATGATGCTTATGAAGTTGAAGGGACAATTCATACATGTTTGGTTCGTGTCAATCTTTTCTTTTCACATGTTTTGGTCTTTCAAACTAAACCCCCCAAAAAGAAAACACCATCTTTTGTAAAACTCATATTGTACGCTAAAATGTGGTGGAGTGAAATCTTGATGAAATGAAGACCTATTGGATGAAAAGGGATCCGTGCAACCAAAAGCAGAAGGTGACAAGGGAGAGGATAGTTGATGGTTTTTTCTATTTTTTTGTTTTTATGAGTGTGTGTAATTGTTTGATGCAAGTAATAACATGGAAGGAATTTGTGGTGAGCATTGTGAGTAGTGTTCAAGATGACATGTGAGCTGATCTTTTGGCTTTGTGTTTTTTATGGTCTTTTGGCAATGGCAAAATTAGTGGAAGGATTGATGGTGGAATATGAGGAAGGAGTGCAAAAAGGAGAGGATAAAAGATTGGATGTTGTAAGAACCGAGTACCTTGTTTTCTACTTTAGAGTTGTGAATCATAAAAGTTGTTATTATAGATATTATACATCATTTTGTTGTTTGGGTTGTTGAGAAGAATGCCCATAGCCAAGATGAAACTTAGATCTTGTTGACTCATTTCTTTTTTCAATGTGTTTTGAGTCAATAGGTCAAGAAATTGTAAAACAAGAAGACATGATGAATGATGCAATTTTGGTCAAGATGATGAAAATCCATAGGGGACAAAGAAAGGTTTGTCAAAATAAAGCATCATTGAGGGATTAGTGGGGAATGGTAGTTTGGGATATTCAAAGTTTATTTGTTTGGGGAAAGAGATTCATGCAAAGGGAATTCTAGGAGAGTTTTATGACTTCAACTTGGGAGTCAAGGGATCGCATTGAGAAGTACTTGTAGTTAAAATCCTATTATCAAAAAAATTTAAGAAATTGGTTGGTTTGAAAGGGGTTGAAAAGAGTAAACTTTGCTTACAATGATGCCAAGTGAAACACCAATAACCTTAAGAAAGTGCTCTAGAATGATCTAATCCACCATATTGATAAAATTTTACATTTTTTGATAATCTAACACTTGTGACTAAGTATCGGAAGACTTGTTGGCTACAATCCATGAATGTATGGCAACACTAAAACAAGATGCTAGTGTTGCTTTGTAATGTTGTTTGGTGGATTATTTCAAGTTTTAGAGTTGTTGATAATTTTAAGTGAATTAATGTTGCATGATCATATAATAACACACAACCTCATTTTTCATTATAATATGACATCAACATTGTTAGATGGAACAATGGATACACAACCCAATATTCTTTAACTAGTATAATATCCTTTAAGGTTTAACTTTTGCATATACAAGGTAAAACATAGTGTTAACTCATTATAAAATCTTCCATATTTTGCATCACTCCATGAATGTAATGTTATTTCCCTTATGCTATCATGGCTCATACTTACTTCACACATGAAGTTGATGAACAACAATGTATGGCCCATCTCCAAACATCTTGAGTTGGACGAAGAACAATGTTTTTTGGGAACAATGTTTTCGACTATAACTTGGACTCTCCTAAGAAAGTTCAATCTCACAAGGTCATGAGTGAAGATATAAACAACCAATGTTCAATTATCTGACATGGAACATGTTTGAGAAGCCCCAAATTCAATCTTTGACACTAGCACATCACATAATTCCCTTGTCAAGTTCTCAAGGTATCATGTATTGTGTAGTTCTTCATATCGTTTGTGGCATCTTACATCTTTTGCTGATGATTTGGTCGGCACTTCATTACACAATTGCACACCACAAGTATTATATGGTTTAACACTTTGTATGTGTGTATATCTTTCCCAAATACACACAACACAAGGTGTGAATCATGTTTATAACAAAACAATGTTCATTCTATAGCCAGACTTTCAAGTGCAAGTCTAGCTATAGATTGAACATTGTTTTATTTTTGTTTCTTATTTATGCTTGTGCATGTTCCGTTTTTTAAAAAATGCTTCACATGTTGGTTTTATGTTTTATAAGAGCACCTCCAATTTACAAAATTCATTAAAGGTTGTTTTTTTATAAAAAAAACACAATCTTTCATTTGTAATTTTCAAATTCTTCTTTTGCACACATACATGCAACATTTGGAAAACACCATGATGATGCAACATGGAGACATTGAACCAATGTTGATCAATTATTGCTTTATTTCAATAATAGGGCCGAATAGGGTTTGGGTTTAAGGGCTTAGGGTTTAAACCAATTGGTTATCACTTTCTCAAATACTCACCTTAAAAAGGATCAATTGTATTGCTTAGGTTGAGTAGGATATATATATATATATATATATATATATATATATATATATATATATATATATATATTTTTTTTTTTTTTTAT
>Ga0116231_10012427_pt1 | contig 12519 bp, 3 predicted proteins | sample S1TSphgellanicum_2_FD_89695 | JGI IMG/M metagenome (GOLD analysis project Ga0116231, IMG submission 89695) | Host-associated microbial communities from peat moss isolated from Minnesota, USA - S1T2_Fd - Sphagnum magellanicum MG | ecosystem: Host-associated > Plants > Peat moss > Unclassified... | reverse complement strand
TCGAGGCTATACTTGATGGTCAACATGTCCCCGAGGTAAAGGAACCCCAAATTGAGACTCCAATTAGCGAGCCCAAAATTCCTCCCACCTTTGAAGCTCAAGAAAAGGAACCTCCAACACTTGAGGAGCCATATGTGCCTTCAATTGAAATGCCACGAGGTGAGGATGTGACACCGAAATCTCTTGAAGAGGAGGAAGACACTCCAATCGCCAAGGAACATACCACTGACTCCATCCCAACACTTCATGAGCTCCCACAAGACATTGATACGGAGTCACCATGTGAAGTCCCAACGGAACAAAAGGTGGAACTTGAGGAAGCCAAACCAAGCTTGGAAGAGGTACCAACATCCGTGGAGCTTCCAATTAGGGATTCCATTCAAGAAACCGAAGGCGATGTTGGGCTCGAAACCTTGGTTGAAGGTGAAGATGACTTTGAGTTCACGGAACCCCAAATTGGCGGACCAATTACGAAGCCCCAAATTCCTGAAAAGTTTGAAGGTCAAGAGAAGGGGGCTCCCATAGTTGAAGAACCATATGTCCCATATACTGAAGAACCGCAGGATCAAGATGTGAAACGCACATCTATTGAGGAAAAGGAAGACACCTCAATCCCCACGGAAGATACAAGCGCTTCCATTCTAGGACTTCATGAACTTCCTGAGGACGGTGATGTGGAGGCACAATTTGAGGTCGAAGCAAGAAAGGAGGTCCAACCCGAGGAAGTGGAACCAAGTTTTGAAGAGGTACCAAGATCCTTGGAACTTCGAATTGCCCACCCCGTCGAGGAAATGCATGGCGATGTTGGAATCGAAGCTTTACATGAAGCTCCACATGTCTCTGAGGTAAAGGAACCCCAAATTGAGACTCCAATTACGGAGCCCCAAATTCCTCACACCTTTGAAGCTCAAGAAAAGGAACCTCCAACACTTGAGGAGCCATATGTGCCATCAATTGAAACACCACAAGGTGAGGATGTGACACCAACATCTCTTGAAGAGAAGGAAGAGACTCCAATCACTAAGGAACATACCATTGACTCCATCCGAACACTTCATGAGCTCCCACAGCACATTGATATGGAGTCATCATTTGAAGTCCCAAGAGAAAAAAACGTGGAACTTGAGGAAGCCAAACCAAGCTTGGAAGAGGTACCAACATCCGTGGAGCTTCCAATTAGCCATTCCATTGAAGAATCCGAAGGCGATGTTGGGCTCGAAACCTTGGTTGAAGGTCAAGATGACTTTGAGGTAAAGGAACCCGAAATTGGGGGTTCACTTACGGAGCCCCAAATTCTTCAAAAGTTTGAAGCTCAAGAGAAGGAGGCTCCCATAGTTGAAGAGCGAGATGTCCCTTCTACTGAACAACCACAGGATCAAGATGTGAAACCCACATCTATTGAGGAAAGGGAAGACAGCTCAATCCCCACGGAACACACAAGCGCTTCCATTCAAGGACTTCACGAACTTCCCCAGGACGGTGATGTGGAGGCACCATTTGAGGTCAAAGCAAGAAAGGAGGTCGGACCTGAGGAAGTGGAACCAAGTTTTGAAGAGGTACCAAGATTCTTGGACCTTCCAATTGCCCACCTTGTCGAGGAAACGCAGGGCAATGTTGGAATCGAAGCTTTACTTGATGGTCAACATCTCTCCAAGGTAAAGGAACCCCAAATTGAGACTCCAATTACGGAACCCCAAATTCTTCACAGCTTTGAAGTTCAAGACAAAGAACGTCCAACACTAGAAGAGCCATATGTCCCTTCTACTGAAACGCCACAAGGTGAGGATGTGAAACCCACATCTTTTGAAGAGGATGAAGAAACTCCAATCACCAATGAACATACAAGTGATTCCATTCAAACACTTCATGAACTTCCACAAGACATTGATACGGAGACACCATTTGAAGTCCTAACAGAAAAAAAGGTGGAACTTGAGGAGGCCAAACCAAGTTTGGAAGAGGTACCAACATCCTTGGACCTTCCAATTAGCCATTCCATTGAAGAAACTGAAGGCGATGTTGGTGTCGAAGCCTTGTTTGAAAATCAAGATGCCTTCGAGGTACAGGAGCCCCAAATTGAGGCTCCAATTATGGAGCCCCGAATTCTCGACAAGTTTGAAGCTCAAGAGAAAGAGGCTCTAACACTGGAAGAACTAGATTTCCGTTCTACTGAACAACTACAAGATCGAGGTATCAAACCCGCATCTATTGAAGAGGATGAACAAACTCCAATCGTCAAGAAAGACTTGAGCGCTCCCATTCACGGACTTCATGAACTTCCACAAGACAATGATGGAGAGGCGCCATTTGAGGTCCAAAGAAGAAAGGACATCGAACCCCAGGAAGTGGAACCAAGTTTTGAAGAGGTACCAAGATCTTGGGAATTTCCAATTAATGAACCTACTGAGGGAACCGAAGGCAATGTTGGAGTCGAAACCTTGCAAGAAGGTCAACATGTTTTTGAGGTAGACGAGCCCCAAATTGAGGCTCCAATTACAAAGCCCCAAATTCTTCCCAAGTTTGAAGCTCAAGACAAAAAGGGTCCAACACTTCAGGAACAATATGTCCTTTCTACTGGACAACCACAAGATGAAGATCTCAAACCCACATCTAGTGAGGAAGAGGAAAAAACTCCAATTGCCAAGGAAGATACAAGTGATCGCATTCAAACACTTGACCAACTTCCACAGGACAGTGACGTGGAGGCACCATTTGAAGTCCCAACTGAAAAGAAGGTCAAACCCAAGGAAGCGGAACCAAGTTTTGAAGAGGTACCAAGATCCTTGGAGCTTCCAATTAGTCACCCCATTGAGGAAACCCAAGGTGATGTTGGGGTCGAAACCTTCCCTAAAGGTCAAGATGTCTCCAAGGTAAAGGAGCCCCAAATTGAGGCTCCCATTATGGAGCCTCAAATTCCTCAAAAGTTTGAAGCTCAAAAGAAAGAGGCTCCAATAGTTGAAGAGCCATATGTCCTTTCTACTGAACAACTGCAAGATCAAGATGTCAAACCCACATCTATTCAGGAACAGGAAGAGACTCCAATAATCAAGGAAGACACGAGTGTTCCCATTCAAGGACTTCATGAACCTCCAAAAGACAGTGATGTAGAGGCACCATTTGAGGTCCCAACAAGAAAGGAGGTCGAACATGAGGAAGTGGAACCAAGTTTTGAAGAGGTACCGAGATCCTTGGAACTTCCTATTAGCCACCTCGTTGAAGAAACCCAAGGCGATGTTGGAGTCGAAGCCTTGCTTGAAGGTCAACATGTCTTCGAAGTAGAGGAGCCCCAAATTGAGGCTCCAATTACGAAGCCCCAAATTCCTCGCAACTTTGAAGTTCAAGACAAAGAAGGTCTAGCATTTCAAGAGCCATATGTCCTTTCTACTGAACAATCGCAAGTTCAAGATGTCAAACCCACTTCTATTGAGGAGGAGGAAGAGATTCCAATCTCCAAGGAGGATACGAGCGATCCCATTCAAACACTTTATGAACTTCCACAAGATAGTGATGTGGAGGCACCGTTTGATGTCCCAATAGAAAAGAAGGTCAAACCTGAAGAAGCGGAACCAAATTTTGAAGAAGTACCAAGATCCTTGGAGGTTCCAATTAACCACTCCATTGAGGAAACCCAAGGCCATGTTGGGGTTGAAGCCTTGCTTGAAGGTCAAGATGTCTCTAAGGTAAAGGAGCCCCAGATTGAGGCTCTAATTACGGAGCCCCAAATTCTTCACAAGTTTGAAGCTCAAGAGAAAGAGGCTCCATCACTTGAGGAGCCATATGTCCCTTCTCCTGAGCAACCACAAGATGAAGATGTCAAACCCACATCTATTGAAGAGGAGGAAGAGACTCCAATTGTCAAGGAAGAGATGAAGGCTCCCATTCAAACACTTGATGAACTTCCACAAGACGGTGATCTAGAGGCACCATTTGAGGTCCCAATAGAAAAGGAGGTCAAACCCAAGGAGGTGGAACCAAGTTTTGACGGGGTACCTAAATCCTTGGAGCTTCCAATTAGCCACCCCATTGAAGAAACCCAAGGCAACGTTGGAGTTGAAGCATTGCTCGAAGGTCAAGATGTGTTCAAGGTAGAGGAGCCCTCACTTGGGGCTCCAAGTATGGAGCCCCAAATTCTTCAACAGTTTGAAGCTCAAGACAAAGGGGCTTCAACATTTGAAGAGCCATATGTCCCTTCTATTGAACAACCACAAGATGAGGATGTCAAACCCACATCTATTGAAGAGGAAGAAGAAATTCCAATTGTCATAGAAGAAACGAACGCTCCCATTCAAGCACTTGGCGAACTTCCACAAGACGATGATTTAAAGGCACCATTTGTGGTCCCAACAGAAAAGGAGGTCAAACCTGAGGAAGTGGAACCAAGTTTTGAAGAGGTACCAAGATCCTTGGAGCTTCCAATTAGCCACCCCATTGAAGAAACCCAAGGCAATGTTGGAGTTGAAGCCTTGCTTGAAGGTCAAGATGTCTTTGAGGTAGAGGAGCCCCAAATTGAAGCTCCAATTACGGAGCCCCAAATTCTTCACAAGTTTGAAGCTCAAGACAAAGAGGGTCCAACACTTGAGGAGCCATATGTCCTTTCTATTAAACAACCACAAGATGAAGATGTCAAACCTACATATATTGAAGAGGAGGAAGAGACGAAGGCTCCCATTCAAACACTTGATGAGCTTCCACAAGAAGATGATGTAGAGGCACCATTTGAGGTCCCAACAAAAAAGGAAGTGGAACTCGAGGAAGTGGAACCAAGTTTTGAAGAAGTACCTAGATCCTTGGAACTTCCAATTAGCCACCCCATTGAGGAAACCCAAGGCGATGTTGGAGTCGAAGCCTTCCAAGAAGGTCAAGATGTCTTTGAGGTAGAGGAGCCTTTGATTGAGGCTCAAATTCTGGAGCCCCAAGTTCATGACTCTAATCTTCAAGATAGGAAGGAAGAAAAGACTCCAATTGTCAAGGAAGAGACGAGCGCTCCCATTCAAACACTTGACAAACTTCCACAACATGTGGACATAAAGGAACCATTTGAGACCCTAACAAAAAAGGAGGTGGAACCCAAGGAGGTGGATCCAAATTTCGAGGTATCAAGATTGTTGGAGCTTCCAATTAGCCAACCTATTGAAGAAACACAAAACGATGTTGGAATTGAAGCTTCGGTGGAAGGTCAAGATGTTTTGGAAGTAGAGGAGCCCCAAATTGAGCCTCCAATTACAGAGCCTAAAGTTTTTCAGGAATTTGAAACTCGAGACAAAAAGGCTCCAACATTTGTAGAACAAGGTATCCCTTCTATTGACGGAACATTTGAGGTCAAAATGGAGAAGGAGGTGGAAGCCAAGGAGGTGGAACTAGGTTTTGAAGAGGTACCAAGATCCTTGGAGCTTCCAATTAGCCCACCCATTGAAGAAACACAAGAGGATGTTGAAGCAAAAGGGTTTCAGTTGGTTGAGGATGCATCTCCATTGGAGAGTGTTCGATCAATATTGATACAACGAGCTACAAGTGTTGAAGGTGACAATTGGAGAACTTGGAAAAGAGAATTGGAGGCTAATGCAATGGGTAAGTTGTTTGTTTAAGAAAATTTAGCTCCTACTAAAGAAACTAAAAATGGTGACATCTTGGAAGGCCCATGGCTAGGAGTTGGGAGTGCATTATAAGAGTCAACAGTTTCAACAAAGGATCCTTATAACAATGATGAAAGTGAGGCACTTAATTATCTTTCATGTCAAAAATACCACATATATGTGGTTGGGAATGTCCACCTTATGTAATATGTGTCCTTGTGGTTTGCAAGTTTGGGTTGTTATTTTTATAACTATGTATTGTTAGAATTGAAGGTGGATGTGTATCAATGTAACATGGCAAGTTAATGCTTCTTACTAATTATGTTTTTTTTGTGTGTGTGTTTTCCAGAGGAAAGAATAGGTGCCAAGGAAGCTGAAACAATGGAAAACAAGGTTGAACTAGGTGAGGTGGTGGGGTTTATTGGAATTCATTTCATGGGAAAAGTATAATTCCAAAACATAGCTAATATAAAAGAACAATTGCATATCACAACTACAAAAGCTAAGTTTTTTATTCAAATAAAAATATATATGCAACATGATTTAATGATTTAAATATATTCAATTTACACTTGATCCAATCATTATTAATACACCATAATATTCTTTGTGCACATGGTTATGTTCATTGCATTGTTGTGAATGTCATATTTGTGAATATAATTGAAAACCTCTTAATAATGTTAAATTTTTAAAACAATTTTGTTCCAAATTTGCACAAACCTTCACATTGAATGGTTTAAAGCAAGTTTCACCGTATGGTTTAGGGTATCATTGAAAGCGGATGATGTACCTGAAGAAGGAGGATCTGCTACAAATGCTAAATTGATGTGTCATGCAAATCCAGACATGCAAACCCCTTCAAAATCGATGCTTGAGAAGGACATAATTGAGGATGCTAGAACGAAAGGGACTATGGTTGCTGACAATGTTGAAGCAAGAGAATCAACCGAGGCTAATGCAACTTTCGAAGAGCAACATCATAAGCATACTTTTGTGCCAATGGAAATCCCAACTTCCAAGACCAAGGAGGTTCTTTCAACACTAGAAGAGCCTCAAGTGCACATTGTTGAAGAGGAGAAAGAGCTTGTTGTCAAACCAAATTTAGAGAAGGAACCTCAATCAAATGCACTTGATGAGGCCCTTATTCAAGGATATACTAATGGTGAGGTTGCTTTGGAATGGCCTACTCATGATTCTCTTGTTAAACAAAAGATAGAAGTTAAGCCTTTATGGGAAGAGCACCATTCAATTGTGTTTGTCGATGAAGCTCTTAGTGAGGAGATCAAAGTCCTTTATACAAAACCAAAGGAGGAGCTTGTTTTAGGGCCTAGGGAGCTTCAAGCATCCATTGCAAGAGAGGAGAAAAAGGTGGAAGTTGAGCCAATTTTGGAAGAGGGCACATCACAATTGATAACAATTGATGAGACCCTCATTTCAAAGGTTGATGAAGGGATTTTCCAAGAATCACAGCTTGTAGTACCAAGTGTAGAAGAGGAGAAAGACATTGAGGGAAAACATTCAATGGAAAAACTTGGGTTTATAAGACTAGATGAGGTCCTTGGTGAGAAAATCCCCATTGAAGAGAACAAGGAGGTTGAGGATATTCCAAAGCTAGTGGAGCCTCAAATACACATCACACATGAGGAGAAAGAGGTTGAACTACTACTGGAAAAGTCCAAGGAGCTTGAGTTGAGAGATTCACAAAAGAATACAAGTGAGTCACCCTCTACCTCAAGTGCAATAAGCAAGGACCAAGGAACAAACTTGGATGAATCAACCAAGGTACAAGGTGAATTTGACACACCTCAAGTAGTGGATCAAACATGGGAGCAATTGAAGAGCAATTGGAAGAATTTCAAAGGCAGGCCTGATATTCACATCACCAATAAAGTGCGTCAAGCAGCTAGGGAGGCAAAGGAAAAAGCACGAAAAGTTGTTGGCCTTCCTTGGCCTCCTGCACGTCTTTCTACATCAACTCAAAATGTAGAAGATGAAAGAAAGGTGAGTGCATCTATTGTGGAGACCAATTTCAATCCTGGTGAAGTTGTAGATGAATTTGTTGGCACAACAAGGGGGGAGCTTACATGTGAACCAAACATGTTGGAGTCCAAGGCCGATGAACTTGTGGATCATACAAACAACTCTCCAACTAAAATGGAGACAATTCCTACTGGTGAGTGAATCCTTTATGTTTAAATTTAATTGCATGTTTGTGCAAATGGGATGACAAGATGAGTTTGATTCTTAACTATATATCATTTACTTCAAATGATTTTGAAAATATTGCATTATTGTGTATTCACCTAATCACCTAGCATATCTTTAATGAAATGATTGGTCATTTCATACAAAAGTTAATGGAGTTTGAAATTGGCAACAGGTGGGGGACACATTATTGATGAGCAAGAAGAAGCAACTACAAATTTTGCTAGTCCAAAAATTTCAATAGTCAAACATTCTGATGACCAAATATTACTTGCCACTATAGACAAGACCCATGGGCTTTCACTAAAGCTCCAAGGGCTTGATAGTGAATCAGATAATACTGTGTTTAAATCTTCACAAGATGCCATCTTATTTGAAGGAGAAGATTCAGCAGCAAAATGTGCTTGATTAAATGAAATCTAAAAGGGAATTTAATCACCATGTTCCATTTAGTGATAATGGTAAGAATGTCAAGCCCTCCCTCTTTGCTTATAGAATCATACATTATTCAAAGGAGGTAGTAGGCCTTTAATCAAATAGTGATAAGTTGGCCAACTTTGTATCATTAATCTTTTACAAATATTGTTTGTGGACTAATTAATTTGTTATATTTTCATATATATCAAATGTAGATTTATCAATATTGAATGATGTTGAAATTTTCCATTATATGTTATTGCCCTTACAATTGTTTTGTGGTGGTCACAAAAAACATTGCATGATGCATCATACATCATCAATGAATATGGTACTGCATACACACACACACACACACACACACACACACATAAGACATGGGTATCATTTATTTAACTCATGGGACAAAAGAAGGTTTCATATTTCATTGGTTGTGCATGTACCCTAGGGTAGACCAATTTTGATAGCATTGTAGTCCTTAGTACTTTAAAATGAAAAAGGCATGAAAATGCCAAAATAGGATAATAGTTATGTTAAGGACACATCAATTGCAATGTTAACAATGAATAGTGGGGACTTATTGGCTATGGATTTTGAATTATGTTTTTGAATTATTTCCTATCCTATGTGGATTTTGGACCATTATAAATTGGTTGTAACTTTTTTTATGTTTTGAAACACTTGCTTTATGGATTAAGAATTGTCATGGAGTTTGCAATTTTGTTATGTAATTGTATGAGAATTTAAAGTTATAGAAAGTAATTAGGGTGAAAGCACACTAGGGGGGGCCAAAATTATTGTCACATTGTATTTGTTTTAGGGGTCCCATGTTTGAACTTCAACCATGTCATTATTATGAAGGGTCTTCACAATATTTTTGCATATTATGGTAGGTTAAAACCCAAATAAATCAAATTCCAAAGAAATTACACTTTTTAATATAATATGATGTGATGTTAGAGTATATTTAGTTTTTATGAAATTTGTAGTATCTATTAAACATTGTAATTCCATATGATTGAAATAAGTTTGTGAGTCATGTGAAAAGTTCGATAATTATCATATCACAAATGGGTGTCTTTCAGGGTAATGACCATAAGTATGTGGTAAATTAACATTTTAACAAACTATCATTTTCAAATGGAAGATGATAAGATATGTGAGGTGAGTAATTTAAAAAAAATTCATTTCAAACATTTTTTGGTTGATTAATTCAAACCGAAACCTAGTGCAATCCAAAAAAAAATTTAAGTTCTATTATATTGCATATACCATAATATGCCCATTATTCCTTGAATTTAATTGTTTAAAAAAATATTTTTCCAAATAATATTAGATATCATGATTAACTTTATGAAAATCAAAATATCATGCCCAAACACCAAAAGTGAGACCCAAGATTAATGCAACATGTTTTGCAAAAATATACATTACATACGTGTCATGAAAATGCCCAAAGTGCCCCCCTCCCAAGTATTATATTTTTATAGTTTGTTTTCATATATTTGTATGATGCATTTCTAAAGTAGTTTTAACATGCTAGTATAGTCTATAACAAATTTCAAGTTATAAATGAATACTTACTATTTGGCGATCATCCCTAGGATGAATTTAACAATAGAATTCAAGTTTTGTATGTCTTGTTAATTTTATTATTTTAAAGAATGGATATGGAACTTCGAGGAAAAGTTCTTTTTTGTTTATACAAGTTCTTGATTAACTACATTTTTTTAAGGATTATAATCTAAACATGGTACTACCTTGTTACCTAAAAAAATACATCATTGATGTATCAAACTTCCTAAGAAATGGATTATTACTAATTGTTGTGTGAATTCTGGATTTTCATGGGTTTGTATGTTAATATATTGATTTCTACACAATTAATATTCACACAATTATCATGTAGATTGCCCGCTATTTAAGTTTGAACAAATATAATACTAATATGTTTGATGACTATACATCAAAACAATATTAGTTCATCATGAAAATTGATTATGTGAATTATGCAATATTTATGTCTCAAATTACACTAAATAGTCACAACACAACTACAAAACATGTCTCTCAATCACTATGCAATTCCACCCAAACCCATCCAAATGGAAAGGAACTTGTTGAAAATCAAAGTTTGGTGGACCATTTCCATCAAACTTGTGTGTGCAATGGATTCTTAGTGGGCATCTCCCACTAGTTATTTACTTGGGTGGAATGTGCACCGAAGTTCTCATTATGGTTAGTGTTCCCACAAGCTAGGGTCGAACTAACTAATGTAAGAATCAACGCAAGCTACCCGAGTGGAGTGATTTACATTGTGCTTCCTCTATTGTTGGTTGCTTGTCATTTGAACATGTACATCAACATTCATTGTTTAAGTAAAATATTTAGACAATGAATAATTGAACATGAACACATGCAAAAGAATGTCTTCTTTGAGTTAACTAACCAATAGATGCCATTTATAACACAAGTTTGGGTCCCACAAATAGCACAAAATATGTGTTATCATTCCAAAATTTTGTACACATTTAATAACCCATGTTATTTTAGATTTTGAAGAACTACGGTTGATGTAAACAACATTTATAGCTCATAACTAACATTCATGGGTCTAGGCATGGTATTAGGACCCAATCACAACTGCTTGTCCTTTGTTTAGAAAGTAGTCATAAGGAAATATTGATGATGTGGTAGACCTAGGATAAAGCTAATTAGTTAAAATGCATAAGCAAGAATTTTGAATTTAGGTCAAGACCCCATCAAGTCTTCTAAAATCTAGTGCAAAATGGATGGAATTTAGTGTGCATGTGGATGACACGGGAACTTCAAATCACATGTTTTAAGACAGGTCCATTGCAAGTTTGAAGTGGTTACTTGTGGACTTCAAACCTTGGAAGGAAGACTTCCATCTTATTATCCATTGAGTTTGTTTAGGTCTAGTTTAGTCGCAAGTTCTTTCTGGAAGTGTGATAGCATAGTTGAAACTTTTAGATTTCAAGAAGCTTATTGATTCGTTTAGAAAGAACATACATGACAAGTTACAATGTAGAAGGTGGATAGGAAAGTGAAAAGGGAGGCAAACTCTAAGTTTCCACCATGGGATTATGTTCCCTACAAGGATCAAACTAAAGATTACTTTAGGACTGTTAGGAAGCAAAAATGGGGTTTTATAACCAACTTTTGTAACTATTTTGTCCAAGGCAACTATTGTTTTAGTTGCATGCGACAAAAATTAGTCGCCATGGACAAAAAAAGTCACATTGGACAAGTAAAAAAAACCCATTTTTTTTCTAGTGAATGATTCAACCCCAAGGCCAACTCTCCTCCAAATATTGTGTTTGATGCATACATAACAAAAATATTTGGGCCACCATTTGAGGGTTTCAAAACTACCAACTTGAATCTTCACCCAAAAATGAAGAAGGATCTATTTAGACTTTATTGGAAAGTGTATGGTACAAACCAAGTGACAAACAACAAGTTCATGATTTGGTTTGTGGAAGCTTACATTGCATAAGAGAACGGTGAAAAAATTAACTAGGTTATAATTGTTGCTTCAATAATTCAAGAAAAAGCTTGTAGAGAAAAAGTAAAAGTAATGAAAAGTGGATTTGCATTTGTGTGGGAAAAGTGGCTAGAGGGAGGGGAAGGATTCGGCAAAAAATTGATCCTAAAAGTCTACAAGTCTAAATAGCCCAATGTGGTTGATAGTTTTGATAGAGAAGCATCAATCTATCTGTATGGTGTTTCACCCATAGAACTTATAATAGTGACAGAGGTAGATGTCCTCATGCAAGACCTCTTGAAGCAATGTAAAACCAAGATTGCAAATCAAGAGGGAAAAAAAGTTAGTTTTATGAGAATCTCCTAGGGGTGAAATTTAATATGGAGGATTAAAGGGCAATTGCATTAGATGCGCAAAATGCCATTTCCCAAAGTGAATGTTAACATAAAAAATTGATGCATGAAATCCATACGCTTAAACAAAAGGTATGCAAATGATTTCGTTTTATTTGTTTTGATTTGGTCTTCTTTGCTTTGATGCCATATGAACATGTAGGAGTTTCAAACTTGCTCATTTCAAACTTACCATTTACATTTATTTTGCAGGTGGAAATATTTAAATGTAGAAGCTACATCTACGACAATTGCTAAAGGTAATGACGCGCTCCCAAGTCCCAAGTTAGCCCCAAGTTGTTGAGAATTCAAGCTCAACTAGTTAGGTTTCATTAGTTACTAGAGTAGGAAAGTAACTAGGTTACTTTCACAAGGTTGAATTACTTTCGTTACTTATTTTAGTTTGGTTATTTGTGGTTTG
>Ga0116231_10012425_pt1 | contig 12525 bp, 9 predicted proteins | sample S1TSphgellanicum_2_FD_89695 | JGI IMG/M metagenome (GOLD analysis project Ga0116231, IMG submission 89695) | Host-associated microbial communities from peat moss isolated from Minnesota, USA - S1T2_Fd - Sphagnum magellanicum MG | ecosystem: Host-associated > Plants > Peat moss > Unclassified... | reverse complement strand
TCCGCAGCGGCATCCACGGCGCGCTGCAGCTGGCCCGCTGACGCCGGGCGGGCCCGGGGCCACCCGGCCCTCAGCGGCCGGACGCGCCCTGCGGCTCAGCCAGCGCCGCAGCGGCACATCGTAGTACCGGTCGACCGCCCAGCATCCCAGTACCGCGAGCACCAGCACGGCGGGGCCGGCCAGCCGGTCCTCGTGCGCCTGCGGCGCCACCCGGCGCAGGACCGCGTACAGCAGGCCGATGGCCGGGCCGTGCACGATGTAGACGGCGTACGACACCTTGCCGGCCTGCCCCGCCAGTCGACCGGCGCGAGCGGACAAGCTCATGCGCGCCGACACCGCAACGAGCAGCGGGAACAGGACGCATACCGTCGCCAGGTCGAACGGCACCCGCCACCGGCCCGGATCGAGCATGAGCACCACCACCAGCGCCGCGATCGCGCCGGCGAGCGCGGCGCCGGTGCCGGGCGCGATGCGCCGGCCGTAGCGGAACAGGTAGACGCCTACCAGGAAGGGCAGGGCCGCGCGCGGGAAACCCTGCAGGATGTTGACCCAGTAATTGCCGACATCGACCGACCCGTGGCCCAGCGCGACGCCTGCCATCGTCAGCGCCAGGACCAGGATCGCGTTGCGCAGCATCGTCCGCGAGAGATGCCGGTGCCCTAGTGCGAATGCGATGTTGACCGCAAGTTCGTAGAACAGCGACCACGCCGGCGGATCGAGCGGAAACAGGGATGCGGACGGCGTGCCGATGGTCGTCGGGCTCGGCAGCATCGCAAGCCCGAACACCACGTCCAGCGCGACGCGCCCGGGTTCCGGCGGTGGCGCGCCCGCGAACATCCGGAGCAGCGCGGTGGCGATGCCGACGCTCATGCCCAGCAGATACAGCGGGTAGAGCCGGATCAGACGCACGACGAGAAACGCCCTCCACGTCAAGGCCGCGTCGAGCCGTGCGTCGTACGCGCTGGCTATCACGAAGCCACTGAGCAGGAAGAACAGGTCGACGGCGAGATAGCCGCTGCGTGGGTCGGGCAGCCCCGCAAAGCCGTTGCGCGCGTGCAGGGTCACGACGACCAGCGCCGCCACGCCGCGCAGCGCATCGAGCGCCAGGTAGCGGTGGGGTTCGGCGGTTGCGATGCGCGGGCTCCGTGCGTCGGTCAATCGTCCTTCATCCGTGCTTGGGCCTATCCGCCGCGTCGATTCAAGGCGCGCAGCAGCAACTGGCGCGAGGCCAGGAAAACGAATACCGAGTTGGTGACCAGGTAGCGCCGCCACAGGCGCCTGGGCTCGGTGCCCAGCCGATGCAGCCATTCGAGTCCGTGCTCCCGCATCCAGCGCGGCGCCTGGCGCACCGTGCCCGCGTGGAAGTCGAACGCGGCGCCGACGCCTAGCATCACCGCGTGCACCGCATCGTGGTGCGACGCCATCCAGATCTCCTGCTTGGGACAGCCCAGGCTGACCCAGACGGTGCGCGCGCCGGACGCGTTGATCGCCTCGACGATCGCGCGGTCCTCCTCCGCGCTCAGCGCGCGGAACGGCGGCGAATGGGCGCCGGCGATGCGCAATGGCGGAAACGCCTGGAGCAGGCGCGCCTGCAGGCGCTCGAGCGTGTCCGGGCTGCTGCCCAGCAGGTAGATGGGCTCTCCCGACGCGGCCGCCGCCTGGCAGTAGGCCCAGAAGAAGTCGGGTCCGTACACCCGGCGCTGCTCGGCATGCCCCAGCCGCCGCAGCATCCATGCGACCGGCGCGCCATCCGGTGCGACCAGGTCCGCTTGGCCCAGCGCCGCGGCGAACATGCCGTCCCAGCGCGCCGTGACCACCGAATGCACGTTGCAGAAGCAGACGCAGCGGCTCTCGCCGCGCTCGGCCCAGCCGTGCACCCGCGCGAGCGCGGGCAGCCATCCCACGACATCGACCGCCGTGTCGAGTACCGCCTCGCGCACGCGCTCGTCGCCGGCGGCGGCCGGTGCCCTGGAGCGCTGCGGGGACAGGTCAGTCGGCGCTGGCGGCAATGGCATCTTGATATATTCCAATCAATTGGCGGTAGTTTTCCTGCGCACTGAAGCGCTGCTCGTGCACGACCCGCGCGGCCCGTCCCATGCGCCGCATCTCGGCCGGGTGTTCCAGGGCCCAGCGCATCTTGCGTGCCAGGTCCTGCGCATCGCCGGGTTCGACCAGCAGGCCGGTCTTGCCCGGCGTCACGATCTCCGGCAGCGATCCGATGTTGGCCGCGATCACGGGCAGCCCGTGCGCGAACGCCTCGATGACCACCAGCCCGAACGGCTCGAACCAGATGCTGGGCACGACGAGCGCCAGCGCCCGCTCCATGTGCCGGGATACGGCTGCACGGTCCTGCCACCCGGCGAGTTCCACGTTGGCGAGTCCCGCCAGCGCGGATTCTGCCGGCCCGACGCCGATCGCGATGCAGCGCAGGGCGGCGTCGTCCTTCAATGCCTGCCCCAGCACCGCGATGCCCTTTTCCGGCGACAAGCGGCCGACGTACAGGAAATGCCCGGGTACCGCTGCAATATCGTCGTTCGCGTCCGGCCGGGCCGCATCCGCACCGGCACCGGCGAAGTTGGGTTTGATGCGGATCTTATCCTCCGGCAGTCCCGCGGCGACGAACTGGTCACGGCAGAAGCGGCTCAAGGCGATGTAGCGGCGCACCTTGCGCGACCACGTGCCGATCAGCCGGTGCGTGCTCAGCATGGTGGCCACGGCCAGCGACTGGGCGCGCGAGCCGCGGTAGCAGCCATGCGCGACGGCCGGGAGCGGAACCCGGCCGAGGCAGTCCTGGCAGACGCGGCCCGCGCGCAGGAACATCGCCTGCGGGCAGGCAAGCCGGTAGTTGTGCAGCGTCTGCACCACGGGTACGCCACAGGCGGCCGCGGCCCAGTAGATCGACGGCGACAGGCGTGCCAGCGTGTTGTGCACATGCACGACCTCGGGCCGGAATTGACGGATGCGGGCGCGCATCGCCTCGGCGCTGTCCGGCGACCAGATGCAGTCGCGCGCGGCACGCAGGCGCTGCCCGAGGTGCTCCGTGGGGATGCCGTCGTTGTCGCGCAGCAGGGTTTCGACATCGTGTCCGCGGGAGCGCAGCAGGGCGGTCTCCGCCGCCACCACGGCGTCCTCGCCACCCGAAAGTTGATACGAATTGTGCGCTACCAGGACGCGCCCTGGGCTCATTGCTCGTTCAACACCACTCCGAGCACGTTGGCCTGGTCCGCCTTGAGGGTCTGGATGAAGCGCTCGCCATGCTGCGTGCGCGTATGGCCGCTGCGCGCGATGAGCACGCCGGCGCCGGCCCGGTTGCCGATCAGGCGCGCATCGGCGGCGATCACGCCCGCGGGGGTGTCGATGATGACCGCCTTGAAATTGACGTCGGCGCTCGCCAGCAACTGGGCGAATACCGGCTTCTCGAGCAGTTCGAGCGGATTGGGCGGGGTCGGACCGGATGTGAGCACGAAGATGCGCGGGAACGACTCCACCCGGTGCAGGCACTCGACCCCGCAGCGGCCCGACAGCAGGGTGGACAGGCCCAGGCGGTTCTCCAGGCGGAACAGGCGATGCTGCGTCGGATTGCGCATGTCGGCGTCGATGATCAGCGTACGCTGGCCCATCTGCGCGAAGGCCACCGCCAGGTTGGCGGCGATGAAACTGCGCCCGTCCCCGCGATCGGCGCTCAGCAGCGCGACGACCGGGTGGGCGCGGGCCCCGGTGATCGCCCGCGCCGCGATCTGCGAGCGCAGGTCGCGCAGGCGCTCGACCAGCGGGTGGTCCGGCTGGTAGGCGGCGATCAGGTCGGGGGACAGCGCCGGGTCGTTGCGGTCCAGGTGCGGAAACGAGAACTGCCGGCCCAGCGCATAGTCGATGTCGCTGCGCTTGACCAGTTCCATCTCGACCGCCGCGTCGCCAAAGCGCATCTTGAACTCGGCGGCCACCTGGGCCACGCGCTGCGCGTCGGTGGCGCTGATGCGCCCCGCCTCGACCAGGATGCGCCCTATAGGCTGGTCGCGCGCCTTGCTGCTGGGCCCCTTGACGTCGCTGGCGTTGGCATCGCCGGTGCCGGATGCGGCCTCCGGCGGCACGATGTCCTCGAGCGGGACGCCGGCTCGGCTCGCACCCTGGTGCGCCTCGGCGTAGGAGTCGGGGCTCGGATCGACGCTCGGATACACGGTGGTCGGACCGCCGGAACCGGGGCCGCCGCCGACGACGCGCGGGGCTCCGGGCGAGGCGCTGCCCAGGTCGGCGCTTCCGGGTGCGCGTTGCGGCTTGGACATAGGTTTTCTCTCTGTGGAAAGGGAATTCGAGTCGGGCTCAGGCCGGTGAGCCCAGCGCGCGGCGCTTGAAGCCCAGGCGACGCAGGCGGCGCAGGAAAGACTCGGACGGCGCGCTGGCGATGCGCATGCGCGACGAGGGCAGCGTGGTCAGCAGGGGCAGGCCGAACACCTGCTCGACGTCCTCCATGCCGCGCATGCGCCGGTCGCGCAGCTCGGCAACCAGCGCGGCGCCGATGCCCAGCAGGGTGCCGACGAAGGCGCCCAGCAGCAGGTTCAGGCGCACGCGCGGACGGGACGGCTCCAGCGGCGGCAGTGCCTCGCTCAGCACGGCGACGTTGGCCTGCTGGTTCAGGCTCTCCAGGTTGGTCTGCGAGCGGCGCTGCGCCACGAGGTCGTAGGCCTTCTGCGCCTCCTCCAGGTCCTTTTCCAGCACGCCGGCCTGGTCGCGCTCGGCGCGCATCTCGAGCACGCGCCGCTTCTGCTCCTCGAGCGCGGCCCGGATCTCCGACTCGCGCTTGAGGTTCACCGTGTTCGCGGTGCCCACGCTGCCGGCCACCTCGAGCATCTCGCTCTGCAGCTTGGACTTGAGCGAGTCGAGCTCGGCCTGCGCCGCGAGCAGCTGCGGGTGGTTGCGGCCGAGCTGGTTGTTGAGCTCGTGCACCTTGGCCTCGGAGCGCGCGATGTCGGTGCGCAGCTGCTGGATGACCGGGTTCTGCATCACGTCCGGGGAGGTCGCCGCGTTGCCGCGCGCCTGGTTCTCGCGCGATTGCGATTCGGCCTGCACCGCCTGCACGGCGGTCAGCTGCGAGCTCAGCTCGTTCAGGCGGGCGTTCTCCACGTCGAGGCGCTCGTCCGTCACGGTGATGCCGTGGGCGCGCTGGAATTCCGACAGCCGCGTCTGCGCCTTTTCCAGGTCGGAGCGCAGCTGGCGCGTGCGCGCATCGAAGAAGACCGAGGAGGCGCGCGCCGGGTCGGTACGCAGCTCGAGCGATACGTCGACATACGCCTTGGCGAAGGCATTGACGACCTCGGCCGCCTCGTCCGGGTAGGGCGAGGTGTACTGGATGGCGATCACGTCGCTTTCCTTGGACGGCTTGACGTCGACCGCATGCGAGAGGATGGTGGAGTAGTACTGCTCGACCGTGCCCCTGCCCTCGCCGTCGACCTTCCATTGTTCGATCGCCTTGGGGTCCTTGTCCAGGCCCAGCAGGCGCACGACCTGCAGCGCGACGCGGTCGCTGGTGATGATGTCGACCTGGGTCTCGGTGTTCGCCTCCACGCCACCGTAGTTGGGCATCATGTAGCCGTAGACCGGGTCGGGCGCGCGCGGGTCCGACACCACGGTCGCCACGGCCGTGTACTTCTTGGGCAGAATCAGCGTGACGCCCACGTCGAGCGCGAAGATCAGCAGCAGCACCAGCAGCACGGTGCGCTTGCGCGCGATGAGGATGCGCAGGAACTGGGACGGCGTCATGGTCGGAGTCTTCCCGGGGAAGTGCGATGGCTGGGTTGCACGGGGCAAGCGTCGGTCGGGGGGCAGCGGTACATCGTGGGCTGCGGTCCAGTACGCAGTCTACTGCGCCGGCTTTGGCGCCGGCGCGCCCGGCTCGGCGGCGGCGAACTCGCCCACGCGTTCGACGCGGGCCGCTTGCTTCAAGCCGGCCAGCGCGGCGATCTCGGCGGCATGGCGGCGCTGCGCCAGCAGGTAGGCGGCGATCGAGGGCGCCGCTGCCGCCTCGGACATCGGTTCGCGCTCGATGTGCACGACCTGTTGCGCCAGGCTCGCCTCCGGCAGCTGCGTGATGCGCACGTCGCCTTCGTTCAGACGCTGGAAGGCCGGTACCGCCTCCAGCGGCAGCTGCTCTGCGGCCAGCACGCGCGTGCCGCTCTCGAGCCGCGTGTCCGCTGCGCGCGCGGCGGCCAGCAGCGCGTCCCAGCGGTGCGTGCGGTCCCAGATGGCCTGCAGGCCGCTGGCGTCCGCGCCGGCCGGCGCCGCGGCCCGGCCCGGGCCGGTGCCCGCGCTTGCGCTGTCGGCCGGGTCCTTCGTGCCGACCCGGATCTCGCGCAGCGTGTACACGCGCCGCTCCGAAAACAGCGCCGGGTTGGCGATGTAGTAGGCGTGGATGTCCGCCGCCTCGGGCGGCGGCACGCTGGCGTCGACCTGATCCAGGAAGGCCCGCGCCAGCACCTTGCGCCGTGCCGCCTCGGTCGCCGCCAGCACCTCGGGCTGGCGATCGAGTTCACGCGCCTTGGCCGCCTGCACGAGCATCTCTTCGTCTATCAGGTGATCGAGCGCGCGTTTGGGACTGCTCGCGCCGGCTTCCAGGCCCTCGTCTCCTGCCAGGGCCTCGGGGTTCTCCAGCAGGAAGTTCACCTGATGCACGGTGATCTCTCCGCCGTTGACGCGCGCCGCGACCTGCGTCGTGCCGTCGCCGTCGTGGTGCGTGCAGGCCGTGTTGGCCAGCAACGATGCCAGCGCCAACGCGATCGGCCACGGCGACGTCGCGCGCGCTCGGTTCTGCGGCGGCGGGTCGCGCCGTGGCGGCCGCTTGCGCTCGATCATGGCAAAGGGCATCGGTTTGCGCGTCACAAAAAAAAGCCGCGCTGCGCGCGGCGATTCCCTACTCTACTCTTAGACCCGGCAACGGCGCGGTCCAGGATGCGCCGCGCCGGCCGGGCCGTACTCGATTGCTTACTTGCCCAGAAGCTTGGACTGACGGCGATGTGCAACCGCGCCGATCAGCACCAGGCCCAGGCCGAGAAAGAGCCATTCGGAAGGTTCCGGTACGCCGGCGACGTGGTGATGAAACCCCTCATCGCCAATGCCGCCGCGATGATGGTCATGCGAGTAGGAATCGAAGGTCCTACCCTCGTTTGCCATGGCTACCGAACTACCCAGTAAGCCCAAAACGATCAATGCTGATTTCGCTGCTCTTGCATACATGTGCTACCCCCGCTGTTCAAAGACGACTAATGACACAGGCCCGCCGACCTACCCAACCACGCCTTCATGGTAGCCCCGGTAATCGCGGAAAGCAATGGGGAAACGCCGTTCAATTTCAAGGATTAACGCCTTTTGACGGGACGTGAATGGGCTGCTTCTGAGCAGAATGCACCAAAAGTGCGCCGCAGCATAAGGAGCGCTTGCTGCCTGATGATACCGCTTATGCGGTATCAAAAGCTGCCCTGCAGACTTAGGATGATGATGTTGTTCGTAAAACTGTAATTTTCCACCGTCGAGTCGCGCAACTCCCGGCGCAGCTCCACCGAGCCCAGCAGCCAGCGGCGCGGCGTCCACGAGATGCTGGCGTCATAGCTGTGGTTGTAGTCCACGCGGCCCCCGGAACCCGGCGGCAAGCCCGCTTCGACGTTGAGCGCCTGGATCACGTTGGTGAAGTAGTCGCGCCTTGTCCAGTCGGCATAGGCCTGCAGCGTGATCTTGGCCGTCGGCTTGTAGTTCGGCGTGATGCGCAGCGTCTTGTTGACCGAGGAGAGGTAGTTGTTGTCGCCCGCCGCGCCGGTCAGCCGCTGGGCGAAGAAGCTCAGCTGGGTGGCGGCGGTTATCTGCCAGAGGTAGGTCAGGTCGGCCACGGGACCGGCGAAATCCCGATTGAGCTCGCGCACCTGCCCGTTCACCGGGTAGAGCAGTTCGTCGTTGCTGCGCTTGACGTAGCCCAGGCGCCCCTGCAGGCGGCTGGCGCCGCTGAAGGTCCAGTCGGCGCGCAGGTCGGCGCCCTTGTCGCGATAGCCCGGGCTGATCAGCGCCGACGGCGTGCCGTCCGGATAGACGCCGAGCACCGTGCGCGCGACCAGGTCGACCTCGTTGCCGGTGGTCGGTTCATAGCGGATGCCGGCGTCGACGCCGGTCGTGTCCAGGTTCTGGGTCTGGAAGGTGCCGCCCGAATTGCGCGTCTGGATCCGGTCGCCATCGGCGACGCCGCGAAAGTCCGCCACCAGCGGGAAGGCCAGGTTGCCCGACAGGTGCTTGGTGTCGATCACGTCGCGGGTGGGCGTGGAGATGTCGGCAAAGTGCGCCAGTGCCGCCGTGCGCGAAGCCTTGAGCGCGAGGTCGATGTCGTAGGCCAGGTTGGAGGTGAGCGCGCCTTCGATGTCCTCGGCGGTGTAGTCGAACTGGTGATCCGCCGGGCGCACGTAGTTGACGCGGCCTATCGTGGCCCTGGCCGAGAGCTCCTCGCGGCTGTAGGTGTCGTCGAAGCTGCCCGTTATGGACGTGGTCTTGAGCGTATCGGCCGGCGGCGTTGGGTTGCCGCCCGGCAGGCGCTCGAGGTTGCTGTCGTGCTCGACGGTCTCGCCCACCCCCCAGCCGAAACCGGGGGGCGCCTGCGTCGCCTGCGCCTGGGCGCGTGCCGCGAACGGGGCGCAGGCCGCGAGCAACGCGAATGCGGGTGCGAGCGCGCGTACGCGTGTCGCCCTGACGCGCGAAGCGCCAGCGCGGTAAGGTTTCCGGCCGATGCCGGCTGCTGCGGCAGCGGCCACAATGGGTGCGTCGGGATGGCGCACCGGAACCGGCCTTGGCTTCGAATGGGGTGTCATCGTGCAACGGTCCGATCAAAAACGTGTAAAGCCGCGTGTTTTTGGTATGAAATTGCCTGATAATAGGTTGTGCGCTGCAACCTGAAACACCCGGACATGCGCCCGGCCCGGCAGATTTTCCCCTGCAGGAACAGGTACTTATAGAGACATGAGCACCAGACCTCTCGTGGCCAGCAGCATCGACAACAACGCGCATGATAGTGCCCGCGAGAACACGGTCGCGGGCGGACGCGCGCTGCGTCCCGGGCCCGGTGAGGAAACCGCGACGGCCCGGCTGCTCGCGGCCAACCCGGGTGCGCCCCTGCGCCGTGGCATGACCTTCCCCGGCGCCATCGAGACCCTGCTCGATCCCGTTCTGATCATGGTCTGGCTGATGGCCATGGCGATGTACCTGGGCGAACCGCTCGATGCGCGGCTGCTCGTCGCCAGCCTGCTGGCCTTCACGCTCGCCTTCCCCGGCCACGTCAACCTCACCGACCCGGTGCCCGCCGCGGCGCGCAAGTCGGTCGTCACCGCGGCGACGGTGCTGGCCGCCTTGTCGCTGTTCGATTACGCCAGCGCCTGGCTCGCCGCCGTGCCGCGCTACACGCTCTTCGCCTGGTATGTCGCGCTGCCCGGCGTGCTCGTCGCCGGCAACCTGGCGGCGCGCGTCGCGCTGCGCCGGGCGATGGGCCGCAGCGGGGCACAGGAGATCGTGGTCGTCTGCGGGGTCAACGACATCGGCATGGGCCTGGTGCAGCGCCTGCGCGCCAACCCGTACTTCGGCGTGCGCGTGCTGGGCTTCTTCGACGATCGCGCGCGCGATCGCCTGTCGCCGATCGAGGAGAACCAGTACCTGGGCGGCTTCGCCCAGCTGAGCGACTTCGTGCGCGCCAACGGCGTCGACCGCATCTACCTCGCGTTGCCGATGGCCACGCAGCCGCGCATCGTCAAGATCCTGGAAGACCTCAAGGACACCACCGCGTCGATCTACTTCGCACCCGACATCTTCGTCACCGATCTCATCAACGGCCGCATCTCCTCGGTCGAGGGCATGCCGGTGGTCACCGTGCGCGAGTCGCCGTTCTTCGGCGTCAACAGCCTCGTCAAGCGCACCGAGGACATCATCCTGTCGGCCATCGCGCTGCTGCTGTTCTCGCCGGTGTTCCTCGTCGTCGGCCTCGCCGTGCGCATCGATTCCCCCGGGCCCGCGTTCTTCCGCCAGCGCCGCTACGGCCTCGATGGCCGCGAGATCGCGGTCTACAAGTTCCGCACGATGACGGTCGTCGAGGACGGCGCGGCGGCGTTCACGGCAGCGCGGCGCAACGACCAGCGCATCACGCGCGTCGGGCACGTGCTGCGCCGCTACTCGCTCGACGAACTGCCGCAGCTGTTCAACGTCCTGCAGGGCCGCATGAGCATGGTCGGCCCGCGCCCGCATCCGGTGGCCATGAACGAGCAGTTCCGCAAGCTCATCCCCGGCTACATGCTGCGCCACAAGGTCAAGCCGGGCATCACCGGCCTGGCGCAGGTGCGCGGCCAGCGCGGCGGCGACGACGTCGACTCGATGCGCGCGCGCATCAACAGCGACCTCGAATACCTGCGCAGCTGGACCCTGGGCCTGGATATCGCCATACTGCTGCGCACACTGCCGGTCCTCATGGGAGACAAGCAAGCGTACTGATCCGACCCGCCGACCCCGCCGACCCGGACCTGCGCCGGCCGGCCCGGCCGCGTCCCCCCGTCGCCTTCCAGCGCCACGTTCCCACCCACCACCTGAATCCAGCGGCGTGACCCCCACAACGTGAACCATTCCACGCCTGCTCCCCGCATGCGGCGCGCGCTGACCGTGCCGCGGGCGATAGAAGTCGTGCTCGATCCGGCATTGATACTGACCTGGCTGCTGGCGCTGGTCCTGGCCCTGGGCAAGGAACTGGACGTCCATGTGCTGGTGGCCAGCCTGCTGGTCTTCGCGCTCACCTTCCCCGGCAACGTCCGCTTGACCGATACCGTTCCCGCGCTCATCGGCAAGTCGCTGCTCACGGCGCTCGTGGCCCTGGTCGCGCTGGGGCTGCTCGAATGCCTCGGTGCCTGGATCACCATGGCGCCGACCCGGACCCTGCTGCCCTGGCTGGCCGCACTGCCGGTGCTGCTCGTCGGCGCCAACCTGGTCGCGCGCGGCGCGCTGCGCCGCATCCTGGAGCGCAGCGGTGGCCAGGACACCGCGGTCGTCTGCGGCATCAACCGCATCGGCGTGAGCCTGGCGGCACGCCTGCACGCCAGTCCCTATGTCGGCGTCCGGCTGCTGGGTTACTTCGACGACCGCGCGCGCGACCGCCTGCCGCCGGTGGAGGACCGGCATTTCCTCGGCGGCTTCACGCAGTTGACGGACTTTGCGCGCCTGCGCCGCGTCGATCGGATCTACCTGGCGCTGCCCATGGCAACGCAGCCGCGCATCCTCAAGATCCTGGAGGACCTCAAGGACACGACCGCCTCGATCTACTTTGCGCCCGACATCTTCGTCACGGAGCTGATCAATGGGCGCGTCGAGACCGTGGGCGGCATGCCGGTGCTCGCCGTGCGCGACACGCCCTTCCTGGGCGTCAACGCGGTGGTCAAGCGCGCCGAGGACATCGTCCTCTCGGCGCTGGCGCTGCTGGCAGCGGCCCCGGTGTTCCTGGCCGCCGCGGTGGCCATCCGCCTCGATTCGCCCGGCCCGGTGCTGTTTCGCCAGCGCCGTTACGGGCTGGACGGGCGCGAGATCGGCGTGTGCAAGTTCCGCACGATGACCGTGGTCGAGGACGGCGCCGGCCAGTTCGCGGCGGCCCAGCGCAACGACCAGCGCATCACGCGCGTGGGCCGTTTCCTGCGCCGTTCCTCGCTCGACGAGCTGCCGCAGCTGCTCAACGTGATCCGCGGCGACATGAGCATCGTCGGGCCGCGCCCGCACGCGGTGGCCATGAACGAGCAGTTCCGCAAGCTCATCCCCGGCTACATGCTGCGCCACAAGGTCAAGCCGGGCATCACCGGCCTGGCGCAGGTGCGCGGCCAGCGCGGCGGCGATGACGTCGATTCGCTGCGCGCGCGCATCGCCAGCGACCTCGAATACCTGGGCAGCTGGTCGCTGGGCATGGACCTGGCCATCCTGCTGCGCACGCTGCCCGTGCTCGCCGGCGACAAGAGCGCATACTGAGCGGGCAGCGGCGCCGGCGCGCCGACACCGGCAGCACGCCCGCGTTATGCTCTGGCCCGCATCTCTCGTGCAGCTCCCGTTTACCCGATGAGCCATCATGGTCGCCCACCGCAGTAACCAGACGCCGGGCTTGAGTCCCAATACGCCCCGGCCCACCGATATCACGGTGCACTCGGCCTCGCACGCGCTCGAGATCGCGTTCGACGACGGCCGGCGCTTTCGCTTCCCGTTCGAGTTCCTGCGCGTGTTCTCGCCCTCGGCCGAGGTCCGCGGCCACGGCCCGGGCCAGGAGCGCCTGCAGGTGGGCAAGCGCGCGGTGACGATCCGGTCGGTGGACTCGGTCGGGCACTACGCGATCCAGCCCATCTTCTCCGACGGTCACGACACCGGCCTGTATTCCTGGGACTACCTCTACGAACTGGGGATCCACCAGGATGCGATGTGGGAGGACTACCTGCGCCGCCTGGCCGATGCCGGCGCCAGCCGCGACGCCTCCGACGAAGCGCCGCCCGCGGCCGG
>Ga0116231_10012423_pt1 | contig 12526 bp, 8 predicted proteins | sample S1TSphgellanicum_2_FD_89695 | JGI IMG/M metagenome (GOLD analysis project Ga0116231, IMG submission 89695) | Host-associated microbial communities from peat moss isolated from Minnesota, USA - S1T2_Fd - Sphagnum magellanicum MG | ecosystem: Host-associated > Plants > Peat moss > Unclassified... | reverse complement strand
TAGCATGTAGTGGGAGTAGGAAGTAGATGGGACAAAGGACAACCATTGGTGAACTTTTAATCTAAATACCTCCTATAGCCATATCCATGCGTTGAGTGTTAGCACTTTATGTGTGTATGTGTAGTGTAGATACTAGAATGATCTAAGTGATAAATCTCTTATAAGGTTGTTGGGTTTTTTTTTTCTTTTTAGGTGGTATAGACCTTGGAAGTGAAGACTACATGTTTATTTTGACATGCACCCTAATTTGCTTGGATGATTGGTGCTTTTGTTTGAAATACAATAGAAGAAGGTAAAGAGGATTTCAATGCCCTCACCCTTTTATATATTTGTTGCTGTTTTGTTTTCTCTTTTGTTTTAAGGTGTTGTAAAGGGCCACATAAGAGCAATCTACCCATAGATCGTTATTCATGAAGTGATTACCAATTTTGTCCAGTTCTTGATTTCAAATTTCACCTTTTTTTTAGTTTTTTTTTGGTTTGTGATGGTACCTTTAGTTTGGTCTTGAGATTGGTTTTTTGGATTTTTAAAGCCTTTGGTTTTGATCATTTTCACAAAAACTTTAAACCTACTTCAATTTAAAACAAGGTTTGGTTCCATCTCCATTACACACAATTAAACATACAAAAAATTGTGTAATATTAATCATGTCAAACCAATCAAATGCAATAACTTGCCTAAAATGTAGGGTAAACCTTTTTTTTTATAATAAAATTATACTTTTGTACCTAAATAACATGAACTTCTTTAAAATGTGGTAGCACCCCCATTCATGTTCTAGTTAAATTTTGAAAGTAGGTTGGTTATTTAGTTAGGTTCCAATGGTGATTATGAGAAAACTTAGAACCTTTAGTTTGAAGACCTTGTAACCTAACCTATGACCTAGACCTTAACTTGTTGAAATCCAAGACTTGCGAACATTAGTAATTACTATCAGCTAACAAAGCTAATAAAGGTGCAAAAAGGGAGTTTCCTTATGTGATGGTTAATTTGGATTACCACCTTATCTAACACCTATTGCAAACTTTTTTTTTTGGTATTATTACCTTCTGATCCTTAAGTATTGATAGGTTAGTAATAAATTACAATGCCCTTGAAAGAACCTCTTTTCCACCTACATAATTGTTCTCAACTTTTCAATATTGAAGTATTGATGGACAAATTAATTTTTCGCCGTTCAACATTTTAGGTAGGAAATTTCTGAAAAACATGGCATAACAAAAAAATTGCCAAACCTAAAAATTGATAGTATTCAATATTTATAGTTTCATTGAAGTAAGTGGATAGTCACATGGCAAATCTTGTGGGTAAGCTGTATTATTTTGCTCATTATCATTTGGACTTTCTTTAATATTATTGTTCATTGTCACATGTAGATCAATTTGAGATTCAAGTTTTGAAGAGGGTGACATTGAATAGTTTGAGGCCTTGATCAATAATTTTTTTGAATACATGCCATGTTAGAATAAGATTTGTCATTGTGAGAAAATAACCACTTATAATTTATCACACTTTCATGTAAAAAATGTCAAGTAAGCTATCACTAATGATTACGGTAATGTGTGTCATGTCTTGATATATTAGCAAAACTTTGAGTGCTGACTATGTCAAAAATAATGTTGTTCAAAACTTGATTTTGAAAAGAACATTTGGTTTTGGTTTGTACTTTAAAAAGAAAAAAAACCTTTCAATGTGGTGTTAAGAACAATTTTTTGAATTCATTAAACCTAATTTTTAAAAATTCCAAAAACATCGAAGGTTGGTTTGTTTTAAGATTGAGTTCAATTCCATCCACATTTCACTCAACTAAAATTAATAACTTGTTTAAAAGGGTATCCACATTCATGGAAGTGAGGTCTTGATGTAGGAGAAAATTCGGGAACAACATAGATGGAAAGTCTCATTTATTTTCCTTGGGGCAAGAAGGAAGGGGCCAATTTTTATGGTTTGTTTTTTTGGAGAGGGGGAATCAATGAATTGACAACAAGTTCAATAAAGGTGTAGGAAAATGGGAAAATTCATGGGGTCCTCTTGAATTCTTGGGCCACATATCAATAATTCATTGAACAAGTGTTAATTTTGTAAGTTAGAGTTACAAAAGAAGTTTGGTGACAACTTTTTTCTTGGGTGATGCAACATGCATCCAACACCATCACAATTTATCTCATAAGGTTTGTGCAAAGTTGTTTTGTCACAACCTAAAAACATGGTTGGGTTGTTGCATGTTTAGAGAACCTTATATTTATACAATTAAAGAACTGGTAGAAATGGATTTAATTCTTGTAGAATTGTTCCACGTTATTGTAACAACAAATTTGCATTTCACATGTATACATTCACTATGTCTACCTTAATTTTCAACACATTTAACACTGCCATTCATTAAAACACCATATTCATAGTTATTTCATATAACCAAAATTTGCACTTCAAAATACATTTTAAAAAGTCCAGAACAAGATTACAATTCATTTCATTATATTTTGATACTACAAAATATTCACACAGTAATATGAACATAATGTTCACTGTAGAAGTTTGTGCTTCTTTGTATTACTACAAACATGAATCAAAACTACAACAAAATCTTATGTTTTTAAAAAATGAAATTAAACAAACCAAATAAAATCTGTGGTGTATCAAAACAAAATTTGTGGTTTTTTGTTACAAAGTACATACAGCTCCTTTCACTCTTTCCCAAAATTGTGTCTAAGAATTAAAAATATCCTTTCTTCTTCCTAGAACTTTCTCTTTTGGGTAGTCCCAAGTTGCATAACCATGATTAAATAAACAACAAGAATTCAAAACTTCAAACTAACAATGTTCCATGATTAGTCCTTATCTAAATGCCTTGTTCATCCAAACCATGTACTCATCCTACCCCCATTAATGAAAACCTAGACTTGTTTATAAAAGGGATTACAACCCATTTTAGGATTGTGTTTTAGTTTCAACAAAGACAATTTCACAAGAATGATTCAAATCTAGTTTCAACAAGTTGCAAAACTCAAGTTCAAATATCCCAAAACATAACTTAGAACTTCGACTTGACCTTGCCCAATACCTTGAACATGCTAATACTAGTGAAAACACAAAATACTTTCATTTCATTGTAAGTTATAGACCTTTTGAATTGACTTCGACATACATCTATAATTCATTATATAAATCTTCACTATTGATTATGCCAAAACTTGTCATTCCTTCATTGCTTTGACAAAACCTCATTGTTAATTAAGGCAAACATGCAAAGGTTCATTAATGAAAATGGTAAAACACACAATATTTACATTTGTCACTAAAGATAATGGCAAAGCATGTAACACCACTCATCTGTATATATACATATATTGTAAATGGTGAAAATGCCAGAGAACATTATGCTTTCACTTTGTTAATCTATTCTTAGCAATGAAAATGATTGAAGCATGCAATACTTAAATTTTGTGTTATTGTAATCTAAATGGAGAAATTATATTATATATGATGGAGAAATGTGCAATATTTGTGTCTAATTACTATACACAATATAAACATCAAAATATTTCATGATGAAAACCAATGAGTTTGGACTAGTAAATTTGTGTAGGATGCAATGGTCTTCACAAGGCCTAGTAAAAACAACCCACTCTAAACAATTACAATAAACCCCCTTGATAATCATGCCCATTTTAGTCACATTCTTATTTCTATCACCCATTTTTTAGTCACCATTTGTTTTAATAAAAAACATCATTTGTTAGAATCACTATCACATTTGTCAGGAGCACAGAATATTTGCAAAGCTTTCTTTGTAAATGTGATTATAATAGGAGAAATCTAAAGCAAATATTAGGGTTTTGTAAATTGTAGTTTCCTTTGGCAATGTTAGTGTTGCTTTATGTCGAAGTTGTGCAAAACTAACAACAATGAATCCAGTTGAAAAGAAAAGAAAAGAAAGAACAATAATTTTTTTCATGTAAACAAGTAAAAGATATGCAAACTTGTCAAAAAAGCTAAAAATTCTTAATTAAAAAAAATCTAGTTGACAAGATACACAAACTTAATAATTAAGGAGCTCAAACTCTATGTAAATCGTCATATTAAAACAAACAAAAATCACAACCTTTTTCAAGTCTAATAATGCATAGTAGAGCCGAGAATAACCCATGGAGGAAATTTAAACAGTTGGCACCTTGATCTAGTGTAAAAGGCTGTTTTTTTAACCTTTTTCCCCCTATAGTCACAATCTTGTAAGGGTTTATATGAAATGTGACTATACATTTTTGAATCACAATTTATTAGTGTCACAAAAGGAGTGGTCATCAAGGGCATGATTATAAAGGGGGTTTACTGCAGATGCATGTTCATGCGGTAGAGGGCACTATTGTTCAGCATCAATGAATTATCAAGAGGGAAAGTCAAATTACTTTTTTTTTTAAAAGTACCACAACCAAGTCTGAAAATCTGAACTCCCAACCTCACAACTTTGTGCTAACAAATGACTGTCCTAGTCATTAGATCACCATTTCACTAGTCACTAGATTACCATTGTTTACTTCAAAACAAATGCATACCTTCTGCACTTAAATGCCAAAATTCTGAAATTTTAAAATGGAGCTGCCAGAACTATTCCGTTAGAAAAATTAATTATTTTGACAGAGATTGCAAATTGTGAGTGCTGGGTACAGTAGCCAACACATTGGTGAAGGCAAATAAGAAATAAATTCAGAGGTATGAGGGCAAAGTGATTAATTAGTAGGCACAACTTACATTATTCTATTGGATAGAAGGCAAAAGGTTGACATTGCAACAAAAGCAGCAACTAAAACTAAGCTAACCATCATGGTTGATGGTTGTCTATGGTACAGGAGCCCATTGGAAAAGTGGTTTCTTGTCTACCCACCATTTATCCCTTATTAGGTTGATGCTGGTTTCCTCTGTCCATCATGTACACCACCACCCATCACTCATTAGTAGGTGCTCAATTGCCTCTGAACATTACCTTGCAGTGCAAAACAAACACTATAGGACTCCAGCCATGAGAACTGTCTGGAAACACGTAAATTTTCTCTGAAAATAGGGGGTTAGGGGACTCATCCTAAACCCTAAACCCTTGATGCCATGATCGGGGACAAAATTGAGAGGCTAACATAGTCTAAAAATCCCAAGATTCCTAACCACAGGTGTCAAATGGATGTTCCAATCCTAAAAGAGCAAGAACTACCTACCTGCACCTCACATCCGAAACCACAGGTAGAAGTACTATGCATCAGAACCTACAAATATCCTTCAGGGGCAACATTTACCAGCCCTATGTTTGACTCTCAGTAACCATTTGGCCATAATTCTACAATTCAATAGTAGATGGGGATCCTTTCAGATGGTTGCAAATCCCTGTCTTTGTGCAGTTTTTTCTTTTGCAAAGCTGAGTGAATTTCTTAGATTTAATTCTGCAGACATTGCAGGATAACACTTTTGTGTGAACAGCATAAAAGGCAGCACTGATATGAGATTCATGTCTCAATGCCGGAAATGTCTGACTTCGGTGAAAACCATAGCAACTCCATACTTATTGCAGCAATCAATTGCATCCTTGTCACGCATGCTGCCGCCAGGTTGTGCTATAACCTTAACTCCAGCCTTGCAAGCATCTTCAACTGCATCGTTCCAGGCAAACGGGAAGAAAGCATCACTGGCCAGAGCAGCACCCTTTGCTTCCTCTCCAGCTTTCTCAAGGGCTATTTGCAAGCTCTTCACCCGATTGGGTTGCCCACTGCCCATTCCCAACATCCGATTATCCTGTCACAATAGCAAAACACTGACATGAGGACAACTGGTCTCTTTGTTTGTGCAATGTAGAAAGGGAACTCTTCAATGAAATACACTCAAATCCCCAAGTATCAGCTGTGAGAACAGACCTTGGCCACAACAATAGCATTACTCTTGACATGCTTGCAGCAGAGCCATGCAAATTGTGCATCATCTACAAGCTCCAGAGAGGGTACTTTATCTGTAACAACCCTGAAACCGAGGTCATCAGGGGTGAGATCATCAGAATCCTGAAGCAACCAACCACCACCAATTTGCCGCAAAGACCTCCGACCTGCTTTAGTTTGCTGGGCTTCCAGAATGCGCAAAGTCTTGGATTTTCCCTTGAGGATCTGGAGTCCCTTCTCTGTATACTTGGGTGCTATCACAATTTCATAGAACATACGTGTCTCTCCATCTGCTGGACTCCGAAATTCACGTATTTCACGTGCCAGTGTCTCATCCACCTCCACATTGAATGCAACAATGCCGCCAAATGCGCTGACAGGGTCAGCCCTTACTGCTTGTTGATAGGCTTCCAGTAGCCCAGTGTTTGGACCAACAGAGGCAACCCCACAGGGGTTGGTGTGCTTGACAATCACGCATGTTGGGTTTGTGAATTCACATACACAGTTCCAAGCAGCATCTCCATCCAAGTAATTGTTGTATGACATCTCCTGCATGTCATAACAGGATGTTCTAAATGAAATCATCCTTTTTTCGAACTCAAAGAAAAAAAAGTTTCAAAATATGATTTCACCAAAGAAATATCTGACATTGAAAAACACACCTTTGGCACAGATGACCTAAACTCAAACATCTGATGCCACCAGCAGAAGGTCATATACCTTGCCATGGTGCTGGACAGCTGTAGCAATACCTCCTGTCCCCACTTCAGACAATGACTTGTCCTCATAAAAGGCTGCCCGTTGGTGTGGATTTTCACCATATCTCAATGGTGACTTCAGAGAGAGAGATAATGACAGGCTTGGAGGGAACTCATGCCTGCCTGATGCATCTGCAGCCACAACAAACAAGATGATCAAATGACCAAAAAGACCCAACCTTGTCTTTAATGTGATGGCACAATAATGGGTGTGATTGAGTCTGTTCACAATCTCCCATGTTGCAATAGCTAAACTGTCTCCCACACATATTCGGTAGAGATGTCTACAGTAGACATAATTAGCACAGGAGAGGTTTGCATACACTACCTTTATCACTTGTGTTCTTCCAAAACCACTCGGCCACAGCGGAGTCATAGGAGGACACATGCTGGAATGCCTTCCATGCCAGCCTCCTGCGAAAGGAATAGCTATCACCCTTGCACTTCAAACTCTCTAGGAGTGCTGGGTAATCAGCTGGGTCTACCACCACTAACACATCCTTGTGATTCTGTAAATACCCCTTGAAAAACCCCGCAGACTTAGATATCTGATACTTGTTTCAGGTTAAAGTTAAGGCCATCATTACATATAAAACACAAGTCTCTTGTGATCAGTATTCAAGACCCAGAATCATATCCACATCACCAATATACTCCTTTGTACAACAAATAACTCTCACAAGAATTGAGAAATCTCTGTACTCATGATTAAGAAAGCCAGAACAAGGTTAAAAATTTTCCTTCAAGTCAATGAAAGACTTCCAGATAAGAACTTCAGAATTTGGAACAAAGAAAAACACAGAAGGGTAGAACTTAAAACAAATAACAATAAGACCAGCAGTATGAACACAAAAGCAACAGTCTCGCTTCTTGTTCAGGGACCATCAACAGTGCTGTGTATAATAGTGAATTTTTTTATCAGAACTTAGCCACTGACTTGGTCAGCTCCCAACAGTGGGTATAGGCCAGAAAAACCAGTAGCCTGCCTTACTGAGTTTCTGTTGCAAGTCTGGAAGCAACCAGAAACTCAGCCATGATACTGGCTAGCAACTAACACCAAAGAAGGGGAGAAAATGTAGAGAAAAGAAAAGGTGAAAAGAACCCTAAAAAAAAGAGTACACATAATAAGAAAAAAAAACACAGACAACAGAGGAAAAACAGATGAGGACCAAGTGGGCTTCCAAAAGCTTCCCACTTACAACACTCTAAACAAAATCATCCAGAAGACTCCAAATGCTGAAATTCCAAAAGGAAATTTCTCTTTATTGAGAAACCCTCTAGTCCTTTTTAACAGAATCTTTAGAGGGTAGTCTTCTTTATTCTTCTGAATATCTTTCGTAAGAATAGAGAAAACTCCATTCTCACAATGAAGAAGAAACAGCAAGGTTAGCACTTCCTCAGGAAGCCACAGAAAGAACCAAACTAGGGAAAACAAAAACAAACAAAAAACAAAAAACGCATGCCGGTATGAAAAAAAGTGCCAGTCTCACACCTATTCAGGGACCATCAACAGCAGTATGTATGATAGTGACTTAACTACCACAACTTCCCCACTGACTTCATCAGCTTCCTACAGTGGGTAAAGGCCGGTGACAAGCATCGAACTGGGTTTCTGCTGCAATTCTGGAAGCAACAGGAAGACTCAGCCATACTACTGGCTAGCAACAGACCACAACAACAATGACCAGACAAAGAAACAAAGAATGACAGAAAGGGAAAAGAAATACTAAAGGAAAGGACAAACAGGGAAAGACTAGGAACACTGAAGGATAGACTGACCATCTGAGAAACAATGAAAACTTTAGAACTACAAAGCCTCAAGAATCTGTAAAACTGACTATTGATAACACCCAACTTAGGAGTAATAGCCCTGTACAAAGGAAAAGTGGAAGTTTCTTGATCAGAAAATGCTAGTTCCATCAGCCCACAAAGTTGCATGAAGTTCAAAGAGCAGTGAAATGTTGCCCTAAAAGGCTCAGAGGTGTAAAGAAAAAATTCCATTGGCAGATTGCCTCATCTTCGGGAAAAACGCCTCATCATAGTCTTTAGTGAGCTTCACCACCCCACAGACTAAATATTTACAGCTCCAAGTACTGGCTTACAAAGTATAGATATCATGCACAGAAGGACTAAGCAGGAAATTTTTTTAAGCAGCTACATTGGATCGAGGATAATCCCTACCTTACCTTAGCAGCCGCCCTGATCATAGCTGGACCTCCAATGTCAATATTCTCCACCCCTTTCTCAAAACTTGTTCCTCCTGGTGCTGTGACTGTGCTGTAAAATGGGTACAGGTTAACCACCACCACATCGATCAATCCTGCCAACCAAGAAGCAACATTCTTAGATGTAAACTTGCTGATAACTACTTCAATACTCAGAATCACCGAGGTCATCTTGTGCTGCTCCCATTGCCCCCACCCACCACACATTGAAGAGTGATTTCAAAGATTGATATCAGTTACAAATGCCTGTGGTAAACGCCAATGTCCCGCTGAAACCTTGAACCAACTAAGGAAGCACATGGTCCACAGGCAAATCTCACCAATTCCATGTTGCTGAAGTGCATCAATGTGGGGATGCAAGTCTCGCCTAGCCAGAATACCTCCATGCACTGCTGGGTGTAGTGTCTTGACACGGCCGTCCAACTAGCAACCAACCAGCCATAACCAAACAATGAGACAAAAGACAAGTAAACTAGCATATCAACCAAAAGAATTGCGCAGTGTCAACACTCCTGAACATCCTGCCTCTAGCTGCAATGCCCAAAAAACCCATCTGCAATCCACAACAAATGCATGCCCTGCAAGGTATCCTCAAGTACAACACCACGATCATGTTCACAATCCAATGATGAAGCTGTGATGTCAGTCAGGTTGGCACATTGAAGAGTCGTATGAAATCAGACCATTGAGAATGAATGCATGGTAGCATGCCTCACCATCTCAGGAAAGGACGTCAGCTGCTCAACAGGTGTGACCTCATATCCTGCCTGCTGCAATGTTGATGCTGTACCACCTGTCGAGATGAGCTTAAACCTGGGCAGGAGTGCACGAGCATTTCCAATTAAGTTCAAGTCAAAAAAGTTCCGCCTCAAATCATGAATTGGGTACTTGAAACAGGAGATACAACAGCTATAGACAATACGGAAAACTCTGAAGACATACTTCCGCATTGAGTTTCACGTCAAACAATAAAGAAACACAAGAAACAAAAACCCTATTGTACCCGAGATCAACGAGACCTTTCGCCAGAAAACCAACGTCGCGTTTATCTGAGAGGGATATGAGCGCCTGCTGCTTAGGTCCTGCAACTTCAACCAGCGAAATTCGTTGAAAAAGGAAAAAACCCATAACGTCGTCACATGCACTTGGCACCGGAGGTCGAAGAAGAAGAAGAAGAAGAAGAAGAAGAAGACGAAGCAATTCCAAACGCTGGAGATATAACAAAACCCAAGCGAAATAAGCAAACCCAAAACCCATTCTTACTTTGGTGCGGCGAAACGACGGTAGACTCCGTAGTCGTCGGAGACACATCAGCTGCAGCCGACATGGCTCTGGAGCTCCAAACTCTCGAACAGAGCTGCTCCAGCTGCTGCTGTTGCCGCCTGCTTCCAAGCGAAGAAACTCCCCGTGCACTGTTGAATTGAAGATATGGGTGACACAAAGAAGAAGAAGAAGAAGAAGAAGAAGACGAGTACAATGGTAATACACTGGACAAGGAGCCACAGCGCGAAGGCGAGAAGAAACAAGAAGAAGAATAGCAGGAGGAGAAAGCCACAAGAGATTGGGAAGCAGGCGCGGCCATCGCCATGGCTGCTGTTGCTGCAGCGCCAGTCACAGAGAGTTACAACTGCAGAGAGGCCAGTCAAAGGCAGGAATATTAGGGTTTGCGGCTTCTTCTTCTACAGAACAGGTGCATTCCACATGTCTGTAATGTCAAGTCCACAGACCGACCAACAAATTCCAGTCGGGGCAGTTTAGCTAAATTTTAAATTGATAACCATTTTTTGGGGGTTTTGAGTACGTAGTAATAATAATTATAAGGATGGTTTTCCTTCCAAGAAGGAAAATGCAGGCTATACCATAGTCATTTTTTATTTTTTATTTTTTTATTTTTTAAATCTAAAAAATAATTTGAGTTTGAACTGAATTCCAAGTTAACTGAATTGCATTTCAGTTCAATTGAATTGAATTAAATTACAATTAGATTAAAATTTAATTGTGTTGAATTCAAATTCAATTGAAGAGAAATAAGATACAAGTTAGTGGAGAAAGTATTGAAATTTTGCTTGCAAATATTGTCTTGATTTTTTATATTAAAGTACTCAAATTCAAAAAACACCTTTCCATGCCTCTTTACTTGAGAATAGGTTAAATAAGTTTTAATTTGGAATTGTCCAATTGATGACTTACATCTTATGAAACCTAAAGTTGTTCTATATAAACCAACTTCCATGAATCATTGTCACTGCAATTAATTTAGATGATTGTCAAAAATAAAATGTTTTTAAATATTTCAAAAGATTCTTTATTTTCATTCACGAAAATTCTATCTAAAATATATATATTTGAAAATTTTTAATGTTCTACAAATAATATAATGAATGTTGAAGATGCCAAGGTATTATAAAATATGACAAACCAAATGAAACAATATCACATACTTGATGATTTATGGGTTAGCTCATTTAGGTATATAAGTCAATCATAAATATTCAAATTTAATTTTCTATGGTCTTTTAAATACAAAGTGGAATTTATTTATGAATAATTTGCTTGTTCATTCTGTGAACTTTTGACTTACACCCACCATTCATTTAATTTGCCTGTTGTAAATATTTGAATTTAAATGGAGTTTTAAAACAAGGGTGGGTAAAGTTTGAATAATTAGGGGTTTTTTTTTGTTAGCTTGAGTTGTAAGGAAACTTCGTGCCTTGCGAGTTTCTTCTGTTGTTTTTTCTTTGTGTTTTTTATTTTCATTGTTAAACAACATTCACATCTTTGGCCTTGCTTCCTTCATTTTTTTCACTTTTGATCATTTTGCTTCCCAACTATCTATTGTTATGCATCTATTTGTTTAGCCCCACATGCGTGCTGCTTGATCCCCTTTCAGCTTGCCCTTTGATTTTTCCCTCTTTTGGTTTTTGTTGCCTTTTACGACATTAGAGTTTTAGGGGCCCCTTTTGGTTTCGTATCATTATTCTCTTCCTTTTTGTAAGACATTTTAGATGAGGATGTTCACCATGCCGATATGCTTCTAGAGTTGGGGGACATTCAAATTGCTTTAGGGATTTTATATCGGTGTTTTATGTAGAGGTCTCCTTATTTGCTTCATGCGTTCTTGCCCCTCCGAAGTTTTCAATGCCTACTTGCATCTTTTGATTCAACCCTCATGCAAGTTTTTGAAAGACTTTTAAGCCCAAGTTCTCTCAAGTGTCCAAAGGCCCCTTTGGTGTGTCAGTAGGTTTTGTTCCCCAGTTTTAGTGACAGGAGTGGCCTCATTTTTGTAGAGACCATTGCACTAATGACTTATTTGGGGAGTTGAATGTTAGTAGCATTAATCATTGCTTCTAGATTTTTGTTGGATTTGCGCCCTTTCTTTTTGGAGGCTATTAAGGTGATCAATTTAAGTTCGCTCCCCTTCTAAGGGCTGGAGTGAATTAGCAGCCACCAATGCACTAGTTGAGGATGAGCCCGTTCAGCCCGTTTTGCCGATGAACATCCTCCCTGCCCGAGGTGTTTTTTTTTTTTCACCTCTTTTCTGCCCCACCTACCTCCCCCCTCCTATCCCCCTCCTACCTCCCCAATCCTACCTTACCACCTACCTCCCCCCTCCTGCCTACCACCT
>Ga0116231_10012422_pt1 | contig 12533 bp, 15 predicted proteins | sample S1TSphgellanicum_2_FD_89695 | JGI IMG/M metagenome (GOLD analysis project Ga0116231, IMG submission 89695) | Host-associated microbial communities from peat moss isolated from Minnesota, USA - S1T2_Fd - Sphagnum magellanicum MG | ecosystem: Host-associated > Plants > Peat moss > Unclassified... | reverse complement strand
TGAAGGGGATAGCCGTTAATCGCCTCCCACGGAGGCGATTAACGGCTATCCCCTTCAAACCGCCCGTGCGCGAAGCGGCCAAAAGTTTTTGCGCGCTTTTTTCAAAAAGCGCTTCTTTCTTGGCGCTTCCATGCTGATCGATTCGCATTGCCATTTGGACTACTTTACGCCGGAGGAGCGGCCGGGCGTGGTGGCGCGGGCGCGGGCGGCGGGCGTGGAGCGGATGGTGACGATTGGGGTGACGCTGGCGCAGTCGCGCGAGGCGATGGGGATTGCCGAGGGGTTTGACGGAGTGTTTTGTTGCGTGGGGGTGCATCCGAACCATGCGGCTGACGTGCTGCCGGTGGCGGGGGTGGAGGAGATCGCGGCGCTGACGGCGCATCCGAAGGTGATCGGGATTGGAGAGTCGGGGCTGGATTATTTTTATGACAAGGCGCCTAGGCAAGTGCAGCAGGAGAATTTTAGGGCGCATATTCGGGCGGCGGCGGTGACGGGGTTGCCGCTGGCGATTCATGCGCGGGATGCGGATGAGGATGTTGCCAGGATTCTGCGGGAAGAGAGGGCAGGGGGGCGGGAGTTTACGTTTTTGCTGCATTGTTTTTCGTCGGGGCGGGGGCTGGCGGAGGCGGCGGTGGAGATGGGGGGGTATTTTTCGTTTTCGGGGATTCTGACGTTTCCGAAGGCTGCGGCGCTGCGGGAGATCGCGGGGATGATTCCGCGGGAGCGGGTGCTGGTGGAAACGGATTCGCCGTATCTGGCGCCGGTGCCTTTCCGGGGGAAGCGGAATGAGCCGGCTTATACGGTGCATACGGCGCGGGTGTTGGGGGAGGTGCTGGGGATGGCGCCGGACGAAGTCGCGGCGCTGACCACGGATAATTTTATGAAGCTTTATCGGAAGGCGGCTTGAGCGGGAGGCGGCTGACCATTCTGGGGTGCGGCGGGTCGGCGGGGTGCCCGCAGATCGGCGGCGCGGATGGGGCGGGGGATTGGGGGGAATTGGATTCTTCCGAGCCGCGCAATGTGCGGACGCGGCCTTCGGTGGTGTTTACCTCCGGCGAGGGCAAAAATTTGCTGGTGGATACGGGGCCGGATTTGCGGGCGCAGTTGGTGGCCAACAAGATCGGGCGCGTGGATGCGATTTTTTATACGCATGCGCATGCGGACCATATCGCGGGGCTGGATGAGATACGGATTCTGAACCGGCTGCTGGGGGCGCCGATGCCGGCCTATGCGGAGGCGGCGGTGTGGGAGGATTTGCGGCAGCGGTTTGATTATGCGTTCAGGCCGTGGACGCCGGGGTCTTATTTCTTCCGGCCGGTGCTGCAGACGCAGATTGTGACGCCGCCGCAGACGCTGGAGATTTTGGGCATGCGGGTGGATGTTTTCGCGCAGGACCACGGGTATGTGCCCTCGGCGGGGCTGCGGGTGGGCAAGGCGGCGTATTGCACGGATGTGAAGCGGCTGGACGAGGCGGCTCTGTCGGCGCTGGCGGGGGTGGAGATTTTCGTGGTGGATTGTTTCACGCGGCACGATGCGCACCCCACGCATGCGAATTTGGCGCAGGTGCTGGAATGGGTGGAGCTTCTGCGGCCGGCGCGCACGATTCTCACGCATCTGGGGCCTTCCATGGATTGGGGGTGGGCGGGAAAGAATCTGCCGGCGGGGGTTGAGCTGGCTTATGACGGGATGACGTTAAGTTTTTAGAAGCATTTACCGGCCATAAAGGAATCACTTCGGATGTGAAGGAAATGTAATTAAGGAGTTTGAGTATGGCGCTGCCATTCGACAATGACCGTGTTCGCTTTTCGACCAAAAGGTCATTGATGTTGGGTGGCAAGGCCGAGGTGGACTGGCTGGTGGCGCCGGTTGCGGCGGCGCCTGATTTCGTGGCGGCCGGCGGAGGGGTTTTGTGGGAGTCCGGCAAAGCCGCCGGCGGCGCGGCGGCCATGGCGGCGACGGCGCTGTATATTATTAATCCCGGCGATACCGTCGCCATCAGCCCGAATGATCTGCACCAGGACGGTCTGGGGGATTGTTTTTTGATTTCCTCCATCGGGGAGCTGGCGATGACGCATGCGGCGTCGATCCAGAATATGATCAAGGTGAATGCCAACGGCACGGAGACGGTGACGCTGTATGAGGATGCCAACGGCAAGCTGCCGGCGCCGGGCTATAGCGGCGCGTTCAAGCCGGTGACGGAGGTGGTGACCAACAGTTTCAACCCGAATTCGGTGAACAGCGCGGCCGGGCAGGACGTGGTGAACGGGGTGAAGGAGATTTGGCCGCAGGTGCTGGAACAGGCGGTGGCGCAGTTGAATGGCGGGATTTCCGCCATCGCCAATGGCGGCTATCCGTTCGTGGCGATGGAGGAGCTGACCGGCAAGGCGGCGACGTGGATTTATCAGCCGGCGACGTCGATGACGGGGGCGCAGTTGTTCAGCCAACTGACGGCCGATGTGAAGGCGGACGACATGCTGACGTTTGACACGACGGCTGATCCGACCGGTTTCAACTTGGTGGGCGGGCATTGCTATATGTTCGACGGGATCACGGGCAGCGGGGCCAGCGCCACGGTGACGCTGCTGAACCCGTGGGGCACGGACCAGCCTGGAAAAATTCAGTTGAGCCAGTTGTCGGGGAATATTTGTCAGATTGATGTTGGGCATTCCTGAGGGATGCGTGGCGGCGTTGGCGCGATCCCGCCGGCGTTTCTGGCGATGTTACACTTGACATACCAAACCCCATAATGTAGTGTTTGGCCATAGGAGCATCCCATGGCCAGTTCGACCCTTTCCGCCCCGCACTTTCACAACGAAGACGCCGCGTTCGCGTATGTCGAAGCGCATCTGTGGCCGAATGGCCCGGTATGCTTTCACTGCAAGGGCACCGAGCGCATCGGCAAGATGAACGGCAAAACCACCCGTGCGGGCCTGTATAAGTGCTACGCCTGCAAGAAGCCGTTCACCGTGCGGATGGGGACCATTTTCGAGTCCAGCCATGTGCCGCTGCGGATTTGGCTGCAAATCATCTACCTGATGTGCAGCAGCAAGAAGGGCATCAGCACCCGGCAAATCCACCGCATCATCGGCGGCAGCCTTAAAACCGCGTGGTTCTTGGGCCATCGCATCCGTGAGGCCATGAAGCCCGGCTCTACCTCCCCGATGGGTGGTCCCGGCGTCATCGTGGAGGCCGACGAAACCGAGATCGTCGCGTCGCCCAAAACCCGCCGAGCAAACCGCACCGTGCGGAGTAACAACACCCGCTTTGTCGCGCTGGTGGAGCGTAACGGCGAGGTGCGGTCCAAAGTGATCGACGAACGCGGGATGCACCAGGTCCGGCAGGCCGTCCGGCAGAACCTTGAGGCCGGGACAATCCTGCATACCGACGGCGCGCAAGCCTACAAGGCGCTGATGCTGCCCGGCCAGCACGAGGCTGTTGACCACAAGAAAGAGTTTGCGCGCGATAGCAATAATGGCCGGGTGCATACCAACACCGCCGAGGGCTATTTCTCGATCTTCAAGCGCGGGCTGGTTGGGGTTTACCAGCAGATGGGCGAACAACACCTTCAACGGTATTTGGCCGAGTTCGACTTCCGCATGACCCACCGGGAGAAGCTGGGTTTTAACGACATCGCCCGCGCCAACGTCGCGCTGGTGGGTGCCAAAGGCAAGCGCCTGACATATGAAACGACTCGTCTCAATTAAGAAGGAAAAAGGGCCTAGAGCCCGCTGGCGGTTCCGCAAGCGGGTGGTGGATGGGCAGTTGTGCTTGCCGTTTTGGGAGAAAGAGTAAGTGGTTGGAATTACAGAAATATCTGGCATCCTAACGTCCCTTAAGTCCGCTAAGGATATTGTGGAGGCGATGGCAGGACTGCGGGATGCTGCGGCCTTTCAAGAGAAGCGGCTCGAACTGCAATCGAAGATCATGGATGCCCAGAGCAGCGTTTTTTTGGTTAACAATGAGCGCGCGGCGCTGATTGAGGAAATAGGCGAGCTTAAAAAAAAGGTTGCTGGTTTCGAAACATGGGAAACAGAGAAGCAACGGTATGAACTGATAGAGACGATTCCCGGCGTTCGAGTTTATTCGTTGAAAGAAGACGCCCAGCCACCCGAAACGCCGCATCAAATATGTGCTCAATGCTACCAAAAAGGACAAAAATCTATCTTGCAGCACGAAAACAGACAACCTGGTCGGGCGGAAGTGTTGGTTTGCCATAATTGCGGACTAGACCTTTATGTTTCCGGCAATCGTCAGCCGGAGCATCCAAAGCCAGCGAGGAGATGAGAGAATGTCTAAAAAACCTAGTCTAATACCGCCCCATGACGACCCGGCCGAATCCAAGCGCTTTATCGACATGGCACGCGAACTGGAGGCGGATGAGGAGGAGGGGGCGATGGATAAGGCGTTTCGCCGCATTATTCAGAAACCTCCCCACAAAGAGGATGTTTAGCTTCGTTTTTTTGTTCGCGCGCTCCACCAAAAGCTTGGCGTTCCGCGGTTTTCGCCAAAAGACTTTCCTTCATTTCAGATAAAACCGCAGCAGTCCCCTCAACTCGTAACACCGGCGATTTCCCTTGGATAAAGGATTTCGCCTGCCTAAGACCGCCATTGTTAATGTCGAAGTCAATTAGCGGGATATGATTTGTTTGTTCTACCCTAAAAGCCGAATATGCTAATGAATCAGCGACTTGCAGAGGTTTGGTGTTTTTCTTATCTGCAAACGACAGCTTATTGACCATCCTCGAAATATCTGGCGGCGCTTCGTCTTTAAACATTCTGAATATCCGAACAGCATCTCCGGCGTTTTTGTGACCGTCCTCAAGAATTAGGTGAAGTTCATCGGATGGATTTTTTGCTATATCGTCAAGCATTCGTGGCAAAACAGACAAGATCATCCGAAAACAAATGCCATATTTTGTGTCTAACTGAGGCTTTCTGGGCCTATTTCCGGCAACGTAATGCTGTTCATAGTCAGCATTCCCAAGTTTGGCGGTTATCCCAAACGAAACGTAGCTTTTAATCAGCTTCTCCGCTTCAAGGATAAACTGCATTTTTTGCTCATAAGTCCAACCCTTGAATTGTTTTTTCCCTTGCAGCCATTCGGTGGCGTGAAAATACTGTACGCCGTGACGCTTCAGCATCCGGTCCCAGCGATCTTCCAGCTTAATCCATTTGCCAAACGGCGCGACATATCCGGCCATGATCGTGTGCGGAGAGCCGTCATGCGTTCCGCTCTCATCAATGTAGGCTGTAATAATCATCGCCCAATCACAAGGCTCCCAGCGGTGAAGGACGCCGAGCGAATATGACCGGACAAAAGACGGCATATCGTTCACGGCGACTCGCCCCCACAAGCTACATCATGTGCCTTGGTATGGGAAGTGTAACATGGCCGCGTTTCTTTCCATAATATTGATTCTGCGATTATTGGAGAAAGACCGCGAAGGCGGTTTATCGCCGGCGACACGCGCTAGAAGAAATTGGATGAAGTGAGCGCGGGCGCGCCTATGAGCTGGATGGTTGTGCCGTCCGACAACATGACGGTCGTGATACCGCCCGACGTCGTGGCCCCGGACAGGGCGGCTTCATCCGCGGCTGGCTCCGCGCCGTAGCCGATTAGCCCGATCGCATCATTGGCCGGGTTGAAGTTGGTGATCACGACGGTTTGCGTGGTGGGGCCCTGGTCAACAAACAAATAGTCGTCGAGGCCGCTCGCGGCGTTTGAGCCGGTCAGGGTGGCGTTGTTGCCTGCGGCGATGAACTGATCATTGCCCTGGCTGCCGGAGAGCACGTCGCCGGTGGCGGAGGGGCCGCTGGTGAAGAGGGTGAGGTTGCCGGTTGCGGCCGCGCCGTTGAAGGTGTCGCCGCCGCCGCTGGCGAAATAGGTCGCGTTGCCGGTCGCCTGGAAGTCGATTGAGCCGCCCGAAATGCCGAGCAGGATGTCATTGCCGCTGCCTTTGATGGTCGCGCTGCCGCTGCCGCCCTGAAACACCAGGCCGGTGTTGCTGGTGATCAGGTCGGATGTGCCGCCGAAGACGGTGTAGCCGCCGCCGCCGGTGGCATCGATGGTGTCGGAGGCGCCTTGGGCCTGGCTGTCCTCGATCACGTCCTGGCCGCTGCCGAGGATGTAGTGGCCGTTTTTGCTGGCGAAGACCGTTTCGGCGCCGCTGCCGGTGGAGACGGTGTCGTTGACGCCGGTGTCGTGGATGATCGCCGTGCCGGAGCCGCCGGTGATGTGGGCCAGCGTGCCGGCTTCCGTCACTGTGACGGCCCCTGCCCCGAGGTCGATGACATCGCGCGTGCCGGCGGCGACCAGCGTGTTGCTGGCGAGCTTGGTTTGGCCGGCGAAAATCGTATCCGCGCCGATGCCGGCGATGGACATGGATTCGCCCGCCGCCATCGCGTAATCCGCGCCGAGTTTTCCGGTGACGACGTATTGCTTTTTCGTGCCGGCGGCGGCGGAGATGGAGACCGGCTTGTTGCCGTCGATGACGAGGGCGCCGACCGAGTTGGGGACTTTGAACAAGCCGCCGTTGTTGTAGAGTTTGACGTTGATGGCGGTGTTCTTGTTGACCACGCCGGCGATGGCCTTGGCGAGTTGAAGCGCGCCGGCCTCGGTGAAGACGAAGCTTTGGTCCGGCTCGCCCGTGCCGCCGCGGATGGTGACTGTGCCCATGAGTTTGCTCGCCCTATGCGCGGTGGTTGCTAGATTGGATTGTTGTTGCGGTAAAGGAATTTTTTGCTCCTGGGGGCGGCGCGGGGGGAGTGCGATTAAGTCCGCCGGCCGGCGGACTTAATCGCACTCCCCCCTCCCCGCCCCCAGGAGCAAAAGTTTTTGCGCGCTTTTTTCAAAAAGCGCTGCTTACTTACCCTTCGATCCGGATCAGAACCCTACGCGCCGACTGCGCGCTGGCTTCCAGGGCGCTTTGTTCGCCGAGGCCGCTTGCGTGGATGCGGCTGGGGCCGACGCCGTCGGCGATGAGCTGGTCGGCGACGACGCGGGCGCGGGTTTTGGAGAGGAGGATGTTGGCTTGGGTGTTGCCGCCGGAATCGGCGGCGCCGAGGACCAGAACCCGGGATTCGGGCTGCTGGTTGGCGGCGACGGCGGCGGCGGCGATGGCGTCGAGGGCCGGTTTGTCGAGCGCGACGGAGTAGGGCTGGAAGAAGACGGGGGTGGCGGGGGCGGTGGCGGCGAGCGGCGGCGGGGCCATGGTTGCGCAGCCGGCCAGGGCGAGGATGGCGCCGGGAATGAGGAATCGCCGCATGAATTTGCCTCCGTTGGTTCGGTGCAGCATGTCGGGTTGGGCGCTAACTATTTCAATATGCGTGATTTTTTGGGCGGGGTTTCCAGGGGCGGCGGTATTGTGGTGTAGCTGTGTTTTCATGACCCATCGCCATCTTCTCGGGATACAGGGGCTCTCGCCGCCCAAAATTACGGCGCTGCTGGACCTGGCGGAGAATTATGTGCTGCTGAACCGGTCGGGGAAGACGCAGCGGGATCTGCTGCGGGGACGGACGCTTATAAATCTGTTTTTTGAGGATTCTACGCGGACGCGGACGAGTTTTGAGCTGGCGGGGAAAAGGCTGGGGGCGGATGTGATTAATATGTCCGTGTCCACCAGCTCGGTTTCCAAGGGGGAGACGCTGCTGGATACGGCGGCGACGCTGAATGCGATGAATTGTGATTTGCTGGTGGTGCGGCATAACCAGTCGGGGGCCCCTGCCCTGCTGGCCCAAAAAGTTGAGGCGAGCGTGATCAATGCGGGGGATGGGACGCATGAGCATCCGACGCAGGCGATATTGGATGCGCTGACGATCCGGCGGAATAAGGGGCGGATTGAGGGGCTGACGATTGCGATTTGTGGGGACATTCTGCATTCGCGGGTGGCGCGTAGCAATTTTTTGCTGCTGACGATGATGGGCAACCAGGTGCGGCTTGTTGGCCCCCCTACCCTGATGCCGGCGGAGGTGGGGTCGCTGGGCGTGACGGTGCATCATGACATGCGGGAGGGGTTGGCCGGGGCGGATATTGTCATGGCGCTGCGGTTGCAGCGGGAGCGGATGAGCAAGGGGGGGCTGGTGCCGAGTGCGCGGGAATTTTTTGCGTTTTATGGGCTGGATGCCGAAAAACTGGCGTTTGCGAAGGCGGATGCGCTGGTGATGCATCCGGGGCCGATGAACCGGGGGGTGGAAATCGACAGCGCGGTGGCGGACCATCCGGACCGTTCGGTCATTAAGGAACAGGTGGAGATGGGGGTGGCGGTGCGGATGGCGGTGCTGGATTCTCTGGCGCGGGGCACGCTGTGGAATGATTGATTTTTTGGTGACCGGGGCGACTCTTGCGGCGCCGGAGGGGTTTTTGGCCGGCGATTTGCTGGTGAAGGGCGGACTCATCGCGGATTTGGGCGGGAATTTGGGGCGGCCGGAGGGGGTGGAGGTGATTCAGGCGCCGGCGGGGGCGATTTTGGCGCCGGGGCTGGTGGATATTCGGGCGAGTTTGGGGGAGCCGGGATATGAGTACCGGGAGACGATTTTTTCTGCGGCGCAGGCCGCGGCGGCCGGGGGGATTACGACGATTGGGGTGCTGCCGGATTCTCGGCCGGCGATTGATGATCCGGCGCTGGTTAGGCTGATTTTCTCCCGCGGGGAGGAGACGGGGAGCGTGACGCTGGTGCCTTATGGGGCGGCGACGAGGGGGTGCGCGGGGGAGGAATTGGCGGAGTATGGGCTGCTGAAGGCGGCGGGGGCGGCGGGGTTTACGGATGGGCGGAAGAGTATTGCGTCGGCACGGCTGATGCGGCGGGCGCTTTCCTATGCGAGTGGGTTTGGGGCGCGGATTATTCAGCATCCGGAGGATGCCGAGCTGGCGGAGGGCGGGGCGGCGACGGAGGGGGCTCTGGCGACGATTCTGGGGCTGCCGGGGATACCGGCTTGCGCGGAGGCGATTTGTGTTGCTCGGGATATTCGGCTGGCGGAGTTGACCGGGGGAGCGGTGCATTTTGCGCATGTGACGACCGGGGAGACGCTGGATTTGATCCGTGGGGCGAAGGCGCGGGGGGTGAAGGTGACGTGCGATACGGCGCCGCCGTATTTTGATTTGAATGAAATCGCGATCGGGGATTTTCGGACTTATGCGAAATTCTCGCCGCCGCTGCGGGCGGAGGCGGACCGGCAGGCGGTGCTGGCGGGGCTGGCCGATGGGACGATCGATGCGATTGCGAGTGACCACCAGCCACGGGATGCGGATGATAAGAGGCTGCCGTTCGCGGAGGCTTCGGCCGGCGGGGCGGGGCTGGCGACGCTGCTGGCGGTGACTCTGGCGCAGGTGCATGCGGGGGTGCTGTCGATGGCGCGGGCGCTGGAGTTGCTGACGGCGCGGCCGGCTTCCTGGCTGGGGGTGGAGGCCGGCGTGCTGCGGCGAGAGGCGCCGGCGGATTTGTGTTTGTTTGATCCGGGAAAGTCGTGGCGTGTTGAGGCGGGGAAATTGCCCGGAAAAGCGCAGAATACGCCGTTTGACGGGCGGGCGCTGGAGGGCAAGGTGGTGGGCACCTGGAAGGCGGGGCGGCGGGTGTTTGGATGATGGTTTTGCTGGTCTGCGTTCTGGCTTATTTTTTAGGATCAGTGCCTTTTGGGTTGTTGCTGACACGGTTTGCGGGGCTGGGGGATATTCGGGCGATTGGCAGCGGGAATATCGGGGCGACGAATGTGCTGCGGACGGGGCGCAAGGGGCTGGCGCTAGCGACGCTGGTTTTGGATGGTTTTAAAGGCACGCTGGCGGTGTTTTTGGCGCGGCATTTTGGGTATCCGGCGCCGCTCTGCGCGGGGTTTGCCGTGTTTTTGGGGCATTTGTTTCCGGTGTGGCTGGGGTTTAAGGGGGGTAAGGGGGTGGCGACGGGGCTGGGGGTGTTTTTGGGGGAATTCTTTCCCGCCGGCATTTTGGCGTGTGTGACGTGGCTGGGTGTGGCGTTTGTGTTCCGTTATTCCTCGCTCTCGGCGCTGGCGGCCTTCGCGGTGGCGCCGGTGGCGGCGTTGGTGTTGGGGCGGTGGGAGGTGGGGGTGCTGTTTGGGTTGATCGCGACGCTGGTGTTTTGGAAGCATGCGGGGAATATTGCGAGGCTGCGGGCGGGGACGGAGCCAAGGATTGGGAAGGCGGCTTGACAATAGTTGGTCAGGTCACGCGCTTTCGCGGTACAGATTTGATTGAATATTGCTGGAATGATTGCAGACAAGTTTCGCTTTGGCGTGTTTTGCCGGCGGATGAAATGGCCGGTTTTTGAACAGCGGGCGCGGCACGTAAAGATGGCGGAAGACGCTTCGCTTTTCCGCCCTACGGTGGCTGACTGAATTTTGGCGCGGCACCTTCGACATGTCGAAAGCCGCCGAGGGCGGCGAGGGGCAGCATCGCGAGCCCCAGTATGACGGCGAGCGGCCAAAGCCATTCATGGGACGTCAGCCTGGAAAGGCCGACGATGGCGGCCCAGAACAGCACGGAACCGCCGAATGTGGCGATGGCATCGCGGGGCACGAATTTGTAGGTCATGGTCTCGGCGGCTTTATGAAGTCCAGGCCGAACCGGGTTCGGCCGGATAGCGGTGAAGCGCTTTTTTGAAAAAAAGCGCGCAAAAAATTTTTGATTCCCCCGGCTTTTGAGCGGCCAAAGTCTGGCCGCTCAAAAGCCGGGGGAATCAAAAGTTTTTTGGTTACTTTTTTTCAAAAAAGTAACTGCTTTCTTTCTCCTTCTACCAAAGACAACGCACAATTTCGACCTGAAACCACAACAAACCGGCAAGGGCCGCGACGGTGAGGGTGTCTTGGATGATGGCGCCGAGGTCGAGGCGGTTGCGGGGTGGAGGCGGGGCCGGGTGGGGACGAATGTCTTGGCGGCGGGAGAGGTAGACGACCTGGCCGGCCGCAAGCGCGGCTTGGTCTGGAACCATATTCATGGAGATAACTCTCGCAGGATGGGACCGGCGCGGAACGTGTTGTCGGCGCTCTGGATCAGGGTGTGTTGTGGGGGTTTTATGGGGAGGATTGATTAATAACCCATGAACTGGGTTTGGAATTGACTCACTGCTCCGGCGCATGGGCGGCCGGCGAAAATTGATAAACAAAAAATCAATTTTAGGTTGCGTTAAGACGAAAACCGGGTTTGATGAGCGCATGGACGATGCGGTGACTCGGCTGCGGCTGGTGCGGACGGAGAGCGTGGGGCCGCTGACCTATCGGCGGCTGCTGGCGCGGTTTCCCAAGGCGGAGGATGCGCTGGCGGCGGTGCCGGAACTGGCGCGGATGGGGGGGCGGGAGACGGCGCCGCGGATTGCCAGCCGCGGCGAGGCGGAGGCGGAGCTGGCGGCGCTGCGCGGGATGGGGGCGAGCGGGGTGTTTTTGGGGGACGCCAATTATCCGCCGTTTCTGGCGGAGATGGCCGATGCGCCGCCGTTTCTGGCGGTGATGGGGGATGTGAAGTTGTTGTCGTCCCGATGCGTGGGGATTGTGGGGGCGCGGAATGCATCCGCGAACGGGATGCGGCTGGCGCAGAATTTGGCGGCGGAACTGGCCAGGGATTTGGTGATCGTGTCCGGCATGGCGCGCGGGATCGACGGGGCGGCGCATGCGGGGGCGATGGCGCGGGGGCGGACGGTGGCGGTGGTGGCGGGCGGGCTGGATGTGCCCTATCCGCCGGAGCATGGGGCGCTGCAGGAGCGGATAGCGGAAAACGGCGCGGTGGTGGCGGAGGCGCCGCTGCGGACGGCGCCGGCGGGAAAACATTTTCCGAAGCGCAACCGCATCATCGCCGGGCTGGTGCTGGGGCTGGTGGTGATCGAGGCGGCGGAACGGTCGGGGTCGCTGCTGACGGCCAGGCTGGCGAATGAGGCGGGGCGGGAACTTTTTGCTGTACCTGGATCGCCGCTTGATCCGCGGAGCCGGGGCGCGAATGATCTGATCCGGCAGGGGGCGCATCTGACGGAGAGTGCGGCGGATGTGCTGGCGAATTTGCCGGACCATCCGCGCCGCGAGGGGCTGGGGCGCGACCCGCTGTTCCGGCATGCGCGGTCGGGCCTGGCGGAGGCCCATGCCCCGCCGCCGGCTGCCCCGGTGGATTCTTTGGCGCTTAGCAAGGCGCGGCGGCTGGTGGCGGGGTTTTTGGCCGCCGATCCCGTGCAGGTTGACGAGATTGCGCGGCGCTGCCAGTTGTCGATGGCCGCGGTGAGCGCGGTGCTCCTGGAACTTGAACTAGCCGGACGGGTGGAAACCCTTTCGGGAAACCGGGTGGCAGCCATCGCCGCCGCATGAATGGGATGCTTTGTTGACTGAGATCGTCGTCGTCGAATCGCCTTCCAAGGCCAAGACAATCAACAAATATCTGGGCGACAAGTTTACGGTTCTGGCCAGCTATGGGCATGTGCGGGATTTGCCGCCGAAGGATGGTTCGGTGCTGCCGGACCAGGATTTTGCGATGTCCTGGGAGGCGGATGAGCGCGGCCAGAAGCAGATGACGGCGATCGCCAAGGCGGTGAAAGGGGCGAAGACGC
>Ga0116231_10012421_pt1 | contig 12535 bp, 10 predicted proteins | sample S1TSphgellanicum_2_FD_89695 | JGI IMG/M metagenome (GOLD analysis project Ga0116231, IMG submission 89695) | Host-associated microbial communities from peat moss isolated from Minnesota, USA - S1T2_Fd - Sphagnum magellanicum MG | ecosystem: Host-associated > Plants > Peat moss > Unclassified... | reverse complement strand
TTTTTTTTTTTTTTTTTTTTTTATTTTTTCCCTCTTATTTTTTTTTTTTTTTTTTTTTTTTTTTTTTTTTTTTTTTTTTTTTTTTTTTTCATATATTTTGATCTCCATCAATATCAATATTGCAATACTTGGGCAACTTCAGCATAAATTAAATTATTTTTAATTCTACCAAATTTTTTGAAAAATATCTAGTTTTTTTTGCTGAATATTTCAAAAATTCAATTCTCAAGTAACCAAGTTGGAACTTGCAATCTAGATCTATCAAGGTATTACATGAAAATAATTTAAAATAAAAAACTTCTAACAAGTTTTTGTGATTGGTACCATCTTCATGAGGAGCAAAGGCACTACTGAAGAAAGCACATGCCCTGGCCCATTCCAAACATGTTACCCTACACATAACTACAATTCAAATTTTGTGGTGGAATGCCTTTTAGGCCTTAGATCCTATGAAGCCAAATTCTCAAGTTCGACTCAACATGGACAAAGATTAGTTATATTTCTTCTAATTATGATCAAAGACTTAGCAATTTTTGGGTTTTACTTGTCTCTTTGTTGAACATAATTTACAACTCAAATTTTGTAGTGGAATGCTATTTAGGACTTAGATTTTAAGTAAGCAAAATTTCAAAGTCACACCCAATTTGGACCCGATTCATTGTATTTGGTCCATTCATGGTCAAAGACTTTGCAATTGGGTTTTACTTGTGTCTTGGTTGAACACAATAAATTACAAGTCAAATTTTGTGGTGGAATGCTCTCTAGGATTTAGGAGTCTAAATCCTCAAATTCAACCCAATTTGGACTAGATTCATTGTATTTGGTCTAATCACAATCAAAGACTTTCTTTGCAGTGAATTTTGGCTATTTTGTATTTTTAAAAAAACACTCTGGAGGAAAACTTGGGAAAAACATGTTTTTCAGCAAAATTTCATCAATTATGCAAAATCAAAAGATCGATTAGGGGCCCCCAAAAAAAACATTGATCACAAATTTTTATTTTTATTTTTTGTTGTTGTGGTGTATTAGACTTTTTTGGGGGCGAATTTTCCCATTTTAGTGACGAAAAAATTGGAAAAAAAATAAAATAAAAATTAATTAAAAAAATTTCCAAATTTTTGTGACTGACACAAAAGAAAAAAAAGAAAAAACCAAAAAAAACCCAAAAAAACCAGAAAAAATTGTTATTATCTGGTGGACAAACAGAAGAAATGATGCAATGAAAAGACATAAGAAAGAAAGGAGGGAGAAAAACAATGTTTGGGTGGGTATTTGATTCAACACCAAACCCCCATTGGACATTTGGCCTGGGTATATAGGCATGCATATACCCAACTAAGGTGAAGTTTTTGGAACCTCTGCTCCCAGCTGCTGCAGCATAATTTATTCGTTTAAATTATGGTGACTAACTATTGAATATTTTTTTCTTTTGGCATTTCCTTTTTTATTCATCACATTAATGACCTTGAAAAAGCTATTATCATATGCTCTTCCAACTCCTTTAGATTTTACTACAATTTTAATGTTATTGATTGATTTTTATTTTTATTTTTATTCTAAATTCATGTGTTCAATATGATTGCAATGCCAATTTGCAAAAGTAATTGTCTTTCTTCACTTTGAAATGTGCCATACTTTTGTAAATATTTATTTACCCTGCATTTACCCACATCTATGCACATGGTATGTGTAAGGAAAATGATGAAATATTTATCCCTATCCTTACCTTGTGAATAGGGCAAGTGTTCATCAATCACCTTTACCCTTACCTAGATTCATAATTTTGCAAGGCCTTTATACCTTCACCCAGTTTAAAAGTTTCCGAAGTTTATTTTTTACATTCACCTTATTGACATGTTTTTGAAATTTTCGTACTTTCTTCTATTATTATTTTCATTTATTGAGTTTTTCAATGTTGTTACAATGGCAATAATCAATAACAAGATTTAGCCACAATTGGTTATAGAATAGATCTCACAATAGATGTTTTTAAAAATCCTTTTCTACCTATAAACCTTAAGATAGAAATCTGGCAATTTTTTATTTTTTATTTTTTTGGGGGCAAATTTAAGTCATTTAAAAAAAAAAACCTTTGTTGCTGTTGCTAGGTCATTTTCTTGCAAAATGGTGAAAATTCACCACAATAAAAATGTTATTTACATTTATCTAGCTAATGTATAAAAATGGATGTATTTGTCCAATACTACTCATTACCTTCGGATTTTCAAATAATCATTTGTGACTTGGTGGTTGTTCAAGGTTCAAAACCCATACCACGTCCCTTAATGATTTTAAATCAAATGAGCCACTTTGGTGGCATGTTAATAAAATTGGATTTTTCTTAAATTAGGAATATACCCATTTTCACAAATTGATGAAAATCTTAGTTATATTTCAAGTTCTCAAACACCTAGAATTGTATGTTCTTCAAAGGGGAAGAAACCCAATTGACCCCTCTATGCTTAGCAAGCCAAAAATGGTTTATTTCAAAAGAAAAATCTTAAATTGGTGTGAACAATATAATTAAATAATTTTCACTTTTATTTATTGGGTTGCATGAGATTTTTTTAATGCTTTGTTAATTGTGAGATTCCACATGCCTTTGGATGAAAGGTTTATCAAACAAGTCATGCATTGGGGTTCTAGCTTGTGAACTTGATAGTCAACACTCAATGATGGACCAAGGGGGTGGAAAGGACCACATATGTGTAACAAGGGGTTAACTATGGTAACTTGTTTATGAGTGGACAAGAGTTCAAGTGTTGGGATTAACCTAGCCTCATTTTGAAGTTGGCTTCCTTATGATGTTGTTGCATCCTTTTAAAGTTCTTCACATTCACATTTCATAAATTACAAGGCTTCATTATTACTTAAAGAACAACATTTTCACGTGATTTCTTGATTTTTTACATGAGTTTCTAATTTGGTCATTTTGAGTGTCATCTTAAGATGCATGTCATTATGTCATGTTAGAAGTATGTTTGTTTGTTTGTTTTGCATGTGAAGCTTTAGATCCAGTGATGAGTTGCACTTAATTGAGCTCTCATGCATGACCTCGACTTAGTTTTGTCATCTCATCATTCCTTGGGGTGATTTGGGCTGAAATTCCTACCACATACATGAAATTGTGTAAACTTTGAGTCCATGGGATGAATTTATTGGACCTTGATTTTTTAGTTAAAGCTTCCATTAGATGCAAAAAGGGATGTATTAAGGCTCTAAGCCTTTAAAGGTTAACTAGCTTCAAATTGTCTTTCACACAACCAAGGCATTTTTTTAAAAAACCAATTTAGTTTTCTTCTTAATATTAAATGCACATTGAACATTGGAAAATACAAGTGTTGTTTGATTCCAATTCTTGAAAATGGCATCCAATCTTGGTATGGTGATTTGTTGATTTGATGGAACCTTTGGTACCATCCCAAGTGCAATTTTGGTATGGAACCCAATTTATTACATTCATAGACTTTTAGTTTTGGTTATTAAAAAATCCAAAATAGCTTTTTTTTGGGAATTAAAAACCAATCTCAATTCCACCTTCCTAGGGTAAGTTGGGCAATCACGAAACTCCCAAAGACCTTGCAATCTTTGAAAGTTGTTCCTTTGTTTTCAGAGGTCAAAAAAAATGTAAAGTTGCTCTTAGTGTCTCGTAATCATTTAGATTGTTCAAAATGAAATATTAATGAAGAAGATTTTCCCTTTGGAAATAGGGGGGTCACTTGTTTCAAAAACATTCTATCTAAACACCTTGTGATTTTTTAACATGCACTTTACATCTTATAAACGAACAATCCAACACTTATGATTGGATTTGTTTGCATCTTTGAATTATTCATGAACTTTGCATTTGCAAACATCTACCCTATTTTAAAATTACACCAAGCCCACAATTATTATGTTTTTTTTAAAAAAATAGATCACAAAACACGTTCATGCATGGTTTGGATTTAACCCAAACAAATGGTTTTGGGCATCCATGGTCATGGAGTTAGGGGTTTTGATAAATCTAATTTTCCTAATTATCATGTAAGTAAATGTCATCATCAAGTTTTGCCATGTTGTGGTTGGATTTGTTTGCATCTTTGAGTTCTTCATGATGTTTTTTGCAATTGTATTTTCTTGATGATGTTCTTCCACGTGCTATTGTGTTCTTAGTCCTCTTCCCAATGTTTTTTGTGGTTGTGATCCTCTTCCTAATGCTCTTGTGGTCGCAATTCTTTCATGGTGTTCTTGTGTTCCAATTCCTCTTCTTATTGTTCTTAATGGTTGTGATCTTCTTCCTTGGCGTTCTTGTGTTCTTAGTTTTCTTCCTAGTGTTTTACAAACTTGTAATCTTCTTTTTGGTGTTTTTTGTGGCCATGATCCTTTTCCTTGGTGCACTTGTGTTTATGGTCTTCTTCCTAATGCTTTTCATGGTCAAAATCTTCTTCTCTAACACTTTTGTCTTCTTGTTCTTGTGATCATGGTTTTTTTCCTTGATGTTCTTATATCATCAATCCTATTCATGGTGCTCTTTAGGGTTATGATCTTCTTCCCATGGTTTTTCTTGTGTTTTTTATTCTCTTCTTAGTGTTATGTAAACTCAAGATCCTTTTTTTGGAGATGCCTTAGTTATCCTAATTTTTTTCTTGGTGTTCTTCATGTTCTTGTATTTTTGTACTAATAATGTTTTTTCACATGTTGTAAGTTTTTGACGTTGATGAACATCCTCTAGTCCATCCCCTTTCTTTTCCATTGTAATGTTCATTCTATAAACACCCTTGTAATAACATGCCTTGTTGTTACCATCCTAGTTCTCACCTTCTATGTGGTTAGTTTGTGATGTTTTGATTTGATGTTTGTGTAATACTTCGATGTCCTTATAGCTAAGCATTTAGTCTTATTTGAAGGTTGTGATGTAAATTCTTTCATTATGGTAGCAAACTTGGTTATTGTGAAATCTATTTTCACCCATATTTCCATGGTCACTTGTGTTACACGTTCAATCACAATCAATGAATTTACCACCCTTCTTGCCATTTTTCTTATCTTTCTTTTGGTTTATTCGCTTATTTCTTTTGTATTACTTCCATGTCCATGGCTTTTTTTTCATAACATTTCCTAAAAATACTCTTTAAAATGTCATGACATGCGATTGTGAATAGCCCATTAAAGGTTCCTTGCCCTTTTGTTTCCTTGTAAGCATATGCAACAATGATGATAAGTTACTAAAGGATAATGAAATTCTTAAATTTGCTCTAGCTTGCACTTTTTTTGAGGGTTATGAAAGTTCCTAGTCCAAGTCCACCATTGTTGCAACCCTAGTTTTACATTCATGACCAAGGCCATGGGCATTGCAAGAAATGAATCTAAGATCAAACCATGTCATGGGATTAGTTAGTTGGAGTAAAAGTGATTCCTACAAAAGGTGGGAAGTTTTTGGGAATCAAAGGAAAACATCCTTATAACTCCCAAAATGAACTCCCTAATTTAAGATTTGGGGCTCTTTAGGAATCTTGAATGTTTAAATAGTGATTTCAAAGGTCAAATCGCATTCAAATCAACATATTTTTAAACCATTGGAAAGGTTTTGAAAATTAGATTTCAAAATTGAATATTCAATGTCATTTGAAGATATGAAATTCAAGTTATGGCCAAAAGAATGACTGAGAATCAAATTGGTGGTTCAATTTCTAACCACTAAAATTTAACACAAATTTCAAATGTCCTTTCATTGGAATGTGCAATGAAGGTTATTAGATATTAAAATCTCATCTTCAAAAGAAATATGTTTTGAAGGAGTTCTAATGTTCCAAAAGTTTGTAACATCCCAATTTTGGGAATCCATTTTGGAACTCCCAAAAAATTTAACAATTTTGATGTAAACCCTACCACCAATCACAAAGTGACCTATATAGAGGAAGGCAATGCCTCTTGCCAAGTTTGAGTTAGGTGAATCCAAGTTAAGTCGATGGCCTAATTTGGCTTATTTGCATTGAATAGCTTGTGCATGTGAAATGACTATGAAATGTTCTTGAATAAACAAACTTGTCATTTCATCTTACTCCCATTTTAGAGTTCTTACACACATGCACCTCTTGTCCCAAATGCATGGAGTTAGGGATTGTGCCTAGGGTTCTTATTTCTTTCTATTGTTAATTACCTTGGGAAATTACCATAAATACTTTGGGATAAACCTCAGGTCACATCAACCACCAACTTAGGCATTTCCTTGGGCTTTGCATTTGTTACAAGGCTTTTTGGCATTTCCACATAATATTTTTGCTTAGGTGAAATAACGTAATCAAAATCATTTCCATCTTGTACTAAATTGATTATTCTTGCAATATTCATGAATTCTACAATAACAAATTGTTCCCCCATCTAGGACTACCATATTTAACTTCCTCATCAAAGATGTAATCCTCTTCATTTTCCTTACAACTTTTTATTGTTGTATACACTTCATAAGGTAAGGTCTTGTCATCCATGGCCTTAAGATTTAGAGGCAAGATTCATTTAACCTTAAATCCAAATCTCATATTACATTATGTGGACAATATTTAATTTGATATTGTGTCTACTCACCTAGCCAACATAATCTTATCTAGTTTTGTGTAATTATTTATGACCGTTGCATTGTTTCTTTCCTTTTTAATTGTTGTTTTGAAAGGCCTAAAGTAAGACACATCTAGGGGATGTAGTACATGATATGTATGTAAAACAATGTACTAATGTCTAACCAAAATGATGTGCCTATTGTATTGCCTCTAGAATAACATATTATCATCCACGCCCATATTTACAATTACAAGATGTTGATTTGTTTAAAAAATTCCACCTTGTAAAAATTTCTTGGAAAACCTAGGACATGAATGTTGTTGTTCAAGCCTTCTTTTGCATGGCCATGCATGTCCCTAGTTTGCATTGTTTAATATATTTGTCATGTAGTCTTTTACCTTTGAAAATGTGAAATCCAAATAGAAAACCGCTTGTTGCATTGATTATACAATTCACAATAATCCATTCCTTGGATTTGGGAATGGTGTGTTATAAATTTGATGTGAATGTTGTTTAGCTATGACATGAACAATTGATTATCTACCTATTTTGATTTCAATCTTGTTTGAATTCCAAATGTGCTTTACATTGTAATTGTATTGAATGTATAATGTTGTAAGTCGTGGTAGAATGAGTTGCATTGTTAACTAGTCAAACCTTGCATTTTATAACCTCAAAACCCTTTTGCACAAGATAAATGGTCATTCTAGGTGTTTATGTTTAAACTAATACTACCAAAATTTACTTGGTTCACCATCCCAAAAAAATGTAGTTTGGGTTTAAATAAGTTAAACACTCAACTGTTGCAATGTTCTAAAAAAAATTGCATGTTTATAATCCAAGCAATGATAGTTGCATTCTCTTCATTTGTTAGCACACATGGTAGGTAGACTTTTTTGGGGGTGAAAATACACTAAAGTGTAGTACTTTCTAGCATATGAAGAGTCCATACCAATGTTAAAAATGGCAAAATTAACATTATAATATATTGTAAATAACATAATAACATTGCAAAAGTCATATTGCAAGGCTAAACATGTGTTTTTTTTTTTTTTTTTATTTTTTTAATGGTAGGGAAGTGTTTTAAAAATTTATATTTAAAAATCAAAATAAAAAATTTGAAAAATCAAAACCATAGGCCTACCTAAGGCTACCTTTGAGAATTTGAAATTTTGAAAGGTAGCCCTTAGGGAAGGCTATGTTGTCCTTAAGTAGGCCCTTTAGGTAGCACGTAGGTAAACTTTTATAAACCCTATAATAGCCCCTAGGTAGGCCTATGTTGGCCCTATGTAGACCCTAGGTTAACCTAACTTACTTAGGTTTATTTAGGCTAAGGTAAGTTGAATATGATACTTAGGTAGGATTTAAAAAATATTTTATTAATATTTGATGACAAATTATTTCACATAAAAAAATTTGGTGCAATTGTAAGGAGATTGTATTTCAAAGTGAAGGTGAAAAAATCAAATCCTAACTCTTGCAACTTAATTTAGCCTAGGTGGCCTAGCCTAGTCTAAGAATTAGAAGGTTAACCTAATGAATCAACTATTAATGAATTCAACTAATGATTAATGAATTCACTATGTTTGTAACAACTAATCCCCTATTCACTAAGGGCTAGTCATTTTCACTATGGTATATTAATCCAAGTTCATTCAAAATCTAATGAAACACATAATGAATTTGGCCATATATTGTAATAATTTCAATTCAATTGGTACCAATAAGTTGAATTAGTAAGTTAATATGTTGACTAATACTAGTACATGAATTCATAACCGAATGTGAAAAAAGGGGAAATAAACGATATTTCCACACTATTGATAATTGAATCATTTGGAAGATTTACACTTCAAATGGCTATTTTTTTTTTCCACCTCCTAATAACCCAATTGGAAGATATGTTGAAAAAATATGGTATGTTGAAAATATAGTTTGATCGCATGGTTTTACCATGTTCAATTGCATCCTTATCATTTTTAGCAACTTCAAATATTAAAATAATTTTTTTAAGGTATCCAAATTTGATGTTAATGAAAAATTATAATTAAATTTAAGGTGGCTTAAATATATGTGTGCATATTTTTAAAAAAGTAATAATAGGGTGGGGGAAATAATAGGTTTCTTAACATAATGCCCCCCAAACAATAGATAATTTGACGCATGTAATTTAACAATTAGTCTTCCCACTTGGACGTTATTTTTTTTTCCCATTTCATACATGGTTTTTTACAATGACTCATGTCCATTTGTTTCTTACATTTGTAACAAGGGTCCTATTCACTTTTCTTGTTTGTTATCTTGTGTGTGATGCAAGTTGAAGCATGACATTCTCCTTATACATAGTTGGTTGGTCTAGCAAGTTGTTCCTTTTTTGAAACACATTGAACAACTTTTTAGCTTGGTCCTCCTATAGCCGTAGCCTCTAACAATGGGGGTTGCATGCTTGGGCCCTATAAGGGGTATGCCCTTCCTAGAATCAAACTCTAGGATAAGAAGAAATGAGTTCAATCATAAAATGATTGAATAACATGATATTCTAGAACTCTAATATAACAATGATAACAAAGAAATCAACAAAGTATATACACTCAATTCTCATATGTTTTATTATGCAAGTTGTGTATGTGAATCTCAAGATCCTATGCACTAGAACACACTAAAATCTATGATAGCTTACTCTCCCTTCTCTTTTTCCTACTCGTGGGACAACTACATATTGTTATATCCAACAATAATATATACACTTGTTGAATTTTTCCTTACAAATTGTGTTCATGTACAAAATTTTACAATCACCATATTGGTCCTTGATTTTCACATTTATGTTTTCCTCTTCTACTCTAGGTCTTAATTCAATTTGCAATAGGAACTAAATTTTTTAGGACACTTTGAAGTTCATCTAACACACTTGCTAATAAGTTGGACATGTTTTGAAGTTTGAATAGTTGAAATGAGTGAATGACATATTGAACAATTGAAATGAACTTGACATTTTGGGATTGAGATCGTGGTGTTTTGTTTTGGTGGAAAATGCAAAATGTAAGGATTTCTTTGGTTATCCCTAGGTTGCTCATAAATTTTGAACCATAATATTTCAAGTGAACAATGTATCTTTGATTCTTAGGTTAGATTGTTAGAAGGTGGATAAATGTGCATGATAAGTTAGGTAGGATTTTAGACCATTTATGATGATGTGTATCCTTTTCAATGTAATAGATTTCCTCCCATCACCAAACATGACCTTCACATAATGAATTACAAAATCTACAGATCTATGGTAGAATATCACATGCTTAACAAACACATAAAGCTTCATGCATATGATTTTTTGCAAATTTGTGTTTTTTTTTGTGTGGCTTGGATTGTGAGAAATATAAGCTCATCACAAAACACTACCCTCATATAATGAACTACAAACTTTGAAATTTGGTCTTAAATCACACCTATTACCAAATTACCAAATAAGGAGAATGGAGGAAGGAGAATGCATTGGGATATTTCTAAATATGTGTGCATTGGACAATTCCAAACTTATCACCAAACACAATGTACACTTATTTTTGACAAATATTATATGCCACACCCATGTCCAAACACAATTGACATATCATTGGTTAGAACTTTGAGAAAAATTGAAGGCAACTTTCTATTGTCATGCTTTTAGTTAGAAGGTGTAATCTAAATGGTGTTAGGTGTTTGGCCATTCGATCATCAGCCAATTGATGAACTATTATTCAAGTGTTTGGTGATGGGCATCTTACGCCACACGCAACTTGAATTGGAGATTGTGTAGGTATGAATATGTAGAACATACATGAAAAAGGTTTTAGCTTTTGTAGCCAAAATATAGTTCCAATTCAGGTTCCCGTAAGAGGTTGGTTCTGGGTCCGATTTCAATTTTCCAAAATTGCAAAAAATGAAGTTTATAGACTTGTGAATTGGACCGACAATTGGCTTCATCTATTGTAGAACTCAAAGCCATGGGCTTTATTGGAATAAACGCCTATGTGACGTGGAGTCGAATGTGGGCGTAATTTTAGTAAAGCTTGTTGTCAAGGGCTTTCCAAGCATAAAGACCCACTCCAATTTTCTTTTCTATTCTCACAACATCTGGTGGGTACATGTCAACTATCAAATGAAAAAAATTGGGGGGCATTTCAAAAAATGGAACAACCAATTCTTGAAATGTAATTGGAGGGCATGTGACCAACTTCTTTTTTCCTTTGCTATTTGGGGGTGTCTTGAAAATCGAAACGCCCACTCCTTTGTCTTCCATAACTTGGGGGGCATTTCAAAAAATGGAACACCCACTCTCATTTTTCCTCTATTTGTTGGGGTGTGTTATAAAAAATTAACATATGCTCCTTTCTCCTATGCTGATTGGGGGGTATTTTGAAAAATGGAATGCCTCTTGGAACATACATTCTAATTTTAACCGCCCCCCCAAACAACAACACAAGAAAAAATAAGCCATGGAAGGGGTGCCCTCCAATTACACTTAGAAAAAAATCGGAGCAAGTTGTTACACGAACATGAGCAACCCACACTATATTATTATTATTATTATTAAATAATTTTAATATATAATTTAAAATCAATTATATAAAAATAAAATTTTAAAAAAACTATACAAACGTGGACAATCCCTAGGAACATGGGATGTTATATGGCACCATCCTTGCACGGCAACAATTGATTCCCAAGTTTCACTATAGAGTGAGTGATAGGTGTACAATGTTGTGCTGCATGCATTTGTGCCCTTTGAGACAAACAATCCATCCTACATAGCATTTAGAAAATTCACCAGGGCCCACTGGACAAAAGTATGGATTCTATTTGACATCACATTCAAAGGGCAAGTGGAAAATCTTGGAGTTTCTTCAACGCTTTTTCAACGTTTAGAGGATTTTTTTGGGGGCGATTTTTTTGGCATCTTTTTTTCACCTGAATACCATAAGTACCTTGGCAACTTCAACACATGTATGCAAAATAATTAATTAAAATTTTCATTTTTCATTTTCCGACAAATAGAATATTATTGAAGAATCAATACTTTCCTTCACATTTTTTTAAAATTTGAAAATACAATCTTTGAGAATTTTAACATTACTGAAAGTAATATAATGATTGTCAAAGCTGACAAGGTAGGACAGTAATAATATTTTGACACATACAAAGAATTGTTTTTGACAAAAACCGGCCCTAATTTTTGTTTTGGGTCATATTTTGAAATACTAATACTTTCAAATTTCTGAAATTCTACAGGTTCCAACAAGTAAGTTTTTTTTTAATAATAAATTTAATTCATTTTTTCTATAGCCAAATTTTGTTCTTCTTGTGAAGGCTTACTAGTTTGGTTACATCACAAAATGGAAATCAAAAACCATGATTACTCAATCTTCAATTTCCAACAATGGGCTCAAAGGTTTAGGGTTGGCAGGGGCCCCGAAGACAAGACAAGGGCGATTCCTCCTCTGATATCAGATGCAACAAAAAAACAAGGGGTGTGTCACACATGACCTTGCCATTTACATTTAAAAGTATCTTAATGCAAAAGAAGAATTATGGAAACTCAAATATTTCACCATGCAATAATATAATCTTCAAAACATCCTCTGAAAGAAACCAAAATCCTTCAAGATATTATAACTCTATAACTAATCTCAAGTTTCAACACAAGCCAAAATATCGGCTTTCAAAAATCCTCATATAAAAATAGACCTATTACCCAGGGGCCAAAATCCCTTAAGCTATACTATACGCTATAATGAATCTAAAACACAGTATCCTTGACTACCAAGGCAATGCCAACAAAAGGAGAGAATCTGGTTTTAGTGTGTGACATCCAACAGAGTAAGCTAACGTATCTGGGATTTTGTCCAAAAGATAAAACCCCCCAAAAAAGGGATAAAAAGAGCATGACATCTTGCTCTTTTTATTCCTACCCACACCCCCCACCCCACCCCCCACCCAACACACCAAACCCCAACTA
>Ga0116231_10012419_pt1 | contig 12538 bp, 10 predicted proteins | sample S1TSphgellanicum_2_FD_89695 | JGI IMG/M metagenome (GOLD analysis project Ga0116231, IMG submission 89695) | Host-associated microbial communities from peat moss isolated from Minnesota, USA - S1T2_Fd - Sphagnum magellanicum MG | ecosystem: Host-associated > Plants > Peat moss > Unclassified... | reverse complement strand
CTGCCCGCGCCAAGCCCTGGTCATCCACCATGTCGCATTTGGTCAGCACAAGCGTATCGGCCAACGCCACCTGCTTGCGGAACTCCGCGTGCCGCGCCACCTGTGCGGGGGCATGCACCGCATCCACCGTTGTGATAATCCCGGCGAGACGCAGCGCGCGCGACATCACCGGGTTGCGCAATATCGCCTGCGCAATGGGCGCGGGATCGGCAAGGCCCGACGGCTCCACCATGAGCCGCTGGAATGACGGCAAATCACCGCTCTGCCGGCGCGAAAAAATGCGCATCACCGCATCTTCCATGTCGCCCGCCAGATTGCAGCAGAGGCAGCCATTGGCCATCACGACCGTGGCGTCGCGATCGTGCCCCACCAACACCTGATCGAGCGGCACTTCGCCGAATTCGTTGAGGGCGACAGCCGTTTCGGCCAGGCGCGGATCGCGCAGCAGGGCATTCACCAGCGTGGTCTTGCCGCTGCCCAAAAAGCCGCTCAGCAGCACAACGGGAAGGCGATGCCGGTCGGCCGCTTGGTCAAGAAACATGGGCGCCCTCGCCCCGGGCAGGCCGCGCCAGATACAGGCCAAGCGAGAATAGCATCGCCAGGATGCCGATCGCGCCAAGCCCGATATGGAAATTACCCGTATGATCCTTGATGAAACCGATGAACCAGGGCGAAAGGAAACCGCCGATTACCCCCAGCGCGCTGATCGTGCCGATTCCGCCCGCCGCCCCTGCCCCCGCCAAGAATGTGGAGGGGATGGACCAGAACGGCGTGGTGAAGGAAAGCGTGCAGGCAAAGGAAACAGCCAGGGCCGCCACGCGCAACACCGGGTCGGCCACGAGCACGGAAACCAGCAAGGCCGCGCCACCCATACAATTGGCCAGCGCCGCATGGCCGTAGCGTTCGCGCTTGCTGTCGGAATGCCGCGCCCATGCAATCATCGCGGCGAGCGCCAGAAGGCTGGGAATAGCGGCGACAAGCCCGGTTTGCGTGTTGCTGAGGCCAAAGCCCTTCACGATCTGCGGCAGGAAGAAGGTGATGCTGTTCAGCAGGCACACATTGCTGAAATAGATCGCCGCCAGGAACAGCACGCGGCCATTGGTGAGCGATTGCAAGCCGGAAACCTGGCGCGTGCCGGTGGCCTCCGCACGCTCCCGCCCCAGCTGGCCGATCAGCCAGGCGCGTTCACGCTCCGGCATCCAAACGGCGTTTTCCGGCCCGTCTTGCAGGCGCCAGATCACCACGGGGGCCAGAAGGATGGCGGGCGCAGCCTCGACCAGATACAGCCATTGCCAGCCGGCGAGCCCGGCATGGCCGTTGAGCGAGAGGAGAAGGCCGGAGAGCGGGGCGCCTATGATGCCGCTGACCGGGATGGCGGCGATGAAAATACCCAGCATGCGGGCGCGGTAGGCGGCCGGAAACCACAAGGTGAGCAGGAAGAGTACGCCGGGATAGAAGCCGGCCTCGGCCGCGCCCAGCAGAAGGCGCACCGCATAAAAGCTTGTCTGGCCGCTCACGAAAGCCATCGCGCCCGCGCACAGGCCCAGCGAGACCATGATGCGCGCGATCCAGCGCGTGGCGCCGAAGCGGTAGAGCAGGAGGTTGGAGGGGATTTCGCAGACGCAGTAGGTGAGGAAGAACAGCCCGGCGCCCAGGCCGTAGGCGGCGCTGCTGAGGCCCAACGCTTTGTTCATCTGCAGGGCGGCGAAACTCAAATTTACGCGATCGAGATAGGAGACGAAGTAGCAGGCCACCAGAACCGGGATCAGCCTCCAGGCGGCGCGGCGGATGGCCGAGCCCTCCAGCTCGCTGGCCTGCGGTGCCTGCGCACCGGTCGTGGCCAGAGCTGGGCCATCGGCATAGGCCGTCTCGGTCATGTCGTTATCCGCCCCCCATTACGGCGCCTTACGAGCGTCTTTTGGCCCTTGTCGCGCTGGTTCCCGCCCATGACACCGCACAGGCGAACATACTTTCGCTATGGCGATAGTGCATGGTTCTGAAGTAGGGTCAAGCATCGGCATGAAGATTTTGGCCGCGAGGGGCATTCTTTACCATCCCACCACTTAAAATGGGCCGCGAATGCTGCGGTGCGGAAAAAACCAGGACTTTCCCTTTGTAAATTTTTCGCTATCATAAAAAGAAGTTCGCTAGGGCGTAGGCTGATCTGAAGAATACGCTTGGGATATGGGAGAAAACAATGCCATCCGGCACCAATCAGGCCACAGCCGCTTGGAAGCTGGCCGATCATCTGCCCACCGGGCCGTTGCGCGGCGTGCGTGTGCTGGACCTGACTACCGTGGTGATGGGCCCCTCCGCCACCCAAATTCTCGGTGATCTTGGTGCCGATGTCATCAAGATCGAGGCGCAGGCGGGCGATTCGATGCGCTGGATCGGGCCATGGCGGCATGAGGGCATGGGGCCGCTGTTTTTGCAGGCCAACCGTAACAAACGCAGCCTTGTGCTCGATCTGAAAACGCCGGAAGGCAAGGCAGCGGCGCTAGCGCTTGCCGGTCAGGCGGACGTGCTGGTTTCCAACGTGCGGCCCCAGGGCCTGCAGCGGCTGGGGCTGGACTATGAAAGCCTGCGCCAGACCAATCCCTCGCTGATCTATTGTTCGGCTGTGGGCTATGGCAGCGGCGGGCCCAGCGCGGGCCGCGCGGTGTATGATGATCTGATGCAGGCGGCCTCAGGCATCGCTGGGCTGTTCGGCGCGGTGGATGGCGCGCCCCGCTACGCGCCGATCAATATCTGCGACAGGGTTGTAGGTCTTTACGCAGTCATCGCGGTTACCAGCGCGCTGCATCACAAGGCAGTTTCGGGCGAAGGCCAGATGATAGAAGTGCCGATGTTCGAGACCATGGCGCAGTTCGTGTTGGCCGATCACGTGGGCGGCGGAGCTTTCGTGCCGCAATTGGGCGAGATGGGCTATAAACGCCTGCTTTCCCGCACCCGCGGGCCTTACGCGACGGCAGACGGGCATCTTTCACTCGTTGTGTATACCAACGCGCATTGGCGCGCCTTCACACAGCTGGTGGGGTGCCCTGATCTGCTGGACACTGATCCACGCTTTGCCAGCCAGGAAACGCGCACCCAGAATGCCGAGGCGGCAGGTGCATTTCTGGCCGCGCATTTGCCGGCGCGCAGCAATGCGGATTGGCTGGACATACTGCATGGGGTGGATATTCCGGCCTGCCCGGTGAACAGCATCGATGATCTGTTCCACGATCCGCATCTGCAGGCGGTGGGGTTTTTCGAGGAGATGGAGCATGCAACCGAAGGCACGCTGAAAGTGAACCGCTTCCCGGTACGGTTCAGCGCGACGCCCGCATCGGTGCAGCGCCTGGCGCCCAATCTTGGTGAGCATAACACCGAAATCTTGGGTGAGGCCGCGCCATGACGGAAACGCGCGTTGAAAGCCGGGGCGATGCGCTGTGGGTGTGGATCGATCGCGAGCACCGGCGCAACGCGATCAATCCGGCCGTGCTGGCCGGTATCGAGGCGGCGATGCGCCAGGCGGAGGCAGACCGGGCGATACGCTGCATCGTGCTGACCGGGGCGGGGGAGAAAGCGTTTTGCGCCGGGGCCGATCTTTCCGATGGCACATCGAATTTCCGGGATGATCTGGACGAGCCAACGACCGAATTCGGCCGGCTGCTGCGCGTTGTGCGGGCTTGCCGCGTGCCGCTGATCGCGCGGGTGAACGGCGCCTGCGTGGCTGGCGGCATGGCGCTGATGGCCATGTGCGACCTTGCGGTGGCGGCCGAACATGCCCGGTTTGGCTTGCCGGAAGTGAAAGTGGGCGTGTTCCCCATGCAGGTTCTGGTGCTGCTGCGCGGCATATTGCAGGCGCGGCACATCAACGAACTTTGCCTGACCGGCACGTTGATTACTGCCGCGCGCGCGTTGGAGATCGGCCTGGTAAATGAGGTGGCGGCGGCAGGCGAGCTGGATACACGGATCGACGCGCTGGTTGCCCGCCTGCGTGAGGCGTCGCCGGCGGCAATGCATCGTGGCAAGCAGGCAATATTCGCGATGGAAATGATGGCGTTCCATGAGGCGCTGGCTTTTGCCGAGGCGCAGATTGCTCTTGCGGCCGGCAGCTTGGATGCACAGGAAGGGCTTACGGCTTTCAATGAGAAGCGTAAGCCGCGGTGGGTAGGGTGAGGAAGATGTTCTTTTCTGAAGAAAAGAACCAAAAGACTTTTATTCCTGCGCCCGCGGATAGATACGGGCCATGGCCTCGATCTCGGAAGCTGCGGGGACATAAAAGTTTTTTGCTTCTTTTTTTCAAAAAAGAAGGACTTTCCTTCTTTGGAGTTGATCCATGATCCGCATCGGCGGCGCCTCGGGCGCCTGGGGTGACAGTCCACGTGCCATCCCCCAGCTTCTGGCTGAGCCGGTGGATTTTCTGATGATGGATTATCTGGCCGAAGTGAGTATGTCGTTGCTGGCGCGGGCGCGGCAGAAATCGCCGGATGCAGGGTTTCCACCCGATTTTGTGGCCTATCTGAAACCGCATCTTACAAGGATCGCGCAGCGCGGCATTTGCCTAGTTACCAATGCCGGCGGCGTGAACCCGCATGGATGCGCGGCCGCGCTGGAAGCGGCATGCGCTGCTGTTGGCGTGAAGTTGCGCATTGCCGTGATTGAGGGCGACGATGTATTGCCGTATACTGACGCGTTGCGCGCGGCCAATGTGCGCGAGGCCTCCAGCGGCGCCGCTTTGCCGGAAAAGCTTTTGACGGCCAACGCCTATCTTGGTGCCTTGCCGATCCGTACTGCGCTGGATAATGGGGCCGATATCGTGATTACCGGCCGTTGTGCGGATAGTGCGCTGGCGCTCGGCATTTTGATGCACGCATTCGACTGGGAGGCGGATGATTACGATCGGCTGGCGGCGGGCAGCCTGATTGGCCATTTACTTGAATGTGGCGCACAGGGTGTGGGAGGCCTGCACACCGATTGGCAGAAGGTGCCGAATTGGGAAAACATCGGCTACCCGATTGCCGAATGCAGCGAGGACGGCACTTGCGTGCTGACCAAGCCGGCCGGCACGGGCGGCCTGGTGATTCCTGGCTCGGTGGCGGAGCAGGTTCTGTATGAGGTCGGTGATCCGGCCGCCTATATTCTACCTGATGTGATCGCGGATTTTTCCAATGTGTCGCTGGTACGGGATGGTATCGGCCGGGTGCGGGTGAGCGGCGCGCGCGGGCGTGCGCCGACACGCCAATACAAGGTTTCGGCGACGTATCAGGATGGGTATCGGGCGGTTGCGACGGTTTCCATCGTTGGCATGGATGCCGCGTTGAAGGCGGAGCGTACCGGTGAGGCGCTGATTGCGCGCGCGCGGCTGGTTTTTGCGGAGAGAGGGCTGCCTGATTTCACAGCGACCCATATCGAGGCATTGGGCGCCGAAGCCTCCTATGGTGACGCGTCGCGGGCGCGGGCCTCGCGTGAAGTGGTGCTGCGGCTTGTCGTTGTGCATTCTGATGCGAAATGCCTTGACCTGTTCGCTCGGGAACTTGGGTCGGTTGGCATTTCATTCGCGCCGGGCACGACTGGAATCTATGGGGGGCGCCCGAAGCCTGCGCCGCAAATCAGGCTTTTTACGTTTTTTATCGACAAGACCATGATGCAGCCACCTGTCGTATCCATTGGAGACGAGTTTTATCCTGTCGAGATCCCCAAGGGCACTGATCCTGTGGCTGCGTCTCCAGTGACTGGGAAGGACACTACAACTGTTCCTGGCCCGTTCGTCGACATCCCTTTGTATCGGTTGGCGATAGCCCGTTCCGGCGACAAGGGCGATTCGGCCAATATCGCGATCATCGCGCGGCACGATTCCTATGTGGAGGTTTTGCGGCGGGAGGTGACGGAAGCGCGGATGGCGGCGCATTTTCGCCATCTGGCACATGGGCCGGTGCAGCGATTTGAGGCGCCTGGCCTGAACGCGTTCAATTTTCTGATCCAGAATGCGTTGGGTGGGGGCGGCATGGCTTCCTTGCGGATCGATCCGCAAGGCAAGGCCTATGGCCAGATGGCGCTGGAGATGCTGGTTCCAGTGCCGGTGGGCTTGTACGACGAGGAGACGCACAGGTTTTTTGGGTCGATTATATGAAGTAGCGTCTTCTTTTCTGAAAAAAACGCGAAAGACTTTCATTGTCCCGCAGCTTACCACGACTGGAGGGCATAGCTGGGATATGGCCTCAGCGCAGCCATAAAAAATCTTGTTGTTCTTTTCTTCAGAAAAGAACGCGTTCTATCTCGTATTTGTTGCCAGCAACTTACAGGCGTTCTCGAGGAGTGAAGCGGCTTTTTCCAGCTTGGGCGAAATGCGCATCGTCGGCCCGGCAATGCTGACGATGTAGAGGGACGAAATCCAGTTGAAGCGGGCCGAGATGGTGGTGACGCCTTCCTGGCTTTCCTCATTGTTCATGAACCAGCCTCTTTCGTTGCCGGCAGCAAGATCGGCTCGCAAGGCGGCCTTTGATGTAATGGTGTTCGGAGTGATCCGTGGCAGAGTGGCGGTTTTCAAGAAGCCTGCCAGCGCCAACTCGCTGAGTGATCCCAGCAGCGCCTTACCAGCCGATGTGGCGTGCAGGCTGCGAATGTTGTCGCCCACGCGGGCGAGAAACCGCAGGGGATGCGATGGCTCGAACGCCAGAAGATAGGTGGCCTGCAAATCCGTGACTTTGGCGAGGAGAACGGATTCATCGAGTGTGTCGCGCATCGCGCGCAGCAGCGCATCGGCGCGTTGCACGACGGGATCGTGCTCGGCCACCGTTCGCGCCACTTCGTACATGCGCTGAGTGGGGTAGTAGCCGCCGCGGGGGGAAAGTTCATAGATATAGCCGCGATCGAGCAGTGCCTGCAAAACATCGTGGCAGCTGGAAGCCGGAATTTCCAGCAGCCGGGCGATTTCGGAAAGCGAAAGCGGCCGCTTCTGATCAGCAAATAATTCCAGGAAATCGAGCGTTCTTTCTACTATCTTGGACATTTGGTTCCTGGACGATCGCGGGTTTTGGGCTGATTTTGGCGCGGGCGCCGGCGGTGTCAAGCAAATGTGAAAAGGTGGTATGTCAGCTTGGTGTGCTGCGTTCATGCTGCCGACCAGGCTGTACCCGGGCTCTGTTGAAAAGTCCTATAAATTTGTTGCACTGTCTATACACGCAGGACGATTTTGCGGTTAGCAAGCAAAGAATGCTCGGCTGGGCTGCCGAAAAAAACCCGGGCTCGGAGACAACATGCGGACACAGATCGCCATCATCGGCGGCGGGCCGGCCGGCTTGATGCTGTCGCATCTCTTGCGCAAGGCAGGGATCGCGAGCATCGTGCTGGAACGCCGGTCGCAGGACTATGTTCTGGGCCGGATCAGGGCCGGCGTGCTGGAACAGGTGACGGTGGATCTGATGCGCGACATTGGCGCGCATGCGCGCATGGACCGCGAGGGGCTTAAGCACGAAGGCTTTTGCCTGGCTTTGGATGGCGATACGTTCAGGATCGACATGCACGATCTGACCGGCGGCAAGCAGGTGATGGTGTATGGCCAGACAGAGGTTACACGCGACCTGATCGATGCATTCGCCAAACGGCCCGAAGATCTGGTGTTCGAGGCGGAGGACGTGGCGCTGCATGACATCGATACCGATCACCCGCATGTGAGTTACATGAAGGAGGGCCGGACCTGGCGCGTGCATTGCGACTATATCGCCGGCTGTGACGGCTTTCATGGCGTAAGCCGCGCCGCCATTCCGGAACATGTTGGGCTCAGTTTCGAGCGCATCTATCCTTTTGGCTGGCTGGGCATTCTTGCCGACGTGAAGCCATGCCATGAGGAATTGATCTACTCAAACCACGCGCGTGGTTTTGCGCTCGCGAGCATGCGTTCGCCGACCCGCAGCCGCTATTACGTGCAGGTTGGCAGCGAGGAAAAACTTGAGGATTGGCCGGATGGGCGGCTTTGGGATGAGCTTGCGATCAGGCTGGGGCCGGAGACCGCGGCGCATATGCAAACTGGGCCGGCGATTGAAAAAAGCATTGCGCCGCTGAAAAGTTTTGTTTTCGAGCCGATGCGGTATGGTTCGCTGTTTCTGGCAGGCGATGCGGCGCATATTGTGCCGCCGACGGGTGCCAAGGGACTGAACCTGGCCATGTCGGACGTGAAGATACTCGCCAATGCGTTGGAAGCGCACTATAGTGAGCGTGATGAGGCGGCGCTTGATAGGTATTCCACCCAGGCGCTGGCCCGTGTGTGGAAGGCCGAACGTTTTTCGTGGTGGTTTACCAGCCTGACGCATCGGTTTCCTGGGATGAGCGCTTTCGATCGCAAGATGCAGGTGGCGGAGTTGGCGTATATTCGCGGATCGCGGGCGGGGCAGATGGTGGTGGCGGAGAATTATGTTGGGTTACCGATTTAGGAAGGAAAGCCTTTTTTTCTGAAGAAAAGAGGCAATGGACGTGTGTTTCCTGGCGTCTGCGGAAAGGTACGGTTGACGACATCCTTTGTCGGAGAAAAGAAGAAATAATAGTTTCTTAGTTCTTTTTTCAAAAAAAACATATTTTCTTGTCTGAGGGATACGCCATGAACCAAAACCCTTTCCGGCCGGAAGATGCAGGGCAGCCGCCGTCGCTGTTTGCTCCCTATGCATCTACCGTGGCGCGCTCGCCGCGACAGAAGCTGGTCCGTATTCCGCAGACGATGACGGAAACGACGGGACCCGTAGGGGTATGGGCGCAGCTGATGGGGCCTGCCATTGCCGATCTGACGCGCCAACACGCGGCTGAGCCGATCGGGCAGCGCATAATAGTTTCGGGCCGTGTTCTGGATGATTCGCGCAGGCCGGTGCCCGATACGGTGATCGAAATCTGGCAATGCAACGCGGCTGGCCGGTATATTCATGTGAAGGACCAATGGGACGCGCCGATCGATCCGAATTTCACCGGTGCGGGGCGGGTGATTACGGATGCTGACGGATGCTATCGTTTTACCACCATCCGGCCCGGCGCCTATCCGTGGGGAAATCACAGGAATGCGTGGCGGCCATCGCATATTCATTTGTCGCTGCTCGGGCAAGCTTTTGCCACGCGTCTGGTGACGCAGCTTTATTTCCCGGACGATCCGTTGATCGAGATCGATGCGATCGCCAATGCGGTTCCGCTGGAGGCGCGGGCGCGCATGGTGGCGCGGTTCGATATTGACACGACGCAGCCAAATTATGCGCTGGGGTATCTGTTCGATATCGTATTGCGCGGCCGGGAGGCGACGCCCTTCGAGGACCGCCATGAGTAACCGCAATCCGCTGGGGCGTGAAAACCCGGCCCCCAGGCTCGACAATCAAAGCGGCGAGAGTTTTGGGCAGACGCCATGGCAGACAGTGGGGCCGTTTTTTCATTACGGGCTGCCGTGGAAGGGTGGTGCGGATCTTGTGGGCCAATCGGATTTGGGCGCGCGGCCGGAGCTATTTCCTGCAAACCACTATGTGCTGAATGTTGCCGGTGCGAAAGGCGAGGTTGCCGGCGAGAAGATCGAGATTTTCGGCAGGGTGCTGGATGCGGCGGGTGCGCCGGTGAGCGATGCGATGATTGAAATCTGGCAGGCGAATGCCGAAGGGGACTATACGAGCCTTACCGGTTCTGGCGCGGGTTTTACAGGGTTTGGCCGTTCGGCGACCAGCGATGCGGGCGAATACCGGTTCAGGACAATCAAGCCGGGGCGGGTGCCAGGCCCAGGCAATGCGTTGCAGGCGCCGCATATCGCCGTGGGCGTGTTCGGCAGGGGTTTGCTGAAACGTCTCGTGACGAGGCTGTATTTCGCGGATGATCCCGCCAATGAGGATGATGCCATACTGGCGCTGGTTCCCGCCGCAAGACGGCATACGCTGATTGCGCGGTTTTCCCACGCCGGCGTCTGGCAGTTCGATATTCACCTGCAAGGTGATGCCGAGACTGTGTTTTTTGATATATGACAACGCTTCTGCGTTCCTTGCCGGCCAGCACAGCCGAGATGCTCGGCATATTTTCGGATGCGGCGCTGTTGCGTGGCGCCCTTTCGTTCGAGGCGGCGCTGGCCGGCGCGGCCTCGGCTGAGGGCTTGCTTGGAGCGGACCAGGCTGCGGCCATAGAGGCTTGCTGCAAGCTGGAGAATTTCAATGTCGCGGAGCTCGCTGCGGCGGCTGCCCATGCGGGAACGCTCGCTATTCCGCTGGTTGCCGGGTTGCGCCGGCAGGTGGCACGGATTGACCAGATTGCAGCAGGTTTCGTGCATTTGGGGGCGACAAGCCAGGATGTGGCAGATACGGCGCTGATGCTGCAATGCAAGCAGGGCGCGGCGGTGATCGAACGCGATCTTTCCGCGATGCGCAAGCACCTCGCCGTTTTGGCGCGTGCCCATGCACAAACGCCGATGCTCGGCCGCACCTTGCTGCAGGGCGCCTTGCCGATCACTTTCGGATTGAAGGTAAGCCACTGGCTGGCCGGGCTCGATGCGGCGGCCGCGCGGCTATCGCGCGAGGGGCAAGCGGTCGCTTTGCAATTCGGCGGGGCGGCGGGCACGCGCGCCGGGCTGGGCGGCAAGGGGCGCGAAATCGCTTTTCGCCTAGCGCAAAGGCTTGAGCTTGCCGATCCGGTTCTGCCTTGGCATGCGCAGCGTGACAGGGTGGCCGGCCTTGGCACTGCGCTCGCGATTCTTATTGGCGCGCTCGGCAAGATTGCGCGCGATATTGCGCTGTTGGCGCAAAATGAGGTGGCGGAGGCTTTCGAGCCGCTTGCGGTTGGCCGTGGCGGATCCTCCGCCATGGCGCATAAGCGAAATCCCACCGGTTGCCAGGTGGCGCTGAGCGCCGCGTTCCGCGCGCCCGGGCTGGCGGCAACACTGCTCTCGACACTGCCGTGTGAACATGAGAGGGGTTTGGGTGGCTGGCAGGCCGAAGCGCCTGTGCTGGCCGAATTGTTCATGCTGTGCCATGGCGCGCTTGCGGCGATGCTGGCTGTGGTGGCGGGGTTGGAGGTTGATACCGCGGCCATGCTGGGCAATTTGAAGCGGGCTGCCGGCGGCACGGATTTTGGCGAGGCGGCCAGCCTGGTTGAGGCCATGCTTGTTGCCCGGGACACGGAGTTTTAGCTGCCATGCCGTTTGCTATCCACGAGGGCGCGCGTATTTTTTGGCGTATCGATGGCGATGCGACGAAACCACCGTTGCTGCTGATGAATTCGATCGGCACCGATCTGGCGAGTTGGGATCGCAGCCTGCCGTTTCTGCTGCCGCATTTTCGGCTCATCCGCATGGATGCGCGCGGCCATGGTGCTTCGGATGTGCCTGAGGGCGAATACAGCCTTGATCTTCTGGCGGGCGATGCGGTTGCGGTGCTGGATGCGGCCGGCGTGGAAGCCGCCGTTGTGTGCGGGGTTTCGCTCGGCGGGATGATCGGGATGACGCTTGCGCTGCGTGCGCCGGATCGCGCGAAGGCGCTGGTGGCGGTGTGTACGTCGCCGCGCATGGATCGGGCAGCGTGGGAGGCGCGCATTGCCGCCGTGCGATCGGGCGGCACCGAGGCGATCGCGGAGGCGGCGCTGGGGCGATTTTTTAGCGCTGGGTTTGCTGCGGCCCATAGGGAGGTTATCGACGGGTTCCGTACGGGTTTGTGCGGCATGTCGGATCAGGGATACGCGGGTTGCGGAGCTGCGATCAGGGACATGGATTTGCGGCCGGCGCTTGGCCTGATCCGCGTGCCGACGCTGGTGATTGCAGGTGATCGTGATGTCTCAACGCCGTTTCAGGATCACGGGCGGCTGATCGCGGAGGGCATTGCGGGTGCGCGGGTGAGCCTGCTGGATGCGCCGCATCTGCCGCAGGTGGAAACGCCCTCGGCTTTTGCGGCCGCTTTGGTGGCGTTTAAGCGTGGCCTCGATATTGGGCCGGCCGAGGTGGAAGCCAGCCACACGCTGTATCAGGCCGGGCTGCAAACACGCAGAGAGGTTCTGGGGGATGACTGGGTAGATCGGTCGCTCGCGGCGCGCACGCCGTTCAACATGGATTTTCAGGCGATGATCACGCGGATCGCGTGGCATGAGATCTGGAACCGCCCGGGCCTGGATCATCGCACGCGGCGGCTGCTGGTGCTGGCTATTACGGCGGCGACGGGGCGTTGGGAGGAATTCGGGCTGCATGCGAAAGCGGGGTTGCAGCAGAAGGGTTTTGACGAGTCGGAATTGCGGGAGACGTTGATGCAGGTTGCGATCTATGCAGGCGTGCCGGCCGCCAATACGGCGTTTGCAGAGGCGGGGAAAATTTTGCGGGAGTTATCCGAAGCGAAAACCTGAGGAATAAAAGTTCTTTGCTTCTTTCTTTCAAGAAAGAAGATTCTTTCTTCTTTTCTGAAGAAAAGAAGCAAAAGACTTTTATTTCTTTGGTTGCGCGGTGGTGGAAAATTGCGCGGCCGTCGGCGGGCCTAGTTTGGCCAAGGGAAACGGATGTTGTGGTCGCGCAGGCCGGCGAGGACGATTTCGATGCCGCCGGATTTCACCATCCATTCCAGGCGGT
>Ga0116231_10012417_pt1 | contig 12538 bp, 9 predicted proteins | sample S1TSphgellanicum_2_FD_89695 | JGI IMG/M metagenome (GOLD analysis project Ga0116231, IMG submission 89695) | Host-associated microbial communities from peat moss isolated from Minnesota, USA - S1T2_Fd - Sphagnum magellanicum MG | ecosystem: Host-associated > Plants > Peat moss > Unclassified... | reverse complement strand
GCGGGCCGGGAAGGGGGTGGGGGAGGGAAGATGAGAAGAAGTATGTATAAAAAAAAAAAAGAGGGGTGGGGAGGGGGTGGGGGGGGGGGGGGGGGGGGGAGGGGAGCAAAGAATGTACAAGCACAAGCATCCTTTAGTGGGCTACGTATAGTTTAAAATATTGTAAATTGGGGGTATGTTGGACCTCTTTGATTGGCTTTTAGAAGGTATGCATATTATTTATGACCGTTCATTTCGATGACTTTGGATTGTGAAGAATCATGGCTTCTCGAGTGGCTCCTTTAAGCATTTTAGTTATGTCCGAAGTAGGCCCGTACAAAATAGGAGTTCACACAAAATAGGGGGAGTCGGAGCCTATAATTGAGATTTTGTCAATGTTATCCTTTACCACCAAAATTGTGGCTCCTTAAGGGGGCCCCCTTTACTCAACCCTAGATGACTTATTGCACATGCACCTTTAAATCTCGACATGAGGCAATGTTGTTGATGACACTAAAGAAGGAAAAAAAAAACCCTCACAAGCCTCCCATTCAGAAAAAAAGACAATAAAATATAACTCTATAACTTGTCACATGTGAATGCATCTTGGACTTTACGGGTCTAGGATCCATGCAAAAAACATGCTTTCAAATTTCCCTAATGCTTTTGGGTGGTTGATTTCGGGAGATCTAACCCAAAAAAAATTGTTTGTCCCACAAGAGGCAATTAGGAAAAAAAAATAAAATCACATGTCAAAAGAGACAGAAATGGTAGATATTCTTATTATGTTGGACAAATCACAAGATTAGTGACAATACGTAACCTCTTCCTCTTCTATTAATTTTTGCATACATCATTTGATCAAAGAATGGTTATGGGTTTTTGTCCATGGAAAGGAAGGTTATATATATATATTTCACCTATCTACAAGAAGGTTATAAAACTTTTCATCCACCCACATGTGAGGATTATGGGATCATTTTCAAACCTCTAAATAGAAGGTTATGTTTCATAACTAGCTAGCTTGAGAACCATGGGTATTGAAAATTACACTATGAGAACAATGGGGGTTTTACATCTAGGCTTGCAAGTGCATTTTCTAGTTGCTTTGACCACTCGTAACTTAAACTTAGTGTAAAAATATGGTGACTTAATTGCATGAGACAAGTTGCACTAATTGCAATGCACATGACATGTGATGTATATGACATTCCATGCCATCCTATACAATGAATGAAATACATGAAATTGCTTTGTAATTAGAGTGTCAAAATGTATGGTCACTACCATGTGTATTTTGTGGAAAAGCAAACAACGTGATACATGACAAATTCATTGATCTTCATTCATCCAACATGGTTAAAAATAATTCAAATAACATGAGACTACCAACATATATTATTTTGTAACTAAGAATTTGATTATTGGTTCTAAAGCAATCATCCGAGAGTTGATCTTAATATCACAATACAACTATTGAAAATTGTGTAAATATTGTTTATGACTTTTCTTAATGACTATATGTGCACATTGTAAAATGTGAAGAGAAAGACAATTGCAAATGGAATTTACAATGCCTTTACATCTTTTAAAAACATTGTAAGGGTTCTTTTTAAAATGAAAAGAATTTAATATGAAAAGGAGTGTTAACCTATCAACAACATGTGAAGTGTGAACTTGCTCTAGAAGCTATGGTTGAAAAATTGGAGGTCATTGGTGTTGCCACTCTAATAAAAATTAGAGGCAAGGTGGTATTGCTAATGCATCTTTTCAAAGAATTATGAGTTCCTCGTTATGTTTTTGTAGTCATATCAGTTAAACAAACTAACAATTGGTGAATGTAATTACTAGGTTGGTAAGCGAAGAGCTCACCACAAGAAATAATAAGCGTTTCTTTCGGTCTCAAATAACATAAGTGGCATTTAGTGGTTGATGACAAAAAGTCTTAGTTTCAAAATGGAGCACCCACAATTTTCAAAGACGAATGTAAACAAACAGCGCAAGAAGAAGCTAGGGTATTGGGAAAGAGATTGCAAGAGAAGGAAAATTGACCTAAACTATGAGAAAGGTGAGCTAAAACAACAATCATGGCATTAGTGATCATTTTGAGGATTAATTTTGTTACCTTAGCAGTTAGAGTTAATGAATATCTACTTATTACCAATGATGTCTACTTATATAAAATAATTGGGTTCTATTTTTTAATTCGATTATTCCTGATTGGCTGGAGGTCCCCTCCTTTCGTTGAGAGCCGTGAGTGGAAGTATGTGGGCCCTGCATCCTAGTTTGGTACATAAAAAACAACTTGTTGGATGAAGATTTGCAGAAATACACTGTCAAAAACTGCTTGGAGCCTGCAAAAGTGCACATGTCACCAGCCTCCAGGGCCCTCCTAGAGCGCCAGTAGCAGGAAATGACTGGTTCTCATTGACCAGGTACAAATGATTGGCCGAGGTGGTGAAAGTTAAATAGTCTCTCTTGCTCGCTTTGTACAATCCATCTTTTCAAGTTCACGGGAAGAAACTAAACAGTACATACTGGATGTGCTAAAGAGTGATAGACGACTGGGCATTTGGGGTATGATCTCACCCTCCAAAACTAGCCATAATTTGAAGGCTTTCCCCTTGGGTGATGGCCATTGGAAGGACCAGGCCAGACAGCAGGTGGCCAGCCAAACACAAGTTGGTTATCATCAATTGCCAGAACTCGACAACGTAATTTGGCACTCAACAGAGATTCCGTCACTTCATTCAGAACTTTGTAAAATATATTTGCTAGACTTCACGATGTTGTAACTTATGTGCATGGTCCACATGCATTTGAAAAGAACGAGCCAATTGACCCTAAGAAGCTCAGGGTGATTTGCAGAATCGTCTCTTGAGTGACAATTCTGAAGGTTACGGATTGGGGAGGCAGAGCAGAGCTGTATGTATGTCCCTGACTTATCCTTTGAAGAAGAAGTCAAGCAGTCCACAACAATTCCCTGGGGACATGATTGATGCATTTCCCTCTTCATCCAACCTGTTGCTGCCAGTGCTGTTTGGAGCAGCAAAAAAAAATTCATCCAAGCCAGCCAGTTAAGTTTTGGCCTCCATTTTTTCTCTTCACATTTTTTGCCCTGAAAATAATATGATTTTGACCCATTTGTCATAAAAATGGCACAAATTTGTCAGATTTCAGATTTAAAAAAAAAAAAGGGCCAGATTTCTACTACAGTAAATAGCCAGAATATAAAACTGTTCTTAATTAAAGCCTTTTACTTTCATATCTAGTCTATAACCAAATTTGGCTAAATCTTGTTGACGAAAGATCATCAGTTTGGCTACATCACAAAATTGACAAAAGCCAAAAAATAAAAATAAAAATACCTGGCCTCCAATCAGTTTGGCTACAATCACAAAATTGACAAATAAAAATGAAACCCTGGCTCCAACCGTGCTTACAATACAATACCAAATCACACACAATCCCAATGCCGGTTTCTTACAATACAAAAGGAACAAAAACATCTTGCCACCACCACCGACCACATTCTAACAAGTCTAGCTTGAGCCATCATATTTTAGTTCCATTTCCCAATGGAGTTGGTGGCCTACAGGTCCTCCTGCTGAGTTGTGAAATGCTCGTTCTCCTTGCACCCATGAAGCAAATCATTAAAAAAATAATCCCATATCCTTTGCTCCAAAAAAGTTCTCCTCTTGAAACTACATAACTAGCCCAAAGGAGAATAGTAGGCTGCATGTTTGATATTCCAAATTTTAATCTGACTCAGCATTGCAAACATGCTGGCCCTGCCAATAGATAAGAAGTTGTACATCTACCTACTGTGTTCACACTTTGAACATCAAAAAATTTTGTTCTAATCTAAATAGTCTAAACACTTTCACCAAAAAAATGGTTCATCTAATGTGATTGAGTAAGCTTGTCCCTCTTCCTAGTTTATCCTGGAGCTTTTAGCATGTCCCTCTCACCTTTCTTTAGTGTTGAAAGCGAGGAACATGCCCAGATTCCCAGAAGTTTTGTAACTTGAGTGAGACTGGTTCTAATAAGGTAAAGCTTTCAAAAGTTGGATCCAATGTGATAGTCCCTTTCCCTGTAGGGGCAGGGCCCAAAAAAATAAAATAAATACCATCTTGGAACCTAGGCTTTTTTTTTTGGGCTAGTAGTAAGTAACAAGTGGAATTCATGAAGTAAAAGTTTGGCTTTCTTTTCTTTTCTTTTCTTTGCTTGTCATGTCTTTTCCTTAAGGTGCGTTCACACTTGGTGTTAGGGACTCTAGTGTCGAGTCTCTTATCACCATACTAGTCATTTAAGACTTAAATGACTTACTTATCGTGAAGATTTTATGTTAAACTAACATTCACATAACATTGAACCATCGCCATTTAACATTGGGTGCCACCTAGATTTACATTTAACATTGATTTAACATCAGGTGTGAATGCCCCATTAGGTAAATTGACACATAGAAACATGCTCCTCTTTTCTAGGGTCATCTTTTGGTCATGCAATACACAAGAAGCACATGGAATCAAGTATTATTATTATTATTAAGGAAAATGTGAGATATCCATTTGTACACTAAATAGCCCAGGCAGGTCCTGAACTATTCAGCATAGGGACTTCACACATTGTGGGTGTATTTGTGGAAACAACTACTAGGCTAGCTAGAGCTTTTTTTTCCATGTAGAAAGAGAAAAGAAGAACCCAAAATTCCAACCCATTCACATTGTATGGTACTATTTTTATTCGTCTCAAAATTAATTAATTAATTAATGAATTATTTGACAAACATGTGTTGAAGTGGCCAAGTTATTACTTGTGTTGTGGTAGTAGTAGTAGTCATGAGGAAGCCACACAAACTCAAGAAGGTGAAGAAAGTCGGGTTTAATAGTGGGCTTTAGGGTTTAGGGTTTACTCTAGGGGTTCCACGCCTTGGAGACCAAGTCTTAAGCAAAAAAAAAAAAAAGTCCTTTACAATTTTTATTTATTTATTACTTATTTTCTTCTGAGAAAGAAAAACTCTTCACCCAAAAAAAAAAAGAAAAGAAAAGAAAAGAAGAAGAAGGTAAAAAAAAAAGCAACAGATCTGCTGCAACACCCATCCCTCATCTTGCAAGGCCAAGCAAGCTTGAATTCACTACTAGCTAGCTCAGTGAGAGAGAGGCTACCGGCAGAAGAAGAGATTTCCTTCAGGATTTTGGTTTTGTTGGGAACTGAATCAAGTCACAAAATACCCAATCTCGAAGATTCACCTCTGTCGGCAAAGAAAATTTGGTACCCAATTTCTCAAAAATTAAAAAAAAGAAAAGAGAAAAGAAAAGAGATTCTTCCATATCCCTCTAGGAACAACCCAAATTTTTTGCTTGATCAAGAAGCTCTGGAGTTGTTGCTTTCATTTGTGTCATCAAAGGGTGGGGAATGGAATAAGCTGCCATCAATAAAATAGAGTCAGATGGGAGTGTGTAGCTGCGTTGAAACAAAAATTTATCATCATATATCTCTGCAACTGTGTGTTTTGCTTGCTTGAGTTATTATACCTTGTACCCCTAACATAGTAAGTACTTGCAAAAGTATTGGGGAAGGCGGGGGGGCGGGGGAGAGGGTGTTGTCATGGCTGATTCAACAAAGAGGTTGTGGTTCTTGAGAGTGTTTGTAGTGAATATGTGTTTCACAGTATACAAGTATGTGCTAGTTAATGTTGCAGTTGAAACAGTGTTGGAGACTCCATGTACCGAGTCATGGATTCCTGTACCATTTGTGGTGGAATATTGTAATAATGGAAGAGGCTTTCTTTTAGGGTTGTCCAAAGTATGGATCAATGGCCTCATATTTGCAGCAGTTGTGGATTGGCTCAATAATTTCCATTTCTTCAATGTCTTGTACAAGTTTCTTCTCTGCACAGTGTTGGAGTTGAGAGGACACTTCTTTTCGGAGCTCAGGAAGATGCTGTACTCTTCTTCAGCCATCAAGGAAGGTGGACTAGGTTCTTGCAACCCTGCTACGCTGTGGCCATCCGTATTGCAAGTGCCTAAACAGGGCTTCCTCCATGCGGTTGATGCCAAGGCCCAGGAAGTCTGGGGAGAGGAAAGAGCTCAGGAGAGAGGTGTTTTCAGATTTTTGATTGGGCAACTCGACATCAACATAAAGACCAACCAGTTGAGCAGCAACAAAGAAATGTGGCATATGGAGTCCATCACGAACCTACAAGGCTCCAAAACAGAGGTGCTGTTATGTGAGTTGACCAGCCAGCAAGTGAATTTGCTGGTCAGGGTTTTGGAAGCTTGGCGGGATCACATGCCTTCGGTGGGTGTCATCGAATCCACATCCAGCTTCCTGGGCTTGACTGTCCTCCGACCTATGCAGCTGTCTGACATCGTGGAGCACATCAAAGATGGCAAAGAAATTTTGATCTACAACACCAGCTTCGCAGGAAAGCATGTTTTTGTGGAGTAGATCCCAAGTCCATGGCCTCTTTTGGGTGCAGGCCAAATTCAGCTGTGTGAAATGTAAGCAAAAAATTGACTCAAAGCCCATAAAACCCAATGCTTCTTAAATTCAGATTTGCTCTGTAGATTTAGGTGGAAGCTTCGGTGGTGGGAATATAGATCTGGATGCTGCTTTGCCAATCAGGTTAATATGTTGATTGTAAACCCAACGATAAATAACAAATAAAATAGTCATGAAGAGATTTATTTCTGCAGCAATCTTGGTATTTAGGGTTTTACGGATGCGGACTAATAATGAGGACTCAGCCATTTTGGAATTCGTTTATTGAATGGATAATTCTTGGACTGTTATGGCGAGGAATGAAATGTATGTAATGTTTGTATGCATGTTTTGGGTGATGATTGTATGGTTGCAATCTTCTCCACTTTTCTCTTCCCTTGAATTAATTGCATTGTGTGATTGACTCATGTGTTTTTCTAGGTCATTTGGCCAAGACCCATTTATAATCTCATGTCTAGAAGTTGTAAGTGGCATGAAAGTTAGCATTTTTTCCTTATTAGAACATGTTGCTGCTTTACTATGTGTTGTCTGCAATATATGAGAAAGATATATGCATTGAAGATGAAAATATTAGCAGATATATTGAGGAATGATACTCTCAATCTGATAGTTGGGATGATGGCTATATGCTAAGAGAGTGCAATGTGTGAATGAGTTCAGCAATGAAAAAAGGCATGAGGGATCATATCAAGGAGATGTGATCATCCAAGTCCCAACTTATCTTTTAGATCTAAGAATTGTTGGGATAAACCTCACTGGGGCTATAATTGGGACCTTGTTATACAGATGTTTCATAGTGGTTTTTAAGATGTGAATCATTGTTTGGTTCAAAGCTGGAAATGAGTAGATAAAAATTGGCAACAAGAAGTTTTAGCACAGCTTCCCCTGGAGTGTTTTGAGGACATAATGGTGACGCCGAGGGAGCAAAAGGGTGTAATGCCTTCAGTAGGAGACATTTTGGGTAGCTTCAAATAGGTGTAAAGGAACAAGTTTTGTTGTTTCGGAGGGAAGAAGTGTGAAGCAATGAATGATCAAGACATTTCCATTATGGGTGAAGAGCACTTGTCAAAAATTGTTACAGAGAAAACAAGGATAATGAAATGAGATTTAAGGGTTCGTCAATTGTAGTAGAGTTTTTGAAAGGATGTCAGCAATTGGACTTTTCAGCATTCTCGTTTAAACCCTAAACCATGTCAAATGAAATGACATGGAAGACCCACATTGATGAATTGGAAAATAATTCTTATGAAGGAAATTGAAAGAAAAATTGGGAACAACTGTGACACAATAGTTAACACAATGTTGTGATGATTCCATACATGGTATGAAAACCCAAGTTATAATTTCATGACTCTAAATTGGTATCGAGCAACTCCTTGATATGAGTTGTAGTGAAACTGTTTGGAATTGTGCAATACCGACCTTTTAAGTTTCCATAACCAAGTACAAGTACCAAGAGTTTCAAACTCTTTATTTCAATATCATATTTGTCGTGCAAATGAGGATGGATAAATTAAAAAACACATTGTAGATTCATCACAAACAGGACCTTTTGTATGATAAGCAACACTCTCTAAATATATTTGTTTCTATATTCATAAGCCTGGCATCTCAACAGCCAAATTTGTTGGATCATTATTCCCAAGACGAACCCCAGCTCAAAATCAGACACTTGGGTTTCTTGAATATGCTGATAGTCATAATTTGTGGACAACTTATCAAATTGGGTTTGTACACAATGTTAGATAGTTTTCAGCAAAAACTTCGTATGAAGTGTTCATCCCAAACATATAGGATTACTTCCTCCAATTCACTCTCTAATTGTGTGAGACTCCTCACAAATCCTAATATTTGTAATAAATGAAAATGCATTTGGAATTCTTCAGAGTTTTTGTTGATACCAATGGTATACCCTTTTTTTAGGTCACTTTCCCCCTCACCTTATTCTTTGTTTCTACCTAGTTCCTTGGCCGACCTTGGTCATGAGCCCAAGGGGTGATTGGATTTTGGTGTGAAGGGAACTACAGGGTTTAGATAGATTTGTGATATGTTGAAGCTAACAATTTATTCATGTTTTGAGGAAGAAGCTTTTGCAGTAACACAAAAGTTGTACAATGTGATGATTGTAAGGTGTAGCAAAAACCACTAAGTAGCCAAATCCTAATGAAGAATCTAAAGCTGACAATAAATCATGCTTCAAGATTTAGGATCATAAATTGATAGAAGTAGGAATAGAAGAGATGAAAAGTTTGCAAGAGAAGTGCAAAAACAGACTTTTAGATTTTCCCTACTATAGTTGGAATCATGATTTGGGTGGATGTAAAATTTTCCAATAAAGAGAAGCTAGATATATAGCACAGAAAGGAGTGTGAAATCTACCACAATAGATTGCATGATGATCTTGGAAAATCAATGAACCACACTGCTAACAGGAAGTCTTGATTCCTCTATGGTATGTTGACAAAGTTTGAAGTATTCTCGTAAGGCCATTGAGATGGGGCTCGAATGATCTGCTGATGTATATTCACCAAGTCTTTTGAAACTAACTACTCTATGTCAACAAGTACCTCAATGCAGTACCTCAAGTCTGCTCAAAGAGTTGCACTAAAAAATTCACCATTTCTGCACATAGGAAAATATAGTGACACTAATGGTCTTTTGCAAAATCCATAACATAAAAAGCAATCACCATTTGGACATCATAAAATTCACAAAGGATGCACTCACAATTCAAGATTCTCATTTGAGTACCAAACTCCACCATGTACACAAGTACCCTGATGGAGATGTGGCACACCTCTGTGGCCCGCCATGTTTGATCTCTTTGTTGCTCCAAAGCTCTGGAATTGCTGCTAATGCAGATTCCAAATATGCAGAATACCAGGACAAGCCCAAAGTCCATAATCACAGGATTAGTGTGGCCCTACGTGTCTGACTATATTTGTAACCCCCACTCCAATCACAGTGGATCTACAGTAGCAGTAAAAGGGACATGTTATCACCTTGGGAAAGTAACAAACCAGAATGAAGCCACACTAAAACCCATGAACCATGACCCACTTAAACAAGATTCAGAACCAAACTCCTCACCAGAACACCCACACAAATTGCCAAAAATAAAACTCCACATACCTTTGGGTATTCACTTTCTCTGCTCACAGGTTGCAGCCTAGCATGAGCAATCGCTTCAATGTGATGAGTATGCTTAACAATGAGCACTCAAATTAAGGCCAGAATGGGGGACCACCCACCTCACCAAAGGTGGATCAACTGTTTCATCTTGTGAACAGTCTCTCATCAAGCACCCATGCCACCAGTACCAGGTTAAAAAATCAAAGTCAGGAGGAGGAAGAGATCAAAGGTGCAAAGAATGCACTCTAGAAATTGCAGAATGCAAAGCGAAGCTTATCTGAGGAGAGGAGCAGACATGTGTCTGAGAAGTTAGGGCTTCCCAATGAGACAAGTTACATCAGAGTGACTAATCATTGAAAGTCATATTAGAGAGACAAATCAACAACGGTTAGAACTCTAGACTACCATTCAAATAAGAACACATATGACAAATTATACCAGCCATCAGAAAGAAAAGCTTCTTCATTGTAGGAGTGTTAAAAAGAACCAAGGGTTTAAATGGTAAGTGCTCAAAGTTGATACAGACCTTCCCAATGAGAACTAGATTCCAAGTTCCTTCTTTAACTTTGCCAGCATATCCTCAATCTCTGCAGTTTCTGTCTCCACTTTGCGCTTGTCATCAGGAGCATCCTGCCTAGAGGCCTTGCTGCTATCATAAGCTCCTTTAGGGGGTTGTCTCTGCTGCTTTGCAAAGTCAGCGCCCTGCTTTTTATCACCCTCTCCCTCATCAATATTCAGCTCCTTCTCTAAAAATTCAACAAATTCCTCTCCAATGTCCTGCAAGAGCACCAACAAGGAGCCATCCAAATCAGCACATTTTCTGTTGCAGTCATAATTTTCTGTGGAGGAGGAGTCAATGGGTTTTGAAGCACTTCTTACCGCAAGTTCTTCCCACAAACTCTTCATCTTTCCCTGTTTACTTCTGGAACCTTGTCGTTTGCTCATGTCAGACTCAAGATCCCTCAAGAAGTCCTCTGCAGCACCAGAGGGAACAATGCTAGAATCAGTTTACATGATGCCCCATGCCCCACAGAGTCCCTGCCCCCAGAGCAATGTATTTGCAGTGTAGTTAAAGGTGGCAACTCTACCAAAAGACCCTTTCAGATCCCTCCAGAATTCACCTGCACTCCATCCATGCCCCCCTCGTGAGTTCATTATACTGTTTGTGTTGTCAGACTCTGTTGGAGTCACTGCAACATCAGAGACAGCTACTTCCAAGCTAAAGCTACAAGAGGCAGCTAGGATCTGCTGGCAAGTATGGACATATGCAAAGGGCAATGCTGCCAAAAACAGAGGAGCTTTACCAAATCCATAGAAATCCTCCTCCTGTACTGTAGAATTGCCTTTTGGTCTTGAAGGACTCCATTGGAATGGATCCCAATCAGCTGCTGTCCTTGAACGTTGGCTTGCATCATACTTTGCTCGACTGTTGCTATCCACCAGTGTTTGGTATGCATTCTTTATGCGCAAAAACTGCTCTTGTGCATCAGCCTGATTCAGCCCATGAAAAATTTACCCACAATCAATTGTTCTTCAATCCTGCAAGTTTTCACATCAATGAATTTGCAACAATCATAACCAAAACCAGCATATGTTTTTTTCTTGACCACTTTATATGACATAATCTTCTGATGACATCATACCCTCTTCATAGCAGTGTCCAAAATGTGTCTGTTGAACATGATTTTTTTTCTTAAATCATCAAAACTGCCACCCCATCCCAGACCTTAATGTCATGGAATGGTCTCACCCTTGCCCATTAGGTTGGGTGTGTCGCCTGGCTCACCTGGCACCTTACCCAACATAAATTGCAGGGGCTTGACTATTCCTGATGTTGGACATATCACCTGGCTCACCTGGCATCTTACCCAACATAACGGGCAGGGATTTGACCACTGCTTATGTTGGGTGTGTTGCCTGGCTTGCCTAGTGCCTTACCCAACATAAAGGGCAGGGGCTTGACCATTCCATGGTATGAAAAGGCCTTTAAGTTGCACAATCTCAAGAAGACAAAATGCATTCCATTTCATAATTGTTCTGTACTCCTCCTCCAAATAAAAATCATGGAATTAGGTCTGACAAAAAAAAAACAGCAAGATTGACAGACAGATGAAAGGTAGGCGTTTACCTTCTTGTTAACATCAGGGTGGTATTTGAGAGCCATGCGTCTGTAAGCTTGCCTAATTTCTTTCTCTGATGCAGAAGATGGCACACCCAAAGTCTCATACAAAGACTGTTGAGCAAAACAGACAAAAACTGATGATCCCTTGCGACCAACACCACGCCCACTCCCTCCTGTCCATCCTCTCCCATCATCATCATCATCATCACGATCATCATCTTTGCAACACCATCTCACACCCAACTCTCGCTCCAAACTTCTTCTTCTTCTCCTCCTTGGCACATAATAACTAGAACATAATCCTTTGCCTAGTATTGTTGTGCTTACAATCCCACACCTTCTACTGCTGGTGCAATTGTTGTACCTTGATATTGTTCCTATGCATTCACCCACACACAATAGCTCTCCTCTTGTGAGAATTGCCATTTGGGTGTGAGGGGAAGTTGCTAATAAACCCACCCACAAAACCCAAAACACTTCTTCTTCTTCCTTCCTTCCTTCCTTCCTTCCTTCCTTTGGTGATCACCAACAAGCGGTTTCCCTTCTTCTTCTGCTCCCCTTGGCAGCAACCTCAACTCTACCAGCAGCAATATCCAACACTTCAATCAATCTATCAACAACAATTAAAACAGGAAATATTCCATGAAGTTTTTAGTTCTCACAAAAATGAATACACAACTCAGGTCTGTTGGGTTTCAGATAAAAGAATGTGAAACTGGTTCTAATAAGGTAAAACTTCCAAAAGTTGGATCGAATGTGATAGTCCCTGTCCTTGTGGGGGGGGGGGGGGGGGGC
>Ga0116231_10012416_pt1 | contig 12539 bp, 12 predicted proteins | sample S1TSphgellanicum_2_FD_89695 | JGI IMG/M metagenome (GOLD analysis project Ga0116231, IMG submission 89695) | Host-associated microbial communities from peat moss isolated from Minnesota, USA - S1T2_Fd - Sphagnum magellanicum MG | ecosystem: Host-associated > Plants > Peat moss > Unclassified... | reverse complement strand
TCGCTGAGGCCGATCTTGCGCACAATATCCGCACCCCGCTCGCAGCGGATGCCGATCACCTCCGCGTTGTTGCGTTCGCGATCGCGCCCGAGTTCAAAAACGCGGATGAGTTTTTTGAGCGCGCCGGCGTTGGGCAGTGCCTGATTCCATGCCAGCTTGAGGCCATCGACAGAGGGCCGCGTCCAATCGACGGTCTTGGCGCTGCGCTTGCCGGCGCGGTCGTCTGCGCCAAGAATCTGGCACATGCGCGCCGAGTTGCTGCTACAGCCGACGTCCTTGAGCAGAAGCGCGTAGTAGAGGTCGTACAGGCTGGTCTGGTCGAGACCGATCTCCCGCCCGATGCGCATCCCGATCAGGCAACTGCGGACGGCGTGGCCTGGGACAGCGTCTTCGGTCAAATCCAGCGCAAAGGAGAGAGACGAGATGACCTCGGACAAGGCCAAAGTCTTCTCAGCCGGCAGCGGGACCGAAGGTTCGCGATTTTCCATCAAGGCAGATGCGGTCATATGTTTTCTGTGACTTCGGTGATACTGTAACCATTACTACGCAGATTGCAAGAAATTTCTACCACGCGTTTGATTTCGCGAACAAAACAATAATACGGGGTCGATTGCCGGCTCTTTCTGGTTCCAATCCCAGGTGCTCGACCGCAAGGGCACACACGCAGTCCTGAGATTGTCTATCGGCCATCCTGCGGGAGACTTGAGCCGGACGTGCGCGCCTCTGGTATCCTAAGTGGTTTACCCGGAGGAAACGCCATGGCAGAACCACGATCGCGTGTGTACCACCGGAATCGCGTGGCGGAAACGCTGCGCGAAGAGATTGGGACGATGCTGGAGGGTCAGCTTTCCGATCCGCGAATTGCTTTTTGTTATGTCACGGAAGTGGCGATGAACCCTGGGTCGAAATCGGCCCGCGTTTATATTGCTGTCGATGGCGGCGAAGAGGCGGAAAAGAACACGGTTGCGGCGCTGCTGGCCGCCAAGGGCTACATCCGCCACGAACTGCTGTCGCGTCTGGGAGTGCGGCGTGTACCGGACTTGAGCTTCCATGTCGACAAGTCGGAGAAGTTTCAGTCGCGCATCGACGAGCTGCTGGGCCGGTCCAAAAAGAGGCAAAAGGTCGCCGCACCGGTACCTGCGCCAGAGACAGCCGGAACCGACGCTACCGCGTCCAAATAGATTCGCGAGAGTTTCAATGGCCAGTCCCCAGCCAATCCGGTTTCGCAAGACGCGCGGCGTTGCTCAAGGGCAAGCCGGCGCCGATCTTGTTCCGCAATCGGAGGAGATGCTGGCGATCTTGTCGGCATTGCAGGAGGGGGAGCGATTCCTGGTGTGTTCGCACTCGCGGCCCGATGGCGACGCGATTGGTTCGATGCTGGCCATGGGGATGCTGTTGCGGCAGATGGGCAAGCGCGTGGATCTGGTCGCCGCCGACCGGATTCCGGCGGTGTATCGCAGTTTGCCTTGCGCCGACGGCATTCGCACTGTCATGCGGGTGACGAGTTCGTACGAGGCGCCTTACGACGCGGCGATTCTGCTTGAATGCGATGGTCTGGCTCGTACGCGGCTGCGCGGTCTGGAGCGCATGTTTCACATCAATATCGATCACCACGCGAGCGGCAAGCCGTTTGGCGCGTTGAACTGGATCGATCGCGATGCCTGTTCGGTGGGCGAGTTGGTCTATCGGCTGGTGAAGGCTGCGGGCGCGACCGTCACGCCGGAGATGGCCACCTGCCTGTACGTCACGCTGCTGACCGATACCGGCGGATTTTGTTACGGCGGCATGCAAGCCAAAACCTTCCGTCTGGCGGGGGAACTGGTCGAAGCCGGCGCCGACCCGGTGCGCATTGCCCGCGAAGTCTATTTCAACAACCCTTTCTCCAAGGTGCTGCTGCTTGGCCGCGCGCTGAGCAATTTGCGCCGGACTGCAGGCAAGGACGGGAAGAGCGATGGTCCGCTGGCATGGCTTTGGGTCACGCATGAGGATATGATCGAGACCCACGCTGTCGAAGAAGATTGCGAGGGCGTGGTAAATTACGCGCTTTCGGCGGCGGGTGTCGAAGCCGCGGTTTTCCTGCGCGAACTGCCGGAAGGGCGCATTCGTCTCAGCCTCCGAGGAAAAGGCAAGGTGAATGTGGCCGCAATCAGCGAACGGCTGGGTGGCGGCGGTCACGAGAATGCCGCCGGATGCACGCTGGATGGGCCGATCCAAAGAGCGGCCGAAGAGATTCTGGCGGCACTCAGGCAAGAGATGGACGCGGCGAAGTAAACGTTTCGCCGTTGGGTCCCCCCCGATCCGTAAGACCACCCCAAAATAATTGAACACTGCTTACGCGCAGGCCGTCTTAGCCTGTGTACGGGCGGCGTCGGGGGTCTTCATAGGCCCTTGGCGTCCCGCACGAAGCGCCTGGCGTCTGACCGTTTGGGAGGAGCACAAGATTTGACCGGCGGTGAAGAGGCGGAGTTCACGGCGTTGGTCCGGCGTCAGTCACGATTTGTATTCCGCGTTGCCTACGCGGTGGTGCTGAACTCAGCGGACGCGGAAGATGTGGTCCAGGAGACATTCTTGAAGCTCTATCGCAACCGGGGATGGCAAAAGATCGAGAACGAGCGCGCCTTCCTTGCCCGCGTGTCGTGGCGCATTGCCGTCGATCGCCGTCCGCGCTCTTCAGAGTCGGCCAATTCGCGTTACACGTCTGCGGTCGAACTCCCGGAGGCAACGTCGCCCCAGCCTGGCCCGGAGCAAACCCTGCTCGCCGCGGACCGCCATGCAGTGGTTCATTCGATGATCGATGCGCTTCCGGAGCAGTTGCGCGTACCGCTCGTTCTTTCCGCCTTCGACGATCTCAATTCTCGCGAAATCGGGCAAGTGCTGGGAGTTCCGGAGGGGACGGTCCGCACCCGCCTGCAACGCGCCCGTCAATTGCTGCGCCAGAAGCTTGGCGTGCTCGAAGAGGAGCGTCATGTTTGAAAAGATGGGTCATGATGATCCAGACTCTGAAAATCCGGACTTTGACCGTCGGGACTTCGACCGCTTGGTCGACTTGGCGCTCGGGACGTACGCCGGCGCGGATCCGAGCCTTGAGCACCGGGTGCTCACGCGCATCGCAGTTGAGCGCGCGGCCCAGCCGCGTCTCCACTGGATGTTGTGGGCTGCGGCACTTGCCGGCGCTGCCTGCCTTCTGGTTCTGATGGTCCTAATTCATGGAAGGCATAGACAGGTTGCCCGGTCAGCAGCCGCCAATGCGTTCAGCGCCCTTCCAATGCAGCCGCGGCCGAAAGCGGAAGCTCGCCTGGAGTCCCGGCCAACGCAACTCAGGAGCGGACTGCCGCACCATGCGCAGGCTGAAGGCGCTGCCGGCAAGCTTGCCCCAAACCGCCTGCCCAAGCTCGATATCTTTCCCACCCCGCATCCACTTTCGCCCGCGGAGCAGGCTCTCGTCGACTTCGCGGCGCAAGCGCCAAAAGCCGCGCGGGAAGATTTTGTCAACGATCGAGAACAAGCCTCGGGGCCGATCGCGATCGCCGCCATTCGCGTCGCTTCCATCCGAATTTCCCCACTTGAACCGCCCGATACGGGCTCTAACTAAGGAGAAACCTATGCGCAAGATTGCGATTTCGTGTTTTCTGCTCCTCACGCTGCCGTTCGCAGGGCGTACGTTTGCCCAGAATGAAACCAAAGTTTCTGAAGCTGGCAAGCAGGCCGAACAGGTGGTTCACTACTACCATCTCGACCTGGCAGTTCAGGAAGTGGGTGAAAACGGCAAGCCGGTCAATAGCCGCACCTATTCCTGTATGGTGAGCACCGCTCGTGGTGAGCGGGATTCAGTGCGCGTAGGGTCGAGGGTTCCGATCGCCACCGGATCGTCTTCGAACGGGGCAGAGGCAGTGAATACCCAGTTCCAGTATCAGGATCTCGGTGTCGATTTCGATGTCAACGAAGTGCACGAGGTGGCCGGCAAACTTGCCATGAATCTGGGAGCGGAAATCCACAGTTTGGGCCCCATCACGCATATCGGCGGTCCGAACGGACCGGTCGAACCTGCCAGCCAACACAATAGGTGGCAAACCCCAGTTCTCATTCCCATTGGCAAGGCGACCGTGGTCTTTACTTCAGACGATATCGACAGCAAAGGCGGCATGCAGGTAGTAGCCACGGCAACTTTGCTGCAGTAGGCAGCCGGGCCAGCCGGAGAGTGAGGACTAGCCTGGTTAGTTCGGTATCGCGACCAAGAGGTTACGAAGTCTAGATCGTACTTCGCAGTCTCCTGTAGGAGTTTTGGCCGCTTGGTGTCGATCCGGATTGCCAGTTTTCTCAAAGTGCTCTTTTCCGGATACTTTTTTTCGGCCGTGCTTCGAATGAAGTGGAAGCGAGTGGTGAAACTGGCTGAATCTGTGTCCTTTCTCACCGCATCTACCGTACACAGGCGGAAAGATTGTTCCGGGGGAACGTATGAGCGAGTTTCGGGGCAGTTCGGCCGTGGCCGAAGCGGGTAAAATTCTGGTGGCCGCGATCGGCTCACTGGGCGATTTGCATCCGGTGCTGGCGATGGCGATCGAACTGAAACGACGCGGCCATCCCGTAACCGTCGCTTCCTCCGAGTTTTATCGGGGCAAGATAGAAGCGCTCGGCCTGGGTTTTCACCCGTTGCGCCCCAATTGGAACCCGACCGACCCCGAACTCATTGCCCAATGCGAAGACATCCGGACCGGACCTGAAGTGCTGGTCCGGAAGATGGTCCTGCCGCATCTGCGCGATACCTGCGAGGACCTCATGGTGGCCGCCGCCGATGCGGACTTCATGATCACGGTCGAATTGGTGCTGGCGGCTCCGCTGGTGGCGGAAAAACTTGGCCTTCGCTGGGCTTCGGCGATTTTGTCGCCCTGCTCGTTTCTCTCGGCGTACGATCCGTCGCTGCTGGCCAACGCGCCTGAGGCGTACCGGCTGCGCAATGCCGGCCGGCTGGTGAACCAGGCCATTCTGGATCTTGGGAAGCTTTCGATACGGCATTGGTGGGAGCCGGTGCGTGAGTTGCGCCGGGATTTGGGGTTGCGCGTCGAATGCGAACCGATCTTCCGGGACAAGTATTCGCCCGACCTGGTCTTGGCCCTGTTCTCGTCCGCCCTGGCGAAGCCTCAGCCGGATTGGCCCCGGCAGACGATCCAGCCTGGATTTATCTTTTACGACGAGCAAGGGCGGGAAGTACCGGGACTCGCCGATTTTCTCGACCAGGGCGAGCCGCCGATTGTCTTTACGCTGGGCTCCGCGGCGGTGCACAATCCCGGCAACTTCTTTGAGACGAGTCTGGCCGCCGCGCAGCAGTTGGGCAGGCGGGGACTGCTGCTGGGGTCCAAAACGATGTACGGCATGGTGGGCGACGGAGTTCTCGCGGTCCCTTACGCACCATATTCTCAGGTTTTCCCCAGGGCCGCGGCGGTAGTGCATCAGGGCGGATCGGGAACCACGGGGCAGGCGCTGCGGGCTGGGCGCCCCCAACTGGTGGTGCCGTACGGCTGGGACCAGCCGGACAATGGCGCCCGGATTGAAAGACTTGGAGCCGGATTGTCCTGCGCGCGCCAGAATTACTCGCCACAAACCGCCGCTCCCGCTCTGAAGCGGTTGCTACGGGATAGCCAGTTTGCCGCAAAAGCGGCCGAAGCCGGAAGCCAGATTCGGCTTGAAGACGGTTTAGGAGCGGCTTGCGACGCGGTGGAGCGGGTTGCGGCAGGCGACTCGCGACGTTTCGCAGCAAGCCGGACCGCCTGAACATTCCCTGGCAGCTCTTCGACGCTTCCGACTCTGGTTGAAATGGTTGGAGGCGGCGATGGCAACGCGGCAGTTGCAGGAAGCAAAACACGGTTGAGGACTCTGATCGAGGACGCGCAGAGCGAGGGTCCGCAGATCGTCACGCGTCTTGGCCGGGAGTGCGCCGTGGTGCTTTCGATCCGGGGCGGTGCTCGATCCCTGGCTCTGAATGCGGAGAGAAATGACGTGGCCTCTTCTTGCGGCTATCCCGGCAACTGGGCAATCCTGACTTGATATCCGGCCGCTTAAATCTGGTACGCTAAGGGCGGGCCAATCTCCTCCCACTGTGGCCAGAATGTTTTGGAACGAGCGAACTGGTACTTTTCGAAATGGTTGAGACCGGAGACGCGACTGCCGAGTTGATTTCCACAAGAAGTCGACAGACGGGACTCTCGCAAAGTTGAAGGTTTTTCGAAGAATGCCCTTGGGACTGAACCCAGCGGAGATGTTTCTGACCCAAATTACCTCGAATACGACCCCTGTGTCCGACGGGCCACCGGTCTTGCAGCCGCGCTGGCCGTGGCTTCGCCTTCGCAATCCCGACAAGAAGACCTGGTGGGAGATTGCCAGTCTCGCCGGCTTCATGGTCTTTTTCCTGCTCTATGGGGTGACACCCTACTTTGGCGGCGCGGGCATGGGCCTGGTGGGCGCCGATGAGCCGCGCTATGCGCAGATTGCGCATGAGATGCTGGCCAAGCTGGATAGCGCCCATACGCTGCGCGCTCAGTTGAGCGCCTGCGTCACGCCGTATCTCTACGGCCGGCCGTGGCTGGAAAAGCCGGCGCTTTATTATTGGCGCGCCATGTATGTCTTCAAGGAGTTCGGGGTTTACGACTGGGTGGCGCGGCTGCCTTCGGTCAGCTTTGCGCTCTGGCTGGTTGGTTTGACGTATCTGCACATGCGGCGCTTCCGCCCTGGGGGCCATCTGGACGCGGCGCTGATCACTGCCGCGTGCATCGGGATACTGGGGTTTTCGCGCGGCGCTTCGACGGATATGCAACTGGCCGCGCCGCTCTCGATCGGCTTGCTAGGGTGGTACGCCTGGTACGAAACCAAGTCGAAATTCTGGTTATTCGATATCTACTTCTTTACCGCCGTGGCTACGCTGGCCAAAGGGCCTGTCGCGCCGTTTCTGGTGCTGGTGATCGTGGGTTGTTTTGCCATCCTGCGCCGGGAGTGGTGGATCTTTTGGAAGTCGCTGTGGTGGCCGGGGATCGCGCTCTACTTTGCCATTGTTCTACCCTGGTTCATCGCTGTGCAGCACCAGAATCCGACGTTTTTCCAGGAGTTTTTCCTGGAGCACAACCTGGAGCGCTTCGCCACCAACAAGTTCCAGCACCAGCAGCCAATCTGGTACTACCTGGCCGTGGTACTGCTGGCTACCATGCCGTGGACGGTGGTCGCGGTCCGGGCGCTCTACGATGGCATTCGCGTTTCGACGATCGAATGGCGAATTCGGCATGCCCGCTCCAGTGAAGGAAATACGCTTAAGCTGAATACCGGCAAAGTGGTGGTCAGCCGGCCTGGGGACGCATTTCCTGAGTTTCTGGTGCTGTGGGCTCTGATCCCGATCGTCTTCTTCTCGCTTTCGCAATCCAAGCTGCCGGGCTACATTCTACCGGCGATTCCGCCGATCACCATCCTCACCGGCGACTATCTCTTTCGTTCGCGAGGCCGCGGATTGCAACGCTGGGTGCTGCTGGGCCACGCGCTGCTGGTCGGGGTGATTACGGCCGCGGTACTGCTGCTGCCCTGGTACGTGGCCCACGGCTGGCGCGCTTCGCCGCCCTTGCGCGCCGCGGCGATTGCGGGGATTTCGGCGCTTTCCGCGGCGGTGCTGATTCTGCTGGTGGTGCAGCGCTGGGGCGTGGAGCGACTCCGCACCGCGACCTGCGGCGTGATGGTGGTGCTGATGCTTTTCCTCTACGGAGTGGGACCGTTCTGGGTCATTCCGGAGGTCGAAGCCAGCAAGCGAACGATCCAATTTCTGGATCGCTCGTATTCGGCCCGACCCCTCGCCGAAAAACTTGCGGCGCAGTTTCCACCGACCGAGACGGTTGCGGTTTTTCGCGTTCGCCGGGATATGGAGTATGGCCTGGCCTTCTATCGCAACCACGAAGTGGCGAACTATGACGAAGTCGGCGTCCCTCCCGAGGAGCACATCCTCGTCGTGCGGCTTACCGGCAAAGGCGGCCGCGACCTGGGCACGCAGGCGGCGCTCGGCGAGTATCTGGAGGGGCGCCAGTACGAGCAGCTCTTCACCTGGCCCGAGCAGGAACTGGCTGTCTAGCTGGTTGGCAGCCGATAGGGCGCATGCCTAAGCCTTCCGGCCACGGAAGGCGCAAGAGTTACCGAATCGGAATCGGCTTGCGGGTAGTCTAAGGTTACAGAACAGAAACTAACCTCCGGCTGCGAATCAGTTGCCAGCCGGGAGCGGAATCTGCTGTATCCTTCATTCACAATCCTGTAAGCATTGGGTTGCGGAATATGGCGAACTTGCCGGACGAAGTTTCCGGGCTTTCACCAGTTAACGGGCATCTGCATTTGTATCTGGGGCGTGGCATGGCTTCCGGTCTTTCTCTCGAAATCCTGGACTTGCGTCACTTCGCCGCACCGACCCTGAGGCCGGTGCTGGATGCGGAGAGCGCGATCTGGCGTGAGCGTTTGAACTGGGATTATCTGGCCTCGGCCAAGCTGCTGCTGCAATACCTGGACTCGCGGTCGCTTCCGGGCTACGTCGCGCTGGACGGAGGCAAGGTGACCGGCTACGTCTTTTGCGTCTACGAAGACTCAAAAGCGGTCATCGGCGACGTCTTTGCGCTGCCGGATGGTCTCGCGGGCGAGCCGGCCGGTGGGCAGATCGCTGACGTGGGCGGCTATCGGGCCGGCCGCGAGGTCGAGGAAAGCCTGCTGCAACGGCTGCTCGAACTGCTGCTGCACTCGCCTGGGGTAGACCGCATCGAATCACAACTGCTACTCCATCCCGCCGGCGAACATTCTGAGATATTCCTTCGATCCGGATTCGACGTCTATCGCCGGCTTTACCTGCGGTTGGGGTTGGTCGCGCGTCCCATCGAGGCCACGCTTCGGCTTCCGCCTGAATTGGAACTGCGTTCGTGGCAGGATCAGGATTTGAACGCGGCCGGCAAAGTGATTTCGGAAGCCTATCGCGACCACCCGGACAGCGTGATCAACGACCAGTACCGCACAGTGCACGGCTCGCAGCGGTTTCTGCAAAATATCGTTCGTTTTCCCGGCTGCGGCGTCTTCTCGCCGCAAGCCTCGTATGTGATTGTGGATCGAGTTCGACGTGAGCCGGTTGCGCTGATTCTCGGTTCCCGCGTCAGCCATCGCTGCGGCCACATTACCCAGGTCTGCGTGCATCCAAAGTACCGGCGTCTGGGATTGGCGCGGCTGCTGCTACGCATAGCCGCGCTGCAGTTTCAACGCCAAGGCATGACCGAGCTGACGCTCACCGTGACGGAGGCCAACTCCCGCGCCGTCGATCTTTACTACTCCGAAGGGTATGAATTGGCGCACAGCTTCAACGCGGCGGTGTGGATTAGGCCGTGAAGGCTCTCGGTCAAAAACCTGACGGAATTCAGTGGGCCTTCGTTGGCCTGCCCGGAGCCATATCGACAAAACCGCCAGGTGCTCTGGTTTCAAAGGCTGCGAGTTCTGCGGGGTATGGAGCCTCCAGCCTGGGTCTCTTTCCTGTCGGTAGGACAAGAATCGCCAGCATTCTGCCCTTCAAATTGAGCTGATAAGCCAAATTGCGATCCGCTGCGATCATCAAATCGAAACCGTCTGGCTCCGCCGCCTTCCATAAATTGCCGTTCTTCAACCCTTCCCCCCCAGATCCGCGAAGCGCGTCACTGGATGGCCGGTAAGGTGGCGAGCCAGATTGCGCGGGACATTCTGGTCCAACAGGATTTTCACGGCTGCAGAACGGAGTCACGGACAGCGGCGCAGGCAATAACGCCGCGAATGTCTCCCGGTCTCAAATCGAAGTGGTAGGCAGTGTCTTCGCCGCTTTCGCCTGATCCGTAATTCTCAACCACCTGGTCGGCGGGAACGCGGGTACCCTCGGGCAGCGGAACGCCACAGACCTTGCCGGGAATCACTTCAACGAATGCTCAGCCTGAACAATCCATGCTGGCCATCGATGCGACGGTTGTACCCGGTCACTTCGCCAGAAAAAACATGAGCCAGCTCAGCACAATCGCCGCGCTCGTAAACAGCCCGAAAGCTGCCGCGCCATAGCGGAACATGCGCTTGGGCGTGTCGCGCTGGGTGATCCCGAAGACCACTCCGACGCAAAGCGCGAACTCCAGCACGGCGGTGAAGTGCGAGGGGGAGTAGTTCATTTCTTCCTGCCTGTGTATAAGTTATGCGCGTCAACGGCGGCGATGATATTCAGCAATCCGGCAAAAACCAGGAACCGCGTGCCGTAGTCGGCGGTGGTTACCTGCACGGTGTCCGCGCCAAGACTCAGTTGGCGGCTCACCAGATAAAACAATCCGCTGCCCAGATCGCCGGCCAGGCCGAGCATGTCCAGGATCGACTGCGCGCTGGTGTAGAGCTTGCCCTGCATGGCGATGCCGAGGACAAACATGGTGCCGATGGCCAGCAGCAGCAGTGTACCGCGAATCCATTTCCGCTGGACAAAATGCCCCGCGCCGGGAACCAGCCATCCTGCCAGCAATGGGCCGTAGAGAAAGCCGGAAGACTTGGTGCCGGAGCCGGTTGCGGGCTTACTGGTCGATGTCGCCATTTCTCCTCGATTTTACATGACGCAGTTCATGAGCTTCCGGTTCCCGGAAAGCGCAGAACCTGGGGGCTCAGGCTATTGCGCCAGAAACGCCGCGATGTGCTCGTTGAGGAATTTCAAATCCGCCGGACTGGCGCCTGCTCCGGCAGGATGCCCCCAGAGCGACGGAATCGGCAGCAGCGTGCAGTGGGGAATGAATTGCGCTTCGAACTGCGCGTCGCCCACGGGGAAATAGAGATCGGTCGCCGACGGCATGTAGAGCACCTGTGCCTTGATGCTGGCCAGGGCCTTCTGCTCGTCTCCATGGAAGCCGGGAGTGGTACTCACATCGTGTTGCTCCCAGGTGCGCAGTTGCAGGACCAGGTTGTTGGCGTCGGCGTTGGGAATGAAGTGGGTCCGGTAATCGTCCAGAACCTGCTTCAGCGTAGTGCCGGGAGGCGAATCGGTCTTCCAAAGCTCCTTGCGCCACCATTCCTGCCCGAAGAGCCACGCGGTCCATACCGCGGAAAAGGCTTCGATGCCTTTCTCCGGCTGCTTGGTATAGTCGCCATTGTTGAAGGTCTGGTCGGCCATAATGGCGTCGATCTCGCTCTCGTTGCGGGCAATGCCGTGGCCGTAGGTCTTGGCGGTGCCCGAAGTGGCTACGATACGATCCATGAAGTCGGGATAGGAAACGGCCCACTGAAACGCCTGCTGCGCGCCCATTGAAAACCCGATCACCGCGCGCAGATGTTTGACCCCCAGCTCCCTGGTCAGCAGCTCGTGCACCGCCTCCACGTTGTCCCGGATGGTGGTGACCGGGAAGCGCGGGCCGTGGAACGGTTCCGGCGTGTTGCTCGGCGAGGAAGAGCGGCCGTTGCCGAAAAGCTCAGTGGCGATCAGGAAGTACTTTGCCGGGTCGAGCGCGCGGTCTGTCCCTGAACCGACCAGCCAGCCGTAGCCATGCATCTCCGCCATATAATGCGACGGCAGCAGAATCGCGTTGTCGCCAGCCGCGTTGAGCTTGCCGTAGGTGCCGTAGACCACTTTCGCTTCCAGCAGGACGGCGCCGCTTTCGGTATGGAAGTTGTGCAGGATGTAGCTGTGCTCGACTGGGTCTGGCTTATGTTTCGGCGGTTCCTGAGCAAAAACAGGAAGCGATACAGTGGCAAGCAGGACTAGGGTGAAAGACTTCATGAGTAAAGCTCCGAGTGGGGCGGGGTTAAGGAAGAGCAGGGAACAGCGACGGGTCTTTGCGAGCGTGCGTCGTTTGCTCAAAATCATAGGCGAAGCGGATAAGAGTGTCTTCGCGGAAGGTTGGAGCGAGAATCGTCAGTCCCGCAGGTAGATTGCTATGCGTAAATCCCATGGGAACCGTGATCGCCGGGAAGCCGGTTTGCGGCGAAAGCACCTGGCTGTTGTCTCCGGCTGGCGAGGCGGTGTCGCCGATCTTGCGCGGAGCGTTGCTCCAGGTGGGATACACGATGGCGTCCAGGCGATCTTTAGCCATGGCAGCTTTGAGCGCGTTCCGGAAGGCGATCTTGGGCGGGTCGTGGTAGACGTCCGGGCAGGGCGACCGTCGGTCGTCTTTCTCAGGCGGCGCGACGGCTCCGCGGATCTCCTCCTCAATGTAGGGCAGATAGAGTCCTGAGGCCACAATGGATTTGAGGTCGTGGTAGGGCGCGTTGGTGTGCTGCGCCAGGTACGCGTTCACGTCTGCCTCGAAGTCGCCGCACCACAGGTTCTTTTCGAGCGATTCATAGTCCGAGATGGTAAAAGGATCGACCAGCGTCGCGCCCTCGGCGGCCAAAGTCTTTAGCGCCTGCTCGGTCAGCGACTTCACCTCCGGATCGATATCTTTTGTTTCAAAATATTGCCGGAAGACGCCGATGCGCGCGCCTTTGAGCCCATGGCGGTCGAGAAATTGGGAGTAGTCGAGTACCGGCCGATCCGCGCTTATCGCGGTGACCGGGTCGGCCGG
>Ga0116231_10012414_pt1 | contig 12540 bp, 9 predicted proteins | sample S1TSphgellanicum_2_FD_89695 | JGI IMG/M metagenome (GOLD analysis project Ga0116231, IMG submission 89695) | Host-associated microbial communities from peat moss isolated from Minnesota, USA - S1T2_Fd - Sphagnum magellanicum MG | ecosystem: Host-associated > Plants > Peat moss > Unclassified... | reverse complement strand
GTATGATCTGTAGTTGTGGGAATTCCATCAGGTTTGGTGTATCAAGCTGTGTCATATGCAACTGAAGGACAAAATTGCATGTGAAAGGGAGTGCTCAATGTCATAATGGTTGCATGTGATTTAGTATGATATTTCACTGTTGTCTGGTCACCTGGTGTTTGAACTTCAAACTTCAAATCTAGGGGTCAATTTGCTGGATACTGACCATATAACTGATCCAATTGTTTTGAGGTGTTGGACATTTCAGATTGTGAGCAATGACAAATACAAAAGTGTGGAACATCGCGCTGTGGTAAACAGGGACAGGCCTCGCATGTCAGTGGCCACATTTTATGATCCTTCCAAAAACAGGTACATAAGTCCAGCTAGCGCACTATTAGAAAACAATCACCCTGCTCTGTTTAGGAGTGTGTTGTTTGGGGAACATGTTTCAGCCTGGTACTACACAGGACCTGATGGCAAGAAAAATATTGAGTCTCTTGTTATTGAAGGATAGTGTGTTTGCAAGAGACTTCCACACCTGTGATAAAGCACTCTCTCTCACTTGTTTGAACTCCTCACCTTTGTGTTGTAGAGCATGTCATCACAGATATCACTCTCCAACCCTGTCACGAAGTTTGAATTGGACAAGTCCCTTCTGAACCATAAGTCACACATGATTTGAAATCCAGTGTTGCTATGAAACCAAGATAATAACAGTACTCCTTGTTGATTGGTTACTAGGTGACTCTTATCTAAGAACTGTGTGCAGAAGATCATGAAGGTTTGTAGAGTTGATTGGTTTTCCGATAGGAACAATATTCGTGGCATCAACATCCAGGTTGGTGTTGACACCTGAAGTACTTCAAAACAATGTCCCCAAACTGCCCTAGACAAAACAAACCACATGAGGGCAACCAATTGTGAAATACAGACCCATTAATCATAAGTGCACTTAAACCATAAGATCAAGATTTTTCACTTCTTACGCCTGTAAATGTCTAGCCCTGTGTGTAACAATTATTCTGGAATGACATTGTTGGACCGGTGTATGCTTTTGCTTGTCTTGAGAACTGCTGACCATGAGGAACCTTGCTCTCTGCCCCTGGACTCCTGCATGCACCTTCACACCTGAGCTTTAGAATAGAAACTCAGGGGATGAGGTGAAAAAAGAAGGCCAATGATGATTGTGGCTTGGGGAGAGGTGACAAGGGACTGAGCATGGGAGACGACAAGCAACAAAGCATGAGAGGTTTGTGGCTCAGGGACAAAGAATATGCAATGGAACATGCATGATTCACAAAATGCTTCCCCCACCTTAGCTCCTGTAACACACATCATTGAGCAAAAACAAGGCGCAAAAAGAAAAAGAATGAAGCGCACACAGAAAGGTCAAAGACTAGTGCTCAAGGTGAGAGTCCAAGGTGAGAGCTTGAATTTGTTGCCTGAGTTGCTGTGTCACACTTCACATGTTCTCCTTGAAACAAACAACAGAATGCAAATTAGATGAAAAGGGATCACGAGAAACCTGAAGCCACATACTTTCTAGTTCATTAAAAATACTACTTAAAAAAATGCTACCAAACTAAAACGAGGGTCTAAATGTGGTGAAACTTTTCCTGAAAAACTTTTCTTTTCAAAATTTGCTCAAAGTTTTCACAAAAAAAAGGGAATATTTCGACATAATATTCCCTTTTAACAAAAAATTCACACCAAATTTTTTTTTATGATAGCCTTGATTTTTTAATTTGGAGTAAATAGATGTACTTCCAAATATGTAGTTTGAAACATGCTTGAATTTATGAAATTGTTGTGAATGTGAACTGTGTTTAAATGAAGGGGAACATGAAATTTCAATTAAGATTAGAATACAAATCAATTATCCATTGAAATGCTTTTTAAATATGGGGAATAAAAACAATAAATATATTACAAAAAAATAAAAATAAGAACCCACTAGCAAGTATTTTTCATTGCACTGAAGATGACCACTTGTTATATAGTTTCCATCTGCAATCATGGCTTCTATACCCAATTGCTTGATATTATAGATTTGAAAAGTATCTCAGGACAAATAAGGTTTGTCAATAATAACCCCAGATGAATTGCCAACTATCAATATTGAAAATTTTGTTCATCACTATTCATGGGTTTAGACTGCCTTCATGAACTCCTATTGCAAGATGAAACAATACATGTTAGTTTTTTGCACAACCTGGTACCAAATACCAAATTGGGTTGTGGTCAAGCACAAGATTTCTTCCATATAACGAAGAGTAAAATTTCAAATTTTAGGGCAAGAGTATATCCACCCACACTGAGCAATAATCAAATCAGAGTTCATCAAAAGACAACAGTGACAAGATGCAGAAAGGATGAGCTTTATTCCAATGTTTGCAAAAAAGATTCACAATTGGAAGACAACAGCAGAAGATGTGAGCTCATTGAACTTCACTCGGGCAGGTTTGCAATAGAGTGGACAACTGCAAGACAAACAGTAGAAGATGCCTCTTCACATCACTCCAGAGTATACTAGTATCTCATCACACATCGTCAAATAGCCTGGAAACTGATGAAAGTGTAGAGAAGGACTGCGAATGGGGCCATTTTGGGGAATGAGGGCCTGGTGCAAGGCGCTGGACCATTCTCAGACCTGCACCCTTCAAGGTCTTTACCCAACATAAAGATCTGGTAAAATTATAAATGGCTGTGATTTTAACCATGAAGGCACCTTCTGCATGAGATTCCTCATTTTTGAGGAGCCTTACACAGAAGGCAACATCCTCAGTTGAGGCAGAAATTTTACTGAAGGTTAGGTGCCCTCCACATACAATAGAAAAATCCTGTCAGTCCTTTACGCTTTTAACCCATGCCTTTGAGTCCAGGTTTATTCCAGACATACCCATCAAACCTGATGATCTGCATGTACACTTTCAGCAAAGAAGCCTCTCATCTTCCCAGTTTCAAAATCTTGACTTGGAGCAGATGAAGGAACTGATATTTATCTACATATATACAAACCAATTGCTGTCAATGCAGAACCATAATTTACAGAGTTGTCTTCTGCAAGATCAACTCCACTGATGGGCACCAGAGGCAAGATTCTAACATGACATCTGAAGTGCTCATCTTTGTCTAAATCCTACACAAGGTAACAAAATTCAAGCATACAACGACCCACAATCCTAGGCTCAAAATATGAGAGTGTGGGATGATATGTCCATTTTCAAGGGAAGAGATCAATGTATCCAGTTGCGACTGCAATGCCAAGTATACAGATGGGTGGAACTAGAAAAACTGCAGCAAGTGTGGCAAAGAATGGCACATCATTTCGCTCAGATACCTTGGTTAGGTAATCTTGGCGCCGGATGTTCCGTTTTTGAGAGATTGTCAGTTCTTTCACAGGAACCTCCAACTTCTCCAAGCTGCTCAATGGGATAATCACTTCCTGTGCCTCTGGCTCAATCTGGCTTGACAGCTGCTCTCTAATGGTCTTCACTTCCTTACCTGCACAAAAAAAACCCACATGGAAGATCACATATCTATGAAATCTATTTGCAGAGAAAGAGATGATCTCCACAAAACAACAATCAATGGAGGAGAGATAGCAGGTATGACATGATCAATGTCCATCTCAATGGCATCAGATCCTTTGTTAGGATTTCTGACAAAAACACTGCCAGAGCATAGCCTGTTTGGGACCCTTGATGGATCCTTTGATGGAGTCAAAGCAAAAACAAGGGAGCGATTGATGTGTTCTGAACCGGCTGAGAATCAGAAAGAGAAAATGGGGAAAATGGACACAAGCTCTGTGTGTGATGCTTACTTACCAGCAGAAGCAGTTGCAGAATTCTGCGTCGTCAAGCGCTCCAACAATTCCAAGTGCGATTGTTGCGTCTGTGAACCTGCCGTCATAACAAGAATCAAAACCTTGTAAGGACGACTCCATCTCTATTTTGATGCGACGAATGCCCAACAGAGTTCTCAGCATTGGAATTCAGCACCTTCCTCCAAGAATCCTTCATATGCCGTGGATCTATCTGATAGAAGTAGAGCTCGGTCGCAATAAGAAGAAGCTTACCTCTTTCGGAGCTGCTGGTGCTCGCAGAAGAATCCGGTGCATCTGCCGAGCCTGATTTGGTTGCTCGAATCCTTCGCAACTTCCGCCGTGATGCCAATTGCTTGCTGCAGGCGCCATGACGTCGTACTGCAGGAGATGCTGAACTCGCAGGATTAACGGTAGTGTTGCTGCTGCTGCGAGCAAGACCAAGGAGCGGGGGCTTTGTCGCGGCAGTAGGAAAACTATTGCCGCTAAGATGGGACGAGGGAAGATGAAGCGATGATGGTAAAGCGGCGGTTGCAAGAACTGTTGAAGAGGAGCTTTGAAGAAGCAATGAAGCACGTTGCAAATCCATCATCGTTTAGGCGCAAAGTGCAAGAAGAGAGAGACAGACAGAGAGGCAGAGAAAGAGAGAGAAGAGATGGAGTCTGGAGAGAAAAAATAAAAAAAGCGGCTGCAAGACTTGTGGTGGAGAGGTGTAGAACAGGTAGTCGAGTGTAGGACAGGCAATGGAGAAGCTTTTAGAGATGTGTCCAATAGATGGAGAGAGAGAGAGAGAGGAGGAGGAGGAGGAGGGAGGAAGCGCAACTTGGCTCTGGTATTGGACAGGCATCTGGAGGCAAAATGGAGGGACTAGGGACAAGAGGGACTCTAGCGACCCGCATAGGTAATCCTGTCCTGTTACCGTACAATCGTTCCAAACACAGGCATCGCCACACGAGAATCCACTCTTCTCTTCTCTTCTCTTCGCTCCCCACTCTCTTCCTCTTGGTGTTCCTCATGATTCACATGTCTATGTCTACTGGAAAGGATATGGCAACAGAAATGTACATGGAATAGACTCATCAGAAGAGAGGATTGCATGTCTCTTGGGAAGGAAACCAAAGGAAATGGTGACAAGATGAGTGGCACTCATCAGGAGCAGGAATTGCACATGCTTGATAAGGAGAGGAGGCCTCCTTCCTCTCATGCACAAAGCTGCCACCAGGGAATTGAGCCCCAACCAGGAAAGAGCCTGTAAAGAATGGAAGATCCATGTGTAGTTCATGTTGCTGCCTCAGGACAAAAAAGAGATTGTACAAGGAGCACTTCTGCAGGACAGATTGTGGACAAAGCTGCAAGAGTTCAGGAAAAAAAAAAGAGATCATAGATGGGAACACTTCTACAGCACAGATTATGGGTGAATCTTTGCTGCAGGAGTCTTTGTTGCAGGTTCTCCACAGTGATGGGATTTTGAGTTGCCATTCCCAAACAATCCCACACAATTCTCTTGTTCATGTAGAGTTCTCCACAGTGGTGAGATTCTGAGTTGCCATTCCCAAACAATTCCACACAACTCTCTTGTTCATGTAGCAGAAGGCAATAATTTTGGCAGGAGTTCTTCTCACTCTCTCTGCAGCAGTAGGATTACAGCTCATGAAAAGAAACTGAAGAACAAATCCTCACACCACCTTTCTATTGATGCAGGAGCAGTCAGGTCTAGAATGTTGATTCAACTGGTCTCCAACAATCCCCGCGAGAGACTGGTCTTTACCAATGCCCAACAGAAACTGTTACAAGGACCTACTTTGTAAACCTACTTTGTGGTACAAACCTGCAGACCTCCTTTTCATTATTACAAGTAGGGCAAACATGTGATGATATGGAATGTCCTTGTACCATCAAGTAGGTTTGCAGACCTCCTTTGCATTATTTTACTCTCTTCCAAGGTCAAATGTCCCAAAAATGCCTGCACGGGTTGTCCTGATGTCCCACCTATGAAGAATGTCGTACAACCTGCAATGCCAAGTTCATGGCTTCAGGCCATCCACAATCTATGAACTGAGGCTTCAGAATCAGTCTTCTGAATGGTTATCCAAATTTGAATTGAGCACCATTTCATAAATGTCTCAACCAGCAGAGAAGAGATTTGTACATCCCTATATACACAGATTTCTGATGCATTGGATCTGGATCAACTACTTTTGAAAGTGAAGACATATGTGAACCTCATCCAGAAGTCTAGTATTCAATTGCATTTCCAGTAACCTAAAAGGTGAATAATCACTGCCACCCTTTGCCCATAAATTGATGGTGACTTTCAGATGAGAATTGCACATTGCACAAAGCAACTCTCACTAAATTCCTAGCTAGAATAGACACCTGCATTTATTTGAAACTTGTTCATCGAAAGAGTTGAAACTAAATGAGTATTCACACCAGTGATCAAATTGTTGGTTGCATGGCGATTGAAGGTAACCTTGAGAGACAAGAGGCAGAGATTTTACACCATGTTGAGAAGTTTGCAATGCAGTCAACTCCTGATTTGAGCTCCCCAGGAAGACACAGAAAGAGGTTATGTCTAATAAGCATCAAGATATGTATGCCCTTGCAAGATCTGAAAAGTTACAGACTTCATTTGTCCTCGGGCATGTAATTTTTCCCTGGTTTGTTTTTGCCATCTCCTCCAAGGCCTGGATTTTGCACCACATTTAACAGGACAAATTCAGCATCCTGTGGAATCCCAGATCATAATATAAAAACCACAGCCAGTGAGAATATCAGAGTCAAAGACAGGTTTGCAATCATGTCTGATAGAATGATCACAACCCAATCATAAAGACAACATGGTAAAGGGCAGGCAGACAGACACCTTGCGGCTATAGACATAGCCATTTGGCAGCACCAAAGGTGGGTTGTCCTCATTCATGAGCTCCTTTGAAATATAGCACACTAGCTTACTATGAAAGTGTTTTGCAAAAGGTAGTGGTTCTGCCAGCTGCCGGAATGTCTCCTGTGACAGCGGGTCCTCCTTTGTGCACCCTTCCTCATAACAAAATCTGATGGCATGTATGAGTTAAGGTAATTCATCCCCTTGGATGCACAACTAAAATTCACTAGCAAAAGACACTTGGAGATTTGCTATATATGTACTACCTACTGTGTGGTACAAGGACATTCCATATCATCACATGTTGCCTCCATCCATTTTCATGTTTCTCAAGGGAACTCAATCAGTCCAAAGAGTACTTCACAGGTGTAGAGTGATGCACAACACACCATTCTAAGTGCCAGACACAACTTCATGCACAATCCTGTATCTCAGAGAGCATTGTCGGTGTAATGCCAACCTGAACAAAACAGATGGAAGATTTGACAAACCTTCAACAGAAAAAGAGTTCTGAGTCTGACATTTACCAATCACATCCACATCACTCTTTCTGTGTCTAGATCTAGAGCATCACTCTATTCTCTGTATGGGGATACGGTGTCTTCAAAGCTGAGAGGCCAGCCTGGAGGTGAATATGGAGGAGAGGTTCCAAAGTCATGCCATACAGCTTATAAAACTCCTGCTTGAATTGCTGTATCAAGTTGTTCCACTGCTGTATGTCAAACAACATCTGCACCAACATGCTGACCTCTTAGCACCAACCAAGCTTTGAATTCATTGGCATCAACCTCTACACTCTGCAAAGCGAACATGAGGATGAGGACACAAGGAGGGTCAAACGTCCAAAGAGGAGAGAAAAGACCTTGTAGCCTGGGCAGTCAGTGTTGCTCTTGAAAGCTAGGGTGGCCATGGCCTGCTGCAGCTCCTTCATGTTGGTGGCACCCCATGAAGCCAGGTACTTGCGAGCATACATTATAGCCTCAATCATCCGCTCCCCTCTCACCAACTCTATAAATTCTTGCAGCCTCAGCTTGAATTCAAACTTACTCTGTAAAGACGTTACACAGAAACCCCCAAACCACTTTTAAAACATCTAAAATGTCACAATGAAAAAGCTTGCAGCTGAACTTTTTCAAACTACACAACAGTGTTATGTTCATGGATGTTGAGTCCATTATTGATCCTGAAACATAGGAGCGCATCATCATACTAAACCTTTCACAACTACCTTTCCTTTCTTGAGTTTTGACTTGTTTTCAGCACACCATGCAAGGGCCTCTGAACAGTCCTTTTTGAGAAGTGCATCCACCACTTTGCGGGCATCTACAAATATGTCAATGTCCACTAGATCCTGCAGCCCCCAAAAACAGGATCAACCACAACAACATGAAACATAGTTCACCACAAAGTGACTGTCATTTTCCGTACACTGAACTTGATAACTACCAAGCAACAATCACATTGCCACTGATAATGTGTCCTATTTCTAAGCAATTTTACAATCTTCTGGTCTTAGCAAACATAAGATGCAAAATTGAACCTCATGGAGCAAGAACAAAAAAATAAGGTAACCTGGAGGTTGTTGGCCTCAGCAAGTTTTGTGGCAGTGTCATAGTAGGAGGAACGCAGCATATAGTCCACAAGAATTCGCTCAACCCGCACATTGTTCCAGCTTGAATGATCATCCTTGGATCCCAGCTGCTGCAGCATGCTCAAGTGGTCAAGCCTAGCACGACACCTTTGCACCTGTGCTTGTTCACTCTTGTTGCTCTCATCCAGCTGCCAACCCAACCAGAAATCTCATGAAAACACCAAAGAGGGAGAGTTGCGACAACAATGCAACTGTGATAAATCCCATGAATCTGTTCTTGGCTTGTTTTCATTACACAGAAAGCTGGTGGGGTTGATCCAAAAGTAGACAGTCTCAATAAACTAGCCACAAGACAACACATGTCTGGGATATGTCATGCAATAGCTTCAAACACTCTGTCAACCAACACCGGTTTGTCATCAGAAACATATAACCAAGGAAGGAGTAATTGCGTGACTGTTGACCAAGAGTCTGTACCTTTATAGATTATAACAAAGGTTAATGTAGTTGAGAGGATTGAAAAGCTAAGACCTGAGGGTTTCAACACTTGGTGTGACCAATTTAATCAGTGACCCCATACCTTGCGCTTAAGGCCTTGCAAGCGGGACACCAGAGAAGTGAGATGCTGCACCACCTCCTCTTTAGACATGTCCTTGTCAACAACATCTGCCACTCCTGCAACTACTGCATTGACCTCCTTCTCTACCAGTCGTGTGCTAATGCGCATCACCTTCTTCAAGTGCTCATAAGGTACCTTTGCAATCAATCAATCCCCCAAAAAACACCTTGTCACAATGCACTAAAGGCTGCGCTTGAGTGCTCAAAGCCTTGGGTTATGTAGACTGCCACCTTTGCACATATGCACGAGCTAAGCAGTGATGCTGCAACATTGCAACCGGTTGACAAACTATGGCAAGATGAAGCATAGGTCTTCTTTCACAATGCTAATTTCCTCCCTGAGCAAAATGGCATATGGGAAACTCCCTAAATTATAGCAATGTGTCCACTAGGAACTTCCAGTGATGACAACCACCATTGCAGGTGCACATTCAGTTTGAAGATTACAAACACATGTCACTGCAACTGTCAAGTAGAAGAATATCCAGCAGTGTACAGTCCTATTCTCCAGAAAAACACTTCACATCTTCCACATTGAGGTGGGGAATTTGGCGTGAGACTCTTACAAAGACAGAATTTCTCAAGAATCACAATAAGAAAAACACAAAAAATCCCACACCATACATGGTAACAAGATGGTGCCAAAAGATAACCCTAAAACTAGAAAATCACAGCAATTATGCATGTAGACCTATTCTTTGCAACAAAACTCCAGGAGACAATTCAAAAGACCATAAAGGTTCCAAGCCAGGAATCGAAACAAGCAACAAAAGAGTTTCTGAAAGAAACCATGCAAAATTCAACAACAACAAGAACAACATCCTTAGACACATCCACAAGACCTTTATGCAATTCAATTGAAACAATCACCTTCACCAATTGATGCTCAAGCTTGAGAGATTCCAAGGTATGATCTTTGAGTCGCGGCGCAGGCGTTGTTGTTGTTGTTGCGACTGCAATTGTTGGAGCTCCTCCGCCTCCTGTGGGAGCTGTGCCATTGTTCATCACTGCGTTCTCCGTCTCCATTCTTTATTTCACTGCTATTTTTTCGGGATCCCTGCTACTACTGCTACTACTACTTCCCCTCTCCCTCACAACATCTACACGCTTACTACTCCTGTCATTCGATTCCACGAAGAGCAAAGAACTCAAAAACACAGCATCCTTCACAAATCTCACACTCTCATTGATCAATTACAAGAAGTTTCACGACGAAGACGAAGATGAAGAAGAAGAAGTCCAAAGAGGAAAAACACCTAAAGGGAACAGAAAACACAATAACTACTGAAACCTGCGATTCCAGAGACCAAAATACACTCAAAAGACATGCAACAAAAGCACAAAAGAGAATGCTTCACAAACAGAACCAGAAAAACATGCACAAGGTTCTCGTCACAACAACAATCTCACCAAAAAAAGAGCACCAAGACGCATCGTCGCTACAAGAATCTGACAAAAAAACAAAGCACCAAAACGCAACCTCGAGACAACAGCAATCCCCCTCCCACGCAAAGAAACTGAACTAATTTTAAACCCTAAGTAAAAGAAGGATTTCACAACCCTAATAATTTCTACTCTGCTACAATCAAAGTTGTGTTGTTTTTTTTTTTCCTGCAATTTTGTGAAATCGAAAAATTGGCGAAATTATGCACGTTGTCGAATTTGCACGAGAATTTTCATTTTCCAAATTTCTATATTGTTTTGTGAAAGAAACAACAAATTTTGTCAAAACCAAAAAGACCCACAAATCTCTAGATCACCCACCAGAAAAATTCACCTTCAATTATAAGGTCTAGAGAAGAAAAAATGCCCTGAAAATCTCTTGATCAACCATAAGAAAAATTGACCTTCAATAATAAGATCTATATATTATAGACACCAATTTCAAAAGGAAAATTCAAAAAGAAATTCATTAGATCAATTATGTCATATTATAAGGTTTACAAAATCTTCTTCTTTTTTCTTTTTTTCTTCCACAAAATAACCCATAGGAGAAACTATCACCATATCCCTTGTAAGGGAAGATTGAAGCAAAAATTGAGAGAGTAGGCAATCAATGGGTTTACTAAGGAAACATTCGAAGAGTAGGCCATTGATCAATTTGGAAAGGGAAAATGAGAAGTTTTGTTTTGTAAGAGAAGGAGATTAAAATTATTGAAATCTTCCAAAATTGCATGTGAAGTTAGTTAATTAGACGGCAATTGAACTTATTGAATTGTTTAAAATTGAATGCAATTTTGGATGTACCAATTCGACCAATAAGTAGTCAAGCAAATTATGGCAAAAGCAAGATCTATCATAGCAAGTTCGGCAACCAAGTTTGAAGCTTGTGATGTCAACCAATGTTCTAGTGTGATATGAAAGAGTGTTCATGGTAAAAGCTAGTTTGGATTTCATCAATGCACACTCTTTATGAAAGTCTTACCCCCTTGATGAACTACAATGAATGAAAGAATTGATTTTTTATCCATGAGGAACTAAAAAGGAATGGAGGAAGTTGTGTAAGACTAGGATTCTAGGTAGGGATTCTAGATATTAAACTTGTTTCCTTGTGATGAATTTCAATTGCATCAAATACATGCAAAAGTGATCTCCCCAAATGCGAATTGGGGCAAACTTGTTTGTTTCGACATTACCATGTTGTAACCTTCCCAAACCGTGGGTTGCCCCTTTAGCCTTTTGTATTGTTGGAAACCCCTCAATGTGCTAGTGTACATGTTTGTTGTTTTGCAATTTTTGGTACAATGGAATGAAAGTTATTGAATTTAAAATCATTTTTGTTTTTGGAGATTAGTTTTTTAAAATTTTAAATAACTTTTTCACAATTGGGTTATTATATAAGAACTATGAAATTAAGCCCACTTTGATCACAATAGCATTGGTATGGGTGACCTCACAAGAGCTTTGATATACTTGAGCCAATGGCACAAGTTGTTCATTTTTAAAACCATGACTAAAAACTTGGGTTCATGTGCTTTGTGTATAGTTAGTTACATTTAGCTCATTTTAGGGTTTACTTGATTTTGGTTTGTCCATTGATGACAAATAGCTACAAGTGTTATATGAAGAAATCTCAAATGCATCACTATTTCATGCATCAAGCTCGGGTAGGTATGTTGCGAAGAAGAATAATAACTCTTGGCAAAGAATTGGGATGAACCAAAAACCCTTGGCTATGATCATAATCAATTTGATGGCTTCTGCCAATAGGGAAGAAGAGACTAGGCACCAATACAGAATTTGGACTTGAACTTTTTGGCTCAAACTTTGACCTGAAACCTTGTAAGTAACATCTGAAATACTATATAATAATGGATGGGCATGTACCATGATCACAGGTTTAGGGATCCATAAACCCTAAACCCTAAACCCTGTAGGGTACATGGATCTAGATGAAAAGTTCTAAATCTGGTGATTCTGTGACCAAGGTGATCTGGAATGTACCAGTGTTGTCCAGTTCTTGATTTCAAAAGAAGCTTCAGTCTTGGTTTTAGCTTTGTTTATTTTTCTTCTTTATTTTTTTTTTTTTTTTTTTTTTTTTTTGGGTGTTGTTTTTTTTTTTTACCTTTTGTTTTTTTTGGAGTTTTTTTTTTTTTTTTTTTTAAATTTTTTTTTTCTTTTATTTTTATAAATTATTAATAT
>Ga0116231_10012413_pt1 | contig 12541 bp, 11 predicted proteins | sample S1TSphgellanicum_2_FD_89695 | JGI IMG/M metagenome (GOLD analysis project Ga0116231, IMG submission 89695) | Host-associated microbial communities from peat moss isolated from Minnesota, USA - S1T2_Fd - Sphagnum magellanicum MG | ecosystem: Host-associated > Plants > Peat moss > Unclassified... | reverse complement strand
GTTTTTTGTTTGTTTTTTGTCTCCCCTTGTTTGGTTCTTTCTGTGGCTTCCTGAGGAAGTGTTAGCCTTGCTGTTTCTTCTTCATCATGAGAATGGAGATTTCTCTATTCTTATGAAAGATATATATAAAGATATTTACAGGGAAAATGATGGATGCTTCTCTCATTTGTGTGTCATGAAGATATATTGAGTTGTTTCAATATTTGCTTTACTCGTGGGTGTTCCAGGTCCGGGATAAACTGCACGAGGCTGGCTTTTATGTAGAAGCCGACATCTCTGATAGGACACTGTCAAAGAAGGTGAGCCTCATGACAAATTTGCATTCAGCCAGCATATTTCTGTCCCTTTACAGGTCTATCTTGCAGGCTGTTATTTTGGATTTAGGGGAAGATTCGGATATATTCTGCTTGGTTCATGGTCTGTATCATTAATTTGCAAATCATGTTAACACTGGCAACAATCTCCTGTGTAGATTCGAGAGGCGCAGTTGGCTCAATTCAACTACATTCTTGTAGTGGGGGAGGAAGAGGCCAGCAAGAATCTGGTCTGGTTTAAACCTCTTCATACGCACTCTGACACATTTTGTATTTCAAATCAAATTAAGTTATTTTCCTTTGCATTCTCTAAATGTGGAATCCTGCAAGCCACAATATTGGTCCCTGAAAACAATTGCAAGCTTGCATGATTCCTTTTATGAACTGCAGTGGTTGCAGAGAACATGTTGCTAGTATCCATTGAGTGGAGATCATGTTGTAGGATCATGAAATTTGGACTGTGTGTTTTGGTGCAGGTGAATATTCGCACAAGAGACAACACAGTTCATGGCACCAAATCAGTATCCCAGTTGCTGTTGGAGTTCAAGGAAGAGGCTTCAGAATTCCGCTGAAAAGCATCACAATTGCTGGCCTCTTCTGAGAAAATCTATTCTGTCTGGTCAAATTGTGATGCTTTACAAGCCTAGTGATTTTTTGTTTTGCACTACTTTCTGATATGAGGGTCTGTTCTTAATTATTCACTTAAAAGAAACTTTCTGATGGAAAGAGGGCATGTGGTTGTGGTAAGTATGATCAATTCAATGGGAGAGCTGAGTTTACCCCAGTGGGTTAATAATCATTTGTTAAACAGAAAAAGTGATTATATATCAATTACGGCAGCAGTTTCTGCTCATGCATGTGCAGAAGCCAAGATTGGGTATGGTCTAGAGGGAAAACATTCAATATTTTCTTCTCATGTGAAGGAGCTTGGATTAATTTCAGAATCTATTTTCCTCTCCTTCTGTGATAGCCCTTAATCAAAAAGTGCACCAAGTTGGCTCACCCTCTATGCAACTGCACACACATTCAAGATTCCTGGTTGACATGAGATACAGTGATGCATTAAATCTTTTTTGCACTACTTAGATCTTTTGCATTATTTTGGTTGGCATGAGATACAGAGATTTAAAGTAACATATGCACTAATTTGCATCATGGAACATATTCTTTCAGCAGTCAATGTTGGAATTTAAGTAGTTGCATGGTGTTTTCGATTTGTGGTGTTTTGGATTTTGACTGCATACTGTATCAGACATATCGAGTTTCAAAAATATTTAAATAATATATTTTTTTGAAGGGAAAGTACTGCCTTTTAAAATATTCTATTTGTTGAATTGACATTTTCAAAATTAATCACTTGGTAGACGTCTGTTGAAACTGCCAAGGTAGTAGGGACACTGTTGTTTTCCAAATTTGTGATGTTGCTCAAGTGGAGACTGTCCATAAGAATATTTAGCAGAATTTGGCAATAATCAAAATATGAAAGTAGAAAACCTCAAGTGCCCTTTCATATTGTAGGCAATTGTGGTGATTTTTGGCAAACTTTTTTTGAAGAAGGGAATTTTCACAGAATATTCCTTTTGCAAAATGCCAAAATTTGCCCAAAAAAACTCACGGAGTAGGGTATTCGAGATTTATTGGTATATTATTTCTTCATCGAGCATAATTGTTCATAACGTTATCCTAATTTTTACACATTTGCTCGAATGGTTTTTTATTATTAATTTATGTACACTACAATAATCAGGACCAAGATTGACTATTGCTTTATCAAATCCAATCCCTATTAGGGAATTGCATAAATATTGTTCATTTCATAATGACCAGCAAACACCTTCTGTGGAACCTAAGTAGTTGTGATGCATGGCCACTTTCAATTGGTTGTAGGTTCCAATTCACCATGAGGTCAAATGTTACTTCTTGTGACTAAATGAATTGTAATAGTGGTCAATAAGTCAACAAATCATCCAACACAATTTTGGGTCTATAGGGATCAGGGATTTGTTTTTCAATTTTGTGAGGTCAAAAAAATGACCTGTCAAAAAAGGCACCTAATTTAGTCCAAATGGCTCTGGAAAATCAGAAACCTTAAAAATTTCTAACAAAAGTTGAAGCATCTAATTGATCCATCAATGTCCATTTATCAGATATAATGATTGAAGTTCTTTTCAGCATTATCCATTTGTCATATGCATGGATGAAGTTCATCCCACACAATCCACTTTTTATTTACAATCGATAATTAGGAAGGTGTAAAAAAAGATCCCTGGACCCTCAGTCCATTCCTCAAATTAAAATAATTAAAAGTAATCCCCTCGCCCATTAATATTCAATTTGTTCTATAACATTATACACCTTATTTTTCTTTACATACTATGTCCTTGTTAAGATCATATTGTTGTAAAGATATACTTAGGTTTAAGTGTGTTTTTGTTATAATTTGTCATAACCCCTCATGCATATAAGAAATCATTTTCAGGTGTTATAGTTTCTGTGTTCTTGATAGTTTTAACTAAGTATGAAAATTATGTGCAGGTTGTCAAATTCCCCAGGAATATCTAATCTACCTAGGGTCATCAGATCCTTTTGTTTTTGGACCTAATGTCATAATTGAGGTTTTAACACATATTTGTTTCAACATCGATTCCATGATGCATTAGAAATTTCAGAGTTTCCAAGCTTTCCAGAATTCTTCAAAATTGATTTGAAAGCAGTGTTTTTTATTTTTCAAATTTCTAATGTTGCCTTGTATGTGAGCATCCAAAGAGGGATTTAGCACTAAATGGCGATAGCTTTCTAGAACCTGTCCAAAAAGTGAAAAGATGGTACAAAAAAAATTACCCCCTCCAAAATCCAAGAACTTTTTTCTTGTGGATTTTTGCTTCCCCCTCCCCCCCAAACATGAGAATATGAAACAATATATTCCCATGTCATTTTTTTCCATTTTTGCGAATTTTATCATTTAAGTAAATTTTATTTTTTAATATATGGTATATAAAAAACTGTTTGAAAGATATAAGTTTCATTTCACAATGATTTTGCAATTTGGGTTTGTGCAAAACCATCGATATACCATTATTTCAAAACTATATACCATATGTAAATTCTAAAAGCTGGGCTAGATTTTCTTTGTATTAGGCAACGGCTGCCAGCATCTTATATAAGGTCCGTCTTATTTCCAAACCGTTTTCTGCTTTAAATTTAGCTAAGTCTGTACAAGGCCCTTGTAAGGGCCGTGTTCCACAAATTCAGGGCCTGGCAATGACCTTGTGGTGGATCCGGTACTTTGGGAAGCCACCGTAGGGCCTTGTCTTACACATAATTCCTGGTTTTTAAAAATCAGAGCGTGCCTATAGGGACATTGGGGGGAAATAAAAAGAAAATATCTAGACTCCTCATGAGCACATGCTGAGCGCTGAATGAAACTTTAATTTCTAAAACTGTTTGTCACCATTTTTGGGCTGGGCTAATGGCAGGGGCACAAACTGTGGGACATATAACGCTCTTCGCAAAAAAGCTCCCAGAAAACCTTAACCCTAACTCCGCAAGGAGAGTTGGGGTTCGAGGGCCAAAGGCAACCAGCGAGGAGGTGAACAGAATAGCGAGAAGCTTGCGTACGTGCGATGGCGATGGCGGGCCAAGGTAATGCCGCTGCTTCACTCTTCACGGAACCCGAGGTGTGTACCAATGCTATCTTTTCCCATTCTCAATCTCTAGCCTGGGATTGCGCGGGCATTTTACAAAGAAGGCACGTGTTTCTTCTAGGAGCAGTGACTGATTATTTGGCGCAGATGGAGTTTCTGGGCGAGGATGAAACCATCAGCATCATTCCTAATGTGCGCATGGAGGCTGTTCAGCTGATCTGTGTATGCAACTTCGAACATTTGGTTCAATCTTTGCTGCATTGTCATTGTAAAGATTTGGTTTGTGGACATGGGATGCAGCCTTTTTTCACTTCAGAGGTGATGAAGCGTGATTTCTATTCATAAATGTCTGTCGAGGTCTTGTTTTTCTCTGCTGAGATTGAGCCAGCAGTGAATTACGTTATTTCGACTCGGTGGCCGGGTTCACTATCTGAGATACAATGTGTATGTATTGCGATGTATTGAAACCCTAGACACGGGCTGGGTGGAAATGCATTTGGGACAGGGGGATTTTGGACCTTTTTACCCACAAATTCCTGTGAAAGTACCACTCTGGCTTGGCATTGCCATGAAAAAACGTAGCAAGTGTCGAATCCAGCCGCCTGACTGGATGTCTGTTGGTGAGTGAGACGTGCAAGTAACTCATTTCGGCTAGTGTTATGAGGACAAAACACTCTAGTAGAGTTGAACCAGAGAATCAATACCTCACTGGAGGCTGAAGGTTGCTAAACAATGATCATTTCTCATGAATTCAAAAGAGACTTGCTAGTTCTCATGGTGGTGTACTTAGGAGGCACATTGTTGATTTCTGTAGACAAGTGCAAGAGACAAGTACACAAGTAGTATTGACAAGATCTAATGCAGTTCTGGATTCATATACGGTGGCATCAAGTATGATTGCTAAGAATCAGGAGATGAATTTGTCACAGAAAGGTTGGCACAAGTTTTGGACGATGAGAGAGAAGCACCTCGTGAATTTCAGCCACTTCCTTTTCACTATGTGGAGATATCAAGACTGCTGCTTGACAAGTAGATTGTCTTACCCTAAGTACATGGCTGTTCATCACTGTAGCTTTGGCAGATCCTTTTCTCTTTCTAGTATTTGCGGTGCTGGTCTTATCTGCAGTTCACCTTCTGGTTCCTGGCTATGAAAGTTAATGCTTATTGTTCTTTATTAGCTTTGCATGCCACCATCTGCAGACTTCTAAAACTAATTGGTTGCCTATCACCATGGGAATGCCTCTGTTGGTTATTCATGGGCAGTGCAAGAGAGGACTTTGAAAACAACTTCATGGTAACAAAACATGATCTTCCTTGTCCTGATTTCAGCATGTTGAGTTTCTTGTCTTAATGAATCATCACCAGTCTCAACTTTTACAAACATAGCTCGTTGCAGAGTTTTTTCAGAGCTGTGTCCTCTCCTCCAGCCATTATAATGTGGTGAAGCTGTACGTCTTGTAGAAAGTATAATGAAACAGTTCCAAGAAATTGCACAACAATTGTAGTCTCATTCCATCCAGTTTCATGTGGGAGGCTTTCATGACAGGAAGCTTGTCTTTACAATTGATAGTCTCCCAATGCCAATTATCAAAAAGTTTGATGACCATGCCTGGATTTGAGTTGATGTGGCTGAAACTTCTTAATATGCTTGACTTGACAGGTACAGTCACTGTTGGAAGACATAAAGGATGTGCGATGGGACAAAGTTGAAGCAGGCCTCAAAACTCTCTCCACTCGAACTCATGCTGTTAAGGTAGCTAATAAACAAGCATGCAGAATCTGCTTAACCATGACTTGAGACTAATTTGCATTTCCTCTGAACTCATCACTGCTGAAGCCAATGCTTTGGATCATGTTTTGGATCATGACCTTTAAATATAGTGAGAATCTAGAGCTGGTGTTCCTACCCTGGTTTTATGGTATATGGCTTAGTCTAATTCCTTTAATCCTCCAATTTCCTGTCAATGTCTGGCTTAACTGGCATTTGCAGTCATAAACTGAAATGGTCTGGCTGCTTTACTTGCAGCTTAAAAATGTTTCAGCAATGGAGGTCAACAGAATGCGGAATTTTACTGTGAGAGCTCTTCAAAGTTTTTATAAGCATGACAGTGAGGATCTTGTGAAGCAAACAGGGTTGGAGAGTGACAGCCAGACAACAAGCACGTCATCAGAACACCTGCCACGTGTACATATTCAGACACCTCAAGTCCTTGCTTAATACATTTGTTTGCCATCTCACAGATCTAGTGTGCACACCTGTGTGCACCATTGTCACCTACCTTTTTTCTTTGGCTTCATTAGATATTTGATTGTACCCTCTTGTTTGTGAAAGTGACTACATGTTGAACTGTTGTGAATGGCAGCGAACTCTACGACCTAGATGACAAGCTGGTGACTCAAAGCCTGCCAATGATTTCATAAGGCCGCCTCCTTAGTAGGTCATCTGCTCTGGCTGGATTTATCTCGGGTTGGACTGAGTTGTGGTTTTGTTCTTCCATACTTGGGACTTACGAAGTGTGCTTCTATGGCATCTGTGAAAGACATAGCTTTAGGTTGAGTGTTGACCATCCCATGCATAACTGTGGCACCAGAGCTGATAGAATTGGCTGTAAGTCAACTTGATGCTATGATTGGACTCTCCCTGCTGCAGGATGAAGAGCACAGCCATTGACTCCCTACAAAGAGAATGTCAAAATTTCCCAGAGTTTGGATATCTTCTGAGAGAGGAGTGAGAAGCCAATGTGAAAATTTGATTGAAAACAGGATTGGAAACTGCAATCACACATTCTAGCCCATTCACCAATCCTCAATGGTGACTCTTGGTCTTGATTTAGTGCATGGTCACTTTGTCAGTGTGAGCATTTGGATACTCAAGGTTCATGCCTTACTGGACTTATGTGTGGGCAATGGCTCTCATTGGAAGGATGGTTTGTTGGTCATGATACTGGCTCCTGAATGAGTTTATCTAAATATTCTATGGTGAGAGTTTCCTGTAACCTGATGGACTGCATATATTTGCATATTTGTAACATCTTTACAAAAACATGTTCACTGAGCTAATTTTGAATATCAGAAACTCAAACACAAAGATATGGAAGGTATGGAAACCAGAGGTATAGAATCTGGTCATTTGGTTTTTCCTGACACCTGTTTTTGGGAATCTGTGTTGTATGGGGCTGTATGGTTGCTTTTTTCCTCTCAACTTATATTGAAGAGGTCAACCAGTACTGAAGTTTTGTATAGATTTGGCATCAAGGAAAATTACCATGAAGTTTTGGAGAAAAAGCACCTGGAAAGTAGCTGGAAAGAAACTCCCAAACAGGTCATGCCCAGTTATATTAGTTATCTGTAAAGTTGGGCAAAGACAGCACCAGAAGCCTGTGTTTGGCCTATTTATGGGATGTAACTTCAAAGACAGTACAAAAAATTACACATGGGCTCAACGGGGCTCGAAACTCAAATTTTGCACAGGATTCGGTTTGAACTGAGTTTCATGCCAACTTTCCAACCCGTGCATTGCCTGGAGAAGCCTGCGTCTCATCACATTCTTACCTGTATGCTTGCACTTCATTTTTCATCACATGTTCACCTCTATGCTTGCAATGGTTTTGGCTTGCATAGCTCAGGAGTTCTAGTAGTCTCTTGCCCTATATTGTCCTGCAACCTCCTGTGTTTCAGCGCTCTACATCTCTACTTGCAGGAGCTTCATTGGTTTTGGTTTGCATAGCTTTGGAAGTTCTAATAGTCTACTGCCCTACATTGCCTTGCAACCTCTTGTGTTTCAGCACCCTATGTCTATGCTTGAGGAGGGAGTTTTGAGGAGTATTGTCTCATCCCAAGTTCACTAGCAACAAGGAGAACTTGCAACAACATCCTTTAAGGTGAGGTTTAGCCCAACATTACACCAAGATGGCTGTGGTAGCTTAGGGTACAGGAGAAAAGGAATTTTTTTTGATTGTCTTGCTCAAAACTTCTATTTTTGACAAGCATTTTTCCTATTGCTATGGTCATTCTTCACATGTTGCCACAAGGGTTGCGATTTTTTCTAAAGCTTAATTGGTGGCTAGTTGAAAGAATCATTGAAGCAAAACCAATTTTGAACCTCCAAGACTCGAAGCATAACACCTTGTATTGTCTCCAAAAATTGAAAACCTTTTCTCATCTCCACAAAAACTAGAACAATGCCTTGTACTTCAAACCCAAAACCTTCAAAATGGCCCCATAGCCATGAAAAACCTAGAGAATTCCCAAAACATCTATTGCCTCCTTTAATGGATGCCTTCATGATTGAACATATCCTTGCAAAATTGCCCTTGGACCTATCTATGATGTGGTCGCTTCGTCAAGTAAACCATGTGTGGCATAAAGTTGTGGATGAGTCCCTTGAATGTCATGCTTTAAACATTATGAAACATCACAATGTATTTTACCACCACACTATTGCTACCTAGGGACTTCCAAGGTGCTCTTTGAAACAATGTTTGTAGTTTGAAATTCACTATTTGAATTTTTGCTTCCTAGATGATACAAAGATTTGAGACTTTGGTTTTAAGGCAACTTTGAAACTTTTTGTGTTTTTGGACCTTTTCACACATGTAGTTAGCTTTCATGTGTATAAGCATTCAAACCCACCTTTAAACCCTATTTTTGGTTTTACAATTCAATAAACTTGGAAATTTTGGGTGATTTGATGTCCATGGGCATTTACATATTCTTGCAACCCTAACATTTGGTCTATAGCTAGAATGACTTCAAGTTTTTTGATACCTTGGATGTGTGTGGTGACTTTGAATATGGCCTTGAAACCTTACCCTAAGCTCTGTAGATGTAGATGGGTGGTAATTCAACTTCAATTTGGAAGATAGGGGTCTTTAGATGACATAAAAACTTGTTTGTATGGTATGTAACTCAATTCTATACCCTAATTTGTTGGACTTGGAAACTTTGGTACATAAAAGACACATGAACCCATCTTCCTGGCTCTTAAGCTTTCTAGTTTACACCATTTACTAGATTGCATGTGTATGGGTACTTATGTACCCCTAAAACCTATCTTGTTCACTCCAACCAAAAGGAGTTGAAGTTTTCTTATACTTTGCATGTGTGTGGCGACTTTAAGTATGACCTTGAATCCTTACTTTAAGTTCTACAGATGTATACATGTGGTAATTTAACTTTAGTTTGGAAGATAGGGGTCTATAGATGAAATAAACATTTGTTTGGATGGTCTACGATTCAATGACATACCTTAATTTGTTGCTCTTGTTGAACATGAAACCCAAGGACATCTAAAACTCATCTTCCTAGCTTTAAATCTTTTTAGCTTACACCATCTACTGGAATGCATGTGTATGGGTACTTATTGTTGAGAATTCAAGCTCAACTAGTTAGGTTTCATTAGTTATTGGAGTAGGAAAGTAACTAGGTTATTTTCACAAGGTTGAATTACTTTCTTTACTTATATTAGTTTGGTTATTTGTGGTTTGGTCTTTTAATTAAATACCTTGGCGTTGATGGTTTGACTTTCTTTTTTTCATTACATAAGTTTGTGTATTTTATGTGACAAGAACCTTGAGGAGTTATTGATGTTATGTTTCGTGTTGTGAGCATCATGTTGTAGTTTCCTTTCAATAAATATTTATGTTTGCACTTGAGTAGATCTCCTATTTGTTAACATGGCATCAAAGCTTAGGTCGTTGAATGTGAAAGTTGAAAGAAATCTAAAATTAGAAAGTTTCTAGAACTAGAGCTTGAGAGTCTCTAGTATTATCATAGGAATTTGTCAAGTGCAAAAAAGAAACGGGGAAAGGAAATAATGTGAAGAGAAAGAAAAAAAAAAAGAAAAGAGGTGAGAGGATATCAACATATCAAGGGTTGTGGAAGTCAGATCTTTAAATTTAGATCTAGATCTACTGTGAAAAGATCTTGGAGTGAAACTTGAAAAAATTATAGAAGATTATAAGACGTTTTATTTTTGAATTTTCAAAAGAAAAGGATATGTTTTGTGAGAGTTATGAACCTTTGAAGACTCTGTGCTAAATCTGGTTTTTTGGTCATATTTCCTTTGTTTGAACATTTTTGGATCTGAAGCTTTGAGATCATATAGATCATAAAGGAATATATATGTGAGAGAAATTTCATGTCATTTGGATTTGTATTGAGAGAGATCTAAGCATTTAAAGTTTTAATTTCAGTTTTGAAGTCAGTTCTTTTTTAAAGTGATAACTCTTTGTGGTCATCATCAATAGAGCTGAAATTTTGAGTAGATATAGAAGACATATATTTAATATGTCTTCCAAAATCTCAAGGAGTTTGGAGTTTCTGAGAGCAAGTTGTAAGTCATTTTGTGTTCAAGACCCAGTTTGAGGTGACTTCAAGGAAGTAGCAATATCTCTCATTTTATGAAATTAAATGAGTTGAAATTTTTAGAGAAGGTAGTAGACATAGTTGTTCTTGCTGCACCAAAATTTCAGATCGATACAAGGTCATATGTGAGCAGTGTAGCTTTGTAAAATTGTTGTGACAAACGTTTGTTTTAAGAAGACATCAAAAACAATTTTTTGAAGTGGAGCAAATACAACTTGGGAGAACTTGAAGGAAGGAGTGTGAAGATTGAGAAGCGCAAATAAATTATCAAGACCTTCGTACAAAAGTGTGGTATGTAATCATGTACTTAATACCATACGAAATATTATACGAGATACGTACATATATGTAAAACCTATGTATAGTATAAAATTTCGTATAACACTCAAGACATACATACATATGCAAGGTCCATCTTGTTCAACCCTAACCGTAACCCTAATCCTATAAACCTAAGGACGGAAAACCCTAATCCTAATCCTAGAAACCCAAGGAAAGAATTAAAATCATTTGTGAAACCTTAAGAAGACATTGAGTGTTGCCTTGAGAGATGGCGGATGGTCTTTCTCAAATTACAATTGAAAAACTAGCAAAGAACAATTTCCAAGTGTGGAAATTTAAGATTATGAATTTTTTGATGGGGAAAGGCTACTGGGAATTCATAATTGGTGATGAGAAAAAACCTCCTTTCCCAAAAAACTCCACACAACAACAAATTCAAGCCAATAAAACTTGGCATGAAAAAACAAGGAAAGTCTTATATTGGCTTTTTGTGAGTGTGTCCGATTCCATGATTGTGCATATTCAAGATGCAAAATCACCCAAGCAAGCTTGGGATACATTAGTGAAGATGTATAACACCAATACACAAGCCTGTAAAATGTAGCTCAAGCAAAAGTTGCATAATTTACAGAAAAACAATATGAACATCAGTGATTGTTCTATAAAGGTGAAAAACCTTGCAGATGCTCTTGCATCTATAAGAGCCCCTATAGATGATGGAGATTTAATGGCTGCTACCTTGAATGGACTTGGAAAAGACTATAGCCAATTTCATACTTCAATTACAGTTCAAAAAACATTTTCCGATTTCCAAGACTTAATAACACTACTTATAAGTGAAGAGATGAGAATTGTTGGTATTTCATCCAATTGAAGATCACAAGAAAGTGTTTTTTACTCAAATATTAATAGAGGTAAAAGTGAAGGTGGTAAAATTTCATTTCGAGGTCAACGTGGAAGTTCGCATGGTGGACATCATCAACATGAAGGTTAAGCTCATGGAGGTGGACGAGGAAACTGTGGAGGAAGAGGAAGTCGAAGAAGTCGTGAAGGTTGTGGTGGAAGTCATCGAGGTCAACAACCAAATAGCGATTCAAATTGCTACTAATGTAGGAAACTTGGGCACATGGCAAAGAACTATTATGAAAGGGAACACAATGCATGAAATGGAAAGCTACAACAAGGAAATTATGCATCAACTAGCAATCAAGGTGATGAACAACTATTTATGATGCAACACATGGCAAATTCAATGACAAGAGGTGTATCAGACAACAATGTCTGGTATCTGGATTCTAGAGCTTCAAACCACATGATTAGTCATGGAGAATGGTTTAGAGACACAAAGGATTTGAAAACACCAGGGTTTGTGGAAATTAGTGATGACATTACACATCCCATCACACAAATTGGCAAGGTGCCATTGTCCATCCAAGATGGGCAAACAAAGTACCTGAAAGATGTACTTCATGTTCCGACCATAACAAAAAATTTGGTCTCCATAGGCCAAATGGTGGAACAAGGTTTACAAGTGACATTCAACCCAAATGGATGTTTTGTGGAAGACACGAAGAACCAAGGCAAATTGATTGCAAAAGGAGAAAGGAATGGATGAATGTTCACCTTGGATGTGAACATGCCTGAGGTGAATTCCATGTTATTCACACATGGAAAAGGAGCTGGAGACGTTGGAATTTGGCACAAGCGGGTTGGCCATGTTAATCTCCAACGTCTTAAGCTGATGGAGAAACAGAATTTTGTTGGAGGCCTTCCCAAATTTGGAATAGAAAAGGTGATGTCAGAAGTTTGTGAAGCATGCCAATTGGGGAAGCAAGTTAGGCATCCATTCCTTGCACAAACAACTCATGTAAGTTCCAAACCTTTGGAAATGATCCACACAAATGTGTGGACCACGAAGACAAAATCCATTGGAGG
>Ga0116231_10012412_pt1 | contig 12542 bp, 13 predicted proteins | sample S1TSphgellanicum_2_FD_89695 | JGI IMG/M metagenome (GOLD analysis project Ga0116231, IMG submission 89695) | Host-associated microbial communities from peat moss isolated from Minnesota, USA - S1T2_Fd - Sphagnum magellanicum MG | ecosystem: Host-associated > Plants > Peat moss > Unclassified... | reverse complement strand
CGGCGTTCACGCTCGAAGACGCCGTCGGCAAACCGACCTCGATCACGACCTGGCACGGCAAATCCCTGGTGTTGAATTTTTGGGCGACTTGGTGCGCCCCCTGCCGACGCGAAATTCCGCTGCTCGAGTCGCTCGCGACGGAGTGGCAGCCGCGCGGCGTGGCCGTCGTGGGCGTCGCCGTCGATCATCGCGCGGAAGTCACGGCCTTCGCGCAGCAGTACCACATCGCCTACCCCCTGTTGATCGGCGAGCAGGATGCGCTCGATGTCGCGGCCGCCTTGGGCGTCGACACGCCCGTGTTTCCGTTCACGGTGTTCACGGACCGGCAAGGAGACATCGTCGCGGTCTTCGTCGGCGAACTGCACCGGCCGCAGGCGGACCTGATCATGTCGGTCGTCGCAAAGCTCAACGACGAACACGGTGAGTTGGCGGCGGCGCGCCGGGCAATCGCCGACGGCCTTGCGCAAATTAAGAGCGGGAGCAGCGGAGCAGCCGGCGGGAGGCTAGCGCTTTAAGGCCCTGTCGACGGAGTTCGACGCTAAAGCTTGCCATTTCTTGGTCTTTTCTGGTTATTATCGCGGACCTTTTTTACGCGATGGCGCAGAAGTTCGTTAAGATGGCTCGGATTTTGTTGCTTAACGGACCCAATTTGAACCTTTTGGGCAGGCGCGAGCCCGAAATCTATGGTGCCGCCACACTACAGGAGATCGAAACGCGGCTCGAGATGCTCGCCGCAGCCGCGGGTCACGAACTGCTCTGCCTGCAGAGCAATGCCGAACACGAGCTCATCGCGAAAATCCAGAGCGCCCACACGGACGCCGTGGATTTCGTGATTCTGAACCCGGGCGCCTACACCCACACGAGCATCGCCTTGCGTGACGCCTTGCTCGGCGTTGCGGTGCCGTTCATCGAGGTACACCTAAGCAACATATTTGCGCGCGAAGAGTTTCGCCACCGTTCTTATTTTTCGGATATCGCGGTCGGCTGCATCTTCGGTTTGGGACCGCTCGGCTACGAGCTCGCGCTGACCGCCGCCATTACGCGGCTGACGCACCATTAACGTTTTTGCAAGGAGTCCGCGGATGGATATTCGCAAAGTAAAAAAATTGATCGAGCTGCTGGAAGAGTCCGGCATCTCGGAACTGGAGATATCGGAGGGCGAGGAATCGGTGCGCATCAGCCGCTATCCCCGCGGGGGCGCGCCAGCCGGGCCCGCGGCGCCCGCTCCCATCGCGTATGCCGCCGCACCACCCCCCGTCGTCGCCGCCGCCACGCCGGCCACCGCCGCCGGCGAGCACAAACCGCGCAATGACGAGCACATGGTCACTTCGCCGATGGTCGGCACGTATTATGCGAGCCCCTCACCGGGCGCCAAGTCGTTCGTGGAAGTCGGCAGCGAGATCAAGGTCGGCCAGATTCTCTGCATCATCGAAGCCATGAAGATGATGAATCAAATCGAGTCGGACAAGGCCGGCAAGATCACCGCGGTCCTGGCCAAGAACGGCGATCCCGTCGAATTCGGTCAACCGCTCTTCGTCATCGAATAATCGTGATGATCGAAAAAGTCGTCATCGCCAACCGGGGCGAGATTGCGCTGCGCATTTTGCGCGCCTGCCGGGAACTCGGCATCAAGACCGTCGCGGTGCATTCCACGGCCGACTTCAATACGAAGCATGTGCTGCTCGCCGACGAGACGGTCTGCATCGGGCCGCCGCAATCCGCGCAGTCGTATCTGAACATGCCCGCGATCATCAGCGCGGCGGAAGTCACGGACTCGGTCGCGATCCATCCCGGCTACGGCTTCCTCTCGGAAAATGCGGACTTCGCCGAGCGCGTCGAAAAGAGCGGTTTCATTTTCGTGGGACCCCGTGCCGAGACGATCCGGCTCATGGGCGACAAAGTCTCGGCCATCAAGGTCATGAAGGCATCCGGCGTCCCCTGTGTACCGGGCTCGAACGGGCCGCTCGGGTCCGATCCGGACGAAAATTTCCGCATCGCCAAGGACATCGGCTATCCGGTCATCATCAAGGCGTCCGGCGGAGGCGGCGGTCGCGGCATGCGCGTCGTGCACACGGACGCATCGCTGCTCAACGCGATCAGCGTCACGCAGTCCGAGGCGCTCGCCGCATTCGGCAACGCCGAAGTCTACATGGAGAAATTCCTCGAAAAGCCGCGGCACATCGAGTTCCAGGTGCTCGCCGACAACTACGGGAACGTCGTGCATTTGGGCGAGCGCGACTGCTCGATGCAGCGCCGCCACCAGAAAGTCATCGAGGAGGCACCCGCGCCGGGTCTGACCGCGAAACAGCGCAAGACCATGGGCGAGCGCTGCGCGCGCGCCTGTCGCGAGGTCGGCTATCGGAACGCCGGCACGCTCGAGTTTCTCTATCAGGACAACGAGTTCTATTTCATCGAGATGAACACGCGGGTCCAGGTCGAACATCCCGTGACGGAACTCGTGACGGGCATCGACATCGTCAAGGCCCAGCTGCTGATCGCCGCCGGCGAACCGCTGCCTTACGCGCAGGGCGACATCCAGATCCGCGGCCACGCGGTCGAATGCCGCATCAACGCCGAGGATCCGAAGAACTTCACGCCGTCCCCGGGACCGATCCGACTGTGGCACGCGCCGGGCGGTCCGGGCATCCGCGTGGACAGTCATGTGTACACCGGCTACAACGTGCCGCCGTTCTATGATTCGATGATCGGCAAGGTCATCTCCTATGGCGACACACGCGATACGGCGATCGCGCGCATGCGCAATGCGTTGGCCGAAATGGTCGTCGAAGGGATCAAGACCAACATCCCGCTGCATCAGGAAATCTTCAACCACTCGGCGTTTCGTCAGGGCGGAACGGACATTCATTATCTCGAGCGTCGCCTGGGACTCAAGTAACGGCCGGCACGGGGCGAGCGGATGCCGTTCTATGAAATCGAATTCCCGCTCGCCGATCTGGACGCCGAAGTCGTCGAGGCGGCGTTGTTCGACCGCGGTGCCTGTTCGATAACGCTCGTCGATCGCGGCGATGAGCCCGTCCTCGAGCCGCGCCCCGGCGAGCAGATCCTGTGGCGCGACACGCTGGTCCGGGCCTTGTTCGACGCATCATCGGACGCCGCCGCCAAGCTGTTGCAGATCGCGCGTGATCTCGGGCTGGATCTTGCGCAAGGCGCGCGCGTCCGGTCCGTCGAAGAGCGCGTCTGGGAGCGTGTCTGGCTCGATGGCTGGCAATCCATGCGTTTCGGCCCCCGCCTATGGGTCTGCCCGACGACCGCCGATGCACCGCAGGATCCCGAAGCGGTCGTCGTGCGTCTCGACCCGGGACTGGCTTTCGGCACGGGCACGCATGCGACGACCGCATTGTGCCTGGAAGCGCTCGCGAGCCTCGACCTCATGGCCAAGTCGGTCGTCGATTACGGCTGCGGATCCGGTATCCTCGCGATTGCGGCATTGAAGCTCGGAGCCGCGCGCGTCACGGGCATCGATTTGGATCCGCAGGCTCTGCTCGCCACGCAGGAGAATGCGCGGCGCAACGGCGTCGCCGCGCGTCTCACGACACAGGATACACAGGTGCCGGTGCCGCGCGCCGACTGTGTCGTGGCGAATATCCTGGCCGGGGTTCTACTCGAGCTGCGGCCCGTATTGACCGACGCCTGCGCACCCGGAGGTTCTCTGCTTTTATCGGGTATCTTGGACGCTCAGGCGGATAGCGTCGCCACTGCCTACCAACCGTGGTTCGCCATCGAGAAGATGGATTCGCGGGAAGGATGGCGCTGCATTCGCGCGGTGCGCCTGCCCAAGGGCGGCGCGAGCGGAGTCGTTTAGCTTGTTCACGCAATGTTCCAAATGCGAGACGGTCTTCAAGCTGTCGGCCGATACGCTGCGTAGCGCCGGCGGTCAGGTGCGTTGCGGCCGCTGCGGCGAGGTGTTCAACGCACTCGCGCGTCTTGCGGAGCAGCCGGCCGCGTTTGCGATCGGCGAATCGCCGCTCGAGCTCGAGGCTCGCGCCGATCGCATTCTACAAACCACGGTCAAGGAAAAACCAAGGGAGCAGGCGCCGGCCAACGAAATCGAAGAACTCGGCAGCAGCGGGGTCGAGATCGCGCGTCTCGAGGTGCAATGGCCCGGCGACCCCCGCGAGTCCGAAGATCCCGAGCTCGAATTCTCGCTGCCGCCCGGCGAACTCGACCGTATCTTCATCGCGAACAAGCAAACGGGTCGGCGCGAAGCCGTACCCGTGAATCCGGTGCGCAGCGTGGCGCCCGAACCCGCGGGCCGCTCGCCCACTCCGACCGCGATCGGCCTGGAGATTTCCGAGAGCGCCCGCCGGGCGCTGCTCGAGGGCGGCACGCCGGCCGACGACGGCATTCCGGTCGTGCCGGAAGCCGACCTTCTGCCGACTCGGCCCGCGCGACCGAAGGCCATCTGGGTCGTGGCTGCGGTCCTGCTCGCTTTGTTGCTGGGCGCGCAACTCGTGCACAGCAATCGGCAGCAGCTTGCCGCGAACCCGGCGTTCGGCGGAGTCCTGCGGAGCCTTTACGCCAAGCTCGGCTATCCGGTTCCGGTGCCGGCGAACTTGAGCTCGTATGAATTGCGGCAATGGGGTGTCACCGGGGATCCGGGCGCGAACGGGACACTGCGCGTGCGCGCGAGCATCTTGAACACGGCCGCGGATTTTCAAGCGTACCCGCTGCTGCGCGTGACGCTCACGAATCGTTTCGGCGTGCGGCTCGGCACCCGCGAGTTCGATGCCGCGCAATATCTCGCCAAACCGACGGTGGGCATGCTCGCTCCGGGCGAGCGTGCCGACGCGACGGTGAGCATCCAGGATCCCGGCAAGGATGCCGAGGGCTTCGAGATCGACGTGTGCCTGCGCGGCGCCGATCATGCGCTCACGTGCGCGAACGATACGGCGGCGCACGCGCCATGACCGGCGGCATCAAGATCGGACGCTACGAGCTGCCGTCGCGCATCGTCCTCGCGCCGATGGCCGGCATCACCGACCGCCCCTTTCGCAGCTTGTGCCGCGGCTTCGGCGCGGGGCTCGCGGCCTCCGAGATGCTGAGCGCGGATTCGCGCCTCTGGGAGACGCCGAAATCGCGGCGGCGCAGGGACCATGCCGGTGAGGCTTCGCCGCGCGTCGTGCAGATCGCGGGCTACGATCCGAAGATGATGGCGGATGCCGCGCGACGCAATGTCGATGCGGGTGCCGAGATCATCGACATCAACATGGGCTGCCCCGCGAAGAAAGTCTGCAATCGGCTCGCCGGCTCCGCGCTGCTGCAGGACGAACCGCTCGTTGCGAGCATCCTCGCCGCCGTCGTCGCGGCCGTGAATGCGCCCGTGACGCTCAAGACGCGCACGGGTTGGGATCCCGACCACAAGAACGGCGTGCGCATCGCGAGGCTCGCAGAGGATTCAGGTATTCAGGCGCTCGCCATTCACGGCCGCACGCGCAGCGACATGTATCGCGGCGCGGCCGAGCACGAGAGTGCGCGGGCCATCAAGCAGAGCGTCAAGATTCCCGTGTTCGCCAACGGCGACATCGTCAGCGCGCAGCAAGCGCTCGAGGTCTTGACGATGACGGGTTGCGACGGCGTCATGATCGGCCGCGCGGCGCAGGGTCGGCCATGGATCTTCGACGAAGTCAATTATTTCCTCGCGACGAAGCAATTGCGCGCAGATCTTCCACTACAAAAAGTCCGTGATATTATGCGCGCCCACCTCGAAGACCTGTACGCGTTCTACGGCGATGCGACCGGCATTCGAGTGGCGAGAAAACACTTGAGCTGGTATTGCCGGCGGTATCCGGGACGGGATGAGTTGCGGTCGCGGCTCTTGAGTGCGGAGACGACGCGGGAGCAACTGTCGGCGCTTGCTGAAGTCGGCGACACGGATGTGGATCGGGCGGCGTAGTGGCGAACAAGAAAGCAACGAGCTGACGGGAAATCGAGAGACGCTATGGCCGCCAAGAAAAAATCACGCACACGCAGGGAACTCACGCCGGCATTCAACGGGCGCGATCTCAAGGTCAACGGCAAAGGCGTGCCGCTGCGCTCGCAAGCGGAGGAAGCTTTGCACTCCTATTTTCAAACTCTGAACGGCCACAAGCCCGCGCACCTCTACGATCTCGTCATGCGCGAAGTCGAGGAGCCGCTGTTCAAGGTGGTCATGGGCCACGTGCAGGGCAATCAGAGCCGCGCCGCGACGATCCTCGGCATCAACCGGGGCACTTTGCGCAAGAAGCTCAAAGAGTTCGGCATCCACGAGTAGCGGCCGCTTGCTAACGCCCGTCCGCCGCGCGCTGCTCAGCGTTTCCGACAAGACCGGCATCGTCGAGTTCGCACGTGAGCTGAAGGAACGCGGGACCGTGCTGCTGTCGACGGGCGGCACCGCCAAGTTGTTGACGCGACATGGGATCGCGGTCAAGGAAGTCGCCGAGCACACGGGTTTTCCGGAAATCATGGACGGTCGCGTCAAGACGCTGCACCCGAAGATCCACGGCGGACTGCTCGGCCGCCGCGGGATCGACGAAGCCACCATGCGTGAGAATGCGATCGAACCGATCGATCTGCTGGCCGTGAATCTTTATCCGTTTGCCGCGACGGTCGCGCGTCCCGATTGCAGCTACGAAGAGGCGGTCGAAAACATCGACGTCGGCGGCCCCGCGATGGTCCGGGCCGCCGCAAAGAACCACGCGTCGGTGACCGTGCTCGTGGACCCGGCGGATTACCGCGCGCTGCTCGACGAGCTCGCCGCGAATCAGGGCAGCACGAACTTGTCGCTGCGCCAGCGGCTCGCCGCCAAGGCGTTCGCGCACACGGCGCAATACGATGCGATGGTATCCGCGTATTTCACGAGCACGATCGGAGGAGAAGTCGAGAGCTTCGCCGACGACCTGAACCTCTCGTTTCGCAAGCGCCTGGATTTGCGCTATGGCGAAAATCCCCATCAGATTGCGGCGTTCTATTCCGACCCGCGCGCGATCGGTGCGTCCGTCGCATCGGCCGCCCAGGTTCAGGGCAAGGAACTGTCGTACAACAACATTGCCGATGCCGACACGGCGCTCGAGTGCGTGCGCCAGTTCGACGCGCCGGCCTGCGTGATCGTCAAGCACGCGAACCCCGCCGGCGTGTCGCTCGGCGAGAACGTGGGCGCCGCCTACGCGCTCGCCTATCGCACGGATCCGACCTCCGCGTACGGTGGCATCATCGCCTTCAACCGCGAACTCGATGCGACGACGGCCGAGGAGATTCTCGATCGACAATTCGTCGAAGTCATTCTCGCGCCGCGGATCAGCGACGAGGCGCGCGTGCTGCTCTCCAAGAAGGACAACGTGCGCGTGCTCGCAACCGGCGATCTGGCGAAGCCCGCGCTGCAGCGCCTCGAATACAAGAGTGTCACGGGAGGCCTGCTCGTGCAGACGCGCGACGATGGGGTCGTGCGCACGCCGGAGCTGCGCGTGGTCACGAAACGTCAGCCGACACCGGCGGAACTCGAAGATCTGCTGATTGCCTGGCGCGTCGCCAAATATGTCAAATCGAATGCGATCGTCTGTGTGAAAGACCGCGCCACCGTCGGCATCGGTGCGGGGCAGATGAGCCGCGTCGTCAGCAGCAAGATCGCCGCCATGAAGGCCGAGGATGCGGGTCTCACGCTCAAAGGAGCGGCCATGGCGTCCGATGCATTTCTGCCGTTTCGCGACGGCCTCGACGCCGTGGCCGCATACGGCATCGGTTCGGTCATCCAACCCGGCGGGTCGAAGCGCGACGCGGAGGTCATCGCGGCGGCCGACGAACACGGCATCGCGATGGTGTTCACCGGGATGCGCCACTTCCGTCACTAGGAGCCGGTAGGGACCCGCCGCCATGAAAGTACTCGTTGTCGGCGGTGGCGGCCGCGAGCACGCGCTGGCCTGGAAGTGCGCGCAGGAATCGCGCGTCACGCGCGTCTTCGTGGCGCCGGGCAATGCCGGCACGGCGCTCGAAGCCAAGGTCCAAAATGTCGACATCGCCGCCGACGACCTCGCGGCGCTCGTCGCTTTCGCGGCCGCCGAGCGTATCGACCTGACCATCATCGGTCCCGAGGGACCGCTCGTGGCCGGCATCGTCGATCGCTTCACGGACGCGGGTCTGGCCTGCTTCGGCCCCACGCGCGCCGCGGCACGGCTCGAAGGATCGAAGGCCTATACGAAGAAGTTCCTGCGGCGTCATCGGATCCCGACTGCGAGCCATGCAACGTTCACACGCGCGAACTTCGACGCGGCTCATGTGCGCGCGCAGCGGCTGCCGCTCGTCGTCAAGGCGGACGGACTCGCCGCGGGCAAGGGCGTCGTCATTTGCGAGACGCACGACGAGGCACTCGCCGCCTGCGAACGCATGCTCGGCGGCGCATTCGGCACGGCCGGCGAGACCATCGTCGTCGAGGAGTTCCTGGCCGGCGAGGAGGTCAGCTTCATCGTCATCGCGAACGACCAGGACGTGCTGCCGCTCGCGACCTCACAAGATCATAAGCGTCGCGATGACGGCGATCGCGGCCCCAATACCGGCGGCATGGGTGCCTACTCGCCGGCGCCGATCGTGACCCCTGAACTCCATGCCCGCATCATGAGCGAAGTCATCGCGCCGACCCTGGCGGGCCTGCGCGCCGACGGGACTCCGTACACGGGATTTCTGTACGCCGGCCTCATGATCGCGCCCGACGGTACGCCGAACGTGCTCGAGTTCAACTGCCGATTCGGCGATCCGGAAACGCAGCCGATCCTGATGCGGCTCGAGGCGGACCTCCCGGCGCTGTGCGAGGCAGCGCTGCACGGGAGGCTTGGCGGATCCGAAGCCGGTTGGGACCGACGCGCAGCGGTCGGGGTCGTCATGGCTGCCGGCGGCTACCCGGAGGCATTCGGCAAGGGAGAGCCGATCGCGGGTCTCGAAGACGCGGCAAGGCTTCCGGGCAAGGTATTTCACGCCGCGACGAAGCGCGAGGGCGACTCGATCGTGACCAACGGCGGACGCGTACTCTGCGCCGTGGGCCTGGGAGAAACGGTCGCCGCTGCGCGCGTCCAAGCCTACGATCTCGTCGCGGCGATTCACTGGAACCTCGTGCAATACCGCCGCGACATCGGCCACCGCGCGATCGCGCGCGAGAACCTGGCGGGGGACGCCGCAGAGGATTTCTAATCCCGCCAGGCCGGGAACGCCGGCCACGACCGATAGGCCGCGAAATCGTGATTCGGCCAGAGTTCGGCGCGTTCCGAAACGCGAAGCGCCTTCAGGCGGCGGATGCTCGCGAGTGCGAGCGCTTCATCGTCCTGCCAGCAATAACCCGGCGCCACCTCGTCGTCGAGATTCTCGTGCAAGTCGGCCGCATCACCGCAAAGCACGACGGGTGGCCCCTGCGGCAGCTCGATGAACAGGGACATGTGGCCGGCCGTGTGGCCCGGCGTCGCCAGCGCCTGCACACCGGGCGCGACCGTGTATTCGCCGCTCTGCAGGCGCCACTCGGCGCCGCGCGCGATCTCGTCCGCGAACACGCCGTGATCCAAGCCCGTGCGGGCGGCCCGGAGTTCGTCGCGGTGGACATGGACCGCGCACCCCGGCAGCTCGCCGAGACCGCCGGCATGATCCCAGTGCAGGTGCCCGAGGAACACGAGGTCGACGTCGGCCGCGACGAGGCCGAGTTTCGCGAGGTAGCGCGGGATGCGCTGCTCCTCGACCATCTCGGGCGGCTCGAAGCGCGGCCGCGCGGCATCGAAAAAACGCGAGCGCAATGCGGGTGTCGCGATCTTCTCGTAGTCACAGCCCACGTCATAGAGAATGCGGCCGTTCGGCGTCTCGATGAGATAGGCGAGGATCGGCGCGTCGATGAACACGCCGCGGCCGCGATTGCGCGTCGAGACGACTTTCTCGTAGCGTTGAGTGCCGGTGAGCAAAGGCCAGAGTCGCAGTGCGCGTGACATTCGCGCAAGCCTACCGGATTATGAGCCGCTCATGAACGACAGCGCCCCATCCAGCGGCTCCCCCGAACGGCTCAACACCAAGGCGGCCGGCGTCATCGGTCTCGCCGTCATGTGCAGCCGCGTGCTCGGGCTCGCGCGCGAGCAGATCTTCGCGGGATTGTTCGGCGGCGGTGCCGCCATGGACGCCTTCACGGTCGCGTTTCGCATTCCGAACCTGCTGCGTGACTTGTTCGCGGAAGGCGCCCTCTCGACGGCGTTCGTGACGGTGTTCAGCAAGACGATCGCACGCAGCGGCGATCAGGCGGCGTGGCGTCTCGCGAACAAGGTCGCGACGCTGACCAGCATCGTGCTCGGCTGCATCTGTGCCGCCGGAATGATCTTCGCGGGTGAACTCGTGGGCTTGCTCGCGCCCGGCTTCGATCCGGACAAGGCGGCGCTGACCACGATGCTCACGCGCATCATGTTCCCGTTCATCCTGCTCGTCTCGGTCGCGGCGCTCGTCATGGGCATGCTCAATGCCAAGAACGTGTTCGGAATGCCGGCCATGGCCTCGAGTTTTTTCAATGCCGGCTCGATCGTCGGCGGGGTCACGCTCGGGTACTGGATGGATCCGCATTTCGGCCCACGCGCTCTGCTCGGTCTCGCGATTGGCACATTGTTCGGCGGCGCCCTGCAATTGCTCGTACAACTGCCGAGCCTTAGGGCACAGGGCTATCGCTTCCGGGCCGACTTTCATTGGCGCGACGCCGGCGTCGCCGCGATCTTCGGCCTCATGGGGCCCTCCGTGATCGCCGCGAGCACCACGCAGATCAACGTGCTCGTGAACTCCATGTTCGCATCGCAGCTCGGCAACGGTGCCATCTTCTGGCTCGCAATCGCGTTTCGCCTCATGCAATTGCCTCTCGGTCTGTTTGGCGTCGCGCTCGGCACCGTGACGCTGCCCTTGCTGTCGCGCCACATTGCGCTCGGTCAGACGGACGCGTTCCGCTCGGAGCTCGCGCGCGCGATGCGCCTGACGTTCCTGCTCACGCTGCCGGCGACGGCCGGCCTCATGGTGCTCGCGGAGCCGATCATCTCGGTGCTTTACCAACATGGCCGGTTCACGGCCGCGGAAGCCGCGTCCGCGGCCGGCGCACTGCGCTTCTATGCGGTGGGGCTCTCGGGGTATGCGGCGCTCAAGGTGCTCGTCAATGCGTTTTATGCGCTCGACCAGCGCAAGACCCCGATGTACGTGAGCTTCTGCGCAGTGACCTTGAATCTCGGGCTGAACTGGCTGTTCACGTTCCATCTCGGCTGGGGCGTCCGCGGGCTTGCGCTCTCGACCGGTTGCGTCGCCACGTTCAATTTTCTCGTGCTCTACGCGCTCATGCGCCGGAACTTGGCGACGCTCGAGACCGCTCGCCTGCTGGCACTCATCGCCAAGGTCGGAATGGCGACCGCGGTCCTCGTGACGATCTGCGCGGCGTCGATGCACTGGCTGCAGGGCGGCTGGGCGACCGACGCCTTCCTTCCCAAGCTCGGCCGGCTGCTCGGTACGGTCGTCGTCGCGATGGGGGCATTTGCGGGCTGCGCGTATCTCTTGCACGTGGAAGAGCTGCATCGCCTCGTTGCGGCGGTTCGGCGGCGGCTGGGGTGAGCGGGCTTTGGGGTAAGCGCAAATCACCGGATTCGCACGGGATATCAGCCTGTACCGGCCGGTTCCGCCGGCGTATCATGTTGTTGAATCTTTCAACAATCAGGAAGTGCGATGGCAACCGTCAATTTCAGCGTGCCGGACGACGTCAAGGCGGCATTCGACAAAGCCTTCGGCGATCAGAACAAGAGCGCAATCATTGCGGACTTGATGCGGCGAGCGGTGCGGGAGAGCCGGCTGCGGAGGCGGCGCGAGAAAATATTCCGGCAATTGAACGAGGGCCGTTCTGGGCGCGCGTCCGTCTCAGACGCGCATATCAGGAAAGCGCGCACGGCCGGACGGCCGTGACCCTCGTGCTGGATGCGAGCGTCATTTTGAAATGGTTGTTGCAGGATCCGTCGGCGGAGCCGGACACGGCCAGAGCGTCGTCCATCATGCAGCGTGTCGTCGCGGGCCGGTTGGAAATTCTCCAGCCGATCCATTGGCTCGCCGAAGTTGCGGCCGTAGCCGCGCGTGTGAAGCCGGATTCGGCTGCGCGGTATGTCGAGTTGTTGGCGAGCATGGAGTTTTCGACCAGCGATGAAGTGTCGGTCATGCGGCGCGCAACCGCCATGGCGATCGACACCAATCAGCACTTATTCGACACGCTGTATCACGCAGTTGCGCTGGAGCACACAGAAACGACACTCGTGACCGCAGATGAGCGTTATCGTCGCAAGGCCGAAAGCTACGGCAGGATTCGTTCCTTGCACGAATGGACGGATTGACGCGAGCGCTTTCGTCGGCACGCACCTAGCGCGCCGGCCGCTTCCGATTCAGCATCGCGAACAGCACGGCGAACAACACCGTGTAACCGATCGTCATCCAATACGCGAGCGCGTCGCGTCGCGCCACTTCGTCGACCAGAAACGCGACGCAGGCGCTCGCGAATGCATAAGCTAACGCGAACAGCAAAT